>ENA-OREN01000385-OREN01000385.1-marine-metagenome-genome-assembly--contig:-NODE-385-length-65995-cov-5.261689_pt1 | contig 65995 bp, 63 predicted proteins | sample MGYA00248624_ERZ508555 | MGnify/ENA primary metagenome ERZ508555 (study PRJEB26222, sample SAMN06267773) | marine metagenome | isolation source: Saanich Inlet, British Columbia, Canada | place...
CGGCGATGTCGTTAAGCACCGTATCCATCCCTTTCGGGGTGTGGTGTTCGACGTGGATCCGATCTTCGCTAATTCCGAGGAATGGCTGATGTCCATTCCCGAGGACGTCCGCCCCCGGCGCGAGCAGCCGTTTTATCATCTCTTGGCGGAGAACGCCCAGACCACTTATGTGGCCTATGTCTCCGAGCAGAATTTGCTAACTGACGATAACGGCGATCCGGTGCGTCATCCTGAGGTCGATGAATACTTCACGGGCATCGAGGACGGCCGCTACGTCCGGCGGGATCTGCCCATCAATTAGGTTGTTTTCGATATTCATCGAAGCGCCAGGCCACCCGCTCCCCCGGCCCGACCGCTCATTAATGGTACCCTGTGGGAGGTCGGGCCGGGGGAGCGGGTGGTTTAGGCCGCATTGAAAATGCCTAGCGCGACTTGATCCTGACGAACAGCAGGAATGGCGCCGCGCCGAGACAGACGATGGCGTAAAGCAGAAACGCGTTCGAATAGCCGATCATGGTGGATTGACGGCCCACCTCGGAACTGATCGCGGCCAGGCCCCGCACGGTATCAGGGTTCCAAAATCCCAGGCTGGAAGGGAAATCCAATATTTTGTTGAGCGGGCTGATGTGTTCGGTCAGTTCGGCGTAATTGACCTTGGAGGTCCGAACCACCGTCATCACGCTCAACGAAATAAAGATGGAGGAGCCGAAGTTGCGCAGCAAATGGAACAGCGCCGAGCCTTCTGCTAACTTGCTGGGCGGTAGCGAGGCGAAGGTGACGATGGACAGCGGCACCCACATCACGCCGGTGCCGATGCCCTGAACGATGCCCGCCACGCCAACGGCAAATGGCGGAACGTCGAGATTGAAGCCCGACATCTGCCAGCCGCTCCAGCCGATCAGGCCCAGGCCCAGAAACAAGCCCACCCTGGGATCGAAACGGCCCATCAACGCGGCGGCGAGAAAGCCGATCACCATGCCGGCGCCGCGCATTGCCAACAGCATACCGATCAGGGAGTCCGGATAGCCTTTCAAATTTTGCAGCATGGAGGGAAACAGTACCGTCGGCGTGACATTCAAGAGCCCGTATACGAAAACCAGGAACAGGCCGACGTTGAAGTTTCGGTCGGCAAAAATCGCGGGAGAAATAAACGGCTCGGGATGGCTCATCATCTGCACCACGAAAAGATAGAAGCCCAGGGCCATCAGCGCGGTGACGATCATTATTTCGCCGGATTCGAACCAGTTTTCTCGCTCGCCCCGGTCCATCATCAGCTGCAGGCAGGTCACGGCAATTGAAAGTGCCAAAAAACCGGTCCAATCCAGACGTAGTTTACGCCTGGGTCCCGAATCGTGAATGAAAGCGACCAGGCCGATCAATGCCGCGACGCACAGCGGCAGAATCAGGATAAATATCCAGCGCCAATTGTATTCCTCCGCCAGATAGCCGCCGATCATCGGCGCGATGGCCGGTCCAATGACCACGGACATGCCGAATATGCCCTGTGCCATCGCCCGTTGGCTGGGGGGATAGACGGCGACGATGATGGCTTGCGACAGGGGCACCAGCGGCGCGCCAAAGACGCCCTGGCCGATCCGATACAGCAGCAATGGCGCCAGGGTGGTCGCGGTGGCACACAGCATTGAGGCTATGCCGAAACCGATCACCGCGACAATCAAGACCCGGCGCTCGCCAAAGCGGGCGACGATCCAGCCGGTCATCGGCGTGGCGACGGCGGTGGCGACGACATTCAGGGTGATTACCCAGGAAACCTGATCCGGCGTCGCCGAAAGCGCACCTTGTAGCTGCGGCAGGGCAACGTTGACGATGGTCAGCGTCAGGGCATAGAGCATGGTGCACAGCGACATGGTCAGCAGAATGATGGCCCGCTGATAGGCCGTCCGCGCCACTACCTCGTCGCCTGATGTGGTACTCATACTTGAGGCTATCGTTTGTTTATGACTGCTTGGCGGCGCTCCTATTGCTATTCAACCTGTGCGAATCGAGGCCGGCACCTGTCGATGGTTGAACGCGAGAGAAGCAACCGCTCCAGTATCCAGACTAGCGGCTTGGGTTTGCCGTGGCAATCAGACGCCGAGTGGCGCCAGCAACTTGTTAGACGGGGGTTTTTGCCAGCTGATAGTAGGGCCGGCTGGAGAGAATAGTCTGCACGACTTTTGTGACAATGGAACTGCCTGTTATGGGCGCTTCCAGCTGGTGCTCGGCCCAATGGCGAAAGCGGCCCCGTTCCGTTACGACATATTGGCCAACGGGTATTTCCCGGGACAGGCCGTGCAGTTGCTTCAGGAACGACCGCCGTTCCCTATTTTCGATGGTGAAGGGCAGGGGGCCGAGGTCCGTGGCCAGTTCCAGAAAAATTTCGGATCCGCGCTCCACGATCTGGCAGAAAATAGCCATACCGTGCCAGTCAAAACGAAATGCGATGGGAAGATTGGCCGACATCTCACCGATGGCCGTGCCGGCCTCGTCCAATGCTTCATTCAGATTGGAATAACTTGCAGCATCGTTCTCGACATGCATGTCGGGCATCGCATCCGCCATGTCCCAATCTTCTGAGTAATCTTCCTGATAGTCCACCGACATAAATCCGCTCCCCTTTACATCTGCAATTACAACGCGGTGGAGTTAACTTCGCGTAAACGAGACACTATTTAGAACCGGTGATCACCAGAAAGCGGGCCAATAAGCGGCCTGTCGAGCGGAGGAGCGCGTCCGCATGGGTTTCTAATTGCACGGTTTGATACTACATATCTCTGATAACGCCGTGGCGTACCGGATTTTAGTGGGGATGAAGGATTAACATGCGGGGCAGTTTCGATCCTACGGCGGAGGGGCCAAGCCGGAGCCATTGGCGGACCTTGGCGACCTTGATGCCGTATCTGTGGCCCCAGGGACGTTGGGACCTGCGTTTTCGGGTTATCGTGGCTATGATATTGCTGGCCACGGCCAAGGTTGCGATCGTCTTTATTCCCTTCGTCTACAAGGAAGTCGTCGACAGCCTGAACATCACCGGCACGGACGGCAAGATCAGCGCGGCGGTAACCATTCCCGTTCTGATGATTTTCGCCTTTGGCGCGGCGCGCCTGGCGGGCCAGGCCTTTGGCGAGCTGCGGGATGCGGTCTTTGCCAAGGTTGGGCAGAATGCCCTGCGTACGGTCGCCTTACAGGTTTTTCGCCATCTGCATCATCTTTCCCTGCGCTTCCATTTGGATCGGCGTACCGGCGGTTTGAGCCGCGCCATTGAACGCGGCACCAAGGGCATTGATTTTCTGCTGCGTTTCTCGCTGTTCAATATTCTGCCCACCTTGTTGGAGCTGTCCTTGGTCTGCGGCGTCCTGTTGATAAATTATGGCGCGGATTATTCCGGCATCACCTTGTTTGCCGTGGGCATCTACATCGTCTTTACCCTGACGGTGACCGAATGGCGCCTGAAGCACCGGCGCGAGATGAACCGCACCGACAGCGAGGCCAATACCAGGGCCATCGACAGTCTGTTGAACTTCGAAACCGTCAAATATTTCGGCAACGAGAGCCACGAGGCCAACCGTTTCGATCAATCCATGGCGCAATACGAAAGTGCCGCCGTGCGCAGCCAGACATCGCTGGCCTTATTGAACATCGGCCAGGGCGTGATCATCGCTTTCGGCATGTGTTCGGTGATGCTGCTGGCGGCCCAGGGTATCATCGACGGCGAGCTGACAATCGGCGATTTCGTCCTGATCAACACATTCATGATGCAATTGTATCAACCCCTGGGCTTTCTCGGCTTCGTCTACCGCGAGATCAAGCAGAGTCTGGTGGACATGGACAAAATGTTCGAGCTGATCGAGGTGCATACGGAAGTCGCCGACACGCCTGGCGCCGCGCCCCTGCAAATCAGCGCCGGCGACGTGGCTTTCGAACATGTCGATTTCGGCTACGAGGCCAACCGGCAGATCCTGCATGACGTCAGTTTCCGGGTACCGGCGGGCCATACGGTGGCCATTGTCGGGCCGTCGGGGGCGGGCAAGTCAACCATATCGCGCATCTTGTTCCGTTTTTACGATGTCCAGGGCGGGCGTGTCCTGATCGATGGCCAGGATGTTCGCGGGGTCAGCCAGCAATCCCTGCGCGCCAACGTGGGCATCGTACCCCAGGATACCGTGCTGTTTAACGACAGCATCCGCTACAACATCCGCTATGGCCGGGTCGATGCCACGGACGAGGAGATCGAGGCGGCGGCGAAACTGGCCCAGATCCATGATTTCGTGGCGACCCTGCCCGATGGCTATGACACGGCGGTGGGTGAGCGCGGCCTGAAACTATCCGGTGGCGAAAAACAGCGCGTGGCAATCGCCCGAACAATCCTGAAGGACCCGGCGATCCTGTTATTTGACGAGGCCACTTCGGCCCTGGATTCCCAGACCGAGAAAGAAATCCAGGCCGCATTGCGCCTGGTCTCCCGCGACCGCACCACATTGGTCATCGCGCACCGTCTTTCGACCATCGTTGATGCGGACGAAATCATCGTGCTGGAGGCGGGCCGGATCGTCGAGCGGGGCCGCCACGAGGCCTTGTTGGCGGCCAACAATACCTATGCCGCAATGTGGCAGCGGCAGCAGGAACAAGCAGAGGCCTTGCAACGGCTGGAAAGGCTGGATAAGGATGAGCCGCAATTGGAAAAGGAACCGGTGGTTTAGGGTTTTGGCCGCCGGTTATGTCGATATAGCTTATCTGGATGTGACGACGTAATGGATGCATTGAAGGCCGTGCTGGTGCCGATCAACCGCGAAGGCTATCGCTTTATCGCGATCTTTGCCTTGGCGACGATCATTCTGTTCTGGATCGCCGATCCCCTGGGCTGGCTTGGCGTGATCCTGACCTGTTGGTGCGTTTATTTCTTCCGTGATCCCGAGCGTACGACGCCAAGCCGCGACGGTCTGATCATTTCGCCCGCCGACGGCGTCGTACAATCCATCGAAATGGCGGTGCCGCCCGCCGAGCTGGGCATGGGCGAGGCGCCGCGGCAACGTATCGCCGTCTTCATGAATGTCTTCAATGTGCATGTGAACCGCATTCCCATTGATGGCGAGATCACGGCGGTGTCCTATCGCCCGGGCAAGTTTCTCAATGCTTCCCTGGACAAGGCCTCGGTCGACAACGAACGCCAGGCCATCCGCATGACCACCTCGTTGGGCCAGGATATCGCTTTTGTGCAGATCGCCGGTCTGGTGGCGCGGCGCATCGTCTGCGGCCTGTACGAAGGACAGCGGGTCCGCGCGGGCGAACGTTTTGGCCTGATCCGCTTCGGCAGCCGGGTCGATGTTTATCTGGACGAGGGCACCCAGCCCCTGGTGGCGGTGGGACAATTGGCGGTGGCGGGCGAGACCGTATTGGCGGACGGCGACAGCGATGAAGCAAGACGGGTGGGAGAAGTACGATGAAAATCGGACGGCGTAACCGGCGGCTGCGGGAATTACCGGTCAACAGCCTGATCCCGAATATCCTGACGGTGCTGGCGCTGTGCGCGGGGATGTCGGCGATCCGCTTCGCCATGCAGGAGAAGTGGGAGCTGGCGGTTGCCGCGATCCTGGTGGCGGGCGTTCTCGACGGCCTGGACGGGCGCATGGCGCGGTTGTTGAAAGGCGCGACGAAATTCGGCGCCGAGTTGGACTCGCTGTCCGACTTCATCGCTTTTGGCGTGGCGCCCGCGATGGTAATCTATTTGTGGAGCACTCAGGCCCTGGGCGGCATTGGCTGGATCGCCGGGTTGGCATACAGCACTTGCATGGCCTTGCGTCTGGCGCGTTTCAACACCGCCCTGGATGATCCCGACCGCCCGGCCTGGTCCAGCTATTTCTTCACCGGCATCGCCGCACCCGCGGCCGCCTGTGTCGCCCTGCTGCCCATGGCGATCAGCTTCCAGGTTGGCGAGAGCTTTCTGCAACAGCCGATTTTCATGGCGCTCTGGTTGTTGTTCGTGGCTTTCATGGCGATCAGTCAGATACCTACGTACTCCTTCAAGCGGGTGCGTATCCGCCGGGAATATGTGCTGCCCATGCTGCTGGTGGTGGCCCTCGTCGCGGCCATATTGGCCAGCTATCCCTGGTTCGTCCTATCCGTCATGGGCGTGGCGTACCTGGGCTCCATCCCGTTTAGCTACCGCGCCCAGCAGCGTTTCGCCGAAGCGACGGATGATGCGGCGGTGGAGACGGCTGCCGGCCATGAAATCGAGGACGATACGGCGCCCTTGCCCTAATACCCGATAGACCGTAACGCCCAACCAGTGGCGTCACTGGGTGGCCCGCCCTCCGGAGATATCGATAATCGATCCCGTCGAATGGTGCGCGTCCTCGGACAACAGCCACAGCACGGCGCTCGATACGTCTTCCACTTCGCCGATCCGCCCATTGGGCGTGCCCGCGAGAATGCCCTCTAGCCAGGCGGGACTAATTTTCGCCGCTTCCTTCACCATGTCCGTATTGATGACGCCTGGCCTTACGCCGTAAACGAAGATGCCCTGTGGCGCTTGCTCTTGCGCCAGGCCTATGGTGAGGCTATCGACCGCCGCCTTGCCGGCCGCATAATCCACAAAGGATCCGGGTGCGTGAGTTCTTGCCGCCGCCGAGGAAATGTTGACAATCGTGCCGCCTTGACCGCCGTGCCGTTTGGCCATTCGCTGCACCGCGGAACGGCAGCAAGCATATAATCCGAACACGTTGATCTCGAGCATATGATGGGTTTGCTCAAGGTCGTGATCTTCAATCGGGCCTATACCGGAGCTAATTCCGGCACTGTTCACCAGGCCTGTGATGGGACCAAGTTCTTCCTCCGTCCGGCTGAACATAGCCTCGACATTGTCTGGATTAGATACATCGGCCTTCACCACGCAGGCCTTAACGCCCTGGCTGCGGACGTATGCGGCGACATCCTCGGCGCTCTCTTTGTTTGAAGTGTAGTTTATGCCGATGTGCCAGCCGTTCTCTGCCGCCGATCGGGCAACGCCCGCGCCAATGCCGCGACTGCCGCCGGTAACCAATAGTACACCCATCGATTTCTCCTCAATCAAATAGAGTGAAATTTGTCGAAGGTTTGCCCGCCCCCTAGGGCCAGCCGGCGCCGGGGACGGTGACCTCCACGGTTTCGATCCGGCCTGAACGCAGGGCGGCGGTGTCGGGGCCCGATTGCAGGCAGGTACAGATGAACAACGTGCGCCGATCCTCTCCACCTAGCATGCAGGCGAAGGAGCCCATCTCGCCCGTCGAGATGCGATCCGTGACCTCGCCGCCCTCCAACACCCGGATGGTCTCCTTGTTGCGCGGATCGGCGACCCAGACCGCGCCCTCGGCGTCCAGGCAGATGCCGTCGGGAAAGCCAGCCCCCAGATCGGCCCAGACCCGGCGGTTCGACAGCGTGCCATTCGGGGCCCGGTTCCAGGCGCTGAGAATATTGCCCCGCGTCTCGCCCACGATCAGGGTGCCGCCGTCCGGCGTGATGACCGAGCCGTTGGGAAAGGCCAGGCCCGCCGCCGCCACGGAAACGCTGCCGTCGGGATCGACGCGGATCAGGTCGGCGGCCTTGAACTCGGAGCCATCGTGGCTGTTGAAGCCGAAATTGCCCACATAGGCGCCGCCTTGTTCGTCCACCACCATGTCGTTGCAGTGATAGTTGGCCAGCGCCGACAAATCCGCGACCTCCACCAGGCCGCCAGGGTCCAGGCGCAGCAAACGGCGGTCGGTCATGGAGACCACCAATAAGCGGCCATCGGGCGTCCAGCCCAGGCCGGATGGCTGGCCGGGCACTTCGACAATTGTCTCGCGCTGGCCCGCCATATCCACCGCGACGACTTCATGGGCATAGAAGTCCGAGAAATATAGCCGGCCCTCGTGCCAACGGGGTCCCTCGGGGAAGGTCAGGTTTTCAAGCAGGATTTTTGTCTGATCAGCCATCGCAAATGTGTTCCTTGGTCTATAATGCCTATCCACAATTGTAGATTAAACCAGCGGAGGAGGCGACGATGCGTTTACAGGATCGAATTGCGATGGTGGTCGGTGCGGGGCAAAGCCCAGGCGAGACCATGGGTAACGGCCGTGCCACGGCGCTGGTCTTCGCGCGCGAAGGGGCCAAGGTGGCCGCGGTGGACCGTGATCTGGCCTCGGCCCAGGACACGGTGGCGATGATAGAGGATGCCGGCGGCACGGCAATCGCGGTGGCCGCCGATGTCACCGACGAAGCGGCGGTCAAGGCCGCCGTGGACGCCACCTTGGGTGAATACGGCCGCATCGATATTCTGCACAACAATGTGGGCATCTCCATCGCGGGCGGTGATGCCGAGATTACCGAGATCACGGTCGAGGCCTTTGACTATTGTGTCGCCGTCAATCTGCGCGGCATGGTTTTGGCCTGCAAACATGCCCTGCCCTCCATGCGTGAACAGGGCGGTGGCGTGATCCTCAATATCTCGTCACTGGCGGCCTGGTCCGCCTATCCATTGGTGGCTTACAAGACCACCAAGGCCGCCGTTGTCGCCTTGACCGATCAGCTGGCCATCCATAACGCACGCTATGGCATCCGTGCCAATGTCATCCTGCCAGGCCTGATGGATACGCCCATGGCGGTGGATACCCGCGTCGCGGCGCTGGGCAAAACGCGGGAGGAAATCGTTGCTGGGCGTGATGCCAAAGTGCCCCTGGGGCGCAAGATGGGGACGGGCTGGGATATCGCCAACGCGGCGCTGTTTTTGGCCTCGGACGAAGCCAGCTTCATCACCGGCGCGGCCTTGCCGGTGGATGGCGGCACCTCCGTCAGTTTGGGAACCTAGGCGGGGTCGCGGCCATGAGCCATATCCATGTTCTGTTCGAGAACGCTGAGTGGTCAGCGCCGTTGGAGGCCGAGCTGGTGCAACGGAAATTGCCCTACCGGCTATGGGATTTGTCCCAGGGGCAGTTTGACCTCTCCACGCCGCCGCCGGAGGGGATCTATTATTCCCGCATGAGCGCCTCCGCCCATAGTCGGGACCATCGTTTTTCGCCGGAATATGCCGATGGCATGATCCAATGGCTGGAAGGCCATGGCCGCCGGGTCATCAACGGCAGCCGTGCTATTCGCTTGGAGCTGTCAAAGATTGCGCAATACGCGGCGCTACAGGCGGCGGGTATCGAGACGCCACGAACCTGTCCCGCCCTGGGCCGCGCGGCCGCGATCGCGGCGGGGCGCAGCTTTTCGGGCCCGTTTATCTCCAAGCATAACCGGGGCGGCAAGGGTCTCGGCGTGCATCTGCATGACGATGTTGATGCCCTGGACGCCTGGTTCGACGGTCCGGACTACGAGGCCCCGGTGGATGGGCTGTTGTTGATACAGGAATATATCCAGGCGCCAGAGCCGATCATCCATCGCCTGGAATTCGTCGGCGGTGAATTTCTCTATGCGGTTCGCGTGGATACCCGCGACGGCTTTCAACTTTGCCCGGCGGAGGCTTGCGCCATCGATCCTGGCGATAATAGCCGGGGACCAATGTTTCAGATCGTGGAGGATTTCGCTTCGCCCCTGATCGAGGCATTTCAAAAATTTCTCCACGCCAACCAGATCCAGATCGCCGGCATTGAATTCATCATGGATGGCGCGGGCCGGGCCCTGACCTACGATATCAACACCAACACAAACTATAACCCGGATGCGGAAGGTCGCTGGACATCCGGTGCCCCACGGGGTCTGCCCAGCGTTGCCGCCTATCTTGGCCGGGAATTGACCGCCGCCGGCTATTCGGGCGGAATGGTCGACGCCGCCCAGTAAGCCGCCTAGTAAGCAGTAGAACCCGGCTTGCGAGCTGTCTTGCAAGCTGTCCAGCCGGCCGGCCGCGAGTTTATTTTTGTTGCGTACTCTTTACATTAATATATCGAATTGCTATATGCAGATTTGATGCTAAGTGAAGAGGTTGTAGCGCCATGGATGTACGAACGTTGTGTCTCGGGGTGTTGAGTCTGGGCGATGCCTCCGGTTACGAAATCAAGAAACGGTTGGAGGATGTTTTCAGCCATTTCTACGATGCCTCGTTCGGCTCCATTTATCCGGCATTGAACCGGCTGCAAAAAGAGGGCCTGGTCCATTGCGAGACGGAAACCCAAGCCAAGCGGCCGGATAAAAAGGTCTATAGCCTGACCGTCGATGGCCGTCTGACCCTGGTGCAGGAATTGAATAATCTGCCGGGGCGCGACAGGGTGCGTTCGGAATTCCTGGTCGCCATGTGTTTCGCCGACTTGTTGTCGGCTGGACAAATCGGCGAAATGATCGACCACCGCATCGCCCAACACCACCGCCAGGCATCTGAACTCGCCGAACGGGAAACCCATGGCGCGGCGGCGCAACGCTTCGTCGCCGGTTATGGCCGGGCCTTGTACGAGGCAGCGGCGGCCTATCTCGAAAACAACCGGTATCTGGTGGAAAGCGAGGCTCTGTTGGCGCAGGTCGACAGTGATCGTGCCGGGGGTCGTGCCGGGGATCGTGCCGGGGATCGCACAGGTGATCATTCTGGCGCAGCTGATTGAGCAGGAATTACATTATGCGCAAATCCTATCTTCTTGCCCTGACCATCGCCGTGATCGCGATGGGTTGGGTGTTGAGTGGTGAATTCGGCGGGCAGGCGGGATCGGCTGATGGCGGCTCGGCACCAGGTCAGGCGCCCTCGGTTGCGGAGCGTATGGCCAAGCAGGGCGAGAACGCCCTGACCGCCGTTCGCACCCGCGCATCCACGGCGCAGCCCCATTGGCGCGCGGTGACGGCGAGGGGCCATACGGAAGCCAAGCGCAAGGTCATGATAATGTCCGAAATCAAGGGCCGGATCACCAAGATATCCCTGCGCAAGGGCAGCCGGGTACGCCGGGGCGATGTCCTGGTGCATATTGACGTGGCTGACCGCGACGCTCATATGGCCGAGGCCAAGGCGCTGGTGCGCCAGCGCGACGTGGAATATCTGGCGGCCCAGAAACTGCGCAAGAAGGGCTACAGGGCGGAAACGCAATATACCGCCGCTGCCGCCCGCCTGGATGCCGCAAGGGCAATGGTCAAGCAGATGGACGTCGCCCTGGCCCGTACCGTGATCCGGGCGCCATTTGATGCCATTATTGATAGCCGCGAAGTGGAGCTGGGCGCCTATGTCAAGGATGGCAGCGGTATCGCCCTTTTGGTGGACGAGGATCCTTATCTTGTCGTGGCCCAGATCAGCGAAAAAGATATTGGCCAGCTGAAGAACAACGCCAAGGGCAGCGCGGTATTGGTGACCGGGCAGAAAGTCGAAGGCCGCATCCATTATATTTCAGCCACGGCGGACGAGGCGACCCGCACCTATCGGGTGGAGCTGTTGGTGCCCAATCCAAATGGCGAATTGCGCCACGGCACGACGGCGGAATTGGACTTTCCCACCAAACAGATCCAGGCACATTTTATAACCCCAGCCATATTGACGTTGGATGATCAAGGCACGGTGGGTATCCGCTGCGTCGAGACGGGGGACAAAGTCGCCTTTTATCCGGTGAAAATAGTTGGCAGCAGCACGGATGGTGTCTGGGTATCGGGCCTGCCGGATGCCGCCGAACTGATTGTCGTGGGGCAGGAATATGTGCGCCGGGGTGACCGGGTGCGGATTTCCAACGGTGCCGAACAGGGCGATGGCGGCAAACGCGAGCCGCCAAAGACAGCTGAAGCGTCCGCATCATGAATACGATTATATCGGTCGCGGTCAACCATTCCCGGACGGTTCTTTCCGTTCTGGTATTGGTGCTGATCGCCGGCCTGGGGTCGTTTCTGACGATACCGAAGGAATCCAAGCCGGATATCAATATTCCCATCGTCTATGTCTCCATGAGCCATGACGGCATTTCACCCGAGGATGCCGAGCGTCTGTTGGTCCGCCCCATGGAGCAGGAATTGCGCTCCATCGAAGGTATCAAGGAAATGCGCAGCCGGGCCGAAACCGGCAATGCATCGGTGTTGCTGGAATTCGACGCCGGCTTTGACGTGGACAAGGCGCTGCGCGATGTGCGCGAAGCGATCGATTTGGTCAAACCGGACCTACCCGATGAAACCGACGAGCCGACCGCTCATGAAGTCAACGTCGGCCTATTTCCGGTCCTGGTCGTTACCCTGGCCGGCGATGTGCCGGAGCGCACCTTGCTGCGTCTGGCCCGTGATCTACAGGACGAGCTGGAGGCGCTGCCCGGCGTGCTGGAGGCCGACATCGCCGGTGAACGGGATGAATTGCTGGAGGTCCAGCTCGATCCGTTGCGGATGGAAAGCTACAACATCAGCCAGGAAGAGTTGGTCCGCGCCGTTACCCGGAACAATCAATTGATCGGTGCCGGGCCTCTGGATACCGGCAAGGGGCGCTTTCCCATCAAGGTGCCCGGCCTATTCGAAACCGCCAGGGATGTGCTGGATCTGCCCATCAAAGCCTTTGGCGATGGTGTCATTACGTTGCGGGATGTTACCACCGTGCGCCGGACGTTCAAGGATCCCGACAGTTTCGCGCGCATTAATGGCCGCCGGGGCGTGACCTTGGAAATCAAGAAGCGTCTGGGTGAAAATGTCATCGAGACCATTGACGAGGTGCGCCGTTTGGTGACGGAACGGGCCAAGGAATGGCCCGCGGGTGTCCAGATTGATTTTATCCAGGATGAATCAAAAGACATCCGCACCATGTTGGAAGATCTGCAGAACAATGTCTTGAGCGCGATTTTGCTGGTCATGATCGTTGTTGTCGCCGCCCTTGGTGTGCGCACGGCGGGATTGGTCGGCCTGGCTATTCCGGCCTCGTTCCTGTTCGGTATTCTGGTGCTCGATAACATGGGCCTGACTGTCAATATCGTGGTGCTGTTCGCCTTGATCCTGGCGGTCGGTATGTTGGTGGACGGCGCCATTGTCGTGACCGAATTCGCTGACCGCAAACTGGCCGAAGGGCTGCACCGCCGGGAAGCCTATATCCTGGCGGCCCAACGCATGGCCTGGCCCATCATTGCCTCGACCGCCACAACCCTGGCCGCTTTCATGCCGTTGATCTTCTGGCCAGGCGTGGTTGGCGAATTCATGAAATTTCTGCCCATTACCCTGGTCATGACATTGGCCGGATCGTTGATGATGGCCTTGATATTCGTGCCTACACTCGGTGGCTTGATGGGCAAGGCAGGTTCCGCCAACCCGAAGGTGCTGGCTGCATTGGCTGCCGCCGAGGATGGCGATGTGCGTCAGCTTCCCGGGTTTACCGGCACCTATGCCCGCATTCTTTACGTTCTCATCCGCCGCCCGATCCTGGTGCTTGCCTCGGCCCTGGTCATTCTGGTCGGGGTCCAGGCGGCCTATCAGGTTGTTGGCAAGGGGGTGGAGTTCTTTCCCGCCGTGGAACCGGACCAGACCCTGATCCACGTCCATGCGCGCGGCAACATGTCGACCCGGGAAAAGGACAGCCTGGTCCGCGAGGTCGAGGCGGAGCTGATGGGTATTCGGGGCATCCGCACCATTTATGCCAGGACCGGAGGTGCCGCCCGGGGCGAGGATCAGGCGCAGGACGTGATCGGTACCATCTTTGTTGAATTCGTGGAATGGGACGAGCGCCGCACCTCGGCGGAAATCATGGCGGAAGTGCGTGAACGCACGGCCCATCTGGCCGGTATCTGGGTAGAGCCGCGGGAACCTGATGTGGGCCCGCCTACGGGCAAGGACATTCAGATTGAAATCCGCTCCCGCTTTCCCGAACGCTTGGGTCCCATCGTTAAGACGATCCGCGCCAGGCTGGAAGCCATGGACGGTTTGCTGGACGTGGAAGACGGACGCGCCCTGCCGGGTATCGAATGGCAGGTGAAGGTCGACCGCGCCCAGGCAGGGCGTTTCAATGCCGATATCCTGACCGTGGGCAAGGTGGTGCAGCTTGTCACCCATGGTATCAAAGTCGGTGAATACCGCCCCGATGATGCGGATGAGGAAGTCGATATCCGCATCCGTTTCCCGGTCGAATACCGCAACATCAGTCAACTTGATGCCCTCAGGGTACAGACCAGCCATGGCCAGGTGCCGATCTCGAACTTTGTCTCGCGCACGCCGCAACAGCGTTCGGGCCTGATTAGGCGAAGCGATGGCCAACGGGTCATCAAGGTTCAGGCCAGCGTTGCCGAAGGTCTTCTGGCCGATGACAAGGTCAACGAAATCCGCGCCTGGATGGCGACGCAGAGTTTCGATGAAGCCGTCGATATTCGTTTCAAGGGCGCCGATAAGGACCAAAAAGAGGCGGAACAGTTCCTGGTCAAGGCCTTTGGCGTGGCCCTTTTCGTGATGGCTATTATCCTGATTACTCAGTTCAACAGCTTTTATCATGCTCTGTTGATCCTGACGGCGGTCGTTATGTCCACGGTCGGTGTCATGGCCGGTTTGATCATTACCGGGCAATCATTCAGCATCGTCATGACTGGCATCGGCGTCATCGCCCTGGCCGGCATCGTGGTCAACAACAATATCGTTCTGATCGATACCTATGCCAGGCTGGTGAAATCCGGCATGGAGCCGATGGAGGCCGTGGTCCGTACCGGCACCCAGCGTTTGCGCCCGGTCTTGCTGACCACGATTACGACGATTTTTGGCCTGTTGCCCATGGTCTTTCAGATGAACATCGACTTCGTGGCCCGCGACATCTCCATCGGTGCGCCGTCGACGCAGTGGTGGGTGCAGCTATCAACGGCGGTGGCCTTTGGTTTGAGCTTTGCCACCATCCTGACCCTGTTCGTGACGCCGTCGTTGTTGGCCCTGGGCGCGCGCACTTCGGCCTTTTTCGAACGCCGCAGAGCCGGGAAACAGGCGGCGGAGGAACCGCCAACCCCGCAGGCGGCGGAGTAGGGGGCGGCTTGCCTCCGCCGCGCAGAGCCATGTTCCGCGGTTTTTTGCCAGCAACTGGATTTCTGGCTCTTGCTCTGGCCCTGATCCCGGCCGCGTCTCATGCGGCTGCAGCGGAGGCTGGCACCTTCACTCTGCAATTCGAGAACGATCTGTTCTATGGCGCCGACCGCCACTACACCAATGGCATTCGCGGCTCCTGGGTGTCGCCGCCGCGCAAGGATGCGATCAATCCGCTGCCCTGGGTGCGCGATCTGCTGGCCTGGATGAGCCTGAACGAGAATGCGAAGACCAGGCTGGGTCTGGCCGTGGCGCAGGAAATGTATACCCCCGCCGACCGCCGACGGACCGACCTGATCCTTGACGACCGGCCCTACGCGGGCTGGCTCTATGGTGCGATGTCCCTGCATACGGAAACCGATATCGCGGCGCACGGCTTCAAGCGGATGCTGGATTCCATCGAGCTCAATCTGGGTATCGTCGGGCCGCATGCCTATGGCCAGGAAGTGCAGGACTGGGTTCACGACATTCGGGTGATTGACCGTTTCGACGGCTGGGATAACCAGCTGAAGGACGAGCCGGGCCTGTTGCTGATGTACGAACGAAAATGGCGCCACGATCCCCTGGGCGCGTATCCGGACAATCTAGAATTCGACGTGGTGCCGCACATGGGGGTCAGCATCGGCAACGTGTTGAGCCATGTGAATGTGGGCGGCGCGTTGCGCTATGGCTACAACATCCCCCGAGATTTCGGCCCGCCCAATCTTATCAAAGGCATGCGTACCCTTGATGGCCGGCGGCTGCGGGGTGAGTGGAGCCTGTATGCCTTCGCTGGCGCCGAGGGGCGCTATGTGGCGCACAATATCTTTCTCGACGGTAATACCTGGCGCCGCAGCCATAGCGTTGATCGTGAGCCCCTGGTGGCGGATCTATCGTTCGGTCTGGCCTTTGAACGCGGGCCTTTCAAGATTGCCTATACCGGCGTCCTGCGTTCCCGTGAATTCCATGGCCAGCCCGATAACGCCCGCTTTGGCTCCATCAGCCTATCATGGCAGTGGAATTAAAGACTGCTCAAGGTCGTGGCGCAGCCCGTCGACCGTTGCTTGGTCGGTTCTGAGGTTGCCATAACAGGCGGCGTTGAAACAATCGGTAATCCGCGCCACGGGGGCGCCGGGGATGGCGGATTCGAGATCGGCCCGGCGTTCGCGCGGCGTCGCCGACGCCGTAAAATTATGGCCGTGCTTGCAGGCGGTGGTCAGCATATCGAAGTACAGCGCATAGACCTCCGTTATGCCCGGCTTGTCTTTCGGATAGCGGGGGCCGATGTCGGCCTCCGCCGGACGCAGCCAATCGGGCAACAGATCCCAGAACAGGTTCAGCAGGTCAGCCTTGGCATCCGCCTCGCCACGAATGGACTCGCGGTCGATTTCCCTGTCGACTTGCGCTTTCCGGCCATATTTTTGGTAAGCCCAGGCGAGCAGGCGGTAAGCAATATAGAGCGCAAGCAAAAGGCCGGAAAATTGCAACAGTTCGCCAGTCAGGCCCGATCCTTCCGGCCCGGCTTCGGCCTTGACATACTCGGGCAAATTGAATTTCGGCGGCTTCCAGTCAACGCCGCCGCCGCTCCCCGCGCCCAACTCGGGCAGCAGCCACAGCAAGATCGTGAATATTATTTCCAGCAGCCATAAAATGACCACGGACACATAGCCCCAGGCCCAGGCCAGGAAAACCAGACCATGGCCGCCGATTACGGCGGCGATCATGCCGACGATAAAGCCGCCGCCCAGCACCGCGCCAACGGCGATGCCCACGAGGGGCGTCCAGGCGCCGCCCGGTTCCAGCCGCGCGAATGCCAAACCGCCAAGTGAAGCGGCAAAGAACAAAATGAGCATGAGCGTTGCCGAGGCATCAATGCCGGTGGCCTGTTCCATCATTATCGCCAAGGCCAGCGCCACGATGCCGGAGCGGAAGGTACTCAGCAGCCGCAGCTGTGGATGCGTCTCTACCGCGATGCGGACGCCTCGGTGCCACAGAAAGCCGGCACCCAACATGGCGAAAATCAAACCGCCTGCTTGCCGGCCCGAATAACCGCCGCTAATCAACTGCGGACCCCATAGCAGATCGATGTCCACACCGTACGGGGCCGAGATCACCGAGAGGGTGAGGTACGTTACGCCCAGGCCTGCTATCGCCTGCGCCGGTGCGTGCAGGGCCGGGTCCGCTATCTTGGACGGCGCCAGCCGTGCGGCTGCGAAGCCCAGGCCCATTAGCAGCATGATCACGAAAAAGGGCAACACCGGCTGGCCCGGATGCGCGCCCATGCCAAGCACTACGGCGATTGGAAACAGCCAGGCGGCGTCCGCGATGATTGTCGCGGCGATGGCGATCAGTTCCCGGCGGTCATTCATCGTCTGTCTCCGCCGCCTTGAAGACCGCGCGGTAGTCTAATATGGGAAAGTCCGGAATGTCGGGTGGCTCATCGCCGCCGGCGCAAAGGCTCACGATCCGATGGCCGCGCCGGCCCAGTTCGCGAATGAAGTTGACAGTTGTGGGCCGAAATATGGCCGCGATGTAGACGACCGTGGCGCCCGCCGGCATGGCCTCGGCGCCATAGCGCGCCACCATGTCCGGTAGTTGGACGGAGGTATGTGACCGCGCACCGGCCAGGGCGGTCATCAGGGCGGTCAATTGGTCGGGTCCGGCACCCGGCGGTACCATTGGCGGTGCCGGGCCGCTGGGCGCATTACCATTGCTGATAAGTCCGACCGCATAGCCAAGTTCGATCGAACGGCGCGCCACGGATGCCGCGCCGGTAACTGTTGCTTCCAGCACCATCGGGTAGTTGCGCCAACGTTCCATGGCGGTATCGCATTCCAACAGGATTACGACCCGCTGCGCGTGGGAGGAATCGTAGGTTCTGACAAAGGCGGCATCGCGGCGTGCCGTGGCCTTCCAGTCGATATGCCGGGCCGCATCGCCGGTGCGGTATTCGCGCAATCCGCTGGGCCGTGTTTCATCATCGATAAAGCGCGCGCGGCTCCAAAAATCGCCCATGGGCCGGTAGGGCGGCAGGTCGAAATCCGGCATCGCGACGGTGTTCGGGTACACCACCAGTTCCGGCGCCCTACGGTCCGTGTCGAGGCGGGCCTCGTAAAAGCCGAAAATATCGCCGCTGCTGATGCGTGTTGGGCCAAAGCCATAGTAGCCGCGCCGTAAGGCGCGGACACGGTGATAAAATCTGATGCGTTCATATTGGCCAAGGCTTGTGGTTTCCCGGATCACGGTTTCCTGGAATAAATTCGGGTCTTTCCGGGTCTGTTGGTGCTGTTGTTCCAGGGCCAGTCCGTCGGGAAGGATTTCGGAAACGGTCAGCCAGGGCAGGGGCAGGGGCTTTCGGTTCTCGATCGTCAAGGTTAGCTCGAATTCATCGCCTTCCATGAGATGTTTGGCCGAAGGTAGGCAGGCGTACTCGACCTTGACCAGCGCCAGCCGCGTCCACAGCCGCGAGACGAAGGTCAGCATCAGGATCAGGCCGCAAATCGCGGCGACATAGACCTTGCCCGCCACCGCCGCGACAATGGCGACGATGATCAGGATCAGCATAATCAGTTCGGATACCACCGCACCCGAACGTGTCCAACGCCCCCGGCCTATTGTAAAGCTCAATGCCTGGTTCATGCTCATTGTCGCGCCAGCCCGCCGTTTTAGCCTTCGATCGGGACGGCGATCCGTTTGAGTATCTCTTCCACGATGGCGGCGGCGGTGACGCCGCGCAGGCGTGCCCCGGTATCGAGGCTAAGGCGATGGGCCAGGGCCGGCACCGCCAATGCCTTGATATCGTCTGGTATCACATAACCCCGACCGTCGATCGCGGCATGGGCCTGGCAAGCCCGTTGCAGGGCCAGGGCAGCCCGTGGGCTGGCGCCAAGGCGCAGCCTCTCATCGTTCCGCGTCGCGGCGACGATTGCCAGCAGGTAATCACGGACCGCGCCATCCACCGTAACCTTGTCAACCGCCGCCTGGGCCCGGGCGATATCCTCGGGCCCCACGGTGGCTTCACCAACACCGGGTGCCGATGAACCTTCGCCGCCGTCGATAAAACGGTCGAGCATGGCGGCCTCTTCCGCCAGGGAGGGATAGCCCAGATCAAGGCGCAACAGAAAGCGGTCGAGCTGGGCCTCGGGCAGAGGAAAGGTGCCTTCCATCTCAACCGGGTTGAGCGTCGCGACCACGAAGAACGGCGCCGGCAGGGCCATGGTCACGCCGTCGATGGAGACCTGACGTTCCTGCATCGCCTCCAACAATGCCGACTGGGTTCTAGGCGTTGCCCGGTTGATCTCGTCCGCCAACAACACCTGGGTAAACACCGGTCCGGGACGGAATTCAAACGCCCGCTTGTTCATATCGAAGAAGTTGATGCCCAACACGTCGGCGGGCACCAGATCGGGGGTGAACTGGATGCGCGTGAAATCGCAGCGCATGGTCGCCGCCAGGGCTTTTGCCAGGGTTGTCTTGCCGGTCCCCGGCACATCCTCGATCAAGACATGACCGCGCGCCAGCAGGGCGGCGATGGCCAGCTCGATGGTCGCGGATTTACCGATGATGACCTGTTGCACGCCATCACGAATGGCCGCGACAAGGCGCTGTACCGCATCCTGTGCGGTCCCCCCATTTTGCATATTCATCCCAGTTGTCCAGTCCTAAGTCGGCAAGGGAAACTCGTCGAGAAACGATGCGTAACTGTCTTCTACATCGATTTCCAAGGTACCCAACATACGCACGACAGCGTTGTAAAAAGCTATGACCATTGTCAGATCGACCAATAATTCCGAGCTTAGATGGCTTTCCAGTTTGGCAAAAGTGATGTCGGATATTTTCATCTCTTCCGTCATCTCCCGCGCCGCCCGCAGGACGGCCCGGTCCAGGGCGGGCAGGCCGCTGTTGCGGCCCTCGGTCTCGGTGATCATGTCGCGGATATCATCGTCGGAGACGCCGAAATCCCGGCCGATCTTGATGTGGTGGCTGTATTCATAGTCGCTGCGCGCCAGATAGCCGACCTGGAGAATGGCCAATTCGCGCAGCCGCGGGTCCAGTTTCGAGCCAAAGCGGATGTAGCTGCCCACATGGCCAAAATTACGCGCCGCGCCGGGGCTGTTGACCAGGGCGCGGTGCAGATTGATAGGCCGTTTCAGTAACTCTTTATCATCTTCCGCCAGGTCGTCGACATCGAGATAGGGGATACGTGCCATGTTCTATGCGCTCCTAATTACTACGCGTTTGGGTCACGGGCGGGCGCGGCGACGGTGATGCCGCCGTCCACCACCAAGGTCTGCCCGGTGATATAGCGCGCGCGCGCCGAAGACAGAAAGACCACCGCGTTGCCGATGTCCCAGCCCGTGCCCTCGATGCCCAGGGGCGAAGCGGAACGGCGCTGCTCGCGCGCCTTGTCCGACATGCCCCGGCTATAGACCATGGGGGTATAAACCGGCCCCGGTGCGATGCAATTGGCCCGGATGCCGTCGGCCGCATGGTCCATGGCCATGGCCCGGGTCAGCGAAATTACCGCGCCTTTCGAGGCGGAGTAGGCGGTCAGGCCGCGCGGCCGCAGGGCCGAGATCGACGAGACATTGACGATGGCACCGCCGTCGCCGCTGTCGATCATCGCGGGTACGGCGTATTTCGCGGTCAGGAACATGGTCTGCACGTTGACCTTCATGACCCGTTCCCAGGTTTCCACTTCCTCAAGCACCACGTTGCGGGAACTGCCGATGCCGACGTTATTGTCCAGCACATCGACCCGGCCGAAAGTCTGCATGGCCAGGGCCACCATGGCCTCGCACTCGGCCTCCTCGGTGACGTCGGCGGCATGGGCCAGGGCCTCGCCGCCCTCGGCCTCGATCAGGCGCGCGGTTTCCGCCGCCAGCTCCAGGTCCCGGTCAACCGCCATGATCTTGGCGCCGGCCCGGGCCAGCAGGATGGCGGCGGCGCGGCCATTGCCTATGCCGCCCTTGATCGCGCCGGCGCCCGAGACGATGGCGACCTTGCCGTCCAGTTGCTGATCGTCGGGTTCTCTATCCATGGCCATGTCAGTTCCTCCGCAGTAATGTTGCTCTGTACTATTTGCCTGATAAGCTAGCTCGTTCCAGGCCGCTGTAACAGACAAATGCGTGGGTAATTTGAGGAGGAATTGATGCGACTGGTTCTGGCCACCATGCGGCACGAGACGAATACTTTTTCCCCGTTGCCGACGCCATTGCGCGCCTTTGGCCCAAAATCCGGTGACAAGGCCGTTGGCATCTATCGCGGCACCAATAATCCCATCGCGGCCTATATTGACCTGGCCGAGCGGCAAGGCGCCGAATATGCCGTGCCCCTGATCGCCAACGCTTCGCCTTCGGGCACGGTGGAACAGGCCGCCTTTGACGAAATGGCTGACAGTATCTGTGACGCCGTGCGCGGGGGCTGTGACGGTGTTATGCTCGATCTGCATGGCGCCATGGTGACCGAGGGCCATGACGATGGCGAGGGCGAGTTGCTGCGCCGCATCCGCGCCATCGCGCCCGAAATGCCGATCGCCGTGGCGCTGGATTTTCACACCAATTTAACAGCGGTGATGATCGCCAATGCAACGGTGATTACCGGCTATTGCACCTATCCCCATATTGATATGGCCGAAACCGGGCGCCGCGCCGGCGCGACCCTGTTGCGCGCCATGGCGGGCGAGGTAAAACCGGTGATGTTGTGGCATTCCCTGCCCATGCTGACCCACATGCTGCGCCAGACACCCTTGGATCAGCCCATGAAGGATATCATGAACCGGGCCATGGCGGCCGAGGCCGGGGGCGAGGTTCTGAATGCCTCGATTTTTGGTGGTTTCCCTCTGGCGGATATTCCCCATGTGGGCCTGGGCGCCGTGGTCGTTGGCGACGGTGATGCGGCGGCGGCGGGTGGCCTGCTGGATGAGTTGATGGATCAGGCCTGGCAACGGCGCGAAGATTTCGTCTTTGAGATCGAGCCGGTGGAAACGTCTTTGAACCGGGCCCGCGAATTAGATGATGGCCCGATTATCCTGGTGGACCATGGCGACAATTGCGGCGCCGGCGGGCCTCAGGACAATATGGCGGTGCTGGACGGGGTTCTCCGCCTTGGCCTCGAAGACGTGGTGGCGGGACCGATCTGGGATCCCGACAGTGTCTCACGGATGATCGATGCCGGCGTCGGGGCCGACGTCAGCCTGCAATTGGGCGGCAAGACCGACAGCCCGGCCATGGCGCTGGCGGGCCGGCCCATCGCGGTGTCCGGCACGGTGAAATGCATCACCGATGGCCGTTTCATCGTCACCGGGCCCATGGCCACGGGCAGCCCCATGAACATGGGGCGGACGGCGGTATTGCGCTCGGGCAGCGTCGATATCGTGGTTTCCGAACGCCGTTACGAACCCTTCGATACGGGCTGTTTTACCCACGCCGGCATTGATCCAGCGGCCAAGCGTTATGTGCTGATCAAATCACGGCAGCATTTCCGGGCCGGTTTCGGTCCCATCGCCAAGCATGTGGTGCTGGTGGCGGGGCCGGGGGTCTGCAGCTCGGACTACGCTGCTTTCCCCTTCAAGAACCTGCGCCGGCCGATCTATCCCCTCGACCCCGATGCCTCCCGTAACGCCTAGGCTGGGGTCAACTCCGGGCGGCGTCTGCCGCGGCTGATGCGGAAACAGATCAGGATCAGGAGGTTGAGGCAGCCCATGCCGGCGGCGAAGGCAAAGGCCCAGGTATAGCCGCCCGTAAGGTCAAATATAACCCCGCCCATGTAGCTGCCCGTGCCCATGCCGATCCAGGCAAAGAACGAGACGATGGACCAGGAGCGCGCCGCGACCTTGCCCGGCACCTCCATATTGACGCTAATCACCATGGAGGCCATGACGCCTGAGAACAGGGCGCCAAACACCACGGCAAGAAGGTAGAGGACGAATAGATTATCGATATGGGGGAACCAGATCACCAGTACCGTTTGACCCAGAGAGGCCAAGGCGTAGGTGCGGACCGAGCCGATCAGATCGCAAATCCGGCCGGTGATCATGCGTCCCAGGGCGCCCATCAACATCATCGTGGTCAGCACGGAGGCGGCGACCTGCGGTTCGAGGCCGCCATCGGTCAGCATGGGCACCAGATGCACGATCACCACGGACATGCAGCTGCAACAAAATATCACCGCCATGGAAAACCAAGACACCACATAGGCGGCCTCGCCCAGGGACCAGCCATTGCCCGATTTTGCGCCCGCTGCTTTAAGTTCGGCCAGATGGGCCAGTTTTGCCGGCGGATCCCGGGTCAGGGCGGCGACTGCCAGGCCAAGTCCCAGAAAGCCCAGGCCCAAAATAAGGTATGCACTTTGCCAGCCGTAGGCGGATATCAACAGCCTGGCCACGAAAGGCACCGCCCCCTGGCCAAAGGCACCGCCCGCCATGCCGATACCCAGGGCCAAGCCTTTGTTACGCACGAACCATTGCCCCACGTTGGCCCAAATCGTGCTCATCAACGCGCCATGGCCAAAGGCGCCAAAGAGGAAATAAAACAGGTAAAACTGCCAGCGCGATGATGTCTGGCTCAATAGCAGCGTCGCCAGGGCGACGGCGAGCACGCCCATGAACATAAAGCGGCGGGTCGGCCGGCCGTCCGCCATGAAACCCCACAGAATACCGAATGCCGCCGCCGACAGGGCCGCCGTCGTGTAGCCCAGGGCGATGCTGCCCCGGGACCAGCCGTAATCAGCCGCGATCGGTTTCAGAAATACCCCGACCGCGCCGAGAGCGCCGAAGCTCATGGCCATCAGAGTGAAACCGACGAACACCATTACCCAGCCATAGCGGCTGTCTTCCTGATCGCGCATTGCAGACTGCATTCAGATCTTGCCCCGAATCCCAGCCAAAGCTTAGCAGATGCTTGCCTTCCGGTCGCGGGCGCGCTAATCGCTGGTCAATGTTGATTTAATATTTCGGAGCCCAAGCATGCCACTTTCCCAAGCCAGCGAGCGGGAGCAAATCCATAACCGCACCATTTCCATCACCGCCTACCAGCGCCAGGACGGCCTGGTCGATGTGGAGGGGCATATCCTCGACATCAAGCCGTTTTCCCATCACCTGGTGGATACCCACCGGGCGGCGGGGGAGCCGGTGCATGATCTGTGGCTGCGCCTGACTATCAGTAGAAACATGGAAGTGCAGTCGGCGGAGGCGAAACTGGATGTGGGTGCGCATGGTATCTGTCATTTGGTGGCGCCGAATTTCAAGAACCTGGCCGGCTTGAAGATCGGACCGGGTTGGAACCGCATGGTCAGGGAGCGGGTCGGCCATGGCAAGGGCTGCACTCATCTGGTGGAAATGCTGTCGCAAATGGCGACCACCGCCATGCAGGCGGTCTGGTCAGAGCGGGCGCCCATGGACAAGGGCGTGGAGCCAACCAGGCCCCGGCGGCTGCCGGCGGGTATGCTAAACACCTGTTTCACCTATAATGATGACGGCGAATTCGTGCGGGAGTACTTCCCCGACGATTACAAAGCAGCGGAGTAGAGTTTCATGACCGACCAGGCCGAGGATGAGATCTATGCCGCACCCACCGCGGCCGAGCTGGCGGCGCTGCCGACGGTCTACCGCGATGATCTGTTCAAGGATCAGGTCGTCCTGGTCTCTGGCGGGGCGGGGGGCATCGGCATGGCCACGGCTGTCCTATTCGGGCGTCTGGGCGCTACCATTGTTTCGTGTGGCCGGGACGAGGCCAAGATGGCGGCCTTTGAGGAGGACATGGCCAGCCTGAACATTCCCTGCTTTACCCAGGCCTTGACCATTCGCGATGCGGATCTGGTGAGCGGTCTGATGGCTGCCACATGGGAACGCTTTGGCCGCCTGGACGTGTTGATCAACAATGCCGGCGGGCAGTTCGCGGCACCGGCCATGGATATCAGCCCCAATGGCTGGCGCACCGTGGTGGATACCAACCTGACCGGTTCCTGGTTGATGATGCAGGCCGCCGCCCGCCACTGGCGGGACAACAAACAGCCGGGCTGTATCATCAACATGGTGACCGTGCTGGCCATGTGCACCAGTGGCATCGCCCATACCCAGGCCGCCCGGGCCGGCGAAATTCATCTCACGCGCGGCCTGTGCGTGGAGTGGGCGCCCTATGACATCCGGCTGAATTCCATCGCCATCGGCGTCGTGGCCTCACCGGGCCTGGCGCACTACCCGGAATCGGCCAAACCCAGCTTTGACCACAATCCCATGCGCAAGATTGGCACGGCCCAGGATATCGCACAGGCGGCGGTTTATCTGGCCGGCCCGGCGGGGGAGTTCATTAACGGCACGGTGCTGACCGTCGATGGCGGGGCGGATGTCTGGGGCGAATACTGGCCCCTGGGCCGGCCGGATTATTTCCGCATCGATTACTAAGTTGATTACTGAGTTGATTACTAGGCCGGGGGCGGACTACTTTGCCGCCAGAACTTTTTGGACCGAAAGGGCGATACAATGAATGGTGACGGCAAGGTTGCGATCGTGACAGGGGCGGGTTCCGGCGTTGGCCGCGGTGCCGCCGTGGCCCTTTTGGCGGAAGGTTATTCCGTCGCCCTGGCGGGCCGGCGGGAGGATGCCCTGCAGGAAAGCATTGCCGAGGCCGGCGCCGATGGCGAGCGCGCCTTGGCGGTGCCTACCGATGTTTCCAACCCGGCCTCGGTCGCGGCCCTGTTCGCGGCCACGGTGCGGGCCTTTGGCCGCGTGGATCTGCTGTTCAACAATGCGGGCGCCGGCGCGCCGGCGGTGAATATCGAGGAGCTGCCGTTCGAACAGTGGCAGACGGTGGTCAACGTTAACCTGACCGGCGTCTTTCTGTGCACGCAAGAGGCCTTCAAGGTGATGAAGGACCAGGATCCCATGGGCGGCCGCATTATCAACAATGGTTCCATCTCGGCGCATACGCCCCGGCCAAATTCAGCGCCGTACACATCGACCAAACACGCGGTCACGGGCCTGACCAAATCGACCTCGCTGGACGGCCGCAAATACAATATCGCCTGTGGCCAGTTGGATATCGGCAATGCGCTGACACCCATGGCCGCGCGCATGAAGGACGGCGTGCCCCAGGCCGACGGCTCGATCAAGCCGGAACCTTTGATGGACGTGGACAATGTTTCCCGCGCCGTGGTCTATATGGCCAGCCTGCCGCCGGACGCCAATGTGCAGTTCCTCACCGTGATGGCCACCAAGATGCCCTTCGTGGGTCGTGGCTAAAGCCTTCGATACGCCGCTGGTCCTGAGCGGGCCGCTGCGTTCGCCACGGCAGATGCTGGCCGATCAGACCTATGATGGCCACGAGTCTCTGCATGATGACGCCATGGCCCAGGATCTGGGTTTCAAGGCCGCGCCAATCGAAGGGCCGACCCATTTCAGCCAGTTCGTGCCCCTGCTGCATCGGCTGTGGGGCGATGCCTGGTTCGAGACGGGCTGCCTGTCGGCTCATTTCCGCAACATGGTGGTCGAGGGCGAGGACGTCCGCGCCTTCGTTGAACCGGGTGCGCCGGATGCCAAAGTGATCCGCATCGGCGCTGACAAGGCGGGCGGCCAGGAGGTGTTGCGCGGTACCGCTTCAGTTGGTCGCGAGGCCGGCACTTCGGAGTTGGAACGCCGACTGGCCGCCCTGCGCCCGGCGGAAACCCTGGTCATACTGGAGCATCTGTCGGTCGGCCAGAGGGGCCCGGCGGCGGAAGCAGTGCGCATGGATATGGATCAGCGCATGGGCGATCTGTATCCGTTCAGTCTGGCCGACAAGCTCAAAGTCATAACCGAGACCACGCCGTGGTATTCCGGCCCATCGCCCTGGGGCGGGGCGGTCATTCCATTGGAGATGGTCAGCGTGTTGGCGCAATATACCTCGCACCAAGCTGGCATGCGCGGCAAGGGCCCGGCTATCGGGCTGTTCGCCGATCTGGAAATCCGCATGCTCAAGGGACCGTTGCTGGTGGGCCGAGACTATCTGATCGAGCGCGAGATTGTCGCCCTGTCGGAAAGCCGGCGCACGGAGAGCTATTGGGTGAAAAGCCGGATTATGGAGCCGGCATCGCGCGAGGTTCTGGCCGAAATGCTGCTGAACCACGCGGTCCTGAAGGATTCCTATGCGGCATATGAAGATGAATACACTCGGCTAAGGGCCGCAGGCTGAGCCTTATTCGGCGGCTGTCTCGACGATGGCCGCGACCCCCGCCGCGCCGTCGCGGCCATAGCGGGCCCCCTTGTCCTGGCCTTGCGATGCCAGATAGGCCCGGTTGAAGACTTCATAGCTGCCGCAGCGGCTACAATCCACGTCGTTGCCGTAGCAGCAAAAGGGTGTTTCGAACTGTCCGCCCGTGCCCATATAAAGCGGCTGGGTATCGCGGCGCAGGACGCAGTTTTCGCCGTGCTTCCCCGTGGTTTCGACGGCGACGTCCGACTTCATCAATTCCAGTGTCGCGATGCGCGAGCGGATAATATCGGGGTATTGCCGTTTCAGGGCGATGACCCGGTCCAATACCTCGTCGCGTTCCCTCAGATCGGGCCAGTCCTGGCCGGAGCTGTCATTGACCGTCGGCACATAAAAGGCGAAGGCAACGCCGTTGATGGGCCAATCCGCGACCTCCGCCATGAAGTCTTCCAGGCCCGGCGCGTTCTCCCGCGTCACGGCCATTTGCAGCATCACCGTGGTGCCGTCATTGGCGTCACGGGCAAAGATCGCCTCCCTAACCTTGGCGAAGACGCCTTCACCCCGGATTGGATCGTTCAGCGCCATGGGGCCATCCAGCGATACCGTGACAAGGTGGCCGGGGAGAGAGGGAATGCCATAGGTGCCATTGGTGACGATGGCGCTTTCGGGAAACAGCTTGGCGGCTTGCAGCACCATGTCCTTGCGGATCATCGGCTCGCCACCCATGAACAGCATGGAGCGGATGCCGTGCCTATCGCGCAAAACTTCCAACTGATGCAGCATGGTGGCATCGTTCATTTTGTCGCGCGGCGCCTGCGGATTGTCGGCCCGGAAGACGAAACAATGGCGGCAATCGAGATTGCAGACATTGGTGACATTGACCAGGGCGTACGGATACTGCCGTTCGCCGAAATCAGTTGGTTCCGAGACTTGAGTTTGTTTTGCCATGCTGTCCGTAGACTATGCTTTTCCCGAGGTCTGCTCAACAACGGCGGCAACGTTTGCCGCGCCGTCGCGGCCATAGCGCGAGCCATCGCCCCGGCCTTGCGACGCCAGATAGGCCCGGTTGAAGACCGCGTAGGCGCCGCAGTGGCTACAATCCACATCATTGCCATAGCAGCAGAAAGGTTTCTCGAACTGTCCGCCGTCACCCATATAGAGCGGCAGGGTGTCACGTTTGAGGATACATTTTTCGCCGTTTTCACCGGTGGAGTTGATGGCCACGTCGGACTTCATCAATTCCAGGGTGGGAACATGGGATTTGACCACGGAGGGATATTTTTCCTTCAAGGCGATGATCCGGTCCAAAACCTTGTCACGCTCTTTCAGGTCCTTCCAGTCCAGGCCAGTCTGGTCATTCTTGACCGGGACATAAAGACTGAAGGCGACGCCGTTGATGGGCCATTGGGAAACCTCGGCCATGAATTCTTCCAACCCCGGCGCGTTCTCCCGCGTCACGGCCATTTGCAGCATCACCGTGGTGCCGTCGTTGGCGTCGCGGGCAAAGATGGCCTCCCTAACCTTGGCGAAGACGCCCTCGCCACGGATCGGGTCGTTCAATTCCATCGGGCCGTCCAGTGATACGGTGACCAGATGGCCGGGGATGGACGGGATACCATAGGTGCCATTGGTGACGATGGCGCTTTCGGGAAACAGCTTGGCGGCTTGCAGCACCATGTCCTTGCGGATCATCGGCTCGCCACCCATGAACAGCATGGAGCGGATGCCGTGCTTGTCGCGCAGAACTTCCAACTGATGCAGCATGGTCGCGTCATTCATCTTGTCGCGCGGGGCCTGTGGGTTATCGGCCCGGAAGACGAAACAATGACGGCAATCCAAATTGCAGACATTGGTGACATTGACCAGGGCGTGGGGATACTGCCCATCGCCGAAATCTGTTGGCTCGGATATTTGCTGCTGTTTACTCATTGGAGACCTCATGGGACTGAATTGAACGCCATCATAACAGTTGGGTACAGTCCTTGCACCGCCATTCGGTACCGCGGTTAATTCAGATTAAGCTTGGCCAGATCACCGTCAAAGCCGCCGTTGGCGACCACGGCATCGACAATTTTGTCCCGTTCTCCGCTGGCAACAATATGGCGCAATGCGGCCTCCAACCTAGGCGTCAGATGCTTATTGCGCCTGTGCAGATAGTGGTAGAGCGGAGCAATGATCAACTTGTCGCTGATCCGGCGGATATTCGTTGAGGGGAATTTATGCTTTAGGTTGTATGACGTGGGGATTCTAAAATACAACATCACATCCACGCGTCCGCTTTGCAGTAGCTTGATACCTTGTTCAAAGCGGTCAATTTCGAACCGGCGCATACCTTCGGTTACCTTGGTCGGGATGGTGCTGCCGCGCCGGTAGACAATGGAATAGCGTGCCAGGTCCTTGGTGGAAACGATCGGCCCGGCCACGTTGACCGAATAAGCGGCGAACTCATCGGTGATTGCCGCCGGTTCCAGGCGAATGAGATTTTTGTATAGTTTCGAGGCGCGTTTGGAGCGTAACAACTCCCCGTCCGTAACGCCGTCGTTGGCGTTAAACACCGCCCGTTTGCCGGGGTAGTCCCTGAACGAAACCCCAAGGCCCGCATCCTGGTATGTCTTGACCAGCACCGCTTTGCCCACTTGGATCAGAATGCCGTTGCCCTCAATGGCCGAAATTGTCAATTTTTCGTCTGCTGCCGCACGCTGGTACGTGGCCACGGCAGCCAAAAGCAATAGGCCGATCAGGATTCTTCCTATTTTCATTCCTTTTCCATTTCTTTGGCAAAGTTAGCTTTGCGCGTTACCAGTATGGCAGGACAGGGTATCAGTAAAGAATATGCCGATTGCAGGCGGGGTCAAATCCCATCAGGGGCCGACGCTGCGCTCGCGATGGGCCAGGTAAAGCCCGGCGGCGATGATCACCCCGGCGCCCAGCCATGTGGCGCCGTTGGGCAGGGTGCCAAAGACGATGACGCCGACCAAGGTGGCGCCGAGTAATTCCGTGTAGTTAAAAGGCGCGATCAGAGAGGCCGGGGCCAGGGCATAGGCCTTGATAATGCAATAGTGCCGGATGCCGCCGACCAGCCCGATCAGTAGAAATGCCAGCCAACCGCCCGGTCCCGGTGAAATGGAGAAGTCGAAATAGACCGGCACGAAGGGCGTGGTCGCCAACAAGGCAACGGCGTAGGTATAGATCGCCGTGGTCTCGGAGCGGTCATGGGCGGCCACCTGACGGCTGAGAATTTGCACCACGGACCAGCTGACCGCCGCCAACAATAACCAGAGGGCCGCGGGCGGCAGGGCATTGCCGGTACCCGGTTGCAGCACGATCAGGACGCCCAGAAAGCCCCCGCCCACCGCCACCCAGCGGGCGGCGCCGACCCGTTCGTGCAGCAAAATCGCCGATAGGGCGACGACAATCATGGGCGCGGTAAAGCCGATCACATGCACGGTGACCAGTGGCACCGCCTTGATGCCAAGGATGAAACACAAGGTGGCGATAAACAGCAGGCCCGAGCGCAACAATTGTATGCCGGGGCGCCGTGGCAGCAGAATCCGCCAGCCGTGGCGCGGCGCCAGCAATGCGATCATCCAGACGGTCTGGCCCAGGGCGCGGACCCAGACGATCTCCAATACGCCATAGCTATGACCAAGATGCTTGATCGAGGCGGAGACCATGGGCACCAGAACCATGGCCGAAAGAACCACGTAGAAGATGCCGCGCGGCACCGATTGCTGTTCCATGTTCAGCCGCCGGCGAACTGTTTTGGCATCAATGTTTGCCGTGCTTGGAATGTCCGGTTTGGCCCGATGCGTAGCCGCGCAAGCGGTCATAGGTGGCGATCTGATGCCGGCTGAGCAGGGGGCGGACGTGCAGATGCGCCGTCAGATGTACGGCGCGCAGCTCACCGTGCAAACGGCCAATTGCAACCGTTAGCTCCCGCACCTCGTCACCATCGGCGCGGCCGTCGGCGAACAGGGCGTCCAGGCTTGCTTCCTTGCCGAGAATAATGCGGCCCAGGCGCCTTGCCTCCGCCTTCATGGCGGCTTCGATGGTTGCGATGGCAGCCCGTTGTTCCGCCGTCAACTTAACCTCATCCGCCAACTGACGCAGATGCAAGGGGCCGGGATAATGGTTCAACTCGGCGCTTTTCGCCAAGCCCATGCCCTTGCCCTTCAGGTAGCCGCTGATGTCACCTGCCGACAGGGCCTTGATGGTGCGTTGCTGTTGCCCAGCGTAGGGCTGATGGGCCGAGGCGGCTTGCGCCCCGGAAAAGCCGCATGCCATCGCGGCAAGTACGGCCAAGGGCATGAAATATCTACAAAAGCTCAAGCGGATCTCCTCAATCTATGCAGGTGGGCCGACCATATCGGCGATGGCGTCGGCCCAATCCTCGGGCGCGAAGCCGCGGGAGCCCGCCACGGTTTTGAAACGCACGACGCCCTGGCCATCGATCAGATACAGGCGTTCGGGTAGGGCGTTGTACAGCCGATCCGCCTGGTCGGTCATATCGTCCAGCAACATGGGCATGGCCATGTTCAGACGCAGGACGCAGACTTCGGCGATCTCGGCCCGCTCCTCGATGCTGCCCGGCGCGTTCAGGATGATATTGTCGTCCAGATTATGTTGCACCTGCCAGCCGTCGTCGGGATGGGCCTCCTGAATATAGATGCAATAGAAATCAACCCGGTCACCGAACTGTGCCGCGATTTCGTTCAGGCGCACGGCCTGAATACGAAAGGGCGGTCAGGTGTAGGAGCCGAAGATCAAACCCAGCGGGCGGCCTTGGTTGTTTGCCAGATGCTCCGAAAGACTGACCATTTCGCCCGTGCGCTTGCCTGACCCTGATAACCGCTCAAGCTTGAAGTCCGGTGCCTGGTCGCCGACGTTTGGCGCCAGCCCCTCGCGCGCCAGTCGCTCTGCCCGCATGGCGGTGTATTGCTCCGGAGTCATCATCATGCGGGCAAACTGTTCGGCCGGGATGTCGCGCCAATCCTCGGGGTAGCTGATTTCCGCCATGCTGTTTTCCTCCAATAGATTAGTTAACCCTGCCAGTCGATCGCCATGATCTCGGCGCTTAGTCCGTCGAAGTCCCAGACCCGGCCAAAGGCGCGGACCTTCCCTCGGTTGGCCCGGGCGACAGTAACATTTTCGCCCGGCCAGTATTCGGAATTGGTGATGACCACCGGCTTTGTCGGGTCATTGCCTGCAATGGGTTCGATTTCGCCCAGGATTTGCCGTCCGACCTGGAAACGGCGGGTCTTGCCGTCAACCGTGTATTCGATTGGGGCCCGCTCGAACCCCAGAATATTGCTGACCAGAAGTGCAAACAGAAATGTCGAGCCGCCGGCCCGGCCGGTAAAAATTTCGACCAGGCCATCGTAGGCCGCGTCACTGGCATCTTCGTCAATGTAACCGGCCAGTGAATAGTCGCCCCGCGACATCAGACCGGGAATGTCCAGCAGCAGGCCGATGTTCAGGCCTGATAGATCCGCGCCGTCGAAGGTACCTTCATCGACGCGTAGTCCGAACCAGGCCTGACAATAGCCTTCGGTGGGGGGATGTTTGCCGAGGGAAATGACGCAGGGACAGAAAACCGCGCAATTGCAGTTCACCATCATTTCTCCCTTGATGGACCAGGTCATTGGCGCTGCCTCCGGATCTGTCGTTTTTCGTTAACTGCGACAATACCCGGATACACGGCAACGGCAAGGGGAGGGAATTGCGAAAGGTTTCTAGTGGGTGGAGACCCATTCACGGGCCATGCGCTGCGCCGCGGCGATTTCTTCCCGGCTCATCACGCCGGCAAGTTCCTTACGCAGATGCTTGGCCTCGTCATTGCCCCGCAAGGCCGCTAGATTTAGCCATTTATGCGCCGTCACATAATCCAGCGGCGCACCTTTCTGGCCGGTTGAATACAACAGGCCAAGCTGCATTTGGGCGATGTCTTCGCCAGCCTCGGCCAGCGGTAAATAGTCATCAGTGTAAGCCTTCAAGGACCGTGCCATTTTCGCCTCCGTTGGGCAGGCATCCTTACCAAGGTTTACTCGGTACCGGGCAGTCGGGTGACCGCTCTTCAAGGATGCTCTACTCAACTAAGATGCAAAAATGATGCCAGCTATTTTAGGATAGTAAAATCAAAGGCTTATATGTTATCGGAACAGAAATCCGCCAAATACAACGGACCGTGTGCGTATTTCGTACAGATGGCCGTCCCGAATAAGGACAGCCGGGCCGGCTCTTATCTGCCGCCCAGGCCGCCTTCTTTGGCATAGCGGTCGAACCGGCGCTGCTTGGCAGCCTCGGCCTTGGCTCTGGCCTCTTCAGCTTCGATCTGCTTGCGGGATTTCTTGACCACGGCGGCCATCGCCGGGCCACTCTTTTGTGCGATCTCGGTCGCGACCACGCCGGCGGAACCCTCGAACCAGCTGCGGGAAAGAGCCATGTCCTGGCGCACCATGCGGCCGTCGCGGTAGGCGGCGGCCAGGGCGTATTGGGCACTGGCGACACCTTGAATGGCGGCCGCTTTCCACCATTTGATCATCAATTTGGGATTTCTCGGCACGCCGGCGCCTTGCATGTACAGATTGCCCAGCCAATATTGCGCGCTGCTGTGGCCGCTTTCGGCGGCGCGTTGCAGCCAAATGGCGGCCTCGGCATAGTCACTGGCCGTGCCCTTGGCCGTGGTCAGCAGAACCGCCAGTTCGTGCTGTGCGTTGGCATTGCCAATCTCGGCCCGGGCCCTAATCAACTGTTCCCGGTAGATGGAGACCTGATCCTGGCTCTCGAGAGACGCCAACATCTCCACCACCACCTGGGCCTGGGACAGACCCGCGCTGCTGACGCTGATCACCAGCGCGCTAACGCAGACCGCGAACATGCGGCCAAGCCTTTGGGCATAGCTGGGGCTGGGATTGCCGGGGGGAAATATTTTATCGGACGTATACATTGCGTTTGCCTTTTCGGTAACTCCGCTGTCCGCTGGCTCCCAAATTATCCTTGGGTTGGCCGTTCGGACCGGTAGTTTTGCGTCCCGCCGTTACCGACGGTTTGCCTTTTCGTGGTTCGCAACCTGCTCGTGATTCCTAGAGCAAGCAATAGTCAATATAGCCGCAATCCCCTAACCAAAGGTTAACGGGAACCACGGAGAGATTAATTTTTTCGACATCCAGCATCAATTCACTTTAGCCGCCGAACAGCGCCAGCATGTTGGAGGGGGCGGCATTGGCGATGCTCAGGCTGACGATGGCGAGAGATTCCTTGATCTGACCGGCCTGCAGCGCCGCGCTCTCCGCCGCCATGTCGGCATCGACCAGATTGCCGATACCGGCGCGCAAGGTATCGTTCTGGATGCCGAGTAATTCGTTATGAGTTTCAATGCGCTGGCCCGAACTGCCCAGTTCGGCCAGTTTGCCGGAAGCATCCGTGATGGCGGCGTCCAGGGCGCTGAGCGCCGTGGCGGCATTGCCCGCGCTATCAAGGGCAAGACCGCCGACGCCAAGGCCGCCGGTGGAAAAATCCTGGGCCTTGACGGTGATGCGGTTGCCGTCTTCGTCGCTCAATATGTCCTGGTCGGCGGCGCCCGCGGCGATCAGGTTGCTGCCGGCGAATTCGGCGCTGTCATTGATGCTGACGATCTGATCGCGCAATGCGTTGAAGGCTGAATTCAGGGCATCGCGGGAAGTTTGATCCAGGCCTTCTTGAGAAGCCTGAACCGCCAAGCCTTTCATTTCCACCAAAAGATCGGCACTCGACTGCCCGGCGGCCAAGGCGACGTCGATGGTGGCGGTGGCCCGGTTCAGGCCGTCGCGCACGGCTTCGGTGCCGGAAAAGGTCGCCAATAATTCCTGCGCGATCGCCAGGGTGGCGGCATCATCCTTGGGCGAATTGATCTTTTTACCGCTGGAAATATGGGATTGGGTGGTTTCCAGGCTGTTTCGGTTGCTTGATAGGCGTTGCAGACCGATCGCCGCGCTGGTGTTGGTGTTGATGGAATTGACCATCGTGCGTTATCCTTTTCGGTAACCCCGCTATCCGTCAGGCTCCTGATCTAGAGCTGTTTGGACCGGTGGCTTTGCGTCCCGCCGTTACCGACGGTTTGCCATTTCGTGGTTCGCGATCCCGCAATAATCCATATTGCGGGTGATGTTGGATATAACCTGAAAATATTGATGAAATGTTAACAGGCCGCCGCTGAAAGCACCGTTTCGTGCAACGCTTAGTCAAACAGATACTCAACCTCGGCCCAGGTGTCGGTAGGAAACACCCACATGATGGTCAGGGGCCCCAATCCAATATTGGCGATACCGTGTACATGGTTTTCGGGGATATAGATGATCGAGCCGGGCCGGACATTTTGTTTTTCACCGCCGATCAACACTTCGCCTTCGCCCTCGCGTATCCAATAGATTTCCTGCGGTCCGTGATGATGGGCCGCCAGCTCGGTGCCCGCCGGAAACTGCAAAATTCCCAGACTGAAACCATGGCTGGGGATCCGGTCGCTATCCACCAATAACTTCCAGCGCACGCCATCGGTGCGGCCCGGGCGGGTTTCCCAATCGACGTCGTCGATGTGGCGGACGTGGGGTTCGTTCTTCACGCCGGTCTAGCCTTTGCCGCCCAGCTTGGCCAGGAAATCGCCCAGGCGTTGGGTTACGTCGGGGATTTCATAGTCGGTGACCCGTTCGTATTCCAGGCCGGCATCCAGGCCGGCGTTGTTGGCCTGGCTGTAGAGGTCCTTGTAGGCCCGGATGGAGCCGGGGCTGTTGCGGCCAATGGCGGTGGCCAATTGCTCCACGCGGGCATCCAGTTCCGCCAACGGCACCGCTTCCAATGCCAGGCCCATTGCCGCCGCCTCGGCGCCGCTGAAGGTGCGCGCGGTAAATGATAGTTCCTTGGCGCGCATGGTACCGACTTTCCGCGGCAAACGCTGCGTCATGCCCCAGGAGGGACGGAAGCCGAGGATGGCGTGGGTATCGCCCAGCTTGGCTTCCTCCGCGATAATCACGATGTCAAAGGCCAGCATCAATTCCATGCCGCCGGTGAAACAGAAACCGTTGACCTTGGCAATGGTGGCTTGCGGCATGGCTTCGATCTTTTCCAAGACCGCTTGGGCGGCATTGTTCAGATCGTCGCCGACGTTACCCTGGCTGATATCATGACCCTTCGCCTGCAGTGCCTTGAGGTCGACACCGGCGCAAAAGGCCCGGCCCGCGCCGGTCACGACGACGACGTTGATGGCGCCATCGTCGGCGATCTCGCTCAGCGCGTCATGCGTCTCGCCCAGAATCTCGGGCGTCAGGGCGTTCATGGCGTCGGGCCGGTTCAGGATGATGGTCGCGGTGGGGCCGTCGCGCTCCACAATAATATGGGCGTACGTCATGACGCGGTCTCCTTACAATATTCACGTGCAGGTAAAGGCAACTAGGGAGACGTTTATAGCGGTTCCCAACCGTTCGGGCCATGGGCTTCGAGGGGACGGAAGCGGGCCTTGTAGGCCATTTTGCGGCTCTCTTCGATCCAATAGCCCAGATAGACATGAAGCAGGCCGCGCCGCTTGGCCTCTGCCAAATGCCACAGGATGATATAATTCCCGGGGCTGTTCCGCGCCATGTCGGGATCAAAAAAGCTGTAAACCAGGGACAGGCCGTCATCCAGGATATCGGTCAGACAGACGCCGTACAATTCACCGTCTTCGTCACGGAATTCGATCAATTCCGAGGGCACCGGCGTGTCCTGCACCATGGCCAGGTAGTCATCGAAGCTCATCCCCGCCATGCCGCCGTCGCCGTGGCGGGAGCGGACATAGCGATGGAACAACGCATAATGCTCACCCCGCCCCTTGGCCGGCATGACATGGGCCGTAATGCCGGCGCTGCGCCGGGCAATGCGCTGCAGGCCGCGGCCGGGGGCAAAGGTCGCCACGGGTACGCGGACCGCCCGGCAGGACTGGCAATCTGGGCAATTGGGCTTATAGGCAATGCCTTGGCTGCGGCGGAAACCGGATCGCGATAGCTGATCGTGCAACTCTTTCGGGGCGCCGGCCGAGGACAGATCCGTAAACACCATTTGCTCCACCCGGTCCGGTAGATAAGGACAGGCCGAGGCCCGGGAGAGAAAAAAGTAGGTCAGTGTTTGTGGCGAAAACGGTTTCATGGCATCGATTTATAGCAAAAGTCTTTCAGAAACCGTAATACCACGGTGCCAGCAACGAAAAAGCAAGCCAAATCAGCACGATCAACGGCGTTCCACCACGCAGATAGTCACTGAATTTGTAATGTCCCGGCCCCATCACCAGCAAATTGGTCTGATAACCCATGGGGGTGGCGAAGGAGCAATTGGCGGCGAATATCACCGCGTGGATAAATGCCGTCGGCTCCATGCCCATGGCCAGGGCGGCATTTATGGCGATGGGCGTGAACAATACGGCGGTGGCCGCGTTCGACAACACATTGGTCATCACCGCCACCAGGGCGAAAAGCGCCGATAATAGCACCGCCGGGCCCAGGTCCGAGAGGGCTGCGATCATATGCTGGGCCAGATAGGCCGCCCCACCGGTGGCCTGCATGGCGCTGCCCATGGCCAGGGCGGCAGTGACCAGCATGGCCACCTGGCGGTCCACGGCGCGGGCCGCCTGGCGCACATTCAGGCAGCCCAGGGTGATCATGGCCAAGGCGCCGGCCAGGGCGGCCACGGCAATGGGAATAAAGCCCGTGGCCGAGGCCACCACGACGGTGGCAAATATGCCCAAGGCCCGCTTGGCGTGATGACGCGAGGGCAACTCGAGCGCCGACCATTCGATCAGCAGGACTTCGCGGCTGAAGCGCAGATCGGTAACCCGCTCCCTGGGCCCTAGGATCAGCAGCACATCGCCGGCTTCCAGACGGATATCCTCCATCCGGCCACGCATCATGCGCGAACGCCGCTGAACCCCGAGAATGACGCAACCCGTGTGATAATGAAAACCGACCATGCGCAGGTTGCGCCCGATCACCCGGCTGGCCGGCGTCACCATGGCCTCGGCCAGCATGCTGTCGCCCGCCTCGCCGCCCTCGGTGTCGGTGTCGACCATTTCCGGCGTGCGCGACAGCGCCTCGGTCAGCAGGGCCCGCGTGGCGGCCACGATGACCTTGTCGCCGGGCTGCAGCTGCAGATCTTCGAATGGCGGCAGATGGCTTTCCTCGCCACGCTGGATCAAACGGACGGTCATGCCTTTCAGGTGCGGGATCATGCCGGCGACGGAGCTTTGCCCGACCAGGGGGCTGCCGGGGCGAACGGCGATCTGGGCGATGAACTGCTTACCCTCGCCCGCCATTTCCGAGGCGATGGAGGCGCGCTCTGGCAGCAGGCGCGGCAGGATCCAGATTACATAGACCAGGCCCACCGCCGCCAGCATGCCGCCTGGAACCGCGAAGTCGAAAAATCCGATTACCGCCTGCTCCATGCCCGCCGCCGCGCCAGCAACCAATAAATTGGTGGAAGACCCGATCAAGGTCACCATGCCGCCCAGAATGGCGGCGAAACTCAATGGCATCATCAAGCGTGACGGCCCCCGGTTGAGGCGGTCGGCGACGGTCACCATAACGGGAATAAAAATAACCACGATAGGGGTGTTGTTAATGAAGGCACTCAGGGCCGCGATGATTAGCAGGGTCAGGCTCATGGCCAGGGCGGGATGGCGTTGAAAGCGGGTGGTCATGAACCTTATGGGCTCGTCCAGGGCGCCGGTCCGGATCAAACCTTGCCCAACCACCATCAGCGCCAATACGGCAATCAGCGCCGGATCGGCGAAACCGGCCAATAGGGCCCGCGCATCCAGGCTCTGCCCCGCCACTTCAAGCGGCGCGAAATGGAATAACAGCAATAATGCCGCCAACAAAGCCAGCGAGGTTTGTTCAAGTGGGAACCGCTCGCTGGCATAGAGTATGATAGCGCCCGCGATAAGCGCGAACGTCGCCCACATTTGCCAATTGGGTTCTATAGCCATCATGGGGCTATCATGGCGGGCCATGGGGTAAATGTGCAAGTTTTTGGATGAGGAAGCGGTTGGCCATGCAAAAGGTTAGCTATGAAGATATTCGCCGGGCCCAGGCCCAGATGGCCGGATTCGTGGTCGAGACGCCGTGCGCGAATTCCCTGACGTTGTCCCGGATCACCGGGGCGGAGGTTTTTCTAAAATTCGAAAACCTGCAATTCACCGGTTCCTTCAAGGACCGGGGCGCCCTGATCAAGCTGTTGCAATTGGACGAGGCGGCCCGCGCCAAGGGTGTGATCGCCAATTCCGCCGGCAATCATGCCCAGGGCGTGGCCTATCATGCCCAGCGCCTGGGCATTCCGGCGACCATCGTCATGCCCGTGGGCACGCCGAACGTGAAAGTGCGCCAGACCCGTGAACTGGGCGCGGACGTGGTCTTGCAGGGCGAGACGGTGGACGAGGCGGCGCTCAGCGCCGAGGCGATCCGCGACCAGCGGCAGCTGACCTATATCCACCCCTACAATGATGCCGCGATCATTGCCGGACAAGGCACCGTGGCGTTGGAAATGCTGGCGGCGGCCCCCCAGATCGATACCCTGGTGGTGCCGATCGGCGGCGGCGGCTTGATCGCCGGCAATGCCATTGCCGCCCGCGCCATCAACCCAGAAATCGAAATTATCGGCGTTGAAAGCCAGCTTTACCCCTCCGCCTATCAGGCCCGGCATGGCCTGGCCAACGATTGCGGCGGCCAGACCATCGCCGAAGGTATCGCCGTGGCCCAACCGGGCAGCCTGACCCTGCCGGTCATCGATGATCTGGTTAGCGATATTCTGCTGCTTTCGGAACAGGATATTGAACGCGCTATTGATTTGCTGATCACGGTGGAGAAAACCGTCACCGAGGGGGCGGGTGCCGCCGGTCTGGCGGCATTGCTGGCCTATCCCGAACGCTTCCGGGGCCGGGTTGTGGGGCTGATCTTGTGCGGCGGCAATATTGATACCCGGATGCTGTCATCAATCCTGATGCGCGGCCTGATTAGGGAAGGGCGGATCACCCGCATGCGGGTTGAAATCAGCGACCGGCCCGGTGCCTTGGCCAAGGTGGCGCAGCTGGTTGGCGAAGCCGGGGGTAATATTCTGGAGGTTCAGCATCAACGCAATTTCCCCGGTGTACCGGCCAAACTGGCGGAACTGGACCTGGTGCTGGAAACCCGCGACAGAGACCATATTCACGAACTTACCTCGGCGCTGCGTGCGGCCGGCTACAAGGTCAGGGAGTTGATCGATACCCCAGACGCTGGTTGAGAGGGTGCCGGTTGACCGCTAATCAGAGCCGACAGAGCTATATCGGCCCCGGTAGTACAACAGCGGGTCGCCGTCCGGGTCATGTCGCAGCTCGCTAACCCGGCCGATCAGGATCACATGGTCGCCGCCCTCATGCACCGCCTCGATCTCGCAATCGAACATGGCCAGGGCATTGGGCACCAGGGGATTGCCCAGCTCGGAGACATCATTTTCCATTGTTTGAAAGAAGTTACCGCCGTCCGAGGCAAAACCGGAGGAAACCTTGTCCTGGTCCTGGCGCAGGATATTCACGGCGAAGCGGCCCGAGTTCAGAAAATGTTGAAAATTGCTGGCGTCCCGGCCGAGGCAGAACAGCACCAACGGCGGCTCCAACGATACCGAATTGAATGAATTCACCGTCACGCCCACCGCCTGGCCATCGGCGGTGGTGGTCGATATCACCGTAACGGCCGATGCGAAACAGCCCATTGCGTCGCGAAAGGCGCGTGGATTTATACTCATGTTCATGATCGTGTTCCCCAACATTCCCATTACAAACTGCTGTTTTGAACAGATGTCCCCCGTATGCCGCAGTCATGCCATATTAAAACTATTAGAAAGAAATTGGCAGGCAAAATACGCATATACTGAATTAGGCCGAAAAGCCAAGCCGCGCCAGGACTTAAACGCCCTGAACTAACGCTATCTTAACCTTATCTCGCCAGCATCCAAGTTCGACTGCGTAGCCATGGCGGTCGCTGTTGGCAATGCCTGGTTTCCAGGCCTCAGATTGATGGGCGAGATATGTTTTTTATAATTGGATTGGTGATCGTGTTTGGCTCTGTGGTCGGCGGTTATATGCCACATGGCGATCTGCGGGTGCTGTGGCAGCCATTGGAGTTTCTGATCATCCTGGGCGCCGCCCTGGGTGGCTTCGTTATTTCCAACCCCAAGGAAGTCACCATGGCCACGGGCAAACACCTTGGCCGGTTGCTGAAAAGCTCGCCCTACTCCAAGCAGGACTATGTGGAATTACTTTGTTTGCAATTTTCCTTGTTCAAACTGGCCAAGAGCAAGGGCGCCCTGGCTCTGGAAGCGCACATCGAAAACCCTGAAGATAGTACCATTTTCACCAATTATCCCGTCTTCATGAAGAACCATGATGCGTCTGATTTTCTATGCGACACCTTGCGTTTGATCACCATGGGTACGGAAAATCCGCATGAACTGGAAGCCATGATGGACGAAGATATCGAATCCCGGAAACATGAGGCGCATGCCGTGGCCCATGCCGTGGGGGCGTTGGGTGAAGGCCTGCCCGCCTTTGGCATTGTCGCGGCGGTGTTGGGCGTTATTGTCACCATGGGCTCGATCTCGGAACCGCCTGAAGTGTTGGGCATGTTGATCGGCGGCGCCCTGGTCGGCACTTTCTTTGGCATTTTGATGTCATACGGCCTGGTTGCGCCCATGGGGGCCTATCTGGGTTTCTACTGCGAAGCGGAGTTCAAATATCTTGAATGCATGCGCTCGGGTATTTTAGCCCACGTGCAAGGCTATGCGCCGGCTATATCCGTTGAATTCGCGCGCAAGACCCTGTCCGGTCATGATCGGCCGAGCTTTATCGAGCTTGAGGATGCAACGGCTGAACTGGCACCTGCTTAGGGTCGCCGGTAGGAGGCATTGAGGCGATAGATCATGGCGAACGGCGAAGCCACAATTGTTATCAAAAAAGTCGTCAAGGGCGGCGGCGGCCACCATGGTGGCGCCTGGAAGGTCGCGTATGCCGATTTCGTGACCGCCATGATGGCATTCTTCCTGCTGCTCTGGCTGTTGAATGTGACCACTGATGAACAGCGCCATGGCGTGGCTGACTATTTTGCGCCTTCTGCAGCGTCCAAATCCACTTCGGGCAGCGGCGGCATCATGGGCGGCATGTCCATGTCCACGGAAGGCGCCCGGGTTGGACAAAGCTCGCCGCCATCGGTGGTGATGGAAATGGCCCCACCCCGGCAGCGCAAACCGGCGGAAGAGGACGAAGACCAGAAAGAAGGCGAAGCCGGGCATGAGGAAGCCAAGCAGCTGGAAGAACGAGAGCTGTTGCGCCAGATGGCCGAACGGGAACAGGAAGAGTTCGAAAATGCCGAGGAAGCCTTGCGTCAGGCCATGCAGGATTCACCCGGTCTTTCGGATATGGCTAAGAATTTGATTGTCGACAATACGCCCGAAGGTTTGCGCATTCAGCTGGTGGATCAGGAAAACGCCTCGATGTTTCCTTCCGGAGGCTCGACCATGCAGGAAAATCTGCAGAAGATATTGGAAAAGGTCGCCGATATCATTCACCGCATGCCGAACCAGATCGCCATTACGGGCCATACGGACTCCATTCCTTTCCGTGGCCGGAATGATTACAGTAACTGGGAACTATCGGCAGAGCGGGCTAATGCCTCGCGCCGTACCCTGGTCGGTTTTGGTGTCCCCATCAGCCGCATAGCCACGGTCAGCGGCAAGGCGGATACCGATCCCCTGGTGCCCGAGGATCCCACATTGCCCACCAATCGGCGCATATCCATCGTGCTGCTGCGCGAAGCCGCCTTAATGCCCTCGGCCCCGCCGGCCCCGGATAACTAGACCTCTCCACAGAACATAGACCCGTCGGCTTACCAGGCCACGTGTTTTTGGGCTTCGGCGCGTCCGACAACCATGTGATGGACTTCATCCGGACCATCGGCCAGACGCAGAACCCGTTGCTGCACATACATGCCGGGCAGCGGTGTCCACTGCGAGACGCCGGTGGCGCCGTGCATCTGGATCGCTTCATCGATAATCCGGCATACTTTTTCAGGCACCATGGCCTTGACGCCGGAGACATAGACGCGGGCCTCGCGGTTGCCCATAACGTCCATGGCCTTGGCGGCTTGTAGCACCATCAATCGCATGGCATCGATTTCGATGCGGGCCCGCGCGATTACTTCAAGATTCTTGCCCAGCCTGAGAATTGGCCTGCCGAAGGCCTCGCGGCCCCCCGCCCGTTTGACCATCAGCTCCAACGCCTTTTCCGCCTGGCCGATTGAGCGCATGCAGTGATGAATCCGGCCCGGGCCCAGGCGCACCTGCGAAATCTCGAAGCCGCGGCCTTCACCCAACAGGATGTTTTCCTCCGGCACGCGGACATTGTTGAACAGGATGCGCATATGGCCGTGCGGCGCGCCGTCTTCGCCGAAAAACTGCATCGGCTCCACAATCTCGACGCCGGGGGTATCGATGGGCACCAGGATCTGCGACTGCTGGCGGGATGGTGCCGCATCGGGCGAGGTCTTGACCATGACGATCATGATCTTGCAGCGCGGATCGCCGGCGCCGGAAATATAGTACTTCTCGCCGTTGATGACCCATTCGCCGTCTTCCAGCACCGCATGGGTGGCGACGTTCTTGGCATCCGAGGAGGCTACGCCGGGTTCGGTCATGGCATAGGCGGAGCGGATTTCTCCGTTTAGCAGCGGCGTCAGCCATCTATCCTTTTGTTCCGGCGTGCCGACCCGCTCCAACACTTCCATATTGCCGGTGTCAGGCGCGCTGCAATTCAGGGTCTCGGGGGCCAGGGGGCTCTTGCCAAGTTCGGCGGCGATGTAGGCATAGTCAAGATTGCTCAGCCCTTCGCCGGTTTCGGCATCAGGCAAAAAGAAGTTCCACAGCCCGGTCTCCTTGGCCTTCGCCTTGGCGCCGTCGAGCAATTCCAGCTGGCGCGGATGCCAGACCCAACGGTCTGCCTTGCCATGATTGAGAGCAAAGAACTCTTCGGTAATGGGATCGACATTCTCGGCAATGTGTTTTTGTACCGCGTACATGAGCGGACGTGATTCATCCGACATGGCCAAATTGAAAAGTTCCTGATCTGGTCCCGACATGCTTACACGTCCCCTGTTGATGAATTAGGTGTCCTCGAACCAAGACACTACCCATTCCCATGCCGCACCGCAATTCGCCACTACAGCCGTCCGGACTTCGGTCTGACAAGTCCGAATGGCGCTTATCTGAAAGCTTCCTATCTGTCATGATGACAGCGATTAAAATTGGGAGGATGCAAGGTGCGTGCGATATCGGTTCCTAAACTGGATGGAAACCGCGACAACGAAACCAAGGCCTGGCCCAACGAGGCGCCGGACCCACTTGATGCGCCTGAACTTTACGACGGCATTCGGGTCAAACGCCTGATCGCCTATCTTATCGATATCTCGATCATTGTCTGTCTTTGGCTGGCGCTATGGGTTTTCGGCAGCGTCTTTGCCTTGATCACCCTTGGTCTGCTGTTTCCGGTCCTGAGCCTGGCGGCGTTTTTGCTGCCCTTCGCCTATCACACCTTGCTGATCGGCGGCGCCTCGAACGCCACGGTGGGGATGCGGGTAATGGATCTGCGCGTGGTCGCCTGGAACGGCCATCGTCCGGGCTATGCTCAGGCGGCGTTACAGACCGTGCTGTTTATCGCCTCCGCCGCGATCACTAATTTCCTGATCCTCGGCGTGTCGTTCTTTAACCCGCGCGGCCGTTGTCTGCATGATCTGCTCGCCGGCACGGTGACGGTCAACGATCTGCATCTGCGCCGTCTTGGGGCCCCTGGCTAACCAATCAGGCCAATTAGACCGGCGGCCGCCAGAAAGATATAGGCGATCCAGCGATAGGTCTGATCCGCCGCCTTACCCGCCAGTCGGCTGCCGGTCCAGGAGCTGGCCAGAATGATCGGCAGTAAGACCAAGGCATCAATCACGGCGGCCAGCGCGGTGGGCGAGGCCAGCATGACCATGGTCACCAGGACAAAACCGGTGAGCAGATAATAGGCCACGATATTGGCCCGAATGGTCGCCGCTGGCATGGCGGCGGCCAGCATATACAACAATACCGGCGGCCCGCCGACGGACGTGGTTGCCATCATGGCGCCGGAGATGCCGCCAATGCCCAGGGTTAGCGCCAGCGGTCGCGGCCCCTGATAGCGCCAGCCGGTGATCAGGACGGCGACGAACAACAGCACGATGACCGAGACCGCCTTGGTGATGGCGCTGGCGTCCAGGCTGACCAGCAGCCAGATGCCCACGGGCATGGCGGCCATGGCTATGGCCGACAGCGGCGCGACGAATTTCCATTCCACATCGCGGCGGCTGCCCAAAAATAGCATCACGCTCATGGGCAGCTCGATCGCCGCCACCATGGGCACCATGTGCACCGGGCCAAGCAATACGGCAAAGATCGGTGCCATTAGAATGGCCGAGCCGAAACCGGCGAAACCGCGCATCAGCCCGGCGACAAAGGCGGTGATCCCGGCCCAGAGCAAAACCCCGCCCGGATCGGCCAACAAAAGCGAACCATACATCGATTAAACGTCCTACCTATCTATTCATGGCCCGCACGCCAACGCCGGACCTGGGCCAGGGCCGCCGCGAATTTCAATTGCAACAGCCTATCACCCAGCACGGGGGAGGCGCCTTTGGGATTTCCGGTGACGCCCCGATCACTGCCCGCCTTGGCAATCATATCATTGCGCACGCCCTTGGCATGCGCCGCCAGCAACTCGGATGTATCACGCAAATCGGCATGCCCGCTTTTGGCCGCCGCCGCCAGGCCGTTTCGGCGCAGCCAATCGAATTGCCCATTCGCCTCCGGATCATAATAGTCAGAGATATGCAGTACCCCAATCCCGCCGCCGGCCCATTCCCGGCTTAATTTTGCCGCGACCCGCCCCTGGCCACGCTGGTTGCCACCGCTATCGCCCAGCAACAATATCTGGCGAAAGCCATGCGCCTTGAAGCTGCGGGCGGCGGCTTCCAACACGGATTGGAACACCGGCTCGGGCAGACTTATGGTACCGGGGAAGGCCATGTGCCCCTGGGGCGGATCGACCGGGCCCTCGGGTACATAGACCATCACGGGTGCTACCAGGGCATCCCCCAAAGCCCGGGCCAGCGCTGCCGCGGCCCGGCGGACAATATGGTTGTGCTTGCCCAACACCAGGTGCGGTCCGCCCTGTTCGATGCCGCCCGTGGGAATAATGATGGTGCGCACGCCCTGTTGCAGTGCCCGGCCCACCTCCGGCGATGTCATTTCCGCCAGAAACACCGTTGGCAGAGACTTGGCCGATGCCGGCGCGGTCTGGGCGGCCAGGATCAGTGCCATTGCCCAAAGGAACAGCCGCATCAAGCACAGGCCAGGGCATATACCCCCTGTACGCCATCGGGCAATTGATAGGTCTGCCAGGTTTCACCGCCGTCCTCGGTGCCAAAAACCTGCCCCCGGCGGGCGGCGCAATAGACCCGGTCGGGCGTGGTGACGCTTTCGGCCACCACCATCAGGGTGCTGTCGATGGAGACATCATGGTCGAAGCGGGACCAGGTGGTGCCGAAATCGTCGCTTCGGTAGAGGGAGCCGGCATCGCTCATGGCGGCAACAGATAGCGCGGCGTACATACGCTCACTATCATGGCCGGAGACCATGACGTCACGGGCGTAGGTCAGGGGCGAGAAACGGCCAATGCCGAATTCGGACCAGTCCGTTCCGTTGTCATCGCTGCGGAACAATCCCATGCGGTTGGCCAGCCAGACCGTGTCGGGATGTTTGGCGCTCAATGCCAGGGCATGGGAATCCATCATGCCTTCGATCTCGTTGTCGGAAACGATGGCGCTTTTCAGATGCTGTTGCCCGGTCATCTCCAACAAGACTTTGTTACAGCTTTGCCAGGTTTGGCCGCCATCCCGGCTACGCACCAGGCCGCCAATCTCGAAAGCGACCAGGATATCATCCGGGTCGTGGCTGGCCACGGCGATACGGATTACCCGCATGGGAAAGTTTGCCTTCAAACAGCCCTCGGGCGGTTCGATCGGCAGGCGCTGCCAATCGGCGCCGCCGTTGCGGCTGCGGAAGACCGTTGTGCCCTGGGTGCCCACGTAGATGGTTTCAGCATCAGAGGGATCCAGGCAGATCGACCAGACCACCTTGTCCTCGGCGGCGGTGCCTTCGGGCAGCGGCAGGGCGCGCCAGTTCATCCCGCCGTCATTGGAAACATAGGGGCCTTCCTGGGTACCGGCATAGACCGTTTGCGGTTGGTCCGGGCGGATCGCGATATAGCGGACTTCAAGATTATCGGGCAGGCCTTCGTTGATTGGTTGCCATTCCCCCAAATCCGCATCGAAGCCAAACAGGCCCTGGGCCCGTTCGTCATCCACCACGCCAACCCACTGCCCCGCGCCGACGAATACCGAATAAGCCATGATCAATTTCCCTTCCCCAAAATCGTAGCGTGCGGCAAATGTGCGCTATCGCGGCAGTAGGCGCAAGGTGCCCGTGGCGCCGACGAAGTAGTCCTCCGGCCGGGTGCTCATGGGCAGATAGCCGCCTTCCGACCAGGTTTCGGCCATATCGGCGTAATGCGGCGAAAGCGGATTGCCCGACTGACCCGTGGAATGAATAAACAGCGAACGGTCGGGATCATCCAGGTCATAGATGGCGCGCAGGCTGGGCCCGTGCTTGGATGCGAAGGGCCGTTCCGGGTTGAAGATATCGAAGTCGCCCACATTCACCGTATAGACACTGCCCGAGACGGGCACGGTGATATCGAACAGATAGCGCAGGTAGTTGACCTTGCCGAACGGGCGGTGGCTGGAGCGGGCCAAATGCTCCATTCCCCAACGCCAGGCGCTGACCTCGCCGCCCTGGCGTTCCGAAATCCAGAGCACGGCCTGGTCCAGGGCGCGGATCAGCATGGCATTACAGCTTTCCGTGCCCTTGGTCCGCCTGTCGTCGCACCATTCGGGCCGGTCTTGCAGTACGCGCAGCACGAACGGTCCGCGCCGGCCCCAGACATCGGCCTGAATGCCGCTTAATTCATCTTCCGTGATCAGCTTGGCGAATTGCCAGATCCAGGCATTGAAGATCAACGGCTCGGCCCGGTCCCGGTCCATCTCTCCCTGCCAAGGCGCCAGCATCTTGAAAGCTTGGCGGGCCAGCTCTGATCCGGGCTTGATGGCCAGCATATAGGGCAGGGCGGCACGGGCGAAGGGGGAGACCACGTCGGCCTGCATGGCGCGAAAGCCTTCCACGGAATGGCGTTCACGGGCCCGCAACAGGCTTTGAATACGTCTGGCGCGGAAGCCCGCGGCCCAATCAAAAGTGATGTGATGGGGATAGTCGTCATCGACGATTTTATGGTTCGCCGTGGCGATGAGGCCATCCTTGGGGTTATAGCCGCGCGGCAGTTCCGCAAAGGGTATCAACCCTTGCCAGTCATATTTTCCGTCCCAGCCCGGCTGCGGCATGGTGCCCATGACCTTGTTTTCCGGTGAGCGCACCGGCACCCGGCCCGGTGCCAGAAAGCCAATGTTGCCGCGCACATCGCCGTAGACAATATTCTGTTGCGGGGTGTGGAAATTTTTCAGGGCGGCGACGAAATCGAGCCAGTTTTTCGCCTTGGACAATTCAACACCGGCCTGCGGCGTCAGATCATCATCCCGCAGGGCGGTCCAGGATAGGGCCAGTACATAGTCCTTGGGCAGGGCCGCTGCGGCGCCGCGGTGGGCATCGCTCAACACCGGGCCATGGCGGGTGCGCCGCACTCGCATGATGACATCGGCGGCATCCTTGACCTTGATGACTTCGTCGTGGACCTCGAAGGCGACCGGGCCGCCCGGCGTTAGATAACGGTTGGGATCGGTGGGATCCAGTTTCTCGAAATACAGATCCTGGACGTCGGGCTGGGTGTTGGTGAAACCCCAGGCGATGGTGTCATTGCGGCCCAATATAGTGGTCGGCACGCCAGGAAGAGTGGCGCCAATAACATTGCGCCCGGCGATGTTCTGATGTGCGAAATACCAGATTGCGGGCGTTGCCAGACCCAGGTGCGGATCATTGGCCAGCAAGGGTTTGCCCGTGGCGCTGCGTTCGCCCGAGACCACCCAGTTGTTGGAGCCGGCACCTTCACCCAGAGGCAGATGGGCATCGCCGAGGATCCGTGCCAAGCCATCGTCGCTTAGGATCCTGTCGGCCAAACCGCCATCAATCGCCATCGCTGCCAGCACTCCGCTGGGCATGTCCTCGCCATAGGGAGCCATGAAATCATTGATGCCGGCCACGCCCACGCGGCCGGCAAGACGCAGGCGGGTCAGCTCCTTGCGCCAATTGCCGCCCAGATCAAGGGCCATCACCTTGGTCCAGACGATGCTGTCGGCGATCCGCCAGGGCTCCGGCCGGTGGCCCAGGATCAGGAATTCGAGCGGCAGCGGTCCGCTGCGGTTCTCTAGAAACGCATTAACGCCGGCGGCATAGGCGGCGAACACCGCTTGGGTTTGTGGCGAAAGATGCTGCAATGTGGCCTCGGCATGGTGGTACAGGCCCAGCATGCGCAGGAACCGATCGACGCCCAGGGTTGCCTGGCCAAGAATTTCCGACAGCCGGCCGGCGCCGATGCGGCGGTTCATTTCCATCTGCCAGAGCCGGTCCTGGGCGTGCGTGAAGCCCAGGGCGAAAGCGGCATCGGTTTCGCTATTGGCATTGATGTGGGGTATGCCGTGACGGTCCCGTACGACTTCGACCGGGGCCTCTAGACCGGGCAGGGAGATGCTGCCATCGACCTTTGGTAGTGAACCCCGCAGCCAAATGAAGCCTCCGCCACTACCTAGTAGCAGCACGAAGATTAAGGCGACAAGGCCACGGCGGAACCATTTCATGGCTATTTCTTACGCTGTTGCCAGCGGCTTGCCAAGGTGAGACGGCGATCTGAATAGGATTGTGGACGCCGCCAATTCACCCTGTATAGTCCCCGAAGATTTTGGAAATGGAGATTGCCATGAGTGAGAAAGTCGCCTTTATCGGGTTGGGTGTCATGGGCTACCCAATGGCGGGGCACTTGGCCGCCAAGGGCTATGATGTCACGGTATACAATCGCAGCAGCGCCAAGGCCGAAGCCTGGGTAAAACAGCACGGCGGTGCCAGTGCCGCGACACCAAAAGAGGCGGCAAATGGTTGTGCCATCGTCTTTGCCTGTGTCGGCGCGGACAATGATTTACGCGAAGTCACCCTGGGCGCGGACGGTATTTTTGCCGGCATGGCGGCGGGCGCGGTGTTCGTGGATCACACCACGGCATCGGCTGATGTGGCCCGTGAAATGCATGGCGAGGCCAAGGAACGGGGTTTAGGCTTTATCGATGGGCCGGTCTCGGGCGGTCAGGCGGGGGCCGAGAACGGCGCCCTGACGGTAATGTGCGGCGGCGATCAAAGCGACTTCGACAAGGTCAGCGCCGCCATCGACAGCTATGCCAAAATGTGTCAGCTGATGGGACCAGCGGGTGCGGGGCAATTGACCAAGATGGTCAACCAAATCTGTATCGCGGGCGTGGTGCAGGGCCTGGCCGAAGGCATGAACCTGGCACTAAAGGCTGGTCTTGATGGCGCTCAGGTGGTCGATGTGATCTCCAAGGGTGCGGCCCAGTCGTGGCAGATGGAAAACCGCTACGAAACCATGCTGGCGGATGAGTATGAACATGGTTTCGCGGTGCAATGGATGCGCAAGGATTTGGCGATCTGCATGCAGGAGGCCAAAAATCAGGGTATTTCCCTGCCCATGTCGGCCCTGGTGGACCAGTTCTATGCGGAGGTCGAGGCCATGGGCGGCAGCCGCTGGGATACCTCGGCCTTGCTGGCGCGCATGGTCTCCCTGCGGCCCAAGGAATAGTGCGCGAAAGCGTCAGCCTTTAAGGCTGTTTGCCGACTGCGATGCCGGCGGCGTAATAGCCGCTGCCGTTGACGTGAAATTGCGCGCCGACCTCGCTCACCTTGGAGGCGGAGCCCTTCATGAAGGCGCCCTGCAGATCGCCACTGCGACCCGAGCCGGAGATCGAGCCGGAGAACTGGGAGCCACCGGTACCGGAAACGTTGCTGATGGATCCGGTATAACTGGCGCCGTCCAGATTGGAGATCGTGGCTCTGCCGCTGCGGCTGGAAAAATCCCAGGTTTGATCATAATTGCCCAAGGCGACGTATTGGTTGCTGCCATTCTTGATATTGGCGGCGACATGACCGGAATATGTGGCGGAACCTGCCAGGCCGGAGGTGACGGAAGCACCCGAAAGCCGCCCTGCGACCCATGGCATCAAATGAAAACGCTGGCGCTCGGTTTCATCATCTTTGCGCGCTTCGCCGGAAATGAAGCCCCATTTTGTATAGGCGCAGGCGCAAAAACTGATCCCGCTGACCAAACTGCCCGATAGATTGGTGAAGGCGGATGTGATCAGGCCCAGTCTTGAATTGCTCGCGGTCGAACCTCCGACGGTGGAGGTGTTGGAGGTCGACTCCCGAATGCCGAAATAATCGTCGTCGATAAATGCTTGCCGGGCCCGCGAGGCGCCGGTGAGGTTGCCGAAATACAGCACCGTGCTGGAATTGGAACTGATGGCATCTTGAGTGTGAAGGACGGCGGCGACGCGGTTCGTCGTCGGGTTGGTGGTGATTTTGAAATTACTCGGCGAGGAACTCAGGGTCTCGGCGACATAAGTGGAGATTGTACCGCTAATTTTCGTCGTCACGATACCGGCGGCAAAACCTTTCAAAGTCTGTGCCGTGCGGGAGTTTCCAATACCGCTTGGTCCCGGCGCGGGACGGGTATAGGTCTCGTGAAAAAAGGTCAACGCGGGAGTCGATGTGTTCTCCAGGGTTTGAACAAAACCCGCGGCATTGGTATATGTGCCAGCCGTTGTCGTGTAATCCGAACTGATCACGAAATGATCCGGCCCGTCGAAACCGAAGATGGAATTCTCCAGATCGTCCCGTGATGTCGTCCCACCGCCGCCGCTGACCCGAATTGGCGTGCCGGTGGCTGTCAAACGCACGGAACTTCGGTCATAGCCGCTCAGATAAATGTTGTTGTTACTTTTGGTGCCTCCAAGATAGACGCCGGTGTAGGTGACCATGGCGGATTTCTGATTGGCACCAACGCCATCAATGGCAATTAAGCCGTACAACGCGACGGAGCGGCGGTCGTTTGGAAAGGATGTCAGGTTGGGCGAATAGGCGCTGAACAGAAGCGGGCTTGGCGCGCCGCTGAAATTACCGCCGTAAGCCTCTGGCAGCATGGGGATTGAGGTCTTACCCGGAAATCCTGGATAGAGATCGTGAACCGCGACGCCCGAAGTTGGAAAGGTGCCGGTGAATGGTACGCCAGCAAAAACACTGGCTGGATTATTGTTGGATTCAGTTTCGCGCAAATTAAAGTAGTAAAAAGATTCGTCCGGAGCACCAAAACCGGTTCCGGACACCGAGCCAAAGCGGGTGCTGGTTTCGTCGCTGCCGAAGGTGAAAAAATTGCTCTTTACGGGTAGGCGGAATTCAAGGCCAGCGATGCCGGAGCCAGCCGACAAATAGCCGGCTGTGATGCTGGCGCCGCTGCCACTTCCGTTGCGCAGGGCAACGCGGGAGGTCGTACCGTCGTTGAAATTATAGTTGGTGAAGGGTGTCTGGCTCAAAATACGGCCGCCATAGGAAAAGCCGTTGCCTATGCTGGTAACCCGTTTGCCGCCGCTGGTGCCCGTGGTTTCGTCCAGGGTGATGTTCTGTTGCGCCGCGGTGGTCGTGTCGGTGACTACTAAAACCTGCTTCTGGATGGTCAGGGCATCATCGCCCGGCGCCGCCGGCGCCGCCAACATGTTCGCGAGCGGCGCCGGCACGATGGCCTGTGGCTGTATGGAAGAGCCCAGGTCCGAGATTTGGGTATCGGCGACGTCCTCATTGGTAGGGGCCTCTGGCGCGCCGCCATTGTTGGCCCCGCCCGCGCCTTCCAACCCGGCCAGGCCGTTGCCCGGCCCCTCCGCCAGGACTGGCCGGCTTGGCGCCTGGTCAGGACTGACCGCAACCACTTGAAAGCCCGGGATATTGACCGCGCGGGTGACGCCGCCCGATTGCACGGTCATCTGGCCAAAGGCCAACTGCGCCGTTGTTACCGTCTGGGGGCCCGGCGCCGCTTGCGCCAAACGCAGGGTGCCCGCCGGTATGGCCGGTCCGCCGCTGTCGCCGGCCGTCAGGCCTGTACCTACAGCGGCTTGTTGCTTAATCTGCTGCACCGTGACAATGGCAATGCCGCCGCGAATGCCGATGACCGCACTGGGAGTCTTAAAGGTCACCGCTGTCTTTTTGGAGATCTTGCCGCCGACCAGGCGAAACAGGCCCTTGGTGGCACTGAAAGCCAGTTTGCCGGATTTCGTCTCGGGGGCGTAAACGAATTCATCCAGCACTAAATCGGAATTTGGCCCGATGGTTAGCGCGGAGCCATCCAGAAACAGCAACTGTGTCCGGCCCTTGTCCGAGGTTACGATCCGTTCATTCTGCAACAGTTTGGAGCCGACAACGACGACCCGGTCGTTGCCGCCGGGCGGTGTGCCCTTGGTTGCGGGATTAACCGCCGCCGCAATACCAACCCGTTGGACCGCCGCCAGAGAGACGTTCGAAATCAAGCCGAACGAAATTGCCAAAATGATTAACTGAAAATTGAAAAAAATACCGTAACGATTTGATATCAAGTGATTTTCTCCTCAAGAATTCTGTCGGCAAAGAATAGTGAGACGCCGTGCAGATTGCAACTCGTGGATTTGATCTCGATTGTCTGCGGCGAAAGTTAATTTTTTGTTAGTCGGCTTAGGCCAATTATCCACCGCGCAGCAGGGTCGCCGCCTTGGCCGCGAAATAAGTCAAAATGCCGTCGGCGCCGGCCCGTTTGAATGACAGCAAGCTTTCCATCATCACCCTTTCGCCATCCATCCAGCCCCGCTCCGCCGCGCCGGCCAGCATGGAATATTCGCCGCTGACCTGATAGGCGAATGTGGGCACGCCGAACTCGTCCTTCACCCGGCGTACGATATCGAGATACGGCATACCCGGTTTGACCATCACCATGTCAGCGCCTTCGGCCAGGTCCAGGGCGATCTCGCGCATGGCTTCGTCGGTATTGCCCGGATCCATCTGATAGGTTTTCTTGTCCGCCTTGCCCAGATAGGTACCCGAACCCACGGCATCGCGAAACGGACCATAGAAAGCGGAAGCGTATTTCGCCGAATAGGCCATGATGCGAACGTCATCAAAGCCGTTGCCATCCAGACAATCACGAATGGCGCCGATCCGCCCGTCCATCATGTCGGATGGTGAAATAATATGGCAACCCGCCTGAGCCTGCAGCAAGGCCTGCTGGCATAACACTGCCACGGTTTCGTCGTTGACCACATAATCGTCGCGGATCAGGCCGTCATGGCCATGGGAAGTGAAGGGATCGAGCGCCACATCGCACATCACGCCGACCTCCGGCACGGCCTGGGAGATGGCGCGGACAGTCTTGCAGACGATATTATTGGGGTTGGTCGCTTCCGCGCCCTCGGCATTCTTCAGTTCCGGTTCAACGGCGGGAAACACCGCCACCACGGGGATGCCCAATTCAGCCGCCTGCTCCGCGGCTTTCACGGCACCATCGACGCTCAGGCGACTAACATCAGGCATGGAGGGGATGGGCACCGCCTCATCCCGGTCGTGCACGAACAGGGGCCAGATCAGATCATTGACCGAGACGGCATTTTCCGAGACCAGACGCCGGTTCCAGTCATCGCGGCGATTGCGGCGCATCCGTGTGCGCGGGTATTGGCCATGGGGCCGTGCTGCTGCATCGGCATCCGCCGCCGGTTGTTGCTTGCCTGGATTGACCTTGGCTATTTCCGCCATCTGAGGGTCCTCGTGCGATTATCGATCATGGCCGCAGTGTACTGCGAGATGGCCGAATGATCTAGGCGTGCAATGTTGCCAAGCGGCATGTTATGAAGAAGTAATTATTTACGATGAAGCGGAGATTGTGCGGTGGACGGCATCAGTGTAGGCGGGCGTGAAGCGGTGAAATCTTCCAGAAAGGCGCCTGCCAAGAAAAGCAAGCGCGCGGCGAAACCCGTCAAGAGCAGCTTCAAATTGAAGAACCATATCCGCTTCGTCACCGCGACCTCGCTGTTTGATGGCCATGACGCGGCTATCAATGTGATGCGCCGGATGATCCAGGGCACCGGGGCGGAGGTCATCCATCTGGGCCATAACCGCTCGGTCGAGGAAATTATTTCCGCCGCCATCGATGAAGATGTCCAAGGCATCGCCATCAGCTCGTACCAGGGCGGGCATATCGAGTTCTTCCAATACATGATCGATCTGCTGAAACAACGCGGTGCCGGTCATATCAAGGTTTTTGGCGGCGGCGGCGGGGTGATCGTGCCCGAGGAGGTCCGCGCCCTGCATAAATATGGCGTCAGCCGCATATATACACCAGAAGACGGTCAGGCCATGGGCCTGCCGGGCATGATCGAAGATCTGGTCGGCCGGGCCGATTTTGATCTATCGAAAAAGCTGCCGAAAACTCTGGCCAAGCTGAAAAAGGGCGACCGTGGCGTCCTGGCACGCCTGATCACCGGCCTGGAAGCGGGTACGCTTTCCAAGACCATGCGCAAGGACCTGACCGCCCTGGCCAAAAAACGATCTGGCGTTAATGCGGCCGGCGTGCCCGTGGTCGGCATTACCGGCACCGGCGGGGCCGGCAAATCGTCGCTGACGGATGAAGTGGTACGCCGTCTGCGCACGGATCAGCCGGACATGAAGATCGCCATTGTCGCGGTTGATCCCTCGCGCCGAAAATCCGGCGGCGCCCTGTTGGGTGACCGTATCCGCATGAATGCCATTGATCGTTTCCCAGGCAATGGTTCGGTCTACCTGCGTTCATTGGCGACGCGGGGTTCGGGCAGCGAACTGGCGGCCTGCCTGCCCGGCGCCATCGCTGCCTGTAAGGCGGCCGGTTACGACTTCGTTCTGGTCGAAACCTCCGGTATCGGCCAGGGCGATGCGGCCATTGTGCCGTTCGTGGATTTGACCATTTATGCCATGACGCCGGAATACGGCGCCGCCTCCCAGTTGGAAAAGATCGACATGCTGGATTTCGCCGATCTGGTGGCGATCAACAAATTCGACCGCAAGGGCGCCAGGGATGCCTTCCGTGATGTACGCAAACAATATCAGCGTAACCACGAGCTGTTCGCCCAGACGGTGGACGAGATGCCGGTGTTCGGCACCATTGCTTCCAAATTCAACGATGACGGCGTGACCGCGCTGTATCACGGCATCCTAGGCGCCTTGGCTGATCGCGGCCTGGCGCAATTGTCATCGGCGCTGCCGGACAATCCGAACAAATGTTCCTCACGCCAGGACTTCATCGTGCCGTCGGACCGGGTGCAATATCTAGCGGATATCGCGCGCGGCATGCGCGCCTATCACGGTGCCGTGGCGGATCGTTCGGCTGCGGCGCGGGAACGCCAACAACTGCTTGCCTCCCGCGAGATCCTGGCCAAGGGCGGCGCGCCCAAGGCGCAGCTGGCCCGCATGGAAAAACTGGCCACGGACCGCAACAAGGATATCGGCGATGATGGTGTCGCCATGCTGGCGGCCTGGCCCAAGACGAAAAAGGCCTATCAGGGCGATGAATTCGTCACCAAGGTGCGGGGCCGGGAAATCCGCAGTCAGCTGACGTCCACCACCATCTGTGGTACCGCCATCCCCAAGGTGGCGCTGCCGCGCTATGAAGACGAGGGGGAATTACTGCGCTGGATGATGACGGAGAATCTGCCCGGCCATTACCCCTATACCGCCGGCGTCTTTCCCTTCCGCCGCGAGGGCGAGGACCCGACGCGGATGTTCGCGGGCGAGGGCGACCCTTTCCGCACCAACAAACGCTTTAAATTCGTCTCCAAGGACAGCCCGGCCAAGCGGCTATCAACGGCCTTTGATTCAGTGACCCTGTATGGCAACGACCCGGACCCGCGCCCCGACATCTATGGCAAGGTGGGTAACTCCGGCGTCTCCATCGCCACCCTGGACGATATGAAGGTGCTCTACGACGGCTTCGAATTGTGCCAACCGTCCACATCCGTCTCCATGACCATCAACGGCCCGGCCCCGACAATTTTGGCGATGTTCCTGAACACCGCCATGGATCAACGCCTGGCGGAATTCAAAGCGGAAAAAGGCCGCGCGGCGACTGCTAAAGAGGCCGCTAAAATCCGCGCCTGGGTGCATGAAAATGTCCGTGGCACCGTGCAGGCGGATATCCTGAAAGAGGATCAAGGCCAGAACACCTGCCTGTTCTCGACCGAGTTCAGCCTCAAGGTGATGGGCGATATCCAGGCCTATTTCGTCGATAACAAGGTGCAGAACTTCTATTCCGTCTCGATCTCCGGCTATCACATCGCAGAAGCAGGCGCCAATCCGATCTCGCAGCTGGCATTTACCCTGGCCAATGGCTTTACCTATGTGGAGAGCTATCTGGCGCGGGGCATGAAGGTCGATGATTTCGCGCCCAATCTATCGTTTTTCCTCTCGACCGGCATGGATCCGGAATATTCCGTGCTGGGCCGTGTAGCGCGGCGTATCTGGGCCATCACCATGAAGGAGCGCTATGGTGCCAACGAGCGTAGCCAAAAGTTGAAATACCACACCCAAACGTCCGGCCGCTCCCTGCATGCCCAGGAATTCGCCTTCAACGATATCCGCACCACCTTGCAGGCCCTGGTCGCCAGCTATGACAACACCAATTCCCTGCATACCAACGCCTATGACGAGGCGATCACCACACCGTCCGAGGAATCCGTGCGCCGGGCCATGGCGATCCAGATGATCATCGGCAAGGAATGGGGCCTGGCCAAGAACGAGAACCCCAATCAAGGTTCCTTCATCATGGAGGAATTGACCGATCTGGTAGAGGAAGCGGTGTTGCAGGAGTTTGAGCGGATTTCGGACCGTGGCGGCGTCTTGGGCGCCATGGAGACGGGCTATCAACGGGGCAAGATCCAGGACGAGAGCCTGTACTATGAAACCCTAAAGCATGACGGCAGCTATCCCATTATCGGCGTGAACACCTTTGTCTCGCCCGAACCGCCGGCGGAGAATTCCACGCTGGAGCTGGCCCGGTCATCGGAGACGGAAAAGAAGTCGCAGTTGAAGCGCCTGGCAGCTTTTCATAAACGCCATGCCAAGGAAGCGCCCGCTATGTTGGAGCGCCTTCGCGAGGCGGCGCGCAACGACGACAATGTTTTCGCCGTGCTGGTGGATGCGGTGCGGGTCTGTTCCCTGGGCCAGATCACGAATGCGTTATTCGAGGTAGGCGGACAGTACAGACGCAATATGTAAAAAGTATGGACAACGCTTTTGGGGTAAGGAGCGGGTCGGTGCGAATTTTTACAGCTGTTGTGGTTTTTCTTTTTCTTTTCAGTGGTTTGGCAGTGGCCGGGCCGCATGACTGCGCCGGCGCGGTGGCGGCCCGCATGGCTCAATTCAAGGTCAGCCCGGACCAGATCGTACGAACGGTATTTGTTGATGTCCGCGATGCGGGCTGCTGTGATTTTTTAGTGGGCTATGAAGCCTGGGTGGATCTGAAACAATGCCGGGGCAGCGTCGTGATGAAGCTGTCATTGCAATGCGGGATCGATGAAGCCTACACCAAGGGTGCCTGCAAGTTAGAGGGCCTCAAGAATTTCCGCTAAGGTATTTCAAGACAGCTGTCTTGCCACGGTCGCTAGAGCAATTGTCGATTAATCGGAGTCGCCACCGTAGCTTATTTGGCGCGACGTAAGTAATTGGTTCAATTGCTCGATTCTTAAGAGTCTGAGCGCATTTCCGGGCAATGTTCGCGGGCTGTTGCCAGCAGATTAAGACCATTGATGGACTGCGCCAGCTGGCCCATATCATAGCGGTGGCCACGGGCTATCTGGGTCCATTGGGTGTAGCGCTGGGCGAGCCCGTCACGGACTTCGGTGACCGGAATTTCAACGCAAGTTTATGCCCTCAGCCCTCGGTCCCGGTGATACGCCGATACGGCGCCGTTTTCAAAGTTTCGCCGCCGAAGGCCTTGACCTGGGCCGCGAAGGTTTTGAAGAAGTCCTGTTCGAACAGATAGGCCTGGGTCTCGGCCTGGTCCCAGCGGCCGACGTGAACCCGTCCGGGGCCGTCGCCCTTGATGTTGACCTGATAGGAAAAACGGCCTTTCAGGCGCGGATCGGCATCGATGGCTTGAACGAAAGCATCCGCCGCCGCTTTCCATTCCCCTTCGTCGCCGGAATAGTCATATTCGATGATGATACCAAGCATTGTTTATCTCCATGAAATGATAATAAATTCTATTAGTTAGTTATTTTCTCTTTGCCCATATTCGTGGCGGGGTAGCGAATGGGGTGCCGAAATCCGGGATTTGACGGGATATAGCGGGATATTTCGGGACGGCAGAGCCTGGATCAATCGATCGCAACCAAGTTCGCCGCCGCGCTCTTGCCATCACGCCCCGGTTCCACGTCGTATTGAATTTTCTGACCTTCAGACAAGCTCGACATGCCTGCGCGTTCTACAGCGGAGATATGCACGAATGCATCAGCGCCGCCACCATCAGGTTCGATGAAACCAAAACCTTTAGTCGGATTGAACCACTTCACTGTACCCGTCACCATGAAATCTTCCCCCTCCCAGTATTAATTGCGCCTGCATTCTGGCATGGCGCGAAACTGTTTGCATCACGCAAACACCGTCAGGGCCGGTCTGGCGCATGGATCTCCTAAACAAGGGCGAGCAGGTAAGCAGCGCCCCATAGGTGTGTTCGTCATGAACACGGCTTCGGATCGTGGTGGCTCAATGCTGTTGCCATGACGGCAATGGCTCGCCTGCAAGAACATTGCTAGCCAAGTCCGGTTCATGCCGAAGAATAAAGCGGGAGAAACAAAAGGCTGATTGGGGCTAGAGACCGTATTTTTTGACGCTGAATGAGGTGATCTCTTTGGTACTCGGATCGTAGCCGCATTCAACTCTGTGCCGAACCCAGACACCGTTGGTATTCTGAGCCAACAGCTTGTCGCCCGTATAGACCAGCTTTCCACTTCCCATGCCGTCGAACTTTGCCAATTTTAGCTTATTTTCCAGGAATTCATTGTTCCATTTTATTTCTGACGTTGCCGCCCTCCGCACGTATGACAAGCACAGCGACGACGCTGCTATGCGGTGCTTATCGGCCCAACATCTCAGTTCTTGTCTGCAGGCAGCTTCTTTGGCCTTTGCAGCGGCGATCCCGGCTCCCTGTTTGGCGGTTTCGGTTGCAGCCTTTTGGGTTGCTTCAGCGGCGCTCTCTTCCGGCGTGGGTGGCTCAATGAAGACGCTGATTGATACGACCAAAACCACCGCAAAAGCAAACAGGCCAAAAGCCGTCAAGACCAGCCGTTTATAAAACACCTTCATGGATCATTCCCAAATGCTGCGCCGTCTGAATGCAGTTTCGCGACGTTGGGCCGGGCTGCTGCAGCAATGGGACAGAGCCACGAAATATGGGTTTGCCGCTCACCCCTGTCGATCCCGCAGCCGCACACCAGCCCCGCCGCCGTTCTCTGGGATGAGAACAACGCCCGCGGCTTCAAGGGTTAGCTGGATAACCGTGAGGGTGCTGCGTTGAGGGGAAGTTTTCTCGTTCTCGAAATTGCGCAGCGCCACCACGCTAATATTGGCGGCGCTGGACAAATCATCTTGGGTCCATTTGAGCAGCCCACGAGCGGCCCTGCATTGTGCTGGTGTCATTGGCGAAAAATAGGCAGAGGTGTCGATTTTGACAAGTCATATCGTAAATAGTTTGACATATTCATTTTGGAAACATACATTCGTGTCGTTATTCGACATGAATACGGCTGATGCAGATGCGCGAACATCCACACCAGCCTAACCGATACCCTAGTTGGGGCCCTTCGCACTCGGCCGATTACCGCAGCAGCTTATTCCGCTCGCCAGTCAATTCTTCCGTCAAATCCAACAGCGAAACATTGGCCATCTGAGCCTTCCTTTAGGCCGGACCGCCAATCTTGCTTTTCGTCATCACCTTCACTAAAGCAGCATGGCACAGCCGCATAGCGTCGATGACTTCGACCATCTCGGGGCCGGATTTGTTGATATCGCGTCGGGTGGTTCTGGGCATAGCGAAAGGATAGCACGTGAGGTACTGCAAGGTGGTCGGCTACGATACTCGAGAACATCTGACATCTAGCCTAAGTTACCGCGTCCGGCAGCCCCTTCTGGCCGATTAAATATTGCCAATACAGATCCTTCTGGGCGCCGTTCAGATCGAAATTCCCGCTCATCATTCCTATTCGGTGAAACCTAAGGTATGGCGCCCGCAGCACGCATCTTGTCGAGCGCTGCTTCGTCGTAGCCGATATCCTTCAATACCGCCTCAGTATCTTGTCCTAGTTCTGGCGGCATCGTTGGTTTCGATTTCACCATGTCCTCAACCCAGATTGGCGAATCCACTACATAAGCGGCACCAGCCGCTGGATCGTCGATCGGCCGCAAGGCTCGGCCTTCGATCATCTGTGTATCCGTCAGGATTTGATCGACTTTGCGGACGTCGCCGAAGGTGAAGCGGTTCTCCTCGAGAAGCTGCACCCATTCGTCATAGTCTCGCTCTGCGAAGGCCACATCCAGAATCGAGATAAGCTTAAGGCTGTTCTCAATGCGTGCCTCGGCGCTGTCGAAACGCGCATCATCGCCGATTTCCGGCCGTCCCAGCAGCGTCGCCAGTTCCGGCCAGCGATGCAGGTTGGTGCTAAAAACGATGTGAATCCAGCGACCGTCTTTGGTCTTGTAGAGATTGTGTACCGGATTGCCCGCTGCTTCCCGCGCTGGTCGGCAGGTAACTTGTTCGCCACACAGTGCGGCCTGCGCCAACACGCCGTTCCACCAGACACCGTTCGCCATCAGGGACGTCGATACGTGACTACCCTTGCCGGTCCGTTCGCGCCGGAACAAACCGGTCATGATTGCAGCGTAAAGTGACATCGCCGTCGGGTGGTCACCCATGCCGGGCAGCGACCGCGAGGGCGGTGCGTCCGGGGACGGTTTTACCAGGTCCATCAACCCGGTGCGGGCCCAGAGGGCCGTCGTATCGAAGCCGGGGCGTCCGGCCTCCGGTCCCGTCTCGCCATAGGCGGAGATCGAGGCGTAGATGATCTTCTGATTGATCGCGTGAATGTCCTCGTATGAGATGGCGAGCCGCTCGCGCGTCGGTATCGGCATATTGGTGACAAAGACATCCGCCGCTTCAATTAGGCGGTCAAAGGCCTCGCGGCCCTCTGCCGTCTTAATATCCAGAGCGATGCCCTTCTTATTCCGATTGTCGACGATATAGCCATAGGGATACTCGGATTTTGGCGTATCGCTGCCACGCAAATGACCACCGCGATAAGGATCGGGACGCAGCGGCGGTTCAATCTTGACGACGTCTGCGCCGAAATCCGCCAGGATCACGCCCGTTGCCGGTCCAGCGATAAACGTCGCAAGCTCCACGACCTTAATGCCACCGAGGATGGCTTCACTCATTTTCATAGCCCTCTGTATGCAAGTAGCCCAGCACGGCGGCGTGCCGGCAGGGCTTCAACCACCAACAGTTTAGACCACGAGTTGAGTATAGCGAGGGATGGATTATATTGCGCCACAAGGTTGAGCGCCCATTGCCAGCACTATAATGCCTGGAGGAGATATTTAGCCCTGTATACGCTCGAGCGCAGCAAGCAGGGCCGTGCGCGGGCGCGACGTTCATCGTGACGGAAGGAAACCCCTCGTGAAGCTCGGCATCGTCTCCGATCTGCATTGCAATTTCGACGGCTTGACCCGTGCATTGGACATCATGGGGCAGATCGATGAACTGCTGTGTCTTGGCGACAGCATCTTCGAGTACCGGTTTTCCAACGAGGTCGTTGGATTGCTGAAGGAACGCGGCGCGCACGTTATCCAGGGTAACCATGAAGAAGTATTCATGGGCCCGCAAGGCGTTCGGGCGCGCCGGCGCGACACGATCGATCGCGCCTTGCTGCAGTGGCTGGCGGACCAACCGGCGCGTATTGAACTCGATATTGGTGGTAAGAAGGTTTTGATGGTGCATTCGACGCCATGGGAGCCGCGCGGAACCTATGTCTACCCGCATAGCCCGCAATTCGCCCGTTTCGGCGAAGCAGAGGCGGACTTCGTGCTTTATGGCCATACTCATCAACAGGTCGTGCAACGTATCGGCGGGCTTCTCGTTATCAATCCGGGATCGACCGGAGACGGGCGCGATCATACCAACGGCCGGCAATTGAGTTGTGCCGTTTTGGATACGGTCAGCGAAGAAGTCGTGGTGACGAATTTCGAAGACCCGCTCCGCGCCAAAAACATGATTGCGATGAAGTGAGATTCCGGCCGCCGTTAGGCGCAGATTCAGATGACGGAGATGACAATGAATGATCTAGCAACGACCAATAGGACGATTGTTGTAGCCTCCCGCCCAACCAAAAAACCTGGACCCGAGAATTTCGCCGAGAAAACGGTTCCCGTGCGGACCTCGGAAGACGGCGAGGTTTTGGTGGAAAGCCTATATCTATCCATCGACCCGGCCATGCGGGTTTGGCTGGAAGAAGACCCTGGATATGTAGCCCCTTTGGCGATCGGCGATGTCATGCGGGCATTCGGTGTCGGCCGCGTATCAACCAGTCGTTATGCCGGTCTCTCTGTCGGCGACTTCGTCGCTGGCCGCCTTGGCTGGCAGAGCCAGCCGACCCTGCAGGGTGCCAGTTTGAACAAGTTAGACCTGGATTTGGGCACACCGGTTGATTGGTTGGGGCCTTTAGGTACAACCGGACTAACCGCCTATTTCGGTATCCTGAGAATTGGCCAGTTGAAAGCAGGCGAGACCGTGCTGGTGTCCGCGGCAGCGGGCGCGGTTGGCCAAATGGTCGGACAAATTGCTCGACTTCATGGGGCGCGAACCGTTGGTATCGCCGGCGGCGCCGAAAAATGCGCCCTGGTTACGGACGAATTCGGTTTCGATCAGGCCATAGATTACAAGGCTGAAGACGATATGGCAGCTGCCATCGGTGGTGCTTGCCACGACGGCGTTGATGTTTACTTCGATAATGTGGGTGGAGAAATCCTTGATGGGGCCCTCGCCAATATCCGGCAAAAGGGCCGCGTTGTGGTATGCGGCCGCATTTCGCAAACCGCCGGTCGCCGGCAAGGCTTATACAATACCGGACAGTTGATCGGCCGCCGAGCGCGCATGGAAGGTTTCATCGTCACTGATTTCGAGGACGAATTTGATGACGCGCAGCGCTGGCTTGCGGAGCGGCTAAAAGCTGGCAAGATTCATCAAAAGATACACGTTCTCGATGGTTTGGAGCAGGCACCCGAAGGCCTGCGCATGCTGTTCGCCGGCGAGAATATCGGGAAAATGGTGGTGAAAGTTGGAGCATAGACAGTAGTCGGACGCCGCCCATTTTGTCCTATTTCGGGGATGTATACGTAGTACAAGGGAGGTCCGCCTCCCTTTAGGGCGAACACGTTTAACAGAATGGGGTATTCTGTTAAGTAGGTTAATCTAAGGTCGACCGCCGGCGATCCGAATATTCGCGCCGGCCACAAAACTGGCTTTATCTGACAACAACCAGACAATCGCCTCGGCGATTTCCATCGGCTGACCCAAGCGGCCCATAGGGATTCTCCCTATCATTTCGGGATCGGCCGATGGGACCATATCGGTCTGGGTCATGCCGGGAGCCACATTGTTCACCCGCACCCCTTCGCCCGCAACTTCCTGGCTGAGGCCGGCCAGCAATGAATTGACACCACCCTTTGAGACCGCATAAAGCACACGCCGACCCGGATTGCCGATATAGGCTGAGCCAGAGGACACATTAACAATTCCGCCGCCGGCGCCGCCATATTTCGTCGACATGCGTTTGACTGCTTCGCGGCTACACAGCATCGGCCCAAGTATGTTTGTTTGGAGGAGGGCGGTAATTTCGTCTGCCGTTAGTTCATCGACCCGCGCCGCGCGTCCGTTGATGCCCGCATTGTTGACGAGGACATCGAGGATGCCAAGCTCACGGTCGACAGTCTCGAACATGGCTACGACCTGATCCTCCTGGGCGACATCTGCCCGCACCGTAATCGCCCGCACGCCCGAGGCCCGGGCCTCGCCGGCGACTTTTTCGGCTGCGTCGCCATTGGCGTTGTAATTGACCGCGATATCGTAACCTTCCTGCGCCAAGGCCTTGACTGTCGCGGCGCCGATGCCTCGACTACCGCCGGTCACAAGAGCAATTTTCCCCAATTTCATCTTTCTTCCTTAGTCTTTATGTCATTGCGATGAGTATGGACCATTTTCGGCTAACCGGCACCCTGAGGGACGTTTGTGCGCCTAGAAATTGGTCTTTGTTGGTTTGGGTTTCGTCTGCAATGGGTCAAACTGCGTCATGGAGATTTTCGTATGTGATGCTCGATGCTAGGGGATAAGCGGAAACCAGCCTGACGCCGTGTGATGCGCGGTTCGTGCCATGAACGGACTCTTAGAAATTTCTAATACATACCGCCAGGTGCCGGTGGGTAGGAGCCGTCCACCGCATCAAGAGCCGACACTCGGCCGGTACCCCAATCATGCATGGAATACCCGAACTGCTGTCGCTACATTCGCGCCATGGCGGAGGGAACTCAACATAGGTTCCCGACCTCTACGCCATTTTCGAGCAACTGCGTCAGCAACCGACCGACAGTTTCACCCT
>ENA-OREN01000386-OREN01000386.1-marine-metagenome-genome-assembly--contig:-NODE-386-length-65988-cov-5.819226_pt1 | contig 65988 bp, 60 predicted proteins | sample MGYA00248624_ERZ508555 | MGnify/ENA primary metagenome ERZ508555 (study PRJEB26222, sample SAMN06267773) | marine metagenome | isolation source: Saanich Inlet, British Columbia, Canada | place...
TTTGCCGGGCTCATCATTTTGGGCACATTCTCTGAATGCTTGAATAAAGCCCCAGTTTTAATCACTGACAATCCAAATTTTGTCAAAAAAGTTGTGTTTCCTCTAGAAATACTTCCATGGGTCATGGTAATCACAGTTCTATTACATACTTTGATCGCTATCACAGTCTGGTTCCTGGGCTATTTAATATTATTTGGCGTACCAAATCTAACCGCCCTTTTTTTCCCTGTCATTCTATTGAGCTTTTTCCCTATTTTACTGGGCATGGGCTGGTTACTTTCTGCTATCGGTATCATTGTGCGTGATATCAGCCAACTGACAGCATTGCTCTCTCATTCGCTATTGTTTCTAACCCCCATTTTCTATAGCATTGATGCTCTTTCTTGAAACGTCTGCTTGGTCTGATAATTCTTGCTGAGTTAATCCAGCAGACTTCCTAAGTTCTTCAAGGTTGTTTAGAAGTTTCTTATGATTCTTGCCCAAGACTATTTCTTCTCAAATTCTTCAACTGCATTCGTTAATTCTTCACTTGTGTTTGGGTAAAGATAACCAGCAATTATTTGTCCTAAACCAATAGCAGCAACTAATGCTCCAACACCCTTGAGTATTGAACCAAGAAAAAATACTCCAAACAGAAACAGACCAACACCAGTAAATAACGTAACCACACCAGTTCTTCTATAATCAATTGGTTCTTTTTTTCTTTCATCAAACATCCCTATTAAGTCTTCAAGTTTAGAGGGGTCATCAATATTTTTCGATATCTCTAATATTGTTTTATTTTTATCCTTGCTCTCAAAATATAACCAAATAAATACGGATACAGGCACTATTATCCCTGTCAAAATGCCCAAAATAGGTATTAGTAATTCCATTAGATTTCTCCTTAGTAAAATGTAACGTAAACTTATCATCATAATGATGAGAAGTAAAGGTTACAAATAAATTTATTTTGTTATAATTTTTACATGGAAGAGAAATATATAAAGTTTTTTCAGAGTTTCCATAAAAGATTTCAGGATAAAAAATCTAATTCTCTGTTTTGTTCAAGTCAGTCACTGTCGAGTAGAACAAAACAGAGAATTAAAAAGGGCAATATATGAATAAAAAGTTATTAATTTCTCAATCGATCATGTGGGCAGCAGCAATCCTTGTTGTTTCAATTGTCGATGAAAAACAGGTTGCTATTTTAATGCTCGCCATATTAGCAACAGTTTCCTTAATGAATCTTAGAAAGGGAAAATGAGAAGAACAATATTATTATGCACTGTTTTAAAACACTCCGTAACTGTGGAGTAATTTACAACAGTAAATTAGAAGGAGAAAATTATGGATGGACTCGCAGCAGCAGCACTTTGTTTTGGTTTAGTAGGAGTGGTTGCACTTATAAGAACGGAAAAATTAATAAAAACTTTGAAAGAAAAGGGAATCTTGGATCAGGATTACAAGGAAGAGTAATTTACTGTAGTAAAACACTCTGTAACAGTGGAGTAAGTTTGAAACAGTGATTTAAAGGGAATAGAACTATGAATATGAAAGAAGCATTTATTTCTGTTTTAACGAACTGGAAAAACTTTCGCGGGAGAGCATCTAGAAGCGAGTTTTGGTATTTCGTTTTAGCAAGCTTCTTACTTGGAGGCATTGTTGTTCTTTTTGAGATCGCAACAGGCATTGTTGATATTGAAAATTATAATAGGGGTGTATTAAGTATAATTTTAGAAATAGTTTTAGCAGTTCCATCTATTTCGGTTACCTCAAGACGAATGCAAGATAGGGGATGCTCGGGTTGGTGGCAACTATCATATTTAACCATTATTGGTATTTTTGTTGTTCTTGTATGGTGCATGCTTCCAGCAAAAGAAGATGAAAATAAATGGGGAAGAAACCCCCTTTTAGAAAAATAAAGCACTGTTTAAAAACACTCCGTTACAGTGGAGCAGAACAAAACAGATAATTAAAAAGGATAAATTATGAAAGAGTATCTCGGGGGATGCCATTGCGGAGAAATAAAATTCAAATTTTATTCAGAGGAGTCTGTTGAGATTTGGAAATGCAACTGTTCTATATGCACAATGCTTGATTACGAGCACCTTTTTATTGAGCATGATAACTTCAAAATAACTCAAGGCAATGAAATGCTTTCTAGGTATTCTTTTGGGACCCAAAAGGCAAAACATATTTTTTGCAAAAACTGTGGAATAAAAAGTTTTTATCAGCCTCGTTCACATCCAGGCTCATATAGTATAAATTTAAAATGTGTAGAGGGACCACCCGAAGTCAAAAACATAGTTTATTTTGACGGAAAAAATAAACTTAGCTGAATATGAATAACTACAGATGCTTGTTGCTGTAAGTGTATTAAGGTAGCTTAAACAAATCTTCAACCGAGCAGTTAAGCGTCTTTGCAATTTTTAAAGCAAGAACTGTGGATGGGACATAGACTCCATTTTCGATTGCGTTAATACTTTTTCTTGAGACTTCCGCACTTTCAGAAAGCGCCTGCTGTGTTAACCCGGAAGACTTTCTCAGTGCTTCAAGATTGTTTAGAAGGTTTTTATGGTGTTTGCCCAATTTTATTTTTCTTCAAAGTCTTCAACTGCTTTTGTAATACCTGCGCTGTCATTAGGGTATAGATACCCAGCAATGATTGAGCCAACACCAATTGCGGTAACTAAAAAACCAGCACCTTTTATGGCCGTTAATCCCAAAGTCCAGCCAAGGAGATATAAACCAACACCAACAAACGCGGTTATTACCCCACTTCTTCTATAATCAATTGGATGTTTTTTTTCTACCAGGTCATCAAGTAAGTCTCGAATTTCAGCAGGGTCTTGAATTGTTTTAGACATCTCAACCATTGCGAGATATTTATTTTTTTCTCTTTGTTGTTAAAAAAGAAAATAACAAAAACTATTAATACTGGACTCAGTATCGCTATGATTGGTATTCCCAACGCTAATATACTTTCCATAATTTACTCCTTGTTTGTATGCGTGACAAAGTCCACACTATGAAATGTAACGAAAACGTATCATTTTTTTAGTGAGAAGTAAACGTTACTTTAATAAATTTGTATTCTATAGTTAGGCTACGACAGAATAAAAAAATGAAAGACTTTAAAAACCTTATTGTTCTCGGTCCGCTGGTGTATGCAATGCATCACCTTGAAGAGCACATTGTATTTAATTTTAGGGAGTGGAGATTAAGATATTTCCTTGATAACAACCCCAGATCTACTGAGGAGGTTTTAATAATACTGATCTCACTTCTCTTAATAACTATCTACATTCACCTGCTAAAAAACAACAGAGGAAGCGCCCATATAGTTTTATTTTTCTTAATGACCACACAGGTTATAAATGCCTGTTTTCATATCTTTTTTAGTTTTTACTACACTGACTTTAGTCCTGGCGCCATTACAGCGACGCTGCTTTACGTGCCGGTTAATTTTTTGATTATTCGTGCGGCACTTAAGGAGGGGCTTTTAAGGAGCTACCTAGAGCTTTGCATCCTTTTTTTGTTAGGGCTGACCACATTCATACTTTTCGAACTAATTGGTCCAGAAGTAATTAGGTATGCGGTGCTGCTTTGTCCTTTTTATTACATCGTAATAAACAAGAAAAACAAAAACCTAGAAAGCTAAACCCTCTGAGCGATATTTAACTCATTATGTATTAACTATTTTTTAGGCAGTTCACCCTAAAAAATGTGGCGAGCAAAGAACTCATTTTATGTCTCAGTATTGGGCATCTTCATATGCTTAGACATTTCGTGTGTCTTTGGTTTGTATTTTTTACCCAACAAAAAAACCAACCAGTTCAAATTTTTTTATATTTGTGCGAGGATAAAATAATACAAATTTCTACTCTTAAAGAAAGAACAATAAAGGATTAAAAAATGACAAATAAAAAGGCCGCAAAAAAAATGACAGTTAAAAAAAAGCAAACAGCGAAAACAAAACCAAACAAAGAGGCGGTTTGGCCGGGCCTTGAAGCTGGAGTTCCAAAACCATTAATGCCCTATAGTCCAGCCATAAAAGCTGGAGACTGGGTTTTTATTGCAGGACAAATTGCAAGTGATTTTCAGACCGGCTTAGCTCCCGAAGTGTTAGCGTCTAATACACAGCTTGATAGCGAGCTATCACTACAAACAAATTTTGTATTAACAAATCTTGCAAACACAATCAAGGCAAGCGGATGCGATGTTAATGAACATATGGTTCGTATGTGGCAGTGGCTTGTTTCAGATAGACCCTCTGAGAGCGATTTTTCCAAAGGCAACAATTGGCCAGCGATAGGGTTGAAACCCTACCTGAATGTGCGAGATAAAATTGTAAAAAAACCTGCGCCACCCTCTTCTTATTTGGGCGTGCGAGAATTACTGTGTTTGGGAACGCTTCTCGAGGTAGATATGATTTGCCTTAATGATAAAAACAAAACAGTAAAAATAAAAAAACCAAAAGGCACAGCAAAAACCGCTGGCGGCCATTCCGTAGGAATAAGGAGAGGGGACTGGGTGTTCTTGGCTTCTGAAAATGCGTCCGACCTTATAGAGGACACTGCTTCGACACAATGGCAAGAAGATGCTGTAGAAAAACAAACAGAGCATATTCTCGATAAGCTATCAGCACACGCTAAGTCTGCTGGTTCATCTCTAGCTAAAGCGGTAAAGGCAGATGTTTATATTGGGCATCCCAACGACTTTGCAGCCATGGATCGCGTATGGAAGCGTCGGTTTCCTAATAATCCTCCGGCACGCGTTGTCATTCCATATATGGGAATGGGAGCAGCAGGCAGTCGAGTAGAGGTAGCCTTAACACTGTTAACCAATCGCTCCAAAACTAAAGCAACAACAATAGAAACAGCAGATGCTCCTCAGCCTCTTGGGCATGAGCCCCAGGCCGTGAAAGCTGGTGATTTATTATTCTTTAGTACCCAGATGGCATTTGACTCAACAGGCAATCTAGCAGAAGGAATGGTTCGACATCCATCCTTTCCTTGGTATGGGTCTCCCGGGCAAGCACAGATGCGCTATATGATGAAAAATATAAATGCGATATGTGGTGCTGCTGGAACAAGCACAGAGAATATTTGTCGCAGAGTTTGTTTCCATGATGATTTTCAGTGGTTTGCAGAATCTATAGAGGAGTGGGCGTCTTATTTTCCTGATGACAAGCCAGCCTCTACCACAATAAGATTAGGCGGGCCCTTTGTGGTTCCAGGCGCTAACACCTTGTTAGACTTAATAGCTTATGCGCCCGACTAAGAAGTAGCCTTGTTGGGATATTTTTAGAGACTGTTTTTAAGGGCGCTCCAACATAAAAGCCTAAAACTTACAGAAAATATTTTTTGTGAAACTCTTGAATGTCTGGATCAACCAAAGCATCTTTGGTTTTTAATTCCTGATAAAGACTTAAAGCGCCTAGAGTTCTACAACGACTGAGCGCAACGTATGTTTGCCCAGTAGCAAAAGCACCTTCGCCCAGATCAATAGAGCAGCTGTCTAAAGTTAAACCTTGGGCTTTGTGAATGGTCACTGCCCAGCCAAGCTTTAAAGGAAACTGTTTAAAAGACGAAACAATGCTTTCTTCCACTTCATCGTTAATTTCGTCGTAAACAAATTTAATTTTATTCCACTCTTCTCGTTTTACTTTATGTGTTTTTTTGCCAACCTTAACCCTAATAAATGTTTGTTTTTTGTTGAGGCACTCACTCACCACTCCCACAGTGCCATTAACCCACCGGCCATCACTATCATTTTTTATAAACATTACTTTTGCATCTTTTTTGATGTGGAGTTCTCGTGGAGCAGGCAAGTCATTCTCGTTTAACTCACCTTTTTCTATTGCTTTTGTTTTAACTAAAGGCGCATCAATCAAACCCAGCATTTCTTTATTGATTTGCTCCGCCCTATATTTTCTAGAGGTAATCACCAAAGAGGTATCGGTTTCAAATCCATTGCTGTAACAAGCTTGGTTTATTTTATTAATAGCCTTATTTAGGTTTTCTCCCAATCTAATGTTATTCAGCAAAGAATAAAAGCCAGCATCATTTTTTTGTCTAAATGAACCAGTAAGCTCAAAAAAAGAGGGCGACTGAATTGATTTAAAGCTATTCGAGCTAAAAAAATAAACAGAGTCATATTTCTCAAATATTTCAGATTCTTCATGTGTTTTGACCACAGGAGGCAGCTGAAATAAGTCGCCACATACCAAAACATGAATGCCTCCGAATGGTTCAGAAGACTGACGATGTATTTTTAAGGTATCTGATATCGCATCCAACATAGGAGCTCTAACCATTGAAATTTCGTCAATAATTAAAAGCTCTAGGTTTTTCAACAGATTTTTAAACCTTGGATCTTTTGATTTTTTTATGTCTGGGAATAAATCAAACCCAATTCTAAAAGCAGAGTTGATCGTGCTTCCACCGATATTTAGGGCCGCTATCCCGGTGGGAGCAACAACCATTTTATTAAGAGAGCATTCTTGCTTTACATGTTCAATCATCGTAGTTTTTCCAGTGCCCGCAGCGCCAGTTAAAAACATGAACTCTTGTTGGCTGGATTCATTAGAAAGCAAGAACAACACCTGGTTCTTAATGCGATCAAATGAAGCGCTAGTTGTTTTTTTAGTCTTCAATTTTTTTCATGGGACTCTGTGTAAACTTGAGGATAAAGCAATACAAGGAACAAGAGAAGCACAGCATGAGGTTTGTTTCTGAAATGAAAGGATAAAGAGTTCATGTTAACCTTTAACAAAACACGCATGATTGAAAAAATGACTAAATTTTAAAAGGCTTAAAAAAACGATAAGGTAAAAAATGACAGAATTAACCGTTACACAAGCCTATTTTGTTGGCGCCCCTATTGTTTTAGGAATGATTTTTTTCGAGGCGTTTATTTCGAGCTGGCATAGCAAAGACCTTTACAGAAAGGAAGATACTTTATGCACAATGGGGCTTTTGGTTGGAAATATTATTATGGTTTTCGCAATAAAAGGCGCTACGCTGGCCTTTCATTTTTATTTATACCAGTTTAGAGCCTTCAACTTTAACGACTTTATGCCCGCTTGGGCTATTTGGACCATCGCTTTTGTTTTAATAGATTTTGTATTTTATTTTTTTCATAGGTTGTCGCACCGCACTAGGTTTCTTTGGGCTATTCATATGAGTCATCATTCGAGCGAAGAGATGAATTTTGCGGTTTCTTTTAGACAAGCATGGTTTGGCCCCATCTCTAAACTTCCATTTTTTATGGTGTTGCCGTTGGTTGGTTTAGAGCCAACAGTTATAGCAGTTGCTGGAGTGATTAGTACTTTATGGGGAATAGTTGGACACACGCAAATAATTGGGCGTCTCGGTCCTATAGAGTGGGTTTTTAATACCCCATCTCATCACAGAGTTCACCACGGAGCTAATGAAGAATATGTTGATAAAAACTATGGAAACTTATTGATTGTTTGGGATCGGCTATTCGGTACATTCGAGCCAGAGAGGAATCTTGTAAAATTTGGTTTAGTTAAAAACGTTAAAACCTTCAACCCAGTAAAAATAACATTTATGGCCTGGCAAGAAATAACCAAAGACATAAGAAACGCCCAGAGTTTTAATGAAGCGATACATTGTTTTTTTGGGCCGCCACAAACCAAAGGGCAGGCATGAGGTGTATTGTTTGCAGAAACAAATCCATAGTTGCTTTTAAAACTAGAGACGATAAGAAATACTGGCGATGTAAAAATTGCTGCTCAAAATTCTTAGACAAGAAACATTATATAGGCCCTGATCAAGAAAAGGCACGCTACCTAGAGCATAACAACACTATTGATGATGAAAACTACAGGTGTTTTCTTTCAAGACTTTCATCACCATTAATAGAGAGGCTATCACCTGAAAGCAAAGGGCTGGATTTTGGCTGCGGGCACGGCCCAGCACTAGCTGATATATTGAGTTCAGATGGTTTTAATGTGGAGCTCTATGACCCATTCTTTTTTCCCAATACCAATGTATTTTCTAAGCAATACGATTTTATAACCGCTTCAGAGACGGTGGAACACTTCTTTGATCCTTACAAGGAATTTGATACCTTAAACAATTTATTGGCACCAAAAGGATGGTTGGCAATTATGACTAGTTTTTTAACAACTGAGGACGCTTTTGATGATTGGCATTATAGGCGGGACCCAACACACGTAGTGTTTTTTTCAGAAACAACGTTCGAGGTTGTTGCCTCACAAAGAAATTGGGCATGTGAGATTCCAAAAAAAGATATAGTTTTAATGCATAAAGCCTAATTAGTGGTTTAAAAAAAATAAAAATATGAAACACATAATTGGAGCAGCACTATTTCTCGGTTCTTTTTTGATTTACCCACTAATGGGGTATATAGCTTTTAATACTAATTTTTCTATTGGGGAAAAAGCCACATACACAACCATAGCCTATTCGGTGAGCTGGGCTTCATTTTTTCTTGGTTTATATTTAATAGGGCCTCAGTTGATATCCAAAATAAAAAACTACTTTAACTCAAAAAAAACAAGCAGCAGCTAGCTCTACTTTTAAGTAGGTTTAGTAAGAAAGTCAAAGTAATAAGGTTTCTTCTTTAAATTTTTTTTCAGAAACTCTTAGGTTGTTATGGGATACAAAATAAGAATGCTTTTCTTTTATAAATTGGATTGATTTAGCAGGCCTCTCATTTATCAAATGTAGTGCAGCCCCGCCCTCAATTCCATACATAGAGGGGATTTTATTTTCGAGCAACAATTTTTTTGTTGCAGGCCTTCTTTCAGGTTCCTCATCATAATGCGGGGCACAGCTGCCAGGGATAAAACCCAAACAAGGCAGCAACTTTAATTTATGCTCCCATGAGTCAGTTAAACCGTTTTCAAACCAGCAGATAGCTCCTGCACTGACACCACACATAATGGTGCCTTTTTTATAAGCGTCTTCAAGAAGTTTATCTAATCCCCATTCTCTCCATACCGCCAACATGCTCTTTGTATTGCCCCCACCTACAAAAACAATATCTTGTTTTTTAATATGGAGCTTCAGATCCATCGTTCGTTTAAAAAAACTGATATGACTTGGGACGCAACACAACTTAGAGAAAACATGATAGAAGTTTTCAATGTAAGCCTCTGAGTCTCCAGTTGCGGTTGGCACAAAACAAACCTTGGGTTTGTTGATTGGAGACTGATCAAGAATATATTTTTCAATTAGTTTTGACTTTACTGTTCTTCCAAAACCACCCCCACCTATGGCAATGACTTGTCTCACAACAGACTACAACTTAGTGTTTTCTTCAAAAAAATGCCTTTTTAATAATGGTTTAATATTGCTATGATTCAACACTGTCATTATAAAAAATAAGGAAGCAATATGAAAAAATTTATTTTATCCATGGTCGTAATCCTACCTTTTTATGCCTTTGCGGACGGACATAATTCTGCAGGGCCCGGAGAGGGAAGTTTTACAACAGTCATGGTTCAGGCCCCAAATGTCTCAGCATACATTAAACATATAAAAAACAATCCGATGCTTTTTAAAGGATTTAACGCTGCTGCTGCTGGTGTTTGTGTAACTATAACAGGCCAGGAGTATCTTGGAGAAATGTTCATTTGGAGCGCTCACTCTAATGTGCAAGGAGCTATGGAAGAAACCACAGCCTATAATTTTGACGATGCATCAGAAGACATAGCAAAATTCAGAACCCTTAAATATAAGGTGGCATGGAAGCCCTTAAAACCATTTGTTTTAAGCCCTGGTTTTGAAAGAGTGACACGCGTAAAAATTAAACCAGAAAATGTTCCTGCTTATATCGCTGCAGCAACAAAACTAGAAGCAGCAATTAGAAAAGCAGGGCATGATTTTAATATGGGTATTTTCCAACCACTTGGTGGAGGCGTCCACGAAACAGGAACTTTTTTATTGCGGGGGGTATCACCAAATTCTAGCGAAGCAGGCAGGCTGATAGACGAGTATTTTGCAGGCGCAGAATGGGGACAACAATATCTTGAAGCGTCCTCATTGATTGATAAGGTAGTGAGGGACACTTATGAATCATGCCAGCTTTTTTATTCTGCTGAACAATAAGGCGCATTATTAAATATAAACCAGCTATTTTAATCAATAGCTGGTTTTTTATGTTTGATTAAAAATATGAGAAAATGAAAAGCTTAATATAGAAGACACATATGCACCAAAAACCATTTCACCTTGCTCTAACTTTATCCGCTGTCTTTTTGGGAACATATGTTTTGTTGGGGCTTTTAACAAATATGGTTTCTTTGGAGCCAGGTATGACGGTTGGAGGACTATCTCGATGGTGTGAACGGGTCAGCGATAGCATTTTTAGGGAGCCAGTAAATGCCCTATCAAACCTAGGATTTATGTTTGCCGGACTATGTATGTTTTTTGTCTTAACTCAAGATGGAGAGAGGTCCCAACAGAGCAATCAGTTTCATGGGCTTACACCTATAGCCAAACTTTATGCTGGAGCAGCTCTCTTTTTAGGCCCGGGCTCTATGCTTATGCACGGCACTCATACTTATTGGGGCCAGTGGATTGATAATGTCAGTATGGTTGTATACATTACATTGCCTTGGTTTATCAACGTTAGTGTAATGGGTCGCTGGAGCGACCATCGATTTTTTAAAACATATACGTTTGTCATTATTGCCTTTGCCGGGCTTAGTTGGTTTTTTGGCTCAGATCTTGGTATTGGGTTTGATTTGTTTGGAACCTCTATCGCGTTATGGATTATTTCCGAAATACTGTTCCGTTTCTGGTCACCTGTTTTCAGATGGATGTCAGGTTTTGTGGGTTTTATTGTCGCAGCTGTTTTTGGAATCTTGCCACAAGAGATCTTTGCAGACTTAATTGAATACTGGTGGATAATTTTGTTTTGGCTTCCTGCAACCTTGTCGCCAAACCACCCCATGAAAAAAAGAAATTACAACCCTTGGTTCTTTGTAGGCATGTTTTCTTATATAGCTGCCTTTATAATTTGGCTCCAAGGCGTTCCAGAGACACCTTATTGTCGGCCAGATTCTTTGATTCAGCCGCATGGTATTTGGCATATTTTATCTGCATTTTCTACCTGGTGTTTTTTCAAGTTTTTAAGAACAGAGAAAAATATTTAAAATAGTTATACCCTATATTTACTATGGATAAACTACTATGAAAATACTAATTATGGGATTGCCTGGGAGCGGAAAAACTTATCTAGCAGAAAGGCTACAACCATTGCTAGGCTCAGCTTGGTACAATGCAGATCAGGTCAGAAAAATGGCCAATGATTGGGATTTTAGCACCAAAGGTCGCCTTAGACAGAGCCTAAGAATGAAGTCGTTTGCAGATTTTGAAAAATCACACTCCAGGTTTGTTATTTGTGATTTTATCTGCCCTACAAAAGAAACTAGAGATATTTTCCAGCCAGACATTGTTATATTTATGGACACCATCAAAAAAGGAAGGTTTGAGGACACTAATAAAATGTTTGAAGACCCAAAGAGTGTTGATTTTCATATTAATAAGTGGAACGAAACAAACCACACAACCATTGCTAAAAATATTTTAGAGCATGTTTGATTCTAAAAAACCGACAGTACAAATGTTAGGCAGGTGGCAGCCATGGCATCAAGGCCACCAAGAACTGTTCAAAAGGTGTTTTGCTAAAACAGGCCAAGTCTTGATCCAAGTTAGAGATGTTGAGGGAGGTTCGGGGGGAGACGGACAAAATGATAATCCGTTTGATTGGAACCAAGTATGCAAAAATATAGAAGAGGGTTTGAGCAAAGATAATTTTCAGAGGGGCGCTGACTATGAAATTATGCTCGTTCCAAACATTGTAAATATTACTTATGGTAGGGGCGTTGGTTATGCTATTGAAGAAGAGGTTTTTGATGAAAAGATCGAATCTATTAGTGCTACCAAAATAAGGAAAAAACTTAGAGAAGACGGGAAACTATAAGGAAGCCTTAAAAAACATCAGCAATGTGTTCTTGCCCACTATTGGGAATTTAACCCGTAATTCATTGATCCATATCAGCACATCTATAATACTTGATGAAGAGTATTAATTTTTGTTTGTTTGCTGCAGATTAAAAAACAATAGCAACAAGCTAAGGATTGGCAAAAAGCAAAACACACTATGGCAAAAAGTAAAATCATTATTGCTGGAGCAGGGCCTGTTGGGACTTTTGTTGCTTTTTGTCTGGCTGAGCAAGGCATCGATGTTCTTGTCTTAGAGTCGGCAGAGCATTGTGAAACAGACATGCGAGCCTCTACATTTCATCCACCGACTTTGTCTTATTTAAACCAACTAGGGTTAGCAGAAACCCTAATAGAGCAAGGGTTAAAAGCCCCAGTTTTTCAATACCGTATTCGCTCCTCAAAGGAAGTTCTTGATTTTAATCTTGGCGAGCTAAGCGATACACTAGAGTTTCCTTTTAGGCTTCAGTGTGAACAGTACAAGTTTGCAAGGATGCTGGCACAGAAACTGGAAGAGCACCCACACGCAGAAGTGTTGTTTAATCACGATGTTTTGGAGGTTGGCCAAAATAACAATAGTGTTAGCGTTGAGGTAAAAACCCTAGACGGAGTTAAAACATATAAAGGAAACTACTTAATTGGTGCAGATGGAGCAAACAGCATTGTCAGGCGACAATTAGGCATTGATTTTTCAGGGTTCACTTATAAAGAAAAGTTTTTAACTCTTAGCACAGAGGAAAAAATAGAGCAGTGTTTTGATAATCTAGCCTATGTTAACTACGTTTCCGACCCAAAGGATTGGTTTGTGCTACTAAAAGCCCCTTCTGCTTGGAGGGTTTTGGTGCCTATTGAAAATAAAATGAAAGACAGCGAGATAGTCTCAGACCAAAATATAGACAAAGTCTTTGAAAGGGTTTTGGGGACGCCAAAAAAAATAAAAACAATACATAGAACTATTTATCGCGTCCACCAAAGGGTGGTCGACAAAATGGTGCATCAAAACATATTTCTTATAGGGGACGCAGCACACCTCAACAATCCATTGGGAGGACTAGGGATGAATAGCGGATTACACGATGCTTGGAATTTATCTCAAAAATTAGGTTTAATTATAAACCATGGTGACAATAAAGAATTGTTAAAACAGTTTGATAGACAGAGGCGTTCAGTTATGAATGACTTTATACAAAGGCAAACAATTAAAAATAAAACAATGATTGAAGAAAGCGGCAAAAAAAGCCTAGAGTCGCAGTGGGAGGAGATGAGAACAGTGCATGCTGATAAAAACAAAAGAAGAGACTATATGATGGAACAGTCAATGACGAACAGTATTCAAAGAGAAAAGAGCATAACATGAACGACATACTAGGATGGAGGGGCTTGTTTGGAGTTTTAGGCCCATCAACCAACACAGTTGTTCAGCCAGAATTTGATGACATGAGGCCAGACGGCGTAACAAATCATTATAGCCGCATACTAACCCCTGATGCTGAAGCGGTAAGCAATGAGTCATTTTTAAATGCAACGCTTGTGATAGCAAACAATGTTTTGGACGCAGTAGATAGCGTTATGACATGTTCACCAAGTTATTTAGTTATGGGCATGTCCGCTATTACATTTTATGGCGGAGCCAAGGGCGCTGATGACTTTCAAAGACAAGTTGAAAACAGGTCGAACCTTTCTGTCAGTATTGGCTCTCATGCTACCTCAGAAGCATTAAAGCAGTTCGGCGGAGTAAAAAAAATAGGTTTTTTGTCCCCTTATTTTCCAGCAGCTAACGAACAGGTGCGTCGCTATTTTGAAGAGGTGGGTTTTGATGTTGTCACAGACGTTTGTTTGGAGTGTCCCAGCTGGACACAAATTGCACAAGTTCCAACAAGTGTGATTCATCAACAAATGAAGGAAATTAACAACAAAGGCGTTGACGCACTGGTTCAAGTAGGAACAAACCTCCCTATGGCGCGATTGGCTGCAGAATTTGAAACCGAGTTTGACAAACCAGTGATCGCGATCAATACAGCAACATATTGGCATGCTCTTAGAGCCAACAACATGCATGATCAAATAGAGGGTTTCGGCAGTCTAATGTCTCAGCACTGAATGAGAGGGTCCAAAAATAATGAATTTATTTTAGGGTTAAAGCCACTTATAGGCGCTATGATTGGAGCTGGTTGTGGTCTTTCGTCAATTAGTTTTTATACCCATGGTGCTTTTGTTGTAAGTATTGCTAATAACACAGGCTGGAGTAGGGGCGATGTGCAGTTGGGCGTTAGTATTATGATTTTAATGGCTATTGTTACAGCCCCAACCGTTGGTTTTCTAGTGGACCGTTTTGGCGCTCGTCGAGTGGCATTAATTTCGATTCCATTATATGGACTATCAATGAGTAGTTTTTACTTTATTTCCACATCTTTAACGGCCTACTATCTCGTTTGGGCTTTTATGTCGGTCATAGCTGCTGGAACCCTTCCCGTTACCTGGACCCGAGTGGTCAATGGCTGGTTTGATAGACATCGAGGGATAGCATTAGGCATAACATTGGCAGGCACTGGTTTTGCAGCAACACTAGCCCCTACTTACGTTACTTGGCTAATAGCAGATTATGGTTGGCAAAGCGCCTATTTAATATTAGCTTGTACTATTACATTGGTTAGTCTTCCAGGAGTTTATTTTCTATTCTTTGAGGCCGACAAATACAATCCAAATAAGGCCAAAAAAAAACAAACAAATGAAACAATTGAACAACAGGCTCACTCTTTTAAAAGAGCAGTTACGGGCTACCATTTTTGGGCTATAGGCATCGCTTTAATCTTAGCAGCAGCAGCAATATCAGGCCTTATTACCAATAGCGTACCCATGTTGACCGACCAAGGGAAAACACTACAACAGGCAGCCAAGTATGCTGGCTTAATTGGTCTGAGTGTAATTTCTGGGAGGTTGGTCGTAGGGTTTCTGGTGGATTATTTTTGGGCACCATTGGTAGCTGCTTTGTTTTTGAGCGCTCCTATTTTTTCAATTTATATTTTAAGCACCACAGAGCCCAATGCAATTATGGTTTCAACAGCAATGATCATTATTGGTTTAGCGGCTGGAGCAGAGCTAGATTTATTGGCCTTCCTGGTAAGCCGTTATTTTGGGCTTCATGATTATGGAAAAATTTATGGCGCGTTATATATATTTTTCTCAATTGGAGCTGGCCTTGCTCCCGCATTATTTGGTATGGCTTTTGATCACTTTGGAAGCTATTCATTGGCTTTAAAAACAGTAGCTATTATGTCTTTAATTAGCGGGGTTTTAATGTTATCTCTTGGCAGATATCCAGACCTTGAAAGCAAAGGACACAGACAGCCTTAAGGCCTTGATTGACAACACTAGGCCTATATGTCCGTTATTGGGACATCAGGCAATTCTATTTGTTGACACAATCTTCAGAGGATAATCTTAACCTACAACATAATAACAACGGGGAATTGTAATGTTTAAAATGAGTCTAAAAAACCCATGGATTGGGTTTTTGGCGGCGTTCACAGCTGCTTTTTGTATAACCTTAATAACCACTGAAAAAGCGGTTGCTCAAGAAGGAGCTGCTTTGGTTGAAGAGATCGTGGTCACAGCAAGAAAAAGAGAAGAAAATATACTGGACGTGCCATTGGCAATCACAGCCCTTAGTGCCAGAGATATAGAAAATAAAGGAATAAGCGAGTTCAAAGATATTATTGCCTTTACGCCAGGGTTTCATTTTGCAGAGCATTCTGTAGGAAGAGCCGATAGATCCAATAGAATTCTTGTAATTAGAGGTATGCATATCAGTCAAGAAAACGATCACCAACAAGCTGCAACAGTTTTTGTTGATGGTGCACCAATGCACGGCAGTGTAATTGCTGGCCTGGAAGATGCTGAGCGAATAGAGGTTGTTAGGGGCCCGCAAAGCGCTTACTTTGGTAGGGCAACTCTTTCAGGAGCTGTTAACTATGTGACAAAAACACCTGGTCAAGAATCTAAAAGTAAAATAGTTGCCGAAGTAGGTAAGTATGGAACAACAAACCTTGGGTTCTCTACAGAAGGCCCTATCAATGATACAACGGCCTATCGAATAGCGATTAGCTCACAAGATACAGAAGGCCAATACACAGCAGCTAATACGCCAACATTAAAACTTGGAGCAAGACAGACAGTTAGTTTTGCAGGAACCTTGTATTTTGAACCAAGCGATAGCTTTAATGCAAAGCTTCGCTATCACACCTGGGAAGACGATGATGGACCAGGAGCAGCATTTGGCTATGGTGTTAATAATGGCGAAGAACTTTTTAATTGCAATTTACCCAATTCAACATTGGCAGCAAGAAACGGTACCAATAATTGGTTTTGTGGTGTAGCACCATTTCCTCAAGACGCAAACATTCAATATGATGCACAAATGAGTCCTAACAAAGTAAGCCTATTAAAAGGCGTCCCTACAGCAGGCCTCAGCATAGACACAATTACTGATATTCCATTTCTTCATGGTTTTGGTTTTGCTAGAGAGGCAAGCCAAGCGAGTTTAGTTATGAATTGGTCGCTTGACAGCGGTATCAGCATTTCTTCTATAACAGCATCCAATGACAACAGGTGGATGGCGCTGGATGATCTTGATAGAAGACACAACACAGATGTGCCAGATTCACTTAGAGATGTGTCACTACTTAATGGAAGAGATTTAAAAGATTTCAGTCAAGAAATTAGGATTAGCTCTCCTCAAGACCAAAGGCTAAGATGGTTATTAGGCCTAAGCAAGTTTAGTTTTGAAGGAAAGAGAACCAGTGGTTTTCATATCTTTAGCTCAGTCAGATCATTAAGTCTTGGCAATGTTTTTGATATTGATACAACAGGTATTTTTGCAGCCATTGAATACGACATTACAGACAATCTTACTGTCAATGTAGAAGGCAGAAGGCAAAAAGATGACGTACAAGAGGCGCGATCAAGCGGAGCAGAGTTTGTATCAGGTACCTTTAATAGCACTACCCCAAGGATTGCTTTTGATTATCAAATGAGCGACGACGTAACGCTTTATGCGAGTTATGGAGAAGGAACAAGGCCGGGCGGTTTTAATGTCAACCTCTTTGGACAATCACAGCCAGTGCTTGATCAGCTTGCTTTGTCTGGTATTTATAAAGAGATCGAAGAAGAAGAGTTAGAGATGTCAGAGTTTGGCATCAAGGCTTCATTAATGGATGGAAGAGCTTGGATGCAGGCAGCTGTTTACCAAGGAGATTGGAGCGCACAGCAAGCAGCAGGCGCTTTCGTAGGCGATGTTTTCTATGGCGGCACAGCTACTGGAGGCGAAATAGATTTATCAGGGTATGAAATAGAGGGCGCTTGGGCAGTTTCAGATAACTTTAAACTAGAAGCAACAATAAGCAATAATGATTCTGAAATAAAAACACTTTCGGATTGTGCTGATTGCGCTGTTCTTTTGGGAACCTCAGACATTAGTGGAATGGGCAAAAGAAAACAAAGAAACCCAAAAACACAACGATCTCTTTCAGGAACTATTGACGGGCAAATGAGCAGTGGAGCGGAGTGGTATCTTAGAGCAGACCTTCTACATACTGGAAGCAGCTATATGACTGATGCAAACATAACAGAAACAGGTTCAAGCAACCGAGTAAATATGAGATATGGAATTGTGAAAGATAATCTTCGTTTAGAGTTAGTTGGTGAAAATCTCACCAATGATAAAACCTTTACTAATTATCAGTTCCTAATTGATTTTGCGTATCTTCCACCAGGTGTAAACAGAGTTCTAACCGGCGGACTGCCTGATTTAAGATACTATGGAGTAAAAGCCACATATAGCTTTTAAGATCAATTAAACAACAATAATACGATCACCAATATCGTTAATTTGTTCGCTGCCATCCTTAGTGATTAATGTCAGGTCTTCGAGATGCGCTGATCCACCAATGCCCGTGTGCAGCACGGGCATATCGACGCTAATAATCATATTTTCTTCTAAGACCAAATCATCTTTGATCCAATAGGAACCCGGACCATCTCTTCCTGGCTCATCTGTATGAGAAAGCCCAACACTGTGAGGAGTCACAGCAACATTAAAGTCATAACCTGATTGCTTGATAGCATCACGACCAATAGCTCTAATCTCTGAATAACGAAGGCCTGGTTTGAGTTTTTCTCTTACTGCGTCCCAACCAATTGCTATCGCATCTGTAGCATTCTTCATTGAGCGACTAGGCTCACCTAAAAAAACTGTCCTCCCATAGTCGCCAGTATAATGAAAGCATTGACTAACCCCATCAATCGCAAAAGCATCACCGTTTTTAAATTCAGCATTGAAAATTTCTGAGTTCACGCTGTCAATCTGCAACAAAAGAGGCATGTTTCCAATTTTTGCACTTTCGCTAAAAAACAAGGCTTTTAACTCAAAATAATTTGCTCCTGCTCTTACAGCTCTAACAGCATTAAGCGCAGCATTTGCATTATTTTCTGCTGTAATACGCATTAATTCTATTTCTCGAGGTGTTTTAATAACTCTTATTTTTCGAATAGCATGATCACCATCAATTGTATTGATGTTAAGACCAGATGAGGTTATAACTTTTTTTATTACAGGGTGGTCAATGCCGATAGTTGATTTCTCTAGCCCATTATTACGAATTGCTTTGGTTAAGGCCCACTCAGCATCGGCGCTTTCCGGAATATTTTCAAGAGCTATGTTAAGTTTTTCTAAACGATTTTTTTCAATAGAGCTTTGAGGAGCTTGTTTCTTATCTGTAAATATAAAAGGTGAGCTAGGTGTAGGCTCTTGTTTTGACCTTTCTTCATTCTTATTATTGTCTAATATTTTTTTATCCCAGCCAGTAAAAAGATAAACATCAGAGGGCCATTGAAAATTACTATCAGCAACACAAAAATAGTAGATAAACTGATTCATAATTATGCTGATTGGTTGTTTTTCGTCCCTTGTTATTAAGGCAAACGAGCTTGGCGCATCATGTCGGACCGCCAAATGATCATGGTACCCAGTGAAGTAGTAAAAATTTATAGGCTGAGTAACTATAAGTCCATCAAGAGCCTCCTCAGCCATAATCTTATAGGCACGCTCTAAATTAATTAAAGGACCGCCCTGAAGAACGGCAGCGCCTTTTTGTTGGTTTTTTAAAGAGGTTGAGCTCGGTTCTTTTTCAGCAATGTTGTCTGTGCTTAGTGGAAGCAGCGCCCCACCCGCCAATGTTGTTTTTAAGAGGTCTCTTCTTTTCATGTCCAGCCAAACCTAAATCAATCTTATAATCCTATCTTAAGTTATTTTCACCATGCTTTGTTTTTATTTTTTTGTTGTAGCAATTTTGGGAAAGAATGTTTTTATTATTGTAATGACACAGCCTGTCTGACATCCTTTCAAGATGAAATATCCATATATACCTATTGTAGACAGAGGAAAACTTTCTTGGCCTGAAAATAAACAGCTTGCCATTATTATTACAATTAATCTTGAAACTTGGGATTTAGTTAAAGAAACAGATAAACCCTACTATGCGGGCGGCCCCCCAATTCTTCCTGACCTTCTCCCAGGCAATGTCCCAGATTTTCCCAATTATATGTGGAGGGAATATGGACAGAGAGTGGGCGTTTGGAGGCTCTTTGAGTTATTCGATCAATTGGGAGTAAAGCCTGGCTGCACGATTAATGCTGAAACCTGCAATAGGCGCCGCGAAATGGTTGATGCAGCTATGGAGATGGGCTGTGAGCTTATACCTCATAACTTTGAGCAAGGAGAGCTGCTAACGACTTTTTACAACAACCCAAAAAAAGAAGAAGAGTTGATACAAAGAACTTTAGAGGTTTTTGAAAAAACAACAAGAACTAAGCCACAAGGTTGGCTTTCTTCGTCGCTTAGAGGAACTTTAAATACGGCAGAAATTTTGGTTAAAAATGGACTGAAGTTTTACTGCGACACAATGAACGACGACCAACCCTATATGATTGCAACGCCATCAGGAGAAATAACAGCTGTGCCGTACAGCAATGAAATTAATGACTTTACTTTATTGACAAGAAGAGGCCACACGACGGATGAGTTTAGAGATATTTTGCTAGAGGAAATGTCTGTGCTTTATGAAGAGAGCTCAACAACAGCTAAAATTATGAATGTTGGGCTGCACCCACATGTTAGCGGCAGGGCCTATCGTATTAGGGCCATCAAAGAGTTTATTCAAGCGGCACAAAAGCTACCAGGGGTTTGGTGGGCAACCAGGGCTGATTTAACCGAATGGTATGCTCAGTGTCAGCAAGAGCACATCCCAAGACCTAGTGGTTAAGCCTTAATATTGTTAAGGGTTTTTTGCCTATTAATGTGAAGATTTATTCTCGAGGCGATTCCTTGAGAGGCTTTTTTTAGGCTAGGAACAAATTCTTCTACCGCTTGATCTAAGGCAATTGCTGACTTTGAGTAGCGAACAGTTAATGCACCACGAACACTGTCTTCTGGTGTGATAATAGGCACAGAGATCGCTATTTGATCATCAAAACGTCTCGCCCTATTCTTTACCGCGAAGCCTTGTTTTACAATTTTTATAAATTTAGTCTCTAAGGCTTTGGGTTTACTAACGATTTTTTTAAAAACACTATTTGTGTGTGCAAGTGTTTTTAGTATGAGGTTGCGTCTTTTTGCCGGCATGTAAGAAAGAATACATAGGCCAGAGGCTGTTTCTAGTATTGACATTCTGTAACCAATAGTAAATTGTTCTGATGCAAATGGACTTTGTTGATCAGTATTTTCTCTAACAACAATATCGATACCATTGATCGTTGTTAATGATGCAGGCCAAGCATGTTTTTTGGTAAATCGCTGTAAAAAACCCCGACTAATATTGGCCATATGATCTTCGTCAGTATATCCATCACTTAATGATCTAATTTTTTGAGTTAACCTAAATCTTCGGTCAGAGTCGTGTTGATAAATAAACTTTTTTTCAATTAAAGTCTCAAGAATTCTATAAACAGTAGACCTAGGCATTTTTAGCTCTTTTGAGATTTCTGATGCACTGGCACTATCCCTTCTATTAAAGATTGCGATAATATCTAAGCCTCTACTTAATGAACGAATCAATTACTCACCTTATGCTATTTCTTGTTATTCCGATATACAATGATTAGTCTACAATTCAATATCTGCGATGAAAAGTTAAAGCGACAAAAAAAGGAATTTTAAAATGATGGTTGGATATAAAAATAAAAGTCTCTGCGTTTTGTTGCTCTTGTTTGTTGTTGATGCACCTGCAGAAGAGGTTTCTGTAAACCCTAGTGTTGATGAAACCCTAAGCCAAATAAAGAGGCTTCCAAAAGACGATATTTGGTGGACGGCTAACGGAAAAGACATGCTTTGGAATTTTAAAAACCTCAATAAAATTTTTCCAACATTAACCGTTTACAGAAAGGGCAGTGTTAAGCAGCTTGAAAACAACTTTAATAGAGACATTGATGTATTCCCAGTAAGGACTAATTTTGGAAGCGTAGGATTTAAGGAGTTTCTTGATAGCGACCAATCCACCGCTATGGGAGTTCTTATAGTGCACAAAGGGAAGGTTGTTTTCGAACATAATCCGAGAATGAGGACCCATGAAAAACCAGTCCATTGGTCCGTCACAAAAGTTTTTGTTTCTAGTTTAATAGCAATTCTTGAAGCCGAAAAGAGAATTGATATCAACTTACCAATTGATTTTTATCTCCCTGAGCTTAAAGACTCTGATTTTAAAAACATCACCATTAAAAATATTCTTGATATGGCAACCGGCATCAACTGTTCAGAGAACTATACAGACAAAAAATCTTGTTATTATCTTTATTCAATGACTGTTGGGGATGGTTATTGGAATGAGTCATCGCCCAACAACCCCTATGATTTTGTTACTAATATGAGCTTTGGCTCCCTTTATGAGCAAGGAACAGTCTTTGACTCTTCTGGGGTTAATGCTTTCGTTTTGGGTTGGTTGGTTGAGAAGATAACAGGAATGCAATTTCAAGATGCTTTAAGCGAAATGATATGGACAAAAATAGGAGCAGAAAATGATGCTGCAATTTTTGCACCTAGGAGCGGCTTACCTGTTCTTCATGGGGGGCTACTAGCAACACAAAAAGATGTAGCTAGATTTGGATTATTGTTTACACCGAGTTTTTCAAGCGTTGCTAATGAACGCATTATTTCAGAAGAACATATTTCATACTTATTGAGTAAAGGAAGGCCTAGCTTGATTAGAAAAGCAAACAAAAAGAAAGTGCCCAAAGAATCAAGATACAATATCTATCAATGGGATATGGTTTTTGAAAATGGAGATCTGTATAAAGGAGGTTGGGCCGGACAAGGCCTGATTGTGAACCCACAACAAGACTACGTTGTTGTGTGGAACAGTTATTTTAAGGATGCTCAACAGAGTGAAACAGCTTTAATGCCAGTGATACAGCAAGTCTTAGCTAGCACGGGCCCCTTATACAATGACTGAAAAATATCTTATATATGGAAGCAAGCCTTCACCTTATTCTGTAAAGGTAAGAGCATACTTTAGATACAAAAGAATTCCTCATAATTGGATTATAAGGGGTTATGAAACAAATCAAGATTTCAAAAAGCTTGCCAAGATAGCCATAGTTCCATTGGTTGTCACTCCTGAGAAAAAGGTAATACAAGATTCCACCCCAATCATTCAGTTAATGGAAAGCCGCTTTCAAGAGCGCTCTATTATTCCGAAAGAGGAGCATACAGCCTTTATAGCTAGGCTATTGGAGGAGTATGCTGATGAGTGGTTAGTCAAGCCTATGTTTCATTCACGCTGGAAATATGAAGAGGATCAGTGGGACGCGGCGATGAGGATTGCTGAACCGTTTTTGCCTTCTTGGGCTAACAAAATACCTATTTTTAATCGATTGGCACACAAACAAGTTGCATCAATAATTCGAAAGCGACAAATAAATAGACTTTGGGTAACAAGCTCTAATACAAATACAGAGAGTCAAATTGAAGAGTCTTTTGTGGATTTTTTAGAACACGCTGAGCAACACCTCCAATCAAGACCTTATTTTTTTGGACTAAGGCCCTCTATTGCTGATTTTGGGATTTACGGCCAACTCTACCAAGCGTGGTCAGACCCAACTTTAAAAAAGGTTATCGAGTCAAGCTATGCTAAAACATTAGAATGGATAAATTTAATGCAACATCCGGATGATAAAGGAGATTTTGAGCCCTGGGAAAATCTTAAACAAACTTTAATGCCAATTCTTACTAAAGACATTGGAGATGTTTTTATGCCATGGCTGCAAGCGAACAACCAGGCTTTGATATCTGGCGAAAATTTTTTATCAGTAAGGATTAAAAATAAACTGTTTGAGCATCGTATAGGCTCACCAAATAAGTATCACAACAAGTCTTTTTTAAAGTTGTTGAACGAATACAAAGCAATCAAAGACAAAAATAAACTTAACGTTGTGCTTCAGGAGTCCAAATTAACTGACTATATTACAGAGTAATAAATGCAAAAATTAAAAATATATCAATCGCTTTGGGGTATGGAGCAACGACATCCTGTAAAGAAAGAGCCCACTGATGAAGCTAAATTTGAAACAATAAAAGCAGGTGGTTTCGATGGTGTTTGCATTGACCTCACAGCCAGTGAGATAGAGCAATTTAAAGCAATGCAACCTTTGTTTCAGAACAATGAACTCGAGTGTATGGTGAATGCATTTCCTTACCAGCTTGATGAGCTTAGCCCCATTCTTGATTTAGCAAAAGAATTTAATGCTTGTTTTGTAAACATTATTGGGGGAGTCATGCCTATTAATTATAGAGACGGTATTCCCGTTGTAAGGCGATGGATGGATGATGCAAAAAAAGCTGAAGTAGAAATACTGTTCGAGACTCACAGAGACAGTATTTTGAATGATTTATTTTATACACTCCAACTCATTGATGCTGTGCCTGAAATGAAACTATGCGCAGACCTTTCTCATTTTGTGGTTGATAGAGAAATGTGGACACCAATCAACAAAAGAGATGAGGGTTATATAAACAGTATTTTAGATCGGTCAGAGTGCTTCCAAGGCCGAGTAGCAGCTAGGGGGCAGATACAAATACAATTGGGCTTTGCCCAACACCAAGTATGGGTGGAGGTATTCAAAAACTGGTGGAAAGAGGGCATTAAAAGGTGGAAAGCCAGAAACAACAATGATGCTACGTTGGTTTTTTTATGTGAATTAGGGCCGCCTGCTTATGCGATAACTGACGAGAATCAACTAGAGTTATCAGACAGGTGGGAAGAGGCACTACTTATAAAATCCTGGATTGAATCTATATGGAATGAAGTTTAAATCATGAACAACGCCAACTTTACATTCCCTGTTTTGGAGAACCCATCTCCCTCCTTAAGCCTAGATGATGCGGAGAAGATTGCTGAAAAGTGGCTTGATAGTCCTACAGGTATTAAGCGTTTGGACAGTGAAAGAGATCAAAATTTTTATGTGCAAAACGCCCACAATGAAGGCTTTGTTTTAAAGGTTGCCAACAGTAAAGAAGATTGGGGAACACTTGATTTCCAAAACCAAGCGCTGAAACACCTCGCCAAGACAACCACACTTTCGTTGCCGAGAGTTAAAAGTGATTTATTAGGTAGTGAAATTGCAACTATTTCACTAGAGAATGAAGAGTGTTTTGTTCGTCTCGTTACTTTTTTAGAGGGAGAGCCATTAGGGAATATAAACTCAATAACGAATGTTCAGACCTTGTATAGCAATATGGGGACCTTTTTAGGCCATCTTGGTCTAGGGCTAAAGGATTTACAGCATCACTCATCTAAGCATAAGTTACTGTGGGATATGAGCCACACAAACCTTTTATATAAATTGCTTCCATATATTGATAACAAAAATAACAGAAATATAGCTCAAAAAGCTTTGTTATATTTCACAAAATATGTAGAAAAACCATTGTCACTGCAACGGACACAGGTAATTCATAATGATATGAATCCTGACAATGTGATACTCCAACCACCAAGAACAACCCAACTAGCTGGAATGATAGATTTTGGTGATATGGTAGAGGCGCCTTTAATCAATGACCTAGCTGTGGCTGCTTCATACCAAACCGTTGCTATGGGTGATATTTTTAAAGGCACTTCGAGCATGCTATCAGCTTACAACAAGGTCTACCCACTAAACTCTGACGAGCTAGATTTATTGCCTAGTCTGATTATGAATAGGATCGCTATGTCTGCGATAATTAGCGAGTGGAGAGCAAAAGAACATCCAGGTAACCAAGAATATATTCTGGGCAGTATAAAGAAAACATGGAAAACCCTAGAATGTTTAGTGGAGGAAGACCTAGGAGCTATAGCGATAAAATTAAAAAATAACTTATCAACCAGTCTTGACTAAGGCTTTAAAAGTGAGAAAAGGTTTTAACAAATGAATTTATTAAAAAGGCGTATTAGTTATTTAGGCAATGGAGATAAGTATTTTTATAAAGAGCCTCTGCATATCATAAAAGGCAAAGATGTTTGGTTGTTCGATAAAGAAGGAAAAAAATATTTAGATGTTTACAACAATGTAGCCCATGTTGGACATTGCAACCCGGCGGTTGTGGATGCCATCAGCCAACAGGCAACAACACTAAATACCAATACCCGCTATCTTCATGAACACATTGTTAATTTAGCAGAGGAGATAATTAACTCGATGCCTGAAGGGCTAAATGTTTGTTATTTTTGCTGCAGCGGCAGTGAAGCGAACGATTTAGCATTTCAGATTGCACGAAACAGTACTGGCAACAAAGGGTGTTTGGTTACCAGTAATGCCTATCATGGCAATACAACTGCAGTATTTCAAATGAGTCCAGAAGACTGTAGCGAAACACAAAGAGAAAACTGGATTGGGGTTATTCCTGGCCCTAAAGAATATTTAGAAGATGCAACGCAATGCATCCAAAAGACAAAGGAGCGAATTAAAGAGCTAAAATCTCATAAGCATTCAGTAGGGGCCTTTATAGCAGATAATATTTTCAGTAGCGAAGGAGTTTATCTGCCACCAGCGGGTTATTTGCAAACACTATATGAGTTGGTTAGGAGGCTAGGCGGTCACACCATTGCTGATGAAGTGCAATCAGGCTTTGGCAGAACAGGTAGTTTTATGTGGGGGTTTGAACATTCCCAGGTGGTTCCTGATATTGTCACACTCGGAAAACCTATGGGAAATGGCCACCCTATCGCTGCTGTGGTTACCACACAAGAAATTGCAGATGCTTTCAATAACAAACATGGTTATTTTAATACTTTTGGGGGTAACCCTGTTTCATGCGCTGCTGGCCTTGCTGTTTGGCATTACATTAAAGACAATAATTTAGTTGACCAGGCAACACAAGTAGGCAATTATTTCCAAGAAAAGTTAGTTAAAGCCATTGGCTCTAGCGACTCAGTAAAAGATATCAGAGGTAGCGGACTTTTTATTGGTGTTGAGTTGGAAGACAGTATATTAGCCTCATCAGCTGTGGAGCAGCTAATGACTAATGGGGTATTGGTAGGACAGACCGGACCTAATAATAATGTTATTAAATTAAGACCTCCAATGACTTTTCAAAAAAAACATGCCGACTTAGTTGTTCAAGAACTGAAAAAAATAAACCTTAATCGTTGATGATATGCCCGCCCTTGATAATATAAAAATTCTTGATTTCACAACCCTATTGCCAGGGCCATATGCAACTATGACTTTAGCTGATATGGGCGCCGATGTTTTGTGGGTAGAAACAGTAAGTGAAGGAAGTGCTTCTTTCGAACATGGCGGGGCAGCAATGCGTTCTTATTTAGGGAGATCCAAAAGATCAATTTCTATAAACCTTAAAGACCCTAAAGGGAAAGAGGTTATTGAAACACTGATCAATGATTACGATATTTTGGTGGAGCAGTTTAGGCCGGGGGTTATGGAACGACTAGGTCTAAGCTACCAAGAGCTATCACAACTTAATTCAAAACTCATCTATTGTTCAATCACAGGCTATGGACAAACAGGACCTTTAAAACAAAAAGCAGGACATGATATTAATTACTTATCGTTAAGCGGGGTTAGCAGCTATAGCGGTCTAAAAAAAGAGGGCCCCACTCTTTCTGGAGTTCAAATAGCTGATTTAGCTGGAGGGTCTATGCAAGCTGTGACTGGAATTCTAGCTGCAATCATAGAGAGAACAGACCACGGGGTTGGACAACATATTGATATCAGCATGCTTGATGGAAGCTTTGCTATGAATTCAATCCATGCTGCTGATTATCTTGTGAACAGCAGTGAAGCGTCTTTCCAGTCTAATAGTTTAAATGGCGGAAGTTTTTATAACTACTATAAAACTAAAGACAATAAATACATTTCTGTTGGCAGCCTAGAGCCAAAGTTTTTCAAAGAGGTTTGTGAAAGATTGGATCGCATGGATCTATATAATATCAATTATTTAACACCCGAAGCACAAGAAACAATCAGCCAAGGATTCACCACCGTTTTTGGAAAGATGACGCAAGATGAATGCGTTGTTCTTTTTGCTGATAGTGATGCATGTGTGGAGCCAGTTTTAAGCCTGTCTGAAGCGATAGAGAGTGAGCAACTTGAAAACAGAGCAATGGTGGTTAGCGTTCCTGATAGAAAAAAAAGTATAGAACGACAAGTAGGGAGCCCAATTAAGTTTTCTAACTCAGAGCCTGTTTATAAACACACCGCACCCGCCAAAGGAGGAGACACTATAGCTGTCTTGCAAGAAATGGGGTACAACAAAAATAAAATAGAACAGTTGATACAGCAAAAGACAGTTTTACAGGCTTAGCTCGATCAATACGGGCGTATGATCAGAGGGTCTCTCTAATGCCCTAGGAGCTTCATCAATATAGCTTTTAATGCAGTTTTTTTTCAGAGCTTCAGAGATTAATATTAAATCAATCCTCATTCCCATCTTTCTTCTATAAGCGGCTGCACGATAATCCCACCAGCTAAACAAATCCTCCTCCTGATCAAATAATCTAAAACTATCAATAAAACCTATTTGCTCTATTTTTTTAAACCATGCTCTTTCCGTATCGCTACATAAAACCTTTCCTTTCCATGCCTCAGGATCATGAACATCTTGATTTTGGGGCGCTATATTGAAGTCACCCAAAACAATGATTTTTTGATCGGTTTTTATTAAATCTGTTAGATAATCATGTAAGTGTTTTAGCCACTTCATTTTATATTCAAACTTCTCAGAACCCACACTTTGACCATTTGGAATGTACACATCGATAATTGTAATGTCTTTGTATATGCCTGATATCACCCTGGTTTGTTCATCTGTAAAACCATCGATACCTTTTTTACAGACTTTGGGTTTTTCTTTAGACAATAAAGCAACACCATTATATGATTTTTGACCATAAATATTAGCCTGATAACCCAAGGAAGCAAACACATCAAAAGGAAACATCTCATCCATAACTTTAGTTTCTTGAAGCGCCAATACATCAGGCTGATTGGACTCTATCCAAGTAGTAACATGCTCTATTCGAGCCCTAATACCATTAACATTCCAACTGGCTATCTTCATAAGTTTGTTTTTTTATTTATATAATATCTAATGCTGTACAAAAATAATTTAAATAGATACATTAATTTTAAAACCAACCAATCAACTAACAATAAAATATGAAAACTAAAATACACGTTCATGCTGAAATTTTTGGCAAGCCTGATTGTATGCATTGTGAAAAGGCGAAATTTTTGTGCAATCAACGAGGAATCAAATATTCTTATAAAGAATTAAACACAGATTTTGATTTTGATTTTATAAAAAAATCTTTTCCTCATGCGAAAACCTTTCCCCAAATACTTGTAGATGGGATACATGTTGGTGGCTATGATGATTTAACGAAGTATTTAGAGGAGTAACATAGATGAAGCACATAATAATCATTCTATTCTTTGTGTTAGTAAACAATACTGTTTTTGCAGAAGACAGCCTAATGAGTAAAAAAGAATGCGAAGAAACAAAGAGCGGTATTCGAGATGTATTAGGCATAGCGGACTATCTTTTTAAAGAAAATGAAAAAAATAATAGTCTTAAACAATCAGAAGAAAAAAGAAAACTTAAAGAAGAAGAGCTTTTGGGGGGCGCTATAGCTTTTTCTCAAATTGCGGCAAATTACTCTATCGTTTACGATGTTTGGTGCAAAGATTAATTCTCAGTTTCTTTCTGTAGCCTTAAAATAATCTCTTCGGTTTCAGGGCGAACGCCACGCCAAATTGAGAAAGATTCAGCTGCCTGTTCAACAAGCATTCCCCAACCTTGTATACATACAGAGGGGTTAAATTTTTTTGCCCAGCGAAGAAAAAAGGTATCACCATAGGTGTAACCCATGTCATAACAAATAGAATTATTTAGCACATCTGGGTTTATTAGTGGCACCTCATTATTAAGGTTTGCTGAAGTCGCGTTGATTACTATATCGTAATCATTTTTAAGGCTTGGGCCATCCAATACATTAATATCTCTAAGGTGAATGAAGTCTTCTCGCATTTGTATAGCTTTTTCATTTGTTCTATTGCAGAGCGTTAACCCAGCTACTTCTTGTTGGTGCAGTGATGGAATCACACTCCTTGCAGCACCACCAGAACCAAGCATTAAAACTTCTTTTCCTTGTAAATATACACCGTTGTTTTCTAGATCTTTTAGTAGCCCTAACCCATCAGTGCTTTCACCATATATTCTCCCATCTTCTGAAAAACTAAGGGTATTTACCGCTCGACAATTTTCTGCAGATTGCCCACAAGAATCTGATAATGTAAAAGCAGCCTCTTTAAATGGAAGCGTTATGTTAAGGCCTTTCCCTCCTTTGGTAAAAAAACTCTCTACTGTTTGTTTGAAAGTTTCCACAGTAGACTCTATCTTTGTATAGGTAATTTGATGGCCAAGCTGCTCGGCAAAGAGGTGGTGTATTTTAGGAGACCTGCTGTGGCTAATTGGATTTCCTATTACACCATATATGTCCATGCTAAACCTTTTTAAACGCTATCTTTATTATAGTCGTTATCTACGACCGTATGCTTTTCCCAGAGACAAGATCTATAATTGTTGAGGGTTTTTTATATTCTCCACAAGGCTCATCTATAATATAATCTACCATAGGGCCCATCTTTTCTCTTACGATTTTATACTCATTGATTGTAGGGTCTCCATGAAAATTAGCACTAGTAGAGACGAGAGGGCTCCCTAATAAATCAGTGAGAGAATTAATATAAGGCGTGCTTGATTTTCTGAAAGCTATGGAAGAGTGTTTTCCGGTTATCCATTTTGGCGCTTGCTTGCTTGCTGGTATAAGATAGGTTGTCGGTCTTTTTGTTAAGCTATTAATTTGTTTTATTTGATCTTTGTTAACAATAGTCCAGTCTTTTATATGGTCTAAATTTCCGCCTAATAGAATGAGACCTAAATCAATAGATCTTGCTTTAATTGTAAGTATTTTATTAACAGAAGATTCAATTCTTGGATCACAACCTAACCCAAAAACAGATTCTGTTGGGTAGACAATAATTCCACCATGAATTAATAGCTGGTGTATTTCTTGAATGGTTTTTATTTTTTCTTTTTCCTTTTCTTCTTTTTAGGAGCAGCCTCTAGCAAAGCAAGACATTCTTCTAGCTCAAGACTTTCAGGCTCTGTTCCTTTTGGGACAGAGACATTCTTTGAGCCATTTGTTATGTATGGCCCCCAGCGACCTGCCACGATTTTAACCTTGCTATCATCAAAGGTTTTTAAACTGCCCGAGCCTTTGCTGCCAGCAATATTTTCAAGCGCCTCTTCTAAGCTTATATTAAATGGGTCAATACCTTTTCTGGCTCTATAATTTCTTGATCCTTTTTTGAAATAAGGACCATACGGGCCTATGGTGATTAATATAGGCTCTGCTGATTCTGGATCTTTTCCGATTTCTCTAGGCAGAGCTAGGTAGTCAAGAGCTCTTTCTAAGGTGATATTGGAAATATCATCAGTCGGAAGAACGCCAACATACCTTGGTTTGTTCCCATTCTCAGTTGTTCCTAGTTGGATGGTGGGGCCATATCGGGCAACCCGAGCAATTATTGGTTCGTTGGTTTCAGGGTGGTGTCCTAAAATATTATCTTCAGGCTTTTTAAATAATTCACACGCCTCTTCGAGAGTGATTGCAAAAAGAGATTGGCTTTCTTTCAGGCTTGCCCATTGCAGCTTTTCTTCAATATCTATGTCGCCTAATTGTACAGCAGGACCATTTTTTGTCATTCTTGCAAAAATAGGCTTTCCAGAATCTGGGTCTTCTCCTAATAGGCGCTGCGGGTTTACATCCCTTCTTGTAACTTTTTCTCCAGTTTGTGAGACACCTGTCTCTAGAGGACTCCAAAACTGATCCAACACTTCTTTTTTGCTTTTTTGGCCATTAGATATGGCATCTAAATCATTTTCCATCATGGATGTAAATTCATCACTAATGTAATTAGAAAAATTTTCATTCAAAAAATTACTCACTAGTCTACCCATATCCGAGGGCGCATAACGCTTTTGTTTTAGAGTAATGTATTGTCTATCTGTGAGTCGGGATAAAATATCCGCATATGTTGAAGGTCGGCCTATGCCTTTTTCTTCTAATGTTTTAATCATACTTGCATCATTGTATCGGGGAGGAGGCTCTGTAAAATGTTGTTCTTTAATCAGCCCAACGAAATCCATAATTTCTCCTTCAGAAAGTTTTGGTGCGGGGTTATTTTTTACCTCTTCTTTTGTTGCCTTAAGATAGCCATCAAAAACAAGCTCTTGGTCTGAGAAGGTGAAAACAGCTAGATCTTCATTGGCTTTAGGTTTGAACTCAATAGATGTTCTTTCAAATACAGCGCTTTTCATTTGCGAAGCAATGGTTCTTTCCCAGATTAATGAATACAGTTTTATCTCATCATCATTGAGTTGAGATTTGATTTCGTCTGGCATGATGTTGATGTCAACCGGAACAATAGCGCCATGCGCTTCTTGTATGTTTTTAGCTTCTTTCTTGTTTCGAAAGTTTCTTTTTTCTAAATAGTTTTCACCATAAAGGCTAGAAATTTTAGAATAAATACTCGGAAGTTTACCTTGGTCTATTTCAATAGAGTCAGTTCTGATATATGTGATAAGGCCTCCACCATCTCTTGCGTATAACGATTGAGCTATTTGCATTGTTCTTTTTGGGGTGAATCCAAACTTGTTGGAGGCTTGTTGTTGTAATACAGAGGTTCTGAAGGGAGATTTAGGGTTTTGTGTTCTGGGTTTTTTTGTTATTAAACTTGCCAGCATACCATCAGCGCACCACTCTTCTAATTGCTTACTGACGCTTTCTACAATATTGCTGCTTGAGAAAGTAAATTTTTTAACAGCCTCACCTTGAAACGATGCTAATTTGACCTGAAACAAAGAATCCTGTTTTATTTCTGCATCAATGCTCCAGTATTCTTGTGGATTAAAGACTTCAATTTCTTTCTCTCTTTCAACAATCAACCTTAAAGCTGGGCTTTGAACTCTTCCAGCAGAATGGTTGTTGCTTGGAAATAATCGCCATAATAGAGGCGATAAAGTAAAGCCAAAATGTCTATCTAAAGCGCGTCTTGTCTCTTGTGACAAAACCATGTCCATAGCAATCTCTCCAGGAGATTGCATAGCTTTTTTTACAGCCTCTTTGCTAATTTCATAAAAAACAGCCCTTTTGATGCTTTTTCCTGCTATTTTTTTTTGGTGTTTTGTTTCTAAAATGTCTGCAACATGCCAAGCGATAGCCTCACCTTCTCTGTCAGGGTCAGTTGCCAAGACTATGGTGTCACAGGTTTTAGCTGATGCAGTTATTTTTTTAATTGCGTCTTCTTTTCCCGGACTAATGATGTAAGTCATTTCATAATTGTTGCTGGGATCGATGGCATCTTTTTTTGGTAACTCCCTTATATGACCAATGGTGGGTAATACCTCATAACCATCACCAAGGTATTTACCAATTGTTTTAGCCTTTGCTGGCGATTCCACTATAACAAGTGTTTTCATTATTTTTTATCCCAAAAATTAAGCCGCGTCATGCGCGGCAGTGATTATATGACTAAAGTACTCTTTAGTTCAATATTATTGGTTTATCCCAAGGTTCTTCGCCATCAACACTGTGAAGTTTTACATCGATAGAAGGTTCTTGAAACAACATCAAAATACTTAATGCCTTAACCACCTCTATGTCCATTGGCTCAAAACCAATAGAGGTTAGTTTGTCTATTAATAGCTCTCTTTTTAAAGGGGGCAACAAGCCAAATTTTTCCAATCTTAATATATAATTTTGGCACTCTTCATCCAAAAGATTTTTTTCTTCATCGCTAAGGACTCTGATTGATTTTAATCCTGGTTTTGCAATAGATATATTGGAGGAAGACTCTTTAAAAATTCCCACCCAATCTAATGCATGTTCAATAGCGTCTTCTCTAAATCCTGCAACTTTTAGCTGGTTTCTTATCTCAAAATCATCATCTTCTTCAAAATCATTGTCTTCAGAATAATATTCAAAAAGATAAAGGAGCACATCTAGAAAGGCTTCTTTTAATTTGTGATTCATATTAAATGCATATGTTGTTTAATAAACTGAGGATGAACCAAAAAAACTACGAGGTCAATTCTTTTTAATTTATTTCATTTGGACAGAGACTTTTGGAAAAAAACAACAACATCGTGATAATATAAATTTCCACATTTTTAAAGATTGAACAAGGATTAGAATTGGATACAAAGTTAGAAATATTAGAGTTTCCCGATAAGAGACTAAGAAAAATCTCCCTGCCCGTTGAAACCTTCAATGATGAATTAAGGCAGTTAGCAGAAGATATGTTATTAACAATGTATCAGTCCATGGGCATTGGATTGGCAGCGCCACAGGTAAACCATCAGATTAGACTTATTGTTATTGATATTTCGGAGAATAGAAATGAGCCGATGATCTTTATTAATCCTGAAATTGAGAAATCAAATGGAAAAGTTGAAAGCAGCGAAGGCTGTTTGTCTGTACCTGATATCAAAACTGAAGTTAACAGGTTTGAATCTATAGACATAAAAGCAAGAACACTAGAAGGAGAGGAGGTTTATATGAAAGCAGACGGCCTTCTTTCAATATGCATTCAACATGAAATAGATCACTTAGATGGCAAGCTTTTTATTGATTATGTCTCTGAAATAAAACTTGAAAGGCTCAGAAAAAAAATAATGAAAGAAAAAAAAGCATTAAATTATGAGGTGCAAAAAAAATCTGAACGTCTCATATAAAAAAATTGTCCAAACATGAAACAACCACTAAAAATCATATTTGCTGGCTCATCCTCCTTCTCGAAAGAACCATTAAAGGCGCTTTATGATATGGACTATGAAATAGTGGGAGTGCTTACTCAACCAGATAAAAAACAAGGCAGGGGGCAAAAAAGAGGAGCCAATCCAATAAAAGCCTTAGCTATTGACTTTGGTTTAAAGATTTTAGACATGCCTGATCTAAAAACTGATAGCGCTTTTCTGGAAATACAAGAACTAAACCCTGATGTAATTTTAACAGCTTCTTATGGGAACTTTATACCACAACAAATTTTAAATTTGGCAACCATTGATACACTCAATATTCACCCCTCACTACTGCCTCAATGGAGAGGAGCAACTCCTATACAAGCTTCAATTTTAAATGGAGATACAGAAACAGGCGTATCTTTAATTAGAATGACAAGTGAGCTTGATGCTGGCCCAGTATTCACATCAGAAGTAATTAATGTTGATGAGCAGGAAACCCATCAGACGTTATCCATTAAACTTTCCTTGCTCTCTGCCACAATGATTAAAGAGAGCCTAAAAAAAATCCTATCAGGAAAAATAGAGCCCAAAGAACAAAAAGAGGAGGAAGCTACTTTTTGTAAAAAAATTAGCAAGGCGGATGGAGAGATTAGCTGGCATAAATCAGCAAAAGCAATCAATAGATCTATAAAAGCATATAATCCATGGCCAATTGCTTATACCTATATTGATAACAAGTATTTAAGGCTATGGGACTCAGCAATAGATAATAGTGGGCCTCAATCAGGGAGGCCTGGCGAAGTTATTGCATTGCAAAGTGACGGTGTTTTAATACAAACAGGCTCTGGAAGCTTGATTATAAAAAGCTTACAACTTGAAGGCAGAAAACAAATAAATGCTTTAGATTTTATTAAAGGATTTCCCATGATGGGTAAAGTCTTGGGTTTAAAACAATGACAAAAAAACAAACGTTAATATTGTTCTTTCTTGTGACTATGTTTGTGGGAAAGACTTATGCACAAGATAGTAATAATTATGGCGAATCCTACCTTGAGCAAGGCGTTTATTATTCAAACATTAGGCTGCCTATTAGTTTTAGAGAAGACCAAGTTGAGGCTCTGAATTCAGGGCTAACTTTTGAAATAGACTTGAGGTTTTCAATAGTTAATATCAGGTCTTGGAGGCTTGATAGAACTATTGGTGAAGTAGATCAGAAATATCTAGTTCGATACAATGCATTTACTAGAAGATACTCACTTCTAAACAGCATTACAGGAAGAGAACTATCTTCTTCCAGCTTAAATGAAATCGAGCTTGAAATTAGCAATATCGAGCAACTGCCATTGATAGATGATTCTTTAATTAATATTGATGAGAGCTATAAAGTGTTCTTGGTGACTTATGTAAGAGCTCAAAATATCCCAAGGTGGATGCAGAGCTTAACCTTTTGGAGAGAAAATGTAGACACAGAAATGGAGACGGTGGAATGGAAGCTATTCGAATAAAATCCAATTCAGCAAAAAAAATAATTTTTCTCCTCATTATTCTGAGTATTAGCTCTTTGCTCGCATTAATGTTTGCAGCAGACAATCCAAACGAGTTTAATCGCATGCAATTACCTTTGCTTGTAATAAATGGCCTATCTTTATTGGTTTTGTTTGGAGTTGTCACTCTTAGTGTTAAAAAAATACTAATGGATTACAAGAAAAGTAAGTTGGGGGCAAGACTCAGAGCTAGAATGGCTCTAGCATTCAGTGGTCTTTCAGTTTTGCCTGTTTTGCTTGTGTTTATTTTTGCCACTGATTTTATGAACAAGGGGTTAGACATATGGTTTGATGCTGATGTTGAGGGTGGGCTTAGGAATGCACTGCTTCTTGGTCGATCCGCTATGGACGACCAAGAACAAAAAAGAGTATTTGATACCGCTAATATTGCACTGTCTTTAAATGGCATTGAGGACATTGATGAACAACTCAATAGATCTAGAGAAGCAATTTCTGCAAAACAACTGTTGCTATTGGATCAAAACCTACAAGTTATTGCTTTTAGTACGGAAACAATCGGATTGTTTGCGCCACAACTACCATCTCTGGTTGAAATCAATATAGCTCAAACACAACAATCATGGAGCAGTTTAGACTCCTCTTCATCGGATGGATATACAATAAGAGTGCTTATACCCATTCTGAATTTTGCATCTAATCAAACTCCGCTATACCTTCAAGGAATATATGCAGTAGATCCCAGACTGAGCATGATGGCAGACTCTGTTGAGGAAACCTATGCAAGATATGGGCGGATGAGTTTTTTAAAAATACCAATACAATACAGCTATATTTTAACTTTGTTATTAGTTGTTATGCTTGCCTTGTTGTTGGCAATTTATGGAGCTATAGAATTTGCGGACAGGCTGGTGAGACCAATTGAAGCGCTCGAAAAAAAAACCAGATCAACATCAGAGTCTAACTTAATGTTCAATCTTCCTAGATCAGACAGTGATGAAATTAGTGCATTGGTCGAGTCATTTATTAAAGCTGAGAAGGAGGCTGCCTGGAGTGATGTTGCTAGAAGAATGGCGCATGAAATCAATAACCCACTTACCCCAATCCAACTTTCAGCTGAACGCATAAAAAAAAGATATGCATCTGCCTTCAAGGAAGAAGAGCTTGATTTCTTAAATAAATCAACAGATACGATTGTAAATCAGGTAGAGGTATTGAGAGATATGGTTTCAGCATTTGGTAATTTTGCAAAACAACCACAGTTAAGCTTTGAAGTTTTGGACCTGTCACAATTGATTGATGAATCATTAGATTTTTTGAGTAGAGATAATGATTTATATGAGGTAGTAGTTGAGCATAAAGGCGATGCTTCCATAGAAGCTGACATTAAACGTATCAGACAGGTGTTGAATAATGTTTTCACTAATACGATAGATGCTTTGCAAAAGGAAAATAACCCAGTAATAACAGTTAAAACTGAACCTGTCATACATCAATCCACTGCCTATGTAGTTATGGAAGTGAAAGACAATGGACATGGGTTTGATAGTGATCTTTTAGACTCTGCATTTGAGCCATATACAACTACAAAAAATAAAGGAACAGGATTGGGCTTGCCTATAGTTAAAAAAATCATAGAAGAGCATAAAGGATTAATTTCAATTAAAAACAACAAAGAAAAAGGAGCGACTTTAAAAATCTTTTTTCTCAAAAAACAATAAAAAAAAAGAAGGAATCAATGAGCATAGAAAAAAAACATATTTTGATAATTGATGATGAGTTGGAGATAAGAACTGTTATACAGGAGATTCTCTCAGAAGAAGGATATTCAACCGAGATAGCTGAATCAGCTTTGGAGGCTGAAACGAAGATTACAAATAGAATGCCTGACTTAGTTTTTTTAGATATATGGATGCCTGATATAGATGGCATTTCTTTGTTAAAAAAGTGGTCACAAGAGAACACAATGACCTCTCCTGTAATTATGATATCTGGGCATGCCACTATAGAAACAGCAATAGAGGCTACAAAACTAGGAGCTGTTGATTTTATAGAAAAACCTATCTCTATGGAGAAGTTGTTTAATGCTTTAAATGGAGCCTTTAGCTTTACAGAATCTATAGAAAATGAAGATATATTGTCTTATATTTTAAGAAAAAGTAAAACAATGTCTGATATTTTTCACGCTACACTTGAGGATAGTAGATCCAGAAAAAAACTGTTTATTGTTGGTGAAAATGGAACAGAAAAAGATGGTTGGGCTAGGTATCTTCACTTAAAAAACAATAAAGATGAATCTAATTTAAAAAACATCAATCTCAATATCATTAGCACTGACCATACAGAGGTTGATGCTTTTAGAGCTAGTGTAGTAGATGAAATATATAAAACTACATCCGGAACTCTCTATATTGATGGTTTTTCTAATTTAAACAATGAGAGACAGGATATAATTTTATCCCTTTTTGAAAATATCAAGCTTGACGCCAGTGTTAATTATTTTATTGCTATTGATACAAATTATGAAAATCAAGCCCAAGATTTTTTAAGAGATAAAGACTGTCTTGAGATCCCACCATTGAGAAAATTTTTAGATGAGATACCAGAGTTATTAAAGCTTTGCGTGGAGTATTTTAGTGAAAATGAAGGACTGAAAATGAGAAGGTTTAGCCTCGCTTCACAAAACATGCTTACAAAATATTCATGGCCTGGAAACATTAAGCAATTAATAGACATGGTACATGCCACTTTAACTAGACAAGATAAAGAAATTATTAACATAGAAGAAATTGAAGAAACACTAACTTTACAAGGCCCCCAAGGAAATCTTTTGGTGCAAAGCGACATTATGGCTTTAAGCATGAAAGAGGCAAAAAAGCAGTTTGAGAGAGCCTTCTTAACCCGCCAGTTAGAAATTGTTGATGGTAAAATCAGCGAACTATCGAGAAGAGTAGGGATGGAGAGAACTAATTTATACAGGAAGCTCCAATCTTTAGATATTAAATATAAAAAGTAAACAGCGTTCTTTTTTAACGCATTACATCTTTGTAGGTGCTGATACACCTATTATAGATAAACCATTTTTTAAGATTATTTTTACTGCTTGTATTAAAAGTAGTCTCGCATTTCTTAATTCTTTGTCTGCAATTAAAAATGTTTCAGCACCATAATAGGAATGAAATAATTGAGCCAGCTCATTGAGATAGTTTGCCAATGTATGCACTGTTCTGTTATTTGCTGATTGTTGGATTAGTGCAGGATAACCACTAAGTTTTGCAATTAGCTCTACCTCATGTTTTGTTATTAATTTTTCAAGGTTTATTTCTGCCACTTCTTTCTCAAAAGGCATATTTTGTTTAGTCGTTTGGTTTAAGACCCGACAAATCCTAGCATGAGCATATTGAATATAATAAACAGGGTTTTCATTATTGGTTTGTTTTGCTAACTCAAGATCAAAATCTAAATGCTGACTTTGTGATTTCGAAATATAAAAAAAACGAGCTGCGTCGATGCCTACTTCATTATAAAGTTCAGACATTGGGATGAATGTTCCCGACCGAGTAGACATTTGTATTTTCTTTTTGCCTCTATAAAGACTAACAAATTGAACTAAAACTACCTCTAGATCTTTTGGAAAAAACCCTAATGATGCAAGACCTGCCTTCAGTCTCCCTATGTAACCATGATGATCGGAGCCAAGAATATCAATTAGTTGATCATAGCCACGCTTCTTTTTATCTGCATGATAAGCTATATCGGAGGCAAAATATGTTGATCTGCCATCGTCTCTTAGCACAACCCTGTCTTTGTCGTCATCGTATTTGGTGGTCTTAAGCCACAAAGCTCCATCATTTTTATATAGAAGATTTTTCTTGGTTAAAGAATTAATACTATTGGTAATTAACCCATTATTTATCATGGAGCGTTCTGAGTACCAGTGATCAAAAGTAACGCCAAATATTTTTAAGTCTTCTTTAATCATATGGGTGGTGATATCACAAATTTGACTTGATAGAGATTCAAACAAATCATTACCGATACAACCCTTGATAGACACAATTGCTAAATCTATTTCCTCATCTTCTGAAACTTCACTCTTTAAATAACTAGTAGCTGGTAAAGTGGTTAATAAATCTTTGGATTGGCTAATGACTTCATCAGCTATAGCATTTAAATACTCTCCTTGATAGCACGCCCTTGGAAGATCAACTTGTATATGTAGTTTATTTAAAGCTCTTATTAAAATACTGACCAGAAGGATATCTATTTGTCTGCCAGCATCATTAATATAATATTCAGTCTCTACTTCATGCCCCGCTTTTCTTAGAAGGTTTGCAAGCGAATCTCCAAAAGCTGCATGTCTGCCATGGCCAACATGAAGAGGGCCTGTTGGGTTAGAAGAAATAAATTCTAGAAGTATGGAGCTTTTGGATCCTTTTTTTTCTGTAGCAAAACCATCGTTTTCTTTGATTATTTTATTTAATATTTTTGTTTGTTCATCTTTGGCTAGGTAAATATTAATAAAACCTGGAGCCACTGCTTCTATTTTTTTAACTCCTTCGATGGCCTCCATAGTAGCAATGATTTTTTTTGCAATTTCCAATGGGGGCATGTTGACCATTTTTGAAAGCCGCATAGCTACATTGCAAGTAAAATCACCATGATTTAGATCTTTTGTTTGGGTAACTTCTATCTTTAAGTCCTTAGCCCAGTTTTGATTTTGAGTATCTAGACTTAATACTGATTCAGTAATTATTTTTTTGATTTTTTTATTCAATACAATCGCCTCATGGTCTATTTTAGCTAACTTAAGAGTATTTTAGGATAAATCAATTGGATCTACATCTATTGCCCACCTAACCTCTCTTTTGGTTTTTTGACTTTGAATATAAGTATCCATTGTTTTAATCGATTGATGTAGGTTTTTTCTGCTCGGGTTTAATAATAGAAGTTGTCCACGATACTTGCCCGATTTCTTCTCAATTGGAGAAGCGTTGGGCCCCAGTACTAATGTAGAAGCAACATTTTTTTTCAAACAGTTGTTATTAATATTGTTTAAGAACTTGAAAACAGAGCTTTGTTTTGTAGACTCTGCATGCAAAAGTGCTATATGTGAGTATGGAGGCCACTGTGGTATTTTCCTTTCTTTTATTGCCTCTTTAAAAAAAGTTAAATAATCTTGCGAAATAATTTTATTCAGTAAGGGGTTTTGAGCGTTGTAGGTTTGTACCATAACCAGACCACTATCTTTTCTTCGGCCAGCTCTCCCAGAGACTTGCAGTAATGTTTGTGCAAATTTTTCACTACTCCTAAAGTCACTGCCAAATAAACCTTGATCCGCATTAATTATTGCTACCAATGTTAAGTTCGGGAAATCATGGCCTTTAGCTAGCATTTGTGTGCCTAGAAGGATTTCGCCTTCTCCTGACTTGGCTTGTGACAACATGATGTTTCTGGCATTTTTAGTTCTAACAGTATCTTTGTCAATTCTTATAATTTTCGTTTTAGGAAATAACTCTTTTAAGTACTCTTCAACCTGCTCTGTTCCTTTGCCAAGAGGGTTAACGCTTTCCCCACAAACCGTACAATGTTTTTCCCATTTTTTTGTAGTAGAGCAATAATGACATATAAGTTTCGCCTTATTTTTATGGAGCACCAAACTGGTATCACATCTTGGACATTCTTCTATATGACCACAACTGACGCAAACTGTTGCCGGCGCATAACCTCTTCGGTTTAAGTAAATTAAAGACTGTTTATTGTTGTCCAGTTGTGTTTTTATTTCGTTGATGAGGAGCTTGGTCAATCCTCTTTCTTGAGGGTGCACTCTCAAATCTATCATTTTTGTTGTTGGTAGTGGAGTAGAAAAAACCCTCTTTTTTAAAACAGTTTGTTGATACTTCTTTTTTTCAACATTCATTAGTGTTTCGAAAGAAGGGGTAGCAGAACCTAGAATCACAGAAACATTATTATTTGCTGCTCTTACAAGAGATAAGTCTCTAGCTGAGTATCTTAAGCCACTTTGTTGTTTATAAGAAGCATCATGTTCTTCATCAACAATAATTAAACCCAGAGATTTAAAAGGCGTAAAAACAGCTGAACGTGTTCCAAGTATAATTTTACTTAATCCATTTTTTGCCTTCACCCAATTGACCGCATTTTCTTTTGGAGTATTTTCAGAGTGAATGACAGTTATGGTATTGCCGAATCTAGATCTAAACTCTCCTAATAGTTGTGGAGTTAACCCTATCTCTGGGACAAGCACTAGTGCCTGTTCTTTTTGCCGCAGTTTTCTTTCGATAATTTGCATGTATAGCTCAGTTTTACCACTGCCTGTTATACCATTTAAAACGATTGGCTCTTTCTTGCTTAGAGCATTAGATATGTCTTTAAAGGATTGGCGTTGTTCTGTTGTTAGTTTTTTTCTATTTTGGAGGGGCTCCAATAAAGACTCTTGTTCAACTTTTTTTGGGTATTTTGATTGCCTGAGATACAAGGGAACTGCAGCCGCAAAAACTTCACCTATAGGATAGTGATAATATTGAGAGGTCCAATTTATAAGCATTAGCAAGTCAGAATCAAGGAGTGGCCTTTCATCCAGAATACCAAGAATAGGTCTAATTTTACTGGAGGCAATAGTAGTTTTATCTGAAACTTTATTGATAAAACCTATTTTTTCTTGTTTTCCAAAAGGAACCCTTACTCTTTGTCCTGGTTGTGGAGCAATGGTTGAGTTTTTATCTAATGAATAATCAAATAAGTTGTTAATAGGAGCATTAAGAGCAATGCTTATTATTGTTTTTTTCAATAGCCTAGAGATTTTATGCTGTCACTTATTAGTGACAAGCCTTCTTCAAGATAATTGGACTCCGAGCCTATACCAAATCTTAGATAGCCATCCATACCATAATGATCACCAGGCACAATTAAAACGCTTTGTTCTGTTCTAAGCTTATGAGCAAATTTTGTACTATTAATATCCATTTGGTATCCAACAAAAGCCATTCCGCCCGCTTTTGGAGGCACAAAACTAAATAAGTTATTATGAGCATTTAGCCATCTTTGAAACAATTGGAGATTTGATTCCAACATAATAGATGACCTTGATAATATTTTTTCTTTGTTTGTTTCAGACATAACCTTGATGGCAATTTCTTGAGATAAAACAGATGATGTAATTGAAGAATAGTCCTTACGAGACCACATATCATTTATTAGTGAGGCATCCGCTACTACCCAACCTATTCTTAGTCCAGGATGAGCAAATGACTTTGATAATCCACAACTGATAATTGCTTTTTCATAAAAAGCAGCAAAGCTTTTAGTTTCGATACCATTTAGTTCAGAACCTCTATAGACCTCATCTGAATGAACAAAAACATCATATTCTCTAGCTATTGAAGCCAAGGCTTCCATTTCGCTATCTGACATAACGGCACCTGTAGGATTACTTGGGTTGCATATTGAGATGAGTTTAGTTTTTGGAGTGACCAATGATCTCATTTCATCCATATCAATATGCCAATCAAGCTCTTCCTTGAGGTATATGTTTTTTACTTTGGCGCCCAGGTTTTTGACTATGCCAGGAATTTGCATGTAATTCGGGAGTATTAAGACCACCTCGTCACCAGGCTCAATCAAAGTTGTTGTTATTACAAAGTTTGCTTCAGCAGAGCCGTTAGTTATAAGAATATTTTCTGATGCTTTTTCTGGATACCACATAGATACAGCTTCACAAAGCCTAGGATCTCCTTTGCTGTAACCATAAAATATTTCCATGTTTAAAAGAGCTTCAACTTCTTCTTTATTTAACAGTTGGTTGATCGACATTGGGTGATTACCACTGTCGCTTAGATTGTATTTTACCTCATTCTCATAAAGAGACTGGAAGCGTTCCATTTCAAATTGCTTAAACATTAAGGTGAGAATATCATAAGACCTATTAGAGATGTATTGCTATCTATAGTTCTTTGATTGTTTGAACCAAGCTTGCAGCTACTTCTTCGCCATCCCCATAAAGCATTCTTGTATTATCCAAGAAGAATAAATTATTTTGTATTCCTGAAAAGCCAGCGCCTTGACCACGTTTCACAACAATAATATTTGCTGAATAATCAGCATCCAGTATAGGCATACCATAGATGGGACTTGATGGGTCAGTTCTTGCAACGGGATTTACCACATCATTCGCACCTATCACTAAAGCGACATCACAACTCTTAAATTCTTGGTTAATCTCGTCAGCATCATAAATTAAATCATAGGGCACGCCAGCTTCAGCAAGCAAAACATTCATATGGCCAGGCATTCTTCCAGCAACAGGATGGATGGCAAACTTTACATCAACACCTCTTTCTATCAATAATTGAGAAAACTCCCATACTTTTTGTTGAGCCTGTGCAACAGCCATTCCATAACCAGGAATAATAATTACTTTTTGTGCAAAAGCCATCATGATGCTGGCATCACTAGACTCTATTGGTTTCATCTCTCCTTGGTTTTCAGAATCACCATTAGCAGCAATACTTTGGTCACCAAAACCACTAAAAAGAACATTAGCCAGAGACCGATTCATTGCTTTTGCCATAAGTTGGGTTAATAGAGTGCCTGCAGCGCCAACCACTGTTCCAGCAATGATCATGGCATAGTTTTGAAGCACATAACCTTCAAAACCAACTGCTAATCCTGTTAAAGCATTGTACAAGGAAATAACAACAGGCATATCAGCACCACCTATAGGGAGAGTCATCGCTATGCCAAAAATGAGAGCAATAACAAATACTGCAACCACTGGATTTTTCATTAATTCAAAATCGACGAGTATTGTAATACCAATGAACACTAGTATTAGCATGATTATTAGGTTGAATAGATTTTGACCTTTAAAACGGAAGGAACCTTTTATTATTCCTTGCAGTTTTCCATATGCAATTATGCTTCCTGAGAAAGATATTGCACCAATAATACCCCCTATTATTGCTAAAATTTCCACACTAATTGCTAAATCATGAACTTTAAACATCTCAACAGCAGCTATAGCTGCAGCTGCCCCTCCGCCCATACCATTATAGAGTGCAATCATTTGTGGCATATCTGTCATCGCAACCTTTTTTGCTGTTATCCAAGCAGCTCCACCTCCAAAAACAATGGCAAAAATGATTAAGCCTATGTTTCCTATTCCTGGGGTGAAGAAAGTGGCTATTGTTGCTAATAGCATCCCTAGACCTGCCCACACAATTCCTAGTCTTGCTGTTGTAGGTGAACTCATTCTCTTTAGGCCAAGAATAAAAACAATAGCAGCAACTAAATAACAGGCTTGTATTATAATTTCACTATTCAACATCTTTTTTGCTCGATTTAAACATTTCCAACATTCTTTCTGTTGCTACATAACCACCTAAAGCATTGCCAGCAGCTAAAAACACTCCTACAAAACCAATGCTCTTCTCTAAGCTTGTTTCAGCAAACCCTAAGGCAATCATTGCCCCCACAAGCACAATGCCATGAATGAAGTTTGAGCCAGACATCATGGGCGTATGAAGTATAACTGGCACTTTGGAGATCACTTCATACCCTGTGAATGCTGCTAATATAAAAATATAAATTGCTATAAATGTTTCCATTGTTTCTTATTTGTATTAGTTATTATTAAAAACAATATTGCCTTTTTTAGTAAGATTAGATTGTGAAAAAATTTCGTCATCCCAGTCTATTTTTAACTCGCCTTCTCCTAATGCTGGAGTAATAAAGTTTGCTAAATTTCTAGCGTATAATTCACTGGCATGTTTGGGCATAGTTGCGGCTAAGTTTGTTGGACCTAAAATAATTACACCATTATGGTTAACCAGTTCATCGGGTTTTGTTAGTTCACAATTACCACCCGACATTGCCCCAAGGTCTATAATCACTGATCCTGGTTGCATTGCTTCAACTGACTTTTGGTCAATTAATCTAGGTGCCGGTTTGCCAGGCACTGCTGCTGTTGTAATCACGACATCTGATTCAGAAATAGTTTTTGATAATGTTTCTTTTTGAAGGGTTAGTTCTTCTTGATTCAGTTCTCTTGCATAACCACCTTCTCCTTCAGCTGAAACGCCTGTATCTAAGAATTTTGCACCTAAAGATTCGATTTGTTCTTTTGAGCTCGCTCTGACATCAAAGGCTAAAACTCTTGACCCCAGCCGTTTAGCTGTTGCTATTGCTTGAAGTCCAGCAACCCCTGCCCCCATAATTAGTGTTTGTGCAGGCCTTACTGTTCCAGCTGCTGTTGTTAACATAGGAAAAAATTTATTCATTTTATTTGCTGCAAGCAGTACCGATTTATATCCAGCTATGGAAGCTTGTGATGACAATGCATCCATTGATTGGGCTCTTGATATTCTTGGAATAAGCTCCATGGAAAATACTGCTAACTGCTTCTCAGCCATTATTTTTATCAACGCTTCGTTATTAAAGGGATCCATGAAACTGACCACTACAGCTTCTTTTCGTAGTAGCTGAACCTCTTCTTTTGTTGGCGGATTAACCTTGAGCAATATATTGCAATGAGATAGGACCTCTTGAGGAGTGTCCACTATTGATGTGTAGTCTGATTTAAATGATCCATCTAGGTAGCCTGCTTTTTCTCCAGCACCTGTTTGTATATAAAAGGTGGCACCTATTTTTGATAGTTTTTCACATATCTCAGGAACTATAGCTACTCTAGCTTCTCCTATTTTTGTCTCTTGTATAATGCCAATATTGATTGTCATGTGAGCCTATAATTTTTTCGAAATCATTAAAAAATTCATAATCACTATCTAGGTGCGAAATGCTAACACGATTCAAGAAAAAACCAAGTAAAAAAAGAAGTATCTTTAATATTTTAATCTTAAGAAAATTGTTTAATACTATGGGTATAAATAATAATGAATTCATATATGGTTAATTTTCATCAATCCTTAAGAATAGATACCACTGGATTACCTTTGGAGTGGATTAACTATAAAGATGCAGCCAAGCTTTATGCAGTTGAGCAGGTGGTTTATACGCTTGGCAACGAACTCTATACAATTAATGGAGGAGTTAATGCTGTTTCTGGAAAAAGAAGTCGCATTACTGTGAATTCAATTATTGCAACAGAGGGCAGAACAAAACACTTTCAAGATAAAATGAGGGAATACATTCCTCCATTAAATAACCAAACTTTATTTAAAAGAGATGCCCATCTATGTATGTACTGTGGCATAAGCTATGGTAGAAGAGAGTTAACAAGAGACCATATCACACCTGTTAGCCAAGGCGGAAAAGACCATTGGAATAATGTGGTGAGTGCTTGTAAACGTTGCAATCATCATAAAGGAGGTAGAACACCAGAGCAGGCGGGCATAAAGTTATTGGCTATTCCATTTGTGCCTAATTATGCCGAGTATATTTACTTACAAGGAAGGAACATTCTTGCTGATCAAATGAAATTTCTGTTAGGCTATATCCCAAAAAACAGCCCGTTACATCGAAGAATCAAGTTAGAGCGCACAGCTTAAAAAAATTTAATTGTGAGATATTTACATGAAAGATGAAACTATAGAGTCTATTCTTAAAGAAAATAGAAGTTTTGCCCCCACAAAGAATTTTGTCGATGAAGCTAAACTAAAAGAATCTGATTTTAAAAATCTGAGAAAAAAAGCTGAAGAAAATTATGAAGAATATTGGGCAGATCTAGCAAGGAACAATATACATTGGTTTAAAGATTTTTCAGAAACGTTAGATTCATCAAATGCTCCTAACTATCAATGGTTTAGTGATGGAGAGCTCAACGTTTCTTACAATTGTCTGGATGTGCATGCGAGCACTATGCCTAATAAAAAAGCAATTATTTTTGAAAGCGAAGATGGAGAGGTGCAAACATTCACATATAAAGAGTTAATGGAAGCAGTTTGTGTTTTTTCTAATGGTTTGATTAAACTGGGTATTCAGCCCATGGACCGAGTAATCATATATATGCCAATGGTACCAGAGGCCATTATTGCAATGCAGGCTTGTGCAAGAATTGGGGCGGTTCACTCAGTGGTATTTGGAGGTTTTTCTGCTAATGCGTTGAGGGATAGGATTAATGATGCTGCTGCTAAAATAGTTATTACAGCGGATGGTGCTTACAGAGGCGGTAAAATTATTCCGTTAAAGGAATCAACGGATGTTGCTTTGGAGCAAGACTGTGAATGCATAGAGCATGTTGTTGTATTAAAAAGGACCAATGCAAGCATACCAATGAAAGAAGAGAGGGATGTTTGGTGGGAGAGATTGATTCAAGGAGAAGACAAACACTGCGATGCTGTTTCCCTGCCTTCCGAGCACCCCTTATTTATATTGTACACCTCAGGTTCTACAGGAAAACCAAAGGGCATACAGCATTCTTCTGGTGGGTATATTTTGCATGCAAAATTAACAAATCAATGGGTGTTTGACCTCAAGGAGAATGATATTTTTTGGTGTACCGCAGATGTTGGTTGGATTACAGGACATAGTTATGTTGCTTATGGACCATTGGCTGCAGGGGCAACTGTTATGATGTATGAGGGAGCGCCTACATACCCACATGGGGGTCGTTTTTGGGAGATATGCCAAAAACATCAAGTAACAATATTTTATACGGCACCTACAGCCATCAGGGCGTTAATGAAGTTGGGGAATGAATTACCAAACTCCTACGATTTGTCATCCATAAGATTATTAGGAACAGTTGGAGAACCAATTAATCCTGAGGCATGGATTTGGTATCATAAAACGATTGGCAAAAAAAACTGCCCCATTGTTGATACTTGGTGGCAAACAGAAACTGGAGGGATAATGATTAGCCCGCTCCCTTCTGAAACTGCCACTAAGCCAGGCTCTTGTACAATTCCATTACCTGGTATTTTTACTGATATAGTTGATGAATCTGGCAACCCAGTCACTGAGGCATATCAAGGTGGGTATCTGGTTATTAGAAGACCTTGGCCTTCAATGCTAAGAACAATCTGGGGTGATAATGATAGGTATATAGAAACCTACTGGGATAAATTTAATAATGATTTCTATGTTGCAGGGGATAGTGCTCATAGGGACAAAGATGGATATTTTTGGATTCTAGGAAGAGTTGATGACGTATTAAATGTGTCAGGCCATCGATTGGGAACTATGGAAGTAGAGTCTGCATTGGTTGCTCATCCTGAGATAGCGGAAGCAGCAGTTGTAGGCAAGCCCCATGAAATTAAAGGAGAGGGAATTTTTGCTTATGTGGTTCCAAAAGGCAAGCGACCATTAGGCGATGATGCAGAACAAATGACAACCATGTTAAAGGGTTGGGTCTCCGAGCAAGTAGGACCCATTGCAAAACCTGATGAAATCAGATATTCAGATAACTTACCAAAAACTCGATCAGGAAAAATTATGAGGCGATTACTCAGATCTATAGCAAGGGATGAGGCAATTACTCAAGATATTTCAACTCTGGAAGATGAAAGTATTATCGAGCAATTACAAGGCAAAGATTAAGGAAGTTTCTCATTGCTAATCACCAGCTTTCTAAAAACAATCTTATACCAAATAACTCCAATTATACCTGCTAATACATTCGAAATAACTTGACCTATAAAAACTCCTTTAATTCCATACAAAGAAGCGAGAAAGTAAGCCATTGGCACATAGAAAACCAGTGTTCTTGATATGGATATAGTCATTGCAGGCAATGGTTTTCCGAATGCATTAAATGACCCATTACACATAGCAGCCAACCCCAAAAAACCATAACCCAAGGGACAAATCATTAACTGCATTTTAGCGATGAGAATAACTTCGTTATCTTTCGTAAAAAAATGCAGTACAGGTTCAGAAAAATAATAGAAAAAACCAATACAAAACAGAGCATAGACTAATGATAATCTTGCAGAGAATTTAAACCCAGATCTAAGCCGATCAAATCTTTTGGCTCCAAAATTTTGTCCAACATATGGCGTTGTTGCACCACCCAGCGCCATAAATAAAACAATAATAAAAGCCTCAATTCTTCCTGCTAAGCCAACCGCTGCAACCGCTGCTTGACCATAACTACTGACTAACGCTAACACGAGAGCGGAAGATACAGGGGCTATTAAATTGCTGGCAATGGCAGGTATTCCCACATGAAGTATTTTTTTCCAAGAATTAAATAATGCTTTAGCACTATGGTTTTTAAATTGTATCAAGCGATCTCTGTAAATCAGGACAGCGAGTGATGCAATGAGAAATATAATGTTTGCAATGACGCTAGCCAAGGCAGCTCCTTGAACCCCTAGTGCAGGCATTCCAAGCCATCCGAAAATAAGTATTGGATCTAATACCGCATTGATGACAGCTGACATCGCCATTAAAACAGAGGGCGTTTTTGCATCTCCTAATGCTCTTAGAACGGAGTTTCCAATTATTGGGACAGTCATAAAGAGACCTCCCCAATAGTAGACTTTCATATACTCTTGCACATAAGGCATGGTTTCTTCATTTGCTCCCAATAAACCAAATAAAGAATCGATAGAAGATAGCCCTGCTAGAATTACAAAAAAGCCAGTTAATACTGCCAGAATTATAGAGTGTGTTGCAATTTCAGTTACTGAGTTTCTGTCATCAGAACCAATTGCTCTAGATACTAATGATGAGGTTCCCACCCCAAGCCCCATAACAATGCCACTGACTATAAACCAAACAGGAAACGCATAACTGACTGCAGCTAGTTGAGCATATCCGAGCTTTCCAACAAAATAAGCATCCACCAACCCATTGCCTATCATCACTAGTAAACCAATAACCATAGGAGCCATCATTGAGATGATCGCTGTAGAGGGTTTTCCTTGAACTAATTTTGCTTTATTGGATTCCATAATTTTAAGCCATGAAATTTGCTGAATAATACAGTGGTGAGCTTTTAAAGCAATTAGTAATTACTCATCAACCCCAGCGACTGATATATATTTTATTTCTAGGTAGTCATCCATGCCATACTTTGAGCCTTCTCTACCTATACCTGATTCTTTTATCCCACCGAAGGGAGCCATTTCTGTGGAAATGATTCCAGTGTTTAGGCCGACCATTCCATACTCAAGTTGTTCAGAAACCCTCCAGCTTCTAGCCAAATCCTTGGTATAGAAATATGAAGCAAGTCCATAAGGAGAGTTGTTTGCTCTTACAAGCACTTCTTTTTCAGTATCAAAAGAAAAAATAGGAGCAACTGGCCCAAAGGTTTCCTCGTTAGATATCAGCATGTCATCATTAGCATTGGTAATAATTGTTGGTTCAAAAAACAGTCCACCTAGTTTATGGGGATTGCCTCCCAAGGCAATATCACCGCCAAGCTCTTTGGCATTTTTGATATGATTATTGACCTTGTTTAAAGCATTTTGATCAATCAATGGACCTTGATCAATGCCGCTATCCATACCATTGCCTGTCTTTATTGATTTCACTTTTTCGATAAACCCTATGCAGAATTTTTTATAAATGTTTGATTGCACATAAATTCGGTTTGCACAAACACAAGTCTGTCCAGTATTTCTATACTTTGCTGCGACCGCCCCTTCAATTGCTGAATCAATATCAGCATCATCGAATACTATAAAAGGTGCATGACCACCTAGTTCAAGAGATACTCTTTTGACTGTATTAGCAGAGGCTTTAAGTAATTTCTTTCCAGTCACGGTAGATCCCGTGAAAGTTAATTTTTTCACTTCTGAACTTGATAATAATTCATTTCCAAAGCTCTCAGCATCACTAATAACCACATTAAATAAACCCCCTGGGAGACCAGCTTCTTTTGACAAATAAGCCAATGCCAATGCAGAAAAAGGTGTTTGAGGTGCTGGTTTACAAACCATAGCACAGCCAGAGGCCAGAGCTGGACCCATTTTTCTAGCCAGCATTGCTGAGGGGAAATTCCATGGAGTAATACATCCAACAACTCCTATTGGTTGCTTTATAACAATTGTTCTTCTGTCACCCATGTGTCCAGGTATGATATCTCCATAAACTCTTTTCGCCTCTTCTGCAAACCACTGAATGAAAGAAGCCCCATATAAAACTTCACCCCTTGATTCTAGTAAGGGTTTACCTTGTTCATAAGTAATGATTCTTGCTAAGTCTTCTTGGTTTTCTAACATCAATAAATAGAGTTTATTCAGCACTTCTGATTTTTCTTTTGAGGGCGTTTTAGCCCATTTTTTTTGAGCAATCACAGCAGCTTTAATTGCTTTATTTGTCTCGATAGCTCCACCATTAGAAACAACACCCAACTCTTCTTGGTTAGCCGGATTAAGAATTTTTGTTATTGAACCATCTGAAGCCTTCAGCCATTTTCCATCGACATAACAAGAGTTGTTTATGAGTTTTGTATTTGATAGTTCCATTATTTAGGGATGGGTTTATTGTAAATTAAGGGATATTAGGGAGTTATGTTTAACCGCCACTTCTGAAGCGTTCCATAACCTCAGGGTCCATACCAACTGATTTAGCAAGTTCGGTAAAAATCTCTGAAGTCACAACTTTTTCTTTTTTTTCAATAGCATGCTCTTCAGTGCTTCCTATAACCATTTTTCTCAGTGGAGGAGGAACATTCATCAACATTTTCATAGCTTCTTTATCCCATTCCATATTTGTAACTGCATCTGCTCCTTGCATAGCATTTTTTGGTTGTCCTAGCCTATGCTTTGTTAGTTCTCCTACGGTTGCATGGTAATAATCTTGTCTTGCTTCATCTCCTAAACCAATAGGAAGATTCATTGTTTTTATTCTTTCTTCTCTGCCCATTGTCTCAAGCTCCTCATCGATCACAATAGCTTGTATTGTCCCGATGACAATTCCTGTACTTTTTTCAAGTTTGACAACTTCGTCAACCGTACATTCTGCAATCTGAGGACACTCTTTTAAGCTAGGAGGCTTTACTTTTAATGATGGAATTTGGGTAAATTTTGTAAACTCTAATTCATTAACACCTTCTGGATAAAATTTAGCTGTTTCCATCATGTCATCTAAGTGAGAAGCGCTGGGACAATTAATGACAAATTCTCCTGTGTCACAAATATTGACAAAAGAATGGGAGTCTTGACGAAACCCAACAATCATTCTTGGGTTTTTTGTCATAACGTCATATTGCATAATATGAGAGTAAGGGCCAGCATTGACATTTCCCTCTTTGTCTAATGTTGTGATAATTGTGATCAGCTTTGGAAATAACCAAATATCTGAGTACCAAAAAGGCTTAATTTTAATTTCTTTTTTCATATTCTAGCTCCTAGTGAATTCACCAGATTTTAATTTTTGTATGTAGTCTTTATAAGATGACATAGCTTGATAACCAAACAACCAAATAATAGGTAGGTTGGCTACAATGCAGAAGCCCGTTCCAAGATTAGCAAACATATTCAGTTCGGCATCAGTTTTAATGAACCCAGTAGTGGATAGAATCGCAAGAATGCAAAACATGATCCTATACAGGAAGACTCTTTTTTCTCCCATCAAGTAAACAACTCCTTTTTCTCCATAGTAACTCCATGAAATCATAGTGGAAATAGCAAATAACCAAGAGGCCAGAGTAACAAGCCATTTACCTAAACCCGGCAATACTTTATCAAAAGACGCAGCAGTTAATGTTGCTCCTACATAATCTAGGTAGATTCCTTTATTATTAGCAATAGGCTTGCTATTGCTTCTAATGGAGTTCCATGAAATCGAATTAATGCCATTGGTTTGTGTGACTGTTCCATAAACTTTCTGCAATGTATTTCCAGTCTCAGGGTTAGGATTGCCTTCATATATAAAAAATACTCTTTGACCATCTTGGAGCGAACTCATTTGTGAGCCATTACTCTTTAGTGACCATGTATTTTCTAAAGTTTGGGTAAAGGTAGCTTGATCAAGGTTAATTTCAGCTGGTCTATTCCATATGCCTGTAACAAGAATTACCAAAGCGCTCATAGTGCAAACCACAATAGTATCGATAAAGGGCTCTAGTCCTGCAACAACACCTTCCCTAATTGGTTCTTCAGTTTTAGCAGCCGAATGAGCAATAGCTGAAGAGCCTTGACCTGCTTCATTTGAGAATAGAGCTCTTTGCATTCCGTACATAAAGGCATAACCCGCTGTACCTCCAATAAAAGCATTACTCGCCTCTAACGGTGCAAATGCTGAAGTAACGATTAAGGACAACATGCTCGGTATTTGACTTATATTGACTGTGAGTACAAAGATGCATGCCAACACATATAATAAGAGCATGAATGGAACTAATTTTGATGTAACAGCGCCAATCCTTTTAATGCCACCAATTATGACAGCGCCAACTAAAATAGCTAAAACGCATCCAGTAACTATGGTAGGAACACCAAAATAGGATTGAGTCAGGTTTGCTACATTCCATGCTTGAAACATATTGCCAGCTGTTATTGTATTAAGTATTAGTGCAGCACAGAACACTCCTGCAATTAATTTGCCAAAAAAAACAATTATAGATGATTTATTTTTTAGGTTTTTTTCTACCACCCACATTGGCCCACCGTTGGGGTTTTCTCTATCTGATGTGTCTCTATGAATCATAGCCAATGAAACTTCTGTAAGTTTTATGGCCATACCAAGAAAACCAACAACCCACATCCAGAATACTGCTCCAGGACCACCTAGAGATATTGCAAGCGCTACTCCACCAATATTGCCCAACCCTACAGTTGCTGATAATGCAGTAGATAGTGCTTGAAAATGAGTAATCGCACCTGGATCACTCGCTTTATCAAAATCACCTCTGATGACTTTCACACCATGTGTTAGAGCATAGTATTGTGAGAAGCCACTCCACACAGTGAAGATTACTCCAGTTAGAAGAAGCGCGTAAAGGGTGTAATCATTCCATAGTATAGAATTAAGGGTCGTAATAAAGCTGAATTCATTCATTTTATTCCTTGTTAAAACGGCAGGGAAGTTATATGCATATAATACATAGCTTAGAGAAAAAATTTTCAAAAAATGATATGATGGTTTTAGTTGTTCTTGATATACGATTTATTTTCTAAATTGTTAATACTAGGTTTTTCCAAAAGAACTATTAAAAAGCTAAATTATCTATGTACTTTAAACCACAAAATAAGGTTGGACTTTATGACTCTCAGTTTGAGAAAGACAACTGTGGGCTAGGCTTTGTTGCAAATATTGAAGGTCACCAAAGCAGAACTATTGTCACAGATGCCCTGACTGTATTAGAAAATATGGATCATAGGGGAGCGAGAGGCGCCGAAAGAAATACTGGAGATGGTGCAGGTATATCGACTGGTATGCCTTTATTTTTTTTAAAAAAAATACTCAAGGTTAACTTTGATATAGAGGCAACTGACCCTGACCTATATGCAACTGGTATTATCTTTCTTCCTCGAGAACAGAAAGAAAAGGAGTATTGCAAGAAAAAAATAGAACAACAATGTAATGAATATAATTTAAAATACTTAGGTTGGAGAAAAGTACCTCTTGATATTAAGGGTGCGAACCTAGGGGACTCAGCAATTTCAGCAATGCCTGATATAGAGCAACTACTCATTCATAATAGCCAAGGAATTAAGCAGGAAGAGTTTGAACAAAAACTGTATTTGATTAGAAAAAATACCAGTAATCAACTGAGAATGAGTCAACAACTAAAGCAGGCGGATCTATTTTATATTTGTAGCCTTTCATCAAAAATAATTGTGTACAAGGGAATGCTCACCTGCGATCAACTATCTAGATTTTATTTAGATCTTCAAGATCAAGATTATCAATCTCATTTTGGCATGGTTCATTCTCGTTTTTCTACCAATACTTTTCCTAGTTGGGATAGAGCAATGCCGAATCGATTGATTTCTCATAATGGAGAAATTAATACCATTAAAGGAAACAACAATTGGATGAAAGCTAGAGAAGGAAATATTTCATCTAAAATATTTGGCGAGAATACTTCTGATCTTTTTCCAATAATAGAGCCTAATTGTTCTGACTCTGGTAATTTTGATAATGCCCTTGAGTTTCTCTATATGAATGGTAGAAGCATTGAAGAGTCAATTTTAATGATGATTCCAGAAGCCTGGCAAAAAAAGAAAACATTATCGGATGAAAGAAAGGCTTATTATGAATTTCAATCCACTCTTATGGAGCCTTGGGATGGACCTGCTTGCATAACGTTTACTAATGGAGATGTTATTGGATCGATTCTAGATAGAAATGGACTCAGACCCAGTCGATATTATATTACAAAAGATAACAAAGTAATTATGGCTAGTGAGGTAGGTGTCTTACCGGTCCCTGATAATGATATTTTGGTTAAAGGTAGATTGGAGCCGGGTAAAATTTTCTTGATTGATTTTAAGAAAGGTACAGTTCTTTCTGATAATGAGGTGAAAGATCCACTTATTGAAAAACATCCTTACAGAGATTGGCTGGTTCATAACCGACTTATTTTTAGAAACATTAAAACTAGCAGGGTCCCTGTAAGATATTCTCAGGAAGAGCTGTTGCAAAGAATGAGGGCTTTCGGCTACACTTCTGAGACTCTTGAGTTTATTCTTTTGCCTATGGTCCATGATTTAAGGGATCCACTGGGTTCGATGGGCAATGACTCAGCACTAGCTGTTTTAAGCGATAAACCACGGCTACTTTTTGATTACTTTAAACAATTATTTGCCCAAGTATCTAATCCTGCCATAGATTCAATTAGAGAAAAAATTATCATGTCGTTGGAGTGTTATATTGGCCCTGAAAAAAACTTAGTGGATGCAACCCAAGAGCACGCAGCCAGGTTATTAGTAGAAAACCCAATACTTACAGATACAGCTCTTGCCGCAATTAAACACTTAGATCATGTTGGTCAACGGACAAAAACAATTGATATTACATTTGATATTTCTAAAGATTCAAATGAGCCTTTTCAAAGAACCATTAAACAAATATGCAGCGAGGTAGAAGATGCCGTTGATCAAGGTTTCAGTTTTGTAGTTTTAACTGACCGAAAGATCGATAGAAATAGAGCCTCAATACCTATGTTAATGGCCTGTGGAGCAGTTCATCATCATTTGGTGAAGACTGCTAAAAGAACCCAGATAGGGATTGTTATAGAATCAGCTGAAGCTAGAGAGGTACATCATTTTTGCCTCTTGTTTGGTTATGGCGCAGATGCAATTAACCCTTATCTAACCTATGGAGCATTGTTACAGGCAAGAGACGATGGACTAATAGGACATTCACACCATCATAGGGGGCCAGAAAATAGAATACCTCTAACAGACGATATTGACCTCATTGATGCCTATAGACAAGCTGCTGTTAAGGGTATATTAAAGGTTATGGGTAAAATGGGTATTTCAACCCTTCAGTCTTACAAAGGTGCACAAATATTTGAAGCGGTAGGGTTAGCCAATAATGTTATTGAACTATGTTTTAATGGAACTGCCTCTCGAGTGGAGGGCTCTGGGTTCAACATTTTGAAAGATGAAGCTATTAGAAGGCATAGTTTAGGATTCCCAAATAATAAAACAATCAGTAGTTTAAGCCTGCCTAATCCAGGAGAGTATCATTGGAGAAGCGAGGGAGAGAAAAAAGCTTGGAATCCAGAAGCTGTTTGGTCTCTTCAGTATGCAGCTAGAACGAATGATAAGTCTGCCTATAAAAAATTTGCACGAATAGCTAATGCACAAGCTGAAGAATCTTTGAGTTTGAGAGGTTTATTGAGTTTTAAAAAGATCGCATCAGATCAGCACATCGATCTTTCAGAGGTAGAGCCAGCCAGCTCAATTGTTAAGCGTTTTAATACAGGCGCTATGAGCTTTGGATCCATCTCTTCAGAGGCGCATGAAACTTTAGCTATCGCAATGAACCGAATCGGCGGAAAAAGCAACAGTGGTGAAGGCGGCGAAGATCCCAATCGATTTAAACCTCTAAGTAATGGGGACTCCAAGTCGTCTGCAATTAAGCAAATTGCTTCTGGACGATTTGGCGTCACAGCATCTTATATTGCCAGTGCAAAGCAACTGCAAATAAAAATTGCACAAGGGGCTAAGCCAGGAGAAGGAGGAGAATTACCAGGAAGGAAGGTGGATGAAAAGATTGCTTCAATAAGGTATTCAACGCCAGGGGTAGGCTTGATTAGCCCGCCTCCACATCATGATATTTATTCAATTGAAGATTTGTCACAGTTAATATTTGATTTGAAAAATGCAAATAGAAGTGCAGAAGTGAGTGTTAAATTAGTCTCTGAAGTTGGTATCGGTACTATTGCGGCAGGCGTTGTAAAAGCACATGCAGATCACATAGTTGTTTCAGGTGATGTTGGTGGTACAGGAGCTTCTCCACTCACAAGTATAAAGAATGCGGGGCTACCTTGGGAATTAGGTGTAGCAGAGGTTCACCAAACACTTGTATTAAATAATCTGAGAAGCCGCGTTAAAATACAAACTGATGGCGGCCTTAAAACAGGTAGAGATATTATTATTGCTGCTCTGCTAGGAGCTGAGGAAATGGGATTTTCTACCGCACCTTTAATTACTATGGGCTGCATTATGATGAGGAAATGCCATCTAAATACTTGTCCTGTTGGTATTGCTACACAGGATAAAATCCTAAGAGAAAAATTTACAGGCCAACCGGAACATGTGATTAATTATCTATTTATGGTTGCAGAAGAAGCACGTGAAATAATGTCAACATTGGGAGTAAAAACTTTTGATGAGTTAGTAGGTAGAGTGGATTTGTTGGTGTCTAATACTGCTATTAATCATTGGAAAGGAAGTCATCTCGACCTTAGTTTGCTGCTTCAGAAAGCAACAGATTTAAGACCTAATACAGGTGTTGTTAAATCAATGGAGCAAGATCATGATATAAAAAATGTTCTTGATCGTCATTTAATTAAGTCCTCTAAAGCCTCTATAAAGTCGAAAGACAAAATTGAAATATCTCTTCCTATTAATAACCTGAATAGAGCCACAGGCGCGATGTTAAGCCATGAGGTGGTTAAAGCATGGGGTGAAGAAGCATTACCAAACGATACTATTAATGTTCATTTTGAAGGATCAGCAGGACAAAGTTTTGGTGCTTTTTTATCAAAGGGGATTAGTTTTACTCTCAGTGGGGACTCTAATGATTATGTTGGTAAAGGTCTATCAGGTGGAAAAATAATAGTTAAACCCCCTAAAGGCAGTTCATTTAAGGCAGAAAATAATATTATTATTGGTAACGTTGCAATGTATGGAGCAACCTCTGGAATTGGTTTTTTTAGAGGTAAGGCAGCAGAGAGGTTTTGTGTTAGAAATAGTGGCGCTAGAGCCGTGGTAGAAGGTGTTGGCGACCATGCTTGTGAGTATATGACAGGTGGGCGCGTTGTTATTCTTGGCCCCACAGGAGTTAATTTTGGTGCTGGTATGTCAGGCGGTATTGCTTATATTTATGATCCTGATAGTAACTTTGAGTCAAATTGTAATACTGGAATGGTTGAATTAGAAATGGTTGATGATAAAGAAAGTATTGCAGAGCTTTTGAGACTGATCGAACTTCATCATCGTTATACATCCTCAGAAAATGCTGAACATATCCTTAATGAATGGCCAAGCGTTTTGTCTGATTTTGTTAAAGTGATGCCAACTGATTATAAGAGAGTATTACAAGAAAGAACGGAGCATAACGAAGAAATAGAATCTATTTTTGATATTGAGGATAGAAAATCAAAAAGGCGGGGAAATTAAGATGGGTAAACCAACAGGATTTATGGAGTTTCCTAGGCTAAAAAGGAAATGGAGAGATGCATCTGAGAGAAGCCTCGATTATTATGAAATTTATACTCCACCACAAAAAGATAAATTAAAATTACAAGGCGCTCGATGCATGAATTGTGGCGTTCCATTTTGTGAATCAGATCATGGTTGTCCCATCGATAATCTGATTCCTGAATGGAATGATTTGGTGTATAAAGGGCGTTGGCAAGAAGCATTACAGCGATTGTCAAAAACTAATAATTTTCCAGAATTCACAGGCCGAGTATGTCCAGCTCCATGCGAAGGTGCTTGCGTTCTCGGTATTAATGAGCCAGCAGTAACAATTAAAGATATTGAAAACTCAATAGTCGATATTGGTTTTGAAGAAGGCTGGATAAGACCTAATATCCCTGATAAAAGAACAGGCAAATCTATTGCTATTATAGGCTCAGGACCAACGGGACTAACTGCTGCAGATCAGCTCAATGGTGTTGGACATTCTGTCACTGTATTTGAAAGAGAAGATCGTATTGGAGGTTTGCTTATGTATGGCATCCCTAATATGAAGTTATCTAAAAGTTTGGTTAACAGGAGAATAAGACTTTTGGAGGGTTCAGGTATTGTTTTTATGACCAATACCAATATAGGTGTTGATATAGAATCTGAGAAACTCCTCCAATCATTTGATGCCGTTTTGGTCGCTACTGGCTCTACTATACCAAGAGATCTAGAAATACCTGGAAGAGATAGCAAGAACATTTATTTTGCTATGGATTTTCTAACACAGAATACCAAAAGCCTTTTAAACAGCTCTCTTACTGATGATAATTATATTAATGCAAAAGATAAAAATGTCATTGTAATTGGGGGTGGAGATACTGGCACAGATTGCATTGCTACAGCTATTAGGCATGGTTGTAAAAGTCTGATAAATATAGAGTTGCTTGACCAATCTCCGATAGAAAGAGATTCGATTAATCCATGGCCATTATGGCCTTTAATACATAGGACTGATTATGGACATGAAGAAGCGATAAAGCGCTTTGGTGATGACCCAAGAGAATATGCAACCTTAAGCCAAGAATTTACCTTTGATAATAAACATAATGTCACTGGTTTAAAAACAAACGAAGTAGAGTGGGAAAAAAATAATGGGAACTTCAAAATGAATATTGTTGAGGGTAAAACAAAATATTGGGAGGCAGACTTGGTATTTTTGGCTCTTGGTTTCATTGGACCCGATCAAAAAGTGATCAAAGAAATGGGGATTAATTTGGATGAGAGAGGTAATATTTCTGCAACCCATGGTTCATTTGAAACCAACAAAGAAGGAATTTTTGCAGCAGGCGACTGTAGACGGGGGCAATCTTTAGTGGTGTGGGCTATGAATGAAGGCAGAGGAGCTGCTTTATCTATAGATCGTTATCTTCAAGGCACCAGCAGCTTATCCGCGCCAACAATCAAACTTGGTTCTGAAGATAACTAATATGTCTAAAGGAGTTCAAAGGTAAATTTTTGTATCTTATGGCCTAATTTTAAACCTCTTTTTTCAAATTTTGTTTTCATACTAAGGTTAAAATTAGTTTTCTTAAAACAACCATTCTCGTTGAACTCATGGATGATTTGTTCTGCATAATCAGTCCAATCAGTAGCTATATTAATGCACCCATCTTTCTTTAATTTTTGTTGCATTAGAAGAATAAAATTCTTATCAATCAACCTCCTTTTATGATGCCTTTTTTTTGGCCAAGGGTCAGGAAAAAAGATATTAATTTGATCAATTATTTGATCATTGAGATTATTGTTTAAAACTTTCTTTGCATCTTCATTAATTAATTTTACATTGGTTAATCTTTTATCTGATAGATTGATTAAGCATTGTCCAATGCCTGATTCATACACTTCAATACCTATGAAATTACTACCTGGGTATTGTAGAGCGTTATCAATTAAGATTTCTCCATTGCCAAAACCAATTTCAATTATTAGTTTTTTATTGGAATTTTTAAAAATATTATCTGCATTAAAAATATCTTTTGTATTTTTAATTCCAAATAATCGCCAATATTTTTCCCAAGCATTTTTTTGCCCAGAGGTTATTCTTCCAGCTCTTCGGACGTAGCTTGTGATTTCTCTTTTATGATTAAGCTTGGGTGAAGGATTCACGAAGCTTTATAATCGCATTCTCTTCTATCTGCCTTACTCTTTCTAAGGAGATGTTATATTTTTTAGCCAATGCTTTTAGCGTTAGTTTATCATCGCTCAACCATCGAGCAGTGAGAATTTCTTTGCTTCTTATATCTAGTTTTTCCATAGCTTGAGCTAGCAGTTCTGTATTTTGTTCAAGCCAGTTGTAGCTTTCAATCGTTTCAGCAGGATCAGAATCAGGTGCAGGCAGGAAACCTGATGGCGAGACAAAATCATCTTCAGTATCTTTACCATCAAAAGCCATATCTTTAGAGGCGAACCTTTGTTCCATAGTGGATACTTCTTTGGGCTTTACACCAAGATCTCTCGCTATAGATTCTGTTTCTTGTTGTGTTAACCACCCCAAGTTCTTTTTTGATTTTCTCAAATTAAAGAATAATTTTCTTTGTGCTTTGGTAGTAGCAACCTTAACTAGTTTCCAATTGCTAAAAATAAACTCATGAATTTCTGCTCTTATCCAATGAACAGCATAAGTAACCAATCTGACACCACGATCAGCATCAAATTTTTTCACAGCTTTCATGAGTCCAATATTGCCTTCTTGTATAAGATCAGCAAGGGATAAACCATAACCATTGTAGCTTCTAGCAATATGTACTACAAAACGGAGTTGTGACATGATAAGTTTTCTCGCAGCATCCAGATCATTATGATGTTGATATCGATAAGCGAGTTCTCTTTCTTCATCTCTTGAGAGAAGAGGAGCTTGGTTAACAATACCAATATAAGCTTCCAGGCTTCCCATTGGGCCTGCTAGCATCAGTTCATTTTTTAATGTTAGTTCTGTAGTCATAATTTCTTAAAATACAAGATAATTTTAGCACTCTTGTACCTAGAGTGCTAAAAATAATGATAAAAAATGATAAAACATTCTATAAATCAATAATTTATGAATTATAGAGGAATCAAAAATATTAAGTTATTTAGTATAAAAATGCGCTATATAATAGAATGGTATGAATAAGTCTAAAACAATTAGAATCATAGGTGGATCACTTAAAAATAGCAAAATTAGGATAGTTGAAGAAGGGATCAAGCCAACGACTGACAGGGTTCGGGTCACATTGTTTAATTGGTTGCATGCACGGATTGCCAATAAGAGAGTGTTAGATTTATTTGCAGGGTCAGGTATTTTAGGTCTCGAGGCATTATCTAGAGACTCAGAAGAAGTTATATTTATTGAGAGATCTAAAAAAGCTAGCATGGCACTAGACCAACAGCTGGCTAAGTTTCAAATCGATAATTATAAAAATAAGCAAGTGGATGCAATTCAGTTTCTTAAGCAGAAAAATAAAGAAGCTAGATTTGATATTATTTTTTTAGACCCGCCTTATGGGAGTTATGCAATTCATGAAATCTTAAGTTTGATTGTTATGAATAATTGGATCGTAAAAAAAGGCTATGTGTTCTATGAATCAAATGTTCCTTTAGACTTAAAGGTAGTTGAACCTTTATGGAACATATATAGAAAATCAAAAGCTGGAAAGGTATATTATTATCTACTTTGTTGTAATTAGTTATTAAAAGGAGAGAAAAATGATCGCAGTGTATCCGGGTACTTTTGATCCAATTACCAATGGTCATTTTGAAATTATCAGAAGGGCCTCAACACTCTTCGAGACTTTATTGGTTGCAGTTGCTTCTAGTCCAGAAAAAAGTCCACTATTTGATATTGATGAAAGATTGAACATGGTGAATGAAGTTTTAAATGCTTTTAGCAACATTGAGGTACAAAAGTACAGCGGGCTAACAATCGATTTTGCTAAACAATCAGATGCACATGTTATTGTTCGTGGCTTAAGATCGCCTGCTGATGGTCAGTATGAGTTTGAGCTTGCAAGCATGAATAAAAGATTGGCAGATGATATTGAAACTATATTTCTAAGTAGCGGCGATCAAAATGCCTTTATATCTTCCTCCTTGATCAGGCAGATCGCCCAAGAAGGGGGAGACATTACTGGTTTTGTTCACCCCATCGTTCAGAACGCATTAAATAAAAAATATGGCAAATAATTAGATGTTTAGAATCATTAATCACCTCAAATATTTCATCATTTTATCTCATGTTATTTCTTGGACCGCTTCTGCTGACAGTATCGCACCGGTTCATCCAGCAATTGCATCAGCACATCCTCTAGCAACTCAAGCTGGCTATGATATTTTAAGCCAAGGAGGCAATGCTTTTGATGCAGCTGTTGCAGTCAGCGCTGCTTTATCAGTGGTAGAGCCTTATAGCTCTGGTATTGGTGGAGGAGCCTTTTTCCTTCTGCATCGAGCATCTGATAGTTTTGAGGTTTTTGTTGATGCTAGAGAGAAGGCACCCGGAAAATCTGATTCAGATATGTATCTAGACGAAAATAGCAACGTCGTGCCTAGAGTGTCCCTTGATGGTGCATTAGCAGCTGGCATACCAGGTTTAGCTGCAGGCTTAACACATGTTTCAGAGAAATATGGAGTATTGCCACTTGATCAAGTCTTAGCTCCCGCTATTTCATTAGCAGAGAATGGATTTTCTGTTTATGAGAGATTCAATACAGCCTTGAAGGTTGCTATTGCAATAGATGTAATGTCACCAAAATTTTTAGAGACTTTTACTATTGATGGTGAAACCCCTAAGGTTGGAACATTGATAAAGCAGCCCGAGCTTGCCACTACATTGAGAGTCATTGCTAGGCAAGGACATGATGGTTTTTATAAGAGTCAATTCACTCGTACTATGGTTGAAGAATCCAACAAGAATGGATCTATATGGACCACAGATGATTTTGCAAATTATTCGATTGTGGAAAGAAAACCTCTTAAGGTGCAGTTTTCTGACTATCAGTTAACTCTAGCTCCGCCTCCTTCATCAGGAGGAACCACAATTGCAACAATCTTAAATATTATCTCAGAATATAATTATAGAGATATGAATACAGATGCATTTGTTCATTTGATCACGGAGGCAATGAGAAGAGCCTATAAGGATCGATCAGAATTTCTAGGCGACCCTGATTTTGTAGAAGTTCCAACTTTAAAACTCATTAGTCACAATAATGCAATTAAGCATTCTTCTTCTATCAACTTAGATCGAGCTACGCCGAGCAAACAGATGGGAGAAAATAATGGAAAAGATTCTAAAGAAAAAGGTACTCAGACAACTCATTTTTCTATTTTAGACAAAGATGGTAATCGAGTGGCTACCACCCAAACAATTAATACCTGGTTTGGTTCAGGTTATATGCTTCCATCTGCAGGATTTATTTTAAACAATGAAATGGATGATTTTTCTGCTAAAGCTTTTGCTCCCAATAGATATGGCTTGGTCCATGGTGAAGCTAATTCGATAGAGCCAAACAAAAGAATGCTTTCAAGTATGAGCCCTACTTTTATTGAATCCAATGATGATCTTGCTATTTTAGGGACACCTGGAGGCTCAAAAATTATTACGATGGTGTTGTTGTCTTTAATTTCATGGACGGAGGGAGCTGATGCCAACCAAATGACATCTGGAAAAAGGTTCCATCATCAGTATTTACCAGATGAAATTCATCATGAGAAAGATGCTTTCAGTCAGGAAGTTATTAATAGTCTTTTATCTAAGGGCCATTCTTTGAAAGAAATTGGTGATTATGGAAATATGCAGGTTGTCACGTATAAAAAATCTGATGGCTCAGTAAAAGCATCATCGGACCCAAGAGCATTAATTGGTAATTCAGAAATAGATTTTTACTAGTGCTTTAATGCTGACATTGAACACAATAGAAAGTGCTTCTACCTAATTGAATGATTCTTTTAATGGTTCCATCGCAGTGTTTACATTTTTTGTTTTCTCTATCATATACAAACAAACTTTGCTTAAAGTAGCCAACCTTTTTTTCTTGATAGGTAAAGGAGAAATCTCGTAGGGAAGTCCCACCCTGCTTGATGGAGTTTTGTAAGACTTTTTTTATTGATTGAGATAAAACAATGTATCTATTTTTAGAAATATTTTTTGCCATTCTTTTGGGGCTAATACCGCTGATGAACAGTGATTCATTGGCATAAATATTTCCTACACCCACAACAATAGAGGCATTCATAATAAAGGATTTAATGGAAGTCTGTCTGTTACGGCTAATTTGATATAAATAACTCCCAGTAAATTCTTGCTCTAAAGGTTCCAGACCTAAATGTGAGATTAATCTATGGTTTTCTGGTGTTTTACCTGCCCATTCAAAGCAGCC
>ENA-OREN01000388-OREN01000388.1-marine-metagenome-genome-assembly--contig:-NODE-388-length-65924-cov-4.460461_pt1 | contig 65924 bp, 62 predicted proteins | sample MGYA00248624_ERZ508555 | MGnify/ENA primary metagenome ERZ508555 (study PRJEB26222, sample SAMN06267773) | marine metagenome | isolation source: Saanich Inlet, British Columbia, Canada | place...
GTAAAATATAATTCTGTTATTCTAGCTAGCGCTTCTGGTACATGGCTAGTTGATGAATATGAGTCTACTACTGTTTTAAACCTATTTATCGCAGCAATATAGTTGTCTAAGCCTTGATAAGTTCTTCCTATATTCATTTCCATAGCTGCAAGGTGATCTTTTACCAAATCTAGTTTTAGTATAGAATCCCTTGTATAATTTGAATTAGGAAACCTTCTTATGAGTCTATTAAAAGCTGTTAAAGCATTACTAGTATTAGCTTGACTCCTTTTAAAGTCATTAATTTGTTCATAATAACATAGAGCTATTAAATAATACGCATAATCAATATCATCCTCACCTGGATGTAATTCTATATATCTATTAGCAGCGTTTATAGTTGCATCATAATCATCTAATTTATATTTTACGTATGCTGACATTAGTTGCGCTCTGTTTGCCCATATAGAATAAGGGTGCTGTCTTTCTACTTCTTCTAACTCAGCTGATGCTTTCCTATATTTATTATTATCAATAAAATTCATAGCTGAATTGTAAATTTCATCTGCACTTCTCTCAATATAAACTTCTTTATTTTTATTATCTGTGGAACATGCAATATTAGCTAAAAATATTATTAATATTAAAAATTTAGTAAAAACACTTATTTTATTCATTTACCTATCCATGATTATTATTTTTTGTAAATTATACTATATAAAGTTTATAAACATTAATAAAAATATATTATCCTTAACTTGAAGCTTGTTATAATTATATTATCATGCAAATGTCCAAAAATTATAATTTAAATTAGGAATATAGTATTGAAAAATAATGAAGTATTTTTAAAATTTGCACATCAACTTGCAGATTCTATTCAAAACGAAATTAATAATAATTTTCGTGCACTTGATAACTGGAAAATTAAGCCAACAAAAAATAATAAGAGGCCCCAAATAGTAACAAAATCTGATATTAATTCTGAAAAGATTATGAGACGATTAATTAATAGAGAATTCCCAACACATGGTATAATTGGAGAAGAATTAGGATCAGAAAATGAACTTTCTGAATTTGTATGGGTCTTGGACCCAATAGATGGAACCAAGGCTTTTGTTGCAGGTTTACCCGTTTTTGGCTCTATGATAGGATTAATGCTTAATAATAAACCTATTTTAGGCTTAATAGATCAACCAATTACAAAAGATAGAATATGGGGAAGCGAACAAGGAAGCTTTCTAAATAAAAAACATATAAAAACAAGAAAATTTACATCCATTGAAAATACTATTTGTGCAATAACAGACCCTGCAATGTTCCTAGATAAGGATGAATTAATTTATAATAGAATATCTGATAATGTGCTCTATATTAGACATGGAACAGATTGTTGGGGCTATGCTATGTGCGCTGCAGGCACTATTGATTTAGTTATTGAAAAAGATTTAGAATTATGGGATATAGTTGCGGCATCGGCCATAGTTGAAGGGGCTGGAGGTATTATTACTTCATGGAATACAAAAGAAGCTGCTTCAGACAGATCAGTAATAGCTGCTGGTAATATTGAAACTTATAATTATTACATAGAGTTAATTAATAATAAATAAAGTGAGTAATAATGAGAACTGATAGAGAAAAAATAGAATATGATGTAGTAATAGTCGGCGCAGGCCCAGCTGGTTTATCTTCCTCTATTAGATTAAAGCAGTTATCAAAAGAACATAATATAGACATATCTGTATGCATAGTTGAAAAAGGGCCTGAAGTAGGAGCTCATATTTTATCTGGAGCAGTATTTGAAACTAAAGCTTTAAATGAATTATTTCCAGACTGGAAAAAAATGGCACATCCAAAAATGTCTCCTGTTATTAAAGAAGAATTTATATTTATGAATAAACTAAAAAGTATAAAAATTCCTAATTTTTTACTGCCTAATACTATGAAGAATCATAAAAACTATATCATCAGTTTAAGTAATATGTGTAGATGGCTATCAAAAGAAGCTGAAGATCTTGGTGTAGAAATTTATCCGGGTTTTGCAGCAAAAGAAATTTTATATGATAAAAATAATATTGTAGTTGGTATTGCAACAGGAGATATGGGCATAGATAAGAAAAATCAAAAAAGCTCTTCTTTTGAACCTGGAATAGAATTAAAAGCAAAATATACTCTTTTTGCGGAAGGATGTAGAGGACATTTAGGAAAAGAATTAATAAAAAATTATAAACTAGATAAAGGAAAATCTCCACAATCCTATGGTATTGGTTTGAAAGAAATATGGGAGATAGAAAAACATAAACATAATGAAGGCAACATTATGCATTCAGCAGGATGGCCTCTTGAAAATAATGTTTATGGTGGTTCTTTTTTATATCATATGGAAAAAAATCAAATTTCTATTGGTTTTGTAATGGGTTTAGATTATGAAAACCCATATATAAGCCCTTATCAAGAATTTCAGAAATTTAAAACACATCCAAAAATAAAGGCTATTTTGCAAAATGGGAGAAGAATAGCATATGGAGCAAGAGCCCTTAATGAGGGTGGCTATCAATCATTACCAAAATTATATTTCCCTGGAGGAGCCTTAATAGGATGTGAGGCAGGAACACTAAATGTTCCTAAAATTAAAGGAACTCATACTGCAATGAAGTCTGGTATGTTGGCATCAGAAGCAATCTTTAAAAATTTTAAAACACCTTCTAAAACATCAACTGACCTAAATAATTATGAATATAATTTTTATAAATCTTGGGTTGGTATAGAACTGAGAAAAGCAAGAAATTTTAGACCTGGATTTAAATATGGTTTTATATTTGGAACAATTTTAGGAGCCTTAGATCAAATAATTTTTAAAGGAAATGCACTTTGGACTATTAATCTCAAGCATCCTGACCATTTAGCTACCAAACATGCTAATAAAGTTAAAAATATAGTGTATGAAAAACCAGATGGAGATATAACATTTGATAGATTAACCAATCTAGCATTTTCAGGAACTAACCACCAAGAAAACCAACCCATTCACTTGGAATTATTAGATAATAATATTCCCATTAAACATAATTTACCTATTTATGGTGCACCAGAACAATTTTATTGTCCTGCAGGAGTTTATGAGATTATCAGTGATAAAAATAATGAAAAAATACTTCAAATCAATGCTCAAAATTGTTTACATTGCAAAACATGTGATATTAAAGACCCTTCACAAAACATCAATTGGACAACTCCTGAAGGTGGAGGAGGTCCAAATTATCCAAACATGTAAAAATTAATCTTCTTGAGCTTGTTGCTTCTGTACGCTTCCATCTGGAAAAGTAATAGTTATTTCTCCAATAAAATCTCCATTTTTAAATATTCCTGATTGCGTAGTATTATCTATATAAATTAAGGCACCTTGACCATCTCTATAACCATCTTTAAATTCACCTTTGTAGTAAGTACCATCTGGAAAAGTGAAGATGCCCTCTCCATTGTATTGTCCATTTAAAAAAGCACCTTTATATGAACTACCATCAACAAAAGTAATAGCACCTTGTCCATGCATTAAATTATCAAAAAATTCTCCTTGGTACTCATTACCTTTCTCATATATAATTTTTCCTATACCTTCCATTCTATCATTCTTAAAATCACCTTCATAAGCAACTCCATCAGAATATATTAATTTTCCTTTACCTTCTTTATTCCCTCTAACAAAAATTCCTTCAAATTCTGCTCCATTAATATATTTTAATATACCTTTACCATGCATAAGACCATTACTAAAATCACCTATATATTTATCTCCATTATAAAATTCTAATATACCTTTTCCATTAAATTTTCCTTTAATGAATTCTCCTGAATAAATTAATTGTTGATTAGCTTGATTTTTTGAAGATTTAAAAACTCCCTTTCCTTCCATACTATCATTCACAACTTCACCTTTATAAGTGCTTCCATCATCAAAAGTTATAGATTTTTCTTCTGAAACTGCAGAAAAAGTAATTAATACACTTAATATTATTATATAATTAAGAAAAGATAATTTTTTAAAAGACATTATTATATTTATGCCACCGCAGAAGTGACTTCTTCCATAGATATTATATTATATGATTCTATTTCTTCATAATTATTCTTATCACTAAATAATTGCCATAAAAATTTATTATTTATTTCATGACCCGCACATACAGCAGAAATATTTCCTAGAAAATGCTTGCCTGATAAGTAGATATCTCCACATAAATCTAAAATTTTATGCCTTACGAATTCATCTTTAAATCGCAGTCCACCCGGATTTAATATTTTGCCATTATCTACAACTATAGCGTTTTCAATAGACCCACCTAAAGCTAGTCCATTTTTATGCATATATTCAACTTCTTTTAGCATGCCAAAAGTTCTTGCAGTGCTGATTTCTTTATCAAAATTACTACCTAATATAGTAAATTTTTGTTTTTGTATTCCTATTGCAGGATCTTCAAAATCTATTTTATAGTTTATAGTAAAATCGTTTGATGGTGTAGCTATTATACTACTTTTTCCATCATATACAGCTATTTCTCTTAGTAGTTTTATTACTTTTCTTTTAACAAATTGTTCTCTGATACCTATCTCATTAATTAAGTCTACAAATACTTTTGAACTTCCATCCATAATTGGCACTTCATCACCTGATAATATTACTATGGCATTATCAATCTTTAACCCCATAAATGCTGCCATTAAATGCTCAATAGTTCTTACTTTATAACCTGCTTTATTTACTATAGTCGTTCCTAATTTTGTATCAGTTACGTTTTTATATGAAGCACATATTTCTTGGTTATTTGCCACATCTTCTCTTATGAATCTAATACCCAGATTTGGTTCTGCAGGTAATATTTGCATTCTAGTTTTACAACCAGAATGCAGACCTATTCCTTCACATAAAATCTTAGCGTTCAAAGTTTTTTGAAAATCTATATTTTGTATATTTAATGTATCTGGCATTATATTTCTCTATATTAAACTTCTATTTTATAACAATTATTTTTAATTTAGAGAAATCACATATTGTAACATTTGTAACAGCTACGAGATATTAAAAATTTTCTAATATCCAGTTCTTAAATTTTATTAAATAAATATATAATCCTCCCGAATTATTGCTTTTTATATTATTTCTCACACTTATCTCATTATTATTTATTATGGAATAAGTTAATAAACTATTTATGGCAGAGAAAGAAGAACTCCTCATATTTTCAGGAATGCCTTTAATAACATTAGACTTTCCTAATCTTGCTCTTTTTTCTATAATTGTACTAGTTATATTTATTAAACCATCCATTTGTGATGCGCCACCTGTTATTACTACTCTATTAGCTATTAAGTGATTATATCCACTTTCTAATACCTGTTCTTTTAAGGTATTAATTATTTCTTTAACTCGAGGTTTTATTACTGAAATTAGATCCTTTCTCGTTATTTCTACTGAATCATTATCATTTCCTAATGCGTCTACTTCTATAATAGACAAGGAATTCTCTAGTTCTTCTATTAATTGCCCATTAATAATTTTAACTCTTTCTGAATCTGCTTTTGATAAAGAAAAGATTCGGGAGATATCATTAGTAATCATATTACCACCTAAAGGAATTATTTTTGTAAATAAAATAGTACCATTATAAAATATAGATAATGATGATAGAGTAGATCCAATATCTACTAAAGCTACACCTAATTCTTTCTCCTCTTCAGATAATAATGATAAACCTATTGCATAAGGTGTATAAATTATATTGTCAATTTCGAGATCACACTGCTTAACTACATTTTGAAAATTTTTTAAAATATTCTGATCTGTACTAATTATACTAATTTCGACGCCAAGCTTATCACCAAACATTCCTAAGGGACTTTTAACTCCTTTATTACCATCTATAGAGTATTGCACTGGAATAATATGTAAGATAGACCTACTTCCTGTAATATGTTTTTCAGATAAAAAATTATAAGCTCTATCTAAATCTCCCTGGCTTACAATGGATCCTTTAAGGTCAATTTCTATATTTAAATTCTCTATTTCAATATTAACACTTGAAAAACCTATAGTAATCTTTTTTACTTTTACTGTTGCCATTTTTTCTGCACTAGCTACACAATTTCTTATAGAACTTTCTAAAGCTTTCATATCAGTAATAATGCCTGATACTAAGCCTTTAGACTCCTGAAAGCCCGCACCTATTATTGATAAATTGTTCTGATTATCCAACTTTCCAATTAAACAACAGACTTTACTAGAACCAATATCTAATGCTGCAATTATAGAATTCTTTGAAAAGGATGAATAATTGAGCCATTTTAATTTTGACATAATTTTCCTTATTATTACTTATTATATTTTAAGCTAATTCTATTATCAATCCTTAAATCAATAGAATATAAATTATTATATTCTATATTATTTAATGGATATAAATTATCTATAGAATTTTCAGGGCTCATATTAGGTAATTTTATATAAAAACCTTGTTTAGTAAAAACATTCCATCTTCTTGAATGTACTCTTTCAATCTTTGTAATCTGTAAATTTAATTGCTCTAATTTTTTAATAATAGGTGGCAACTCTTTAATCGCAATAATTAAACCTTCTCCATACAATCTAACTAAATTTGGGAATTCAAGATGTTCTATAGTTTTAAACTTTATACCTTCATTATTTATTAAATAATAATCTCCTTTATCCTTAAATACACCAAAAGGTATGTATTCAAAGAGCACAATATCTAATTGACCTAAAGGCTTTAAATACACTTTACTATCTTTAATCCAAGCTAAGCTATTTATTCTTTTTCTTAGCATTTCTATATCTAAAGAGAAAATAGAATCACCTACATTCATATTTAGAATAGCTACTATATTTTCTTTCTTTTCATGCTTTCTGCCTGAGATGTAAACTTCATTTAGCACCATACCAACGTAATTAGAGTAACTTAGTAGCAAATATGTTAGCTTATTATTAAAATAATCTTTTTTTAAATAACATATTAATAAAAATACAATAAAAAATAATACAAAAAAAAAATTTCCTAATTTAATCAAGCTAATGCATCTTTAATAATCATTAAGATTAAATCATCAAAATTTATACCTGCATTTGCAGAAATTTTTGGCACTAGAGAATGTTTTGTTAAGCCAGGCAATGTATTAATTTCTAATAAAAAAGGTTTTATAGAAGCATTACTAGGTATTATAAAATCTGATCTAGTTACTCCTTTACATCCAAGCGCTTTATGAGCAGTAATAGAAAATTTTTCAATTTCTTTCTTTTGTAAAACATTTAAATTATCAGGGATTATATACTGCGTTTTTTTACTTTTATATTTAGCAGCATAATCATAAAAACCATCTGGATACATTATTTGTATCATACCTAATACTTTGTTACCTATGACTGCTACAGCTATTTCGCTTCCATCAATATATTGTTCTATTAGAAAATCAGAATTACTAATATTAATAGAATTTAAAACTGTATCTTTTTTGATAATATTGACGCCTATACTAGAACCACCATCGATCGGTTTTATAACATAAGGTCTGGGAAAAGGGTCCTTTATGAGAATACTTTTCCTATTAGACACCTTTCCTTTTGGAGTATTAATACCATCAGCTTTAAAAATCTTTTTTGCTACTACTTTATTCATAGCTAACGCCGATGCCAAAACATCTGAGCCAGTAAAAGGTATATTTTTAATTTTGCATATACTTTGTATTATACCATTCTCTCCTGCCCCTCCATGAAGTGAATTAAAAATTAGATCTATTTTATCAGTAGCGGCTAAACAAAAATCTTTTTTTGTTGTATCAAACTTTATAACTTGATGACCCAACCTAACTAAAGCACCTTCTACTTCCTTGGCAGACTGCAAAGAAACTTCTCTTTCTGAAAAACCTCCTAATAACAACATAATGTTCAAATTAAATATTCCTTACTCTTAAAAACCAACTTTTAATATTTCCCAATCTAACTTTATACCTGAGTTACGATATACCTTATCTCTCACAATGTTTCCTAAAGTTTCAATATCTTTAGCAGTTGCATTATTATAATTAATAATAAAATTTGTGTGCATATCTGATATTTTTGCTCCCCCTATAGATAAACCTCTACAACCTGCCTTATCTATTAATTTCCATGCCTTATACCCAGGAGGGTTCTTAAATGTGGAACCTCCAGTTAATTGATTAATTGGCTGAGATTTTAACCGTTTTTCTTTTATATTAGTATGATTAATTGCATTATTGTTAATTTCTTTATTAACCTTAAGATAAGCTGAAATTATTACAGTATCATTTGGTAATGTGGATTTTCTATACTCCATATTTAAATCCTTAGCAGAAATTACTGAGAGCCCATTAAGTCTATCAATAACTTTAATCTTAATAATTATATCTGCCATTTCCATACCATAGCAACCTGCATTCATTTTTATACTGCCTCCCACTGTACCTGGAATTCCTGACAAAAAATCAAAACCTAATAATCTGTTATTATGGGCATATTTTGCAAGAATCATGTTATTTAGATATGCTCCTACTGATAATTTATTATTATGTAAATTAATACCTTTAAAAGAATTTCCTAATTTTATTACTACTCCTTTAATGCCTCCATCTCTAATCAGTATATTTGAAGAGGCACCTATTACAAAGATAGGTATTTCTGGATCTAAGTTTGTCATAAAATTTATTAAATCTAGTTCATCTGCAGGAATATATAATAATTCTGCAGGGCCACCTACTTTAAACCAAGATGAAGAGGATATATTTACATCCGAAAATAACTCTCCTCTAACCTTAGGCATACTATTTATTAAAGAAGACATATCCTATACTTTTTCATATATTTTTTTTGTTTAAATTATTAGCACTGTTATTTTCTAATAATTGTAACATTGTTTTTTCTAATGCTCTTGCTTTTTTAGATATAGCACCTGCTCCTAAAAAGATTATAAAATCACTTTTATCTGCAATTTTAAATAGTTCTAATTCCATACTATTTTCATTCTCAAAAAAACTAACATGTTTATGGCCAGTATCTTTAATAGATTCTATAATTTTTTCTTTATTAATGCCTTCTATATATTTTTCTCCAGCTCCATATATATCAGTTACAAACAAATAATCTGTATCCCCAAAAGAATTAATAAATTCATCATATAAATCTATAATTCTTGAATATCTATGAGGTTCAAATATTGCAATTAATTTTCCAGAACATAAAGCCCTTGCTGCTTTTAGCGTATTTTTAATTTCGGTCGGGTGATGAGCATAATCATCAATAATACTAATACTATTAACTTTACCTACAAAACTAAATCTTCTTTCCACACCTTTAAACTCTAATAAAGATTTTCTTATTATATCCTCTTTAATTCCTAATTCTAAGGCAACTGCAATAGCTCCTAAGGCATTTCTAATATTATAGTCCCCTGGTAATGGTATCATTATATTTTTAATTGTTTTACTTTGTTTCAAGGTGTTTTTATTTATCAATACATCAAAATAAGTTAAATGATTTATAATTTTAATATTTAAGGCTCTAACGTCAGCTTTAACATTAAAACCAAAAGATATTAATTTTCTATATTTAATATCCTTATATAAATTTTCAGTATCAGGAGAATCTATACAAATAAAGGCAACGCCATAAAAAGGAATATTTTCTGCAAAATTTCTAAAAGCTTTTAGCAAGTTATCAAAAGATTTGTAATAATCTAAATGTTCTCTATCAATATTTGTTATAACTATATAGGTGGCCGGCAAGCGATTAAAAGTTCCATCACTTTCATCTGCCTCCACTACCATCAAGTTACTTTTACCTAACCTAGCATTAGTGCCATACGCTTCAATTATACCACCATTAACTACTGTAGGGTCCAATTTAGCTCCTTCTAATAGCGCACTAATAAAGGAAGTAGTTGTAGTTTTACCATGAGTACCGCCTACAGCTATAGACCTTTTAAATCTCATCAACTCTGCAAGCATATCCGCTCTTCTAACAATAGGAATTTTTTTTAAATGACCTGCTATTAATTCTACATTATCTTCTTTAATTGCAGAGGATATGACTATAATACTTACATTTTCTATATTTTTAGCCTCTTGCCCAATATATATTTTTATACCTATTTTTTTTAAACGTTTAATATTTGAACTATAAGAAATATCACTTCCAGATACCTTATAACCAAGATCAGACAAAACTTCGGCGATGCCACTCATTCCAATCCCACCTATACCTACAAAGTGAATTATTCCTATATCTTTAGAAAAATAAGTCGTCATATTAATTATTTCCTTTAATAAGTTTTTGGCCTATGTCTACTAAATAAACTGAAGAACCCATAATAGCATTTTTTTTTGCTAACTTTGCTGCTTCATAAAGTATAGGTTTATTAAAAATAATATGTTTAAGTTTTATTATTAATTGTTTTTGGTCAGAGAGTTCATTATCACTAATAATCCAACCAGCTCCCATATTTTTAATCATTAATGCATTCTTCATTTGATGATTATCTGATGAAGTAGGTAACGGTATCATTATAGATGGTTTTCCAGAAATTAAATTTTCAGCTATAGTTCCAGCACCACTTCTGCAAATAATTAAATGACACCAATTTAAACATTCAGAAAAATTCTCTATATAGCTTTCTAATTTGTATTGAATACTTGCATTGTCATATAAATTTTTGACATAAATAATATTTTCCTTTCTAACCTGTTGTATAATAAAAATTTTATTTAATAAATCTTTAGGAAAACAACTTAAAGCTTTTGCAACCTCTGTCGCCATAACCTCAGCTCCTAGACTGCCCCCGGTTATTAATATTTTTATTAGCTCATTATTTTTTATTATATATTTATTTTTATAAATATCTTCAATGCTTGACCTAACTGGCATTCCCACACATTTTTTTTGAACATTCTTATGAATATTCCCTTCCATCCTGGGAAAAAATGTTGTTAATACTTTAGCATATGTAGATAAAAATTTATTAGCCTTTCCTACAATCATATTCCCTTCATGCAAAATAATAGGTATTTTAAATAAATTACAAATCCATAATGGAGGAATGGTAATACCTCCACCAAATCCATAGGCTAATAATGGTCTATAAAAATATATAACTCTAAAAGATTGGAGAATAGCCAAAATTAATAATACAATTGATTTAATATTTTTAAAATATTTGTTTTTGTATAAACCTCTTCCATGAAAACATAATACTTTTATATCTTTATATTTATTATTTTTATTTACGAAGGCAAACATTCTGGTGTCTGTAATAAAAATTACTTTATAATTTCTTTTAACTAACTCATTAGAAAGTTCTAGAGCAGGAAGAGTATGGCCGGCTGTACCTCCAGCAGTTACTAATATAGTTTTTATAGTTTTCATTATTAATGCCTATCACTATATTTCTTAGTTAAAGCTAATACAATACCCATACTTATAGATATAGATAATAATGATGACCCACCATAACTTATAAAAGGAAATGTTATACCAGTAGTTGGAACAATTCCTAAAGTAACAGAAACATTTAGCAAAACTTGTAGGCCAAATAATATTAGCAATCCTCCAACAGCAAGTAAGGCAAATAAATTATTTTTCTCATATACTCTAATTAAACCTCTAATTACTATAGAACATGATAGAAATAATATTAACATACAAAATATAGCACCAAACTCTTCAGCAATAACAGGGAAAATAAAATCTGTATGGGCATCAGAAATTCTATTTTTTATAATACCATCCCCAGGTCCATTACCTAAAAGGCCTCCAGATTCATAAGCTCTAAAAGAGTGTTTAATTTGATCCATAGTTTCACAAGCAGTATTTATAAAACAATCTATTCTATTTTTTACATGGTCAAATATATTATACCCAACAAAAATGCCTGTAGCGAGCAAGCCAAATAATAATAAGAACCATCGTAATGATAAACCAGCTAAAAATAATTGACCCGACCATATGAGCATAATAATTACGGACATGCCCAAGTCTGGCTGCTTTAGTAAAAAAAATATTATCAAAAATAATAATATTAGTGTAATTAAAAAGCCTGAAATAAAGTCTGACAAAAATTTATATTGATTAAACTTTTTAGAAATTAAGTAGGCAGTAATAATTACAAAAAATGGCTTTATAAACTCTGAAGGTTGTATTGAAGCATTACCAATTATTAGCCATCTACTAGCACCATTTTTATCTGGCCCAAATAACATTACTAGTAGAAGCATTATTAAGCATAATACAAAACCTACCAAACTTAATCTAATGATTCCTTTTCTAGATAAAAATGTAGTGAAAATCATAGAAAATATAGAAATTAGTAAATAATAAATATGATGTTTAAAAAAATATAATTCTTCATAACCTTTTTTTTCAGCAACAGCAGCTCCTGCTGCAAGTACCATAATAGACCCTATAAATGCTAAAAATAATATTTGAAGCAAATTCCAATGATCTATAGTCCACCACCATTTAGATAAAAAACTTTTATCATTTCTTGCTATAAAAATCATAATGATTCTCTTAACATGAGGTTATTAATTATTTTTTTAAATATCTTTCCTCTATCTTCAAAATTTTTAAATTGGTCAAAAGATGAGCAGCCTGGAGAAAATAAAACTGTATTATAATTCTTAAGTGTTTGAGAAAATTTTAGGGAATCTGATACTGCATCTTTTATATTAATAGAATTTTTACAATAGAAATAATCTTTAAAATAGTTAACGAATTGCTCCGCAGATTCACCTATAAAAAAACCAGCTTTAATATTGTTAATATTATTATTTAAATATGTAAATTCTTCTTTTTTTCTTCTGCCTCCAGCAATCCAAATTATATCATCAAAACAACTTAACGCAACTTTGCATGATTCTAAATTAGTTGCCTTTGAATCATTAATTATTTCTATTTCCGTATCTTCGTATACTGTTTCTAATCTGTTGGGCAAACTCTTAAATTTTGGTAAGTTATAACGAATCTCATTGTGTGTTAAGCCAATATGCATTGAAACTGCTATTGTAAATAATATGTTTTCTATATTATGTAACCCCTTTAGAGAGGTTAAGTCTTCTACTTTACCTATTATAATATTTTTGTTATCTAAATTATCTATAATGTTCTCTTTAGATAAATAAATAGTATTATTTAATTTTTTTCTTAAAGATATTTTTATTATAATAGGTTTAATTTTTCTTTTATTAATTTTCTTATAAAGATTGAACCCTTCCAGATTATCAACATTTATTATTGCCAAATCATTATTATTTTGATTCAAAAATATTTTTTCTTTAGCAGATATATATTTCTTCATACTACCATGCCATTCTATATGATCTGGTATTATATTTGTCAAAATTGATATATCTGGTTTTAATTTATTCATTAATTCTAATTGATATGATGAGGCTTCAATAACGTAATAAGAAGAATTATTAGGTATCTTTAAACTTAAAATAGGAATTCCTATATTACCTCCTATAAAAACTTTTTTATCAGTTAATCTTAATAAATGATGTATCATTGATGTAACGGTGGATTTGCCATTAGACCCTGTAACCACTATAAATTTATTTTTCCTATTTAATGCTTCTTCCCAAAAAACATCTAAATCACTAGTAATATTAATTTTTAATTTTTTGGCTAAAAGTAATACTGAATGTTTAGGCTTTATACCTGGGCTAACAAATAGCAAATCGATTAATTGGAGATTTTTAGAAACACTTAGATTTTTTATATTAACTTTTTTCTTTTTAAATGTTTTTCTTATTTCTATTGCATCATCCCAGGCTATAATTTTTTTAGAATTCTCACTAAAGTATTTAATTGCAGACTGCCCAGATACCCCTAAACCTAACACACCTATAATTTTATTTTTATAATTATCCATATTATCTTAATTTTAAAGTTACTAAGCCAATTAGACCTAGTATAACAGCAATTATCCAAAATCTAATTACAACTGTTGATTCTGACCATCCTTTTTTTTCAAAATGATGGTGTAAAGGGGCCATTTTAAAAATTCTCTTTCCCGTGATTTTGAATGACAAGACTTGAACAATTACTGATACAGCTTCTAATACAAAAAGCCCCCCAACTATAGCTAAAACTATTTCATGCTTTGTTATAACACTGATTATACCTAAAGCAGCTCCGGTAGATAATGAACCTGTATCTCCCATAAAAACACTGGCTGGCGGAGCATTGAACCATAAAAAGCCTATTCCTGCTCCTACTAAACTAGAACATAAAATAATTAACTCTCCACTACCTTTAACATAAAATAAATTTAAATATTCAGAGAATATAGTATTCCCTACTAGATACGCTATTAAACCAAATACTCCTGCAGCTATAATAATTGGAACTATTGCGAGACCGTCTAAGCCATCAGTTAAATTTACAGCATTAGAAGATCCAACTACTACGAGGCTAGCAAAAGCACACCACATAACTATTCCTAAATAGATTGTAAAATTCTTAGCAAAAGGAAAAGCTATCATTCCTTGTAAATCTTTATCTGAAACTAAGTAAATCCATATTGCTGCAGCCATTACTATGCCAAATTGAAATATAAGCTTTAATCTACCAGATAAGCCTTTATGGTTATTCTTTGCAACTTTCAAGTAATCATCTATAAAGCCAATTAGACCAAAGCCAAAGGTAATATACAATACAATCCATATATATATATTACTTAAATCTGCCCATAATAAAGTAGATATAATGAGAGAACCTAAGATTATTACTCCACCCATAGTAGGCGTCCCTCTTTTCATTTCTAAATGCCATGCAGGACCATCTTCCCTAATAGGCTGACCTTCTTTCTGATTAGCTTTAAGCCAATATATAATTTTTGGAGCAAAGATAAAAACGATAGATAGTGATGTTATTAAAGCTGCACCACTTCTAAAAGATAAATATCTAACTATATTTAAAAAACTATAGTCTTCAATAAAAGATATAAGTAAAGAATATAACAATTTATTTATTTACCTTTATTTTATATTTCATTATTAAATAATTAACTATGACTTCCATTTTCATATATCTAGAACCTTTTATTAGAATTGTATCCATAGGTTTAATTAATTTAATTATATCTTTTTTAATTATTTGTTCAGAGCTTTCTGCCCAAGCGCTTTCAATTTTATTTTTAGATAAATTATATAGATCTTTAGTATTCTTACCTACAAATATTACTAAATTTATATTTAAATTAATTAAGTAGTCATATAACTTTTTATGTAAAAATAATGAATGTTTTCCTAATTCTCTCATTTCCCCTAAAATTAAAACTTTTCTATTATTTACTGCTATTTCTTTAAACGAATTAAGAGAAGCAATTACTGAACTAGGATTAGCATTATAACTGTCATCTATTAGAAGACTTTTTTTACCATTAATTAATAAAGTATGCCTATTGCCTCTTCCAATAGGTAATGCAGCTTTATATAAATTATTAATTCCTTTTTTTACATCTCTTTTTGATATTAATAAAGACCCTAATACAGCTAAAGAATTTATAGCCTGATGTAGCCCATCAAAATTAATTTTATAAGTGTATTTTATTCCATAAGCTGAAGCTGTAATTCTTTGACCTTCTTTAATTATTTTACGATCAGTCAAACAAATATTAGATAAGATATTTAATCCATATGTAATAATATTAATATTATGTAATTTTTTACTATAACTAATTACTTCATTATAATATTCAAAATCTCTATTTATTAAAATATGACCATTATTCATTAAACCTTCAAATATTTCTGCTTTAGCTTTTACAACATCTTTAATTGATTTAAAATTGCCAATATGTCCTTCAGAAACATTAGTGATTATGGCTATATTAGGTTTTACTAATCTGCTTAATTTACTAATTTCATTAGAATTATTCATTCCTATTTCAAAAACACCAAACTCAGTTTTACTTGACATATTTGCTAAAGAGTAAGGTACTCCAACATGGTTATTATAACTACCCGGGTTTGCATATGTTAAACCCAAAACATTAAAAGCACTTTTAATCATTTCTTTAGTAGAAGTTTTTCCAGAACTACCTGTTATAGCTATAATTTGAGCTGAACTATGAACTCTATTTCTTGCAGCCTTGGCCATTATTATTAAAGTTTTATAAACATCTTCAACTTTAATTAATTTGTTTTGATAGTTTACAGGTTGATATGATTTATTAACTATTAAAGCTACTGCTCCAGAATTTACTGCATCTTTAATAAAGTTATGACCATCTAATTTTGTCCCAGGCATTGCAAAAAATATACTGCCTTTTATAACTTTTCTGCTATCTAGTTCTAGGCTATTACTACACCAACTAAATTTTATTTTTTTTCCTATTACTTTTGAAACTTCTTCAGAATTCCAAATACTTTTATCTTTAATAATTCTCAAAAAATTTAACTCCTAATTATTTTCTTAATTACATCTGCATCATTATATTTTAAAAATTTTCCATTAATTTCTTGTACCATTTCATGTCCTTTACCTGCTATTAATAAAGCATCTCCTTTTTTTAAACTATTAATTGCTTTACTTATAGCTTTTGTGCGATCGGATATTTCAGTAGAATTTGGACAAAAATCCATAATTTGTTTTCTAATAATACTAGAATCTTCATAACGTGGATTATCATCTGTTATAATTATTTCATCTGCATAATTATAGGCTATTTTCCCCATTAACTGTCTTTTACCCTTATCTCTGCCACCACCACAGCCAAAAACCAAATATAATTTATTTTTTATATAAGGTCTTATAGCCACAAGAACATTTTCTAATGCATCTGGTGTATGGGCATAATCTATATATATGTTTGCTCCTTTTTTACGCTGAATCAATTCCACTCTACCGGGTGGAGCTTTTAATCTGCTAATTAGTTTCTCTATTTTTTCTCTTCTAAACCCCATTTCTACCATAATAGAAATAGCTGTAATTAAATTATTTATTTGGAAAGAACCTATAAGGTTTGAATAAACCTTAGTTTTTACTTTATTAAAAATAACTTCTATTTCTTGAATTCCGTTATTAATATTATTAATTTTGTATTTCCAATTAGCAGAAACAGAACTTCCAATAGTTATTACTTTTAGGTTATTAGATTTTGCAACTTCTATAAAGTCTTTATAATCTGGTACACATTTATTAATAATAGCAATGCCCTGATTAGAAACCTCTGAGAATAGCCTTAATTTTGCTACTTTATATGCTTTAAACGTTTTATGATAATCTAAATGATCTCTACTTAAAGAAGTTATTGCAATAATATTAAAATTAACTCCATCTAATCTATATTGAGCTAAACCATGACTAGAAGCTTCTATAATTATGTGTTTAACTTTTTTTACATATAACTCGTTTAGAGCTGAAACAATTTCTTCAGATTCTGGAGTAGTCAAACTATTCTTTTTTAAACCTGCATTATAATCAATTCCTAAAGTTCCTATTGATGCTGACTTTATACCTAATAACTTTGTTAATTTATTTACAAACCAAGCAACAGAAGTTTTTCCATTTGTACCAGTTACACCAATTATATTATTAAATTGATAATTGTTAAATTTATTACATATTAATGCATATATTTTTCTAGGAAGTGAAGAAGGTATTATTTCAATTTTTGAAAAACAATTTATATTTTTTATATCTTTTTTATCAATTAATAAAGCCACAGCACCTTTCCTAATAGCTTCATTTATGTAATTTAAGCCGTTTCTATTTACCCCTCTAAATACTGCAAAAATATAACCTTTTTTAATTTTTCTTGAATCACAGGTTATTCCATTAATAGATATATCATTTATATTATATTTTTTTATTATTTGATCAGAAATTAGATTATACAATTTTACCATTAATATTTATAATTCTACTTTACTAATAGTTTTTTCACCTAATATAGGTCCTATTTCTGTTATGATATCGTTTGATAATGGTACTGCATTAAAACCAGGTGTTCTACCCAATACACCTCCTGTTGCTTTGGGCTCATCTACTAAAACAAATAATGCATATTTAGGATTATTTATGGGAAAAAACGAAATAAAAGAAGATACTACTTTGTTTCTTATGTACCTTCCATTTTCATTTTTATTTGCAGTACCTGTTTTTCCTCCAACTAAATAAGCTGAAGATTTTATATTTCTACCTGTTCCAATTTCAACATTACTTCTATATAGATTTTTCATTATATTGGTAACTCTCTCATCAAATACTCTTACTCTTGGCCTATCTATAAATTTTGAATCCTTTACTACATAAGGCCTAATATACTCTCCTCCATTTACTGTTGCTGCTAAAGCAGAAACAATATTTAAAGGACTTACAGATATGCCATGACCATAAGACATTGTTGCCACATGAATATCACTAATTTCATTTAGAGAGTAAAAAATTGGATGCTCTACTTCTGGTATTCCACTATCTATTTTATTTTTTAATCCTAATTTTTCAAAATAATATGCTTGCCTTTTTTTACCAAGTTCTAAGGCTATTAGTGAAGCACCAATATTAGATGAATGTATAAAAACTTCTTCTAAATCTAATATTCTATTTTCAGGATGATAATCTTTAATTTGATACTTACCAATTTGTAAAGGTTCTCTCGCATCAAATTCACTCTCTAAGGTAATAATATTATCATTTAAAGCTGATGCAATTGTAATAGCTTTAAAGACAGACCCTAACTCAAAATTAGAGCCCGTTATTTGATTAGGAGTGACAATTATTGAGTGATATGCATTTGGATTAAAACTTGGAATACTGACACCTGATATTAATTCTCCTGTATTAACATCTATAACTATTCCAACTGCCCCTCTATATTTATATATTTCTACTCCTTTTGTTAAAATACTAAATATCTTATATTGAACTCTTGAATCTAATGTTAAATAAATATCCTCTCCATCATTTAATATATTATTATATTTCCGCTCTATTCCAGCAAGCCCATCTTTTCCTTTACCTGTAATACCCACTATATGACTTATTTGATCATTATATGGATAGACTCTTAAATATTCCTTTTCAAAAATAAGTGCTGGCTCTCCTAGTTTATTAATTATTTTAGCTGATTTTGGAGTTAATTGTCTTGCTATTACTTGCTGCTTTTTTTTAGATTTAAGGCTCTTTATTAATTTTACTTTATCTAGATTAGGTATTGTTTCTAATATTTTTTTATAAGTGAATTCCAAGTTATATATTGCATCATTAGTTTTTTTTAATGTCCAAGTTGGCATAGAAACAGCAAGAAAATTACCATTTCTATCTAAAATATTTCCTCTTTTATTTAATTTTTTAATATCTTTAACAATATACTCTTTAGCTTTAAGAGGTTTAGAAATATCAATTAATTTAATATTAACCGTAATAAATGATACAAAAAATATTACTGCTATAGCTATTATTCTCTGCTTGCATTTATCTATTATAGACTTTTCTAAGCCATCAACTTTAATGCTTTTATCAGCATTTGCCAAATTCTATCTCAAACACAATATAATTATTCCCTTTGTCTTCTTAAGAAAGCTGGAATATCTAATGTATCTTCATTAGTATTTTTTTCATTACTCTTCATAGAAATTTCGGGAGAAAATGATAATTCATTATTTAAAGTATTATGATTATCCTCTAAATTATTTTGAATATTTTCGACATCTTTCTTATTTGAGCTTCCAAATTTTCCTGTAAAACGCTTAATTAAACTTTCTGTTTCTTTTACTTCTGTTTCTTGTTCAACTTCAGGTATAATTTGCTGTATGATTGAAGAAGCATTTAAAACTTCTGCTTCAGTAAAAGGATCAATTTGGATTTCCTCAGGAGTAATTATTTCTTTTTCTACAACTTCAGGTTCAGGAGGAATAAATGAATCCTGCATAGGATCTACTATTTTTTCAAGTACTTCTTCTGAAACTTCATTATAATTTTTTTCTAATTTAAAATTTTCTTCCTTATTAACAGTATTAGATTCACTTGTATTATTATCTATTTCTTTATTATTAGGTGTATAAAGACTACTATTACTAGTTTCTACTTCTGAAATTAAGTTTTGAACTGTATCCACTCTTTTTTCACAATCTATTCCAGTTGCAACTACTGAGACCCTAATATTATTGTGCATGCTATCATCTTGCGATGCACCAAATATTAAGTTAACATCATCATCTGACTGTTGGCGTATATGATCTACAATTTCATCTACTTCAAATAATGTTAAATCTGGGCCACCTGTTATATTAACTAAAACCCCCCTTGCACCAGCAAGTGACACATCATCTAATAAAGGATTAGCTATAGCTGCAGCTGCAGCATCTAATGCACGATTATCTCCTTCAGCGTCACCTGTTCCCATCATTGCCTTACCCATTTCCATCATTACGGACCTCACATCTGCAAAATCTAAGTTTATAAGTCCAGGCATCACCATTAAATCAGTTACTCCTCTAACTCCAGAATACAAGACTTTATCAGCCATCTTAAATGCATCTACAAATGTGGTTTGGGCATTTGCTATCCTAAATAAATTTTGGTTAGGTATTACTATTAAAGTGTCTACTGATTGCTGTAGCTCATTTATACCTTCTTCTGCTAAACGCATTCTGTTCTTGCCTTCAAATTGGAATGGCTTAGTAACACATCCAACTGTAAGAATTCCTCTTTCTCTTGCAGCTTTGGCTATTACTGGCGCGGCTCCAGTTCCTGTACCACCGCCCATTCCTGCTGTAACAAACAACATATGAGTTCCATCAATATGTTCCAATATCTGATCCAAAGATTCATCTGCAGCGGCCCTACCTATTTCTGGCCTTGCACCGGCTCCCAAACCTTGTGTTACATTTGCTCCTAGCTGAACCCTCATTTGCGCATTAGAATTAGCAAGTGATTGGGCATCCGTATTAGAAACAACAAACTCAACACCTTCTAAATGTGAAGCAATCATATTATTTACTGCATTACATCCCCCTCCTCCAACTCCAATTACAGTTATTCTAGGCTTTAATTCATGGGTAGGAGGCACACTGATATTAATTGACATATTTTATCTCCATTTTAATTAAGTTATTTAGTTTTTTTAAGTTAATAGATTTGGTGAAATTATTATTTAAAGACATAATTAATTTATTCCCTTTATTATGTTTTTAGGCTTATCAGTTTTTTCACTTAAAATAGTTTTTTTAAGTGTAATAGAGGAAATATCGCTAATAGGAATTGCTTGTAGTTTTAAATATTTATTATTTAAATATTCTATATTTTTTGCACTTGTGATAAATGACCATTCAGCATCTGCTAATCTAATTTTCTCATCTATATTTAGAATTTTTTTATTAATATTTTTTAATTTTAAATCTTCATTTTTAATTTCACTACTTAACCACATTGACCAAACAGTTCCAGTAACTGAAAAAATAATTATGAATATAATAAATATTCTCATCATGCGGCATTTTCCATATTATTTAACCTTTCAGCTGCTCTTAATTTTGCAGATCTTGACCTAGAATTAATATAAATTTCTTTATTATCAGCTATTACAACTTTCTTAGTAATTTGTTTAAAAGAAGGTTTTTCCTTATCTAGACTGCTGTAAATACTTGCAGAGTGCCTATGAGGATTAGGAGTAAATCCTGATCTAACCTTAATAAAGTTTTTTACAATTTTATCTTCTAGAGAATGAAAGCAAATTACGACTAACCTTGCTCCAGGAGACAACAAATCTTCAGCATCATTTAAAGCTTTTTCAATTTCTGTTAGTTCGTTGTTAACCTTAATTCTCAAAGCCTGAAAAGTTTTTGTGGCAGGATCTATTTTTAATTTTGGATTTTTTCCTATTGCAGACCTTACTATTTGAGCTAATTCAAATGTAGTAGTAATTAATTTATTCTTTCTATAATGAACAATTGCATTAGCTATTCTTCTAGCTTTTCTCTCTTCACCTAATGTAAATATTATATCATTCAGTGTCTGCTCATCACTCTCATTAATAATTTCAGCTGCAGATTTTCCTGAATTTTCCATTCTCATATCTAACGGCCCATCATATCTAAATGAAAACCCTCGTTTAGCATTATCAATTTGCATAGAAGAAACACCTAAATCGAATAATATTCCTCCATCTATATTTTCAATACCATTGCTTTCTAGTAAAAACTTTAGCCTTCCAATATTTCCTGTAATTAACTTAAAATTATTAGGATATTTATTTTTGGTTTTATCTGCATATATTTTAACTGAAGGGTCTCTATCAATAGAAACAACATTACAATTTGCTGAAGACAATATCATCTCTGTATGTCCTCCAGCACCATAAGTGCCGTCTACATAAGTAAGTCCATTTCTAATATTTAAGTTTTTAGCAACCTCGTCAGCTAATACAGGTATGTGACTATTTTTCAAATTTACTTTATGAGAAATAATTTTTGTCACTAATTGATCCTTAATTCTGTATGTTAAGATTTAATTTTTCTTCTTTTATCCATATATAATTTGGCTCTTTCTAAATAATCACCAAAAATTGTAGGATTCCATATTCTAAACCTTCTACCCATACCTACAAATAAGGCTTCCGACATAATTTTCATTTCTGACCTAAACGTCTCAGATAAAACTACCCTACCCTCATTATCAAACGATAGAATTGAACCTCCAAATATAACAGTAGACTCATATTCATTCTCTTCTAATAATGGATCGTTCAGATCTAGTTTATTTTGTAATAAATCTAAATAGTCTCTTGGATAAGCATCTAGAGCCTGTTCTGAAAGAGAAGGTTGAGTTATTATTCCAGAAAAATCATTACTTATTAATTTAGGACGCCAGGCAGCCGGGACTGATACTCTGCCTTTCTTATCTACTTTATTTAAGTATCTACCTATAAAATCTGACACTTTTAGCCCCTAATAAAAAACCCTCTAACCAAAATTTGGATATTTATGGGTTTATATAGTATTATCATGGGAATATATGGTTCGTCAAATATAGTTTTATAATTTTAAGTTAAATTGTCAGGCAGCCTATAAGCCGGGTTCTGTCTAGAGTGACTATTCATCTAGGATATCTGTTACCAAATACCTCATGCAACCTACCCAACAACACGTTGAAAACACCGTTACTAAATAAATAGTTTGTTGTTCCTACTTGGTCTTGCTCCCAGTGGGGTTTACCCTGCCATTTTAGTTACCTAAAACGCGGTGCGCTCTTACCGCACCTTTTCAACCTTACTTAATAATATTAAGCGGTATATTTTCTGTGGCACTTTCCCTAGAGTCTCCTCTGCCGGGAGTTATCCGGCACTGTGTTTCCATGGAGCCCGGACTTTCCTCTCTCTAATAATAAAGAGCAGCCACTCAGCTACCTGACATCCTAAACTAAGCAATATTTATAAAAAATTCAATATAAAGCTCTAACTTTAATAAAAGCCTTACAAACAGAATAAGCTACATTGATTACTAATTCATTTGTATCTTCAGTGATATCTTTTGGAATAAAATGCCTTTTAAAAGCGACTAAGCTTGGTTTAAAGTGATTTTTAGCATCGTAACCAATTTCTAATAATAAATTATATAGCAACTTTTCAGATTTTAAAGCCTCAGGAACACTAACTATTTCATTAGGCCAAATAGCCAGATCTTTTTTAGCTAACCTATGCCAATCAAACTTTTCACCAGGGTCAGATTTTCTTGATGGAGCAATATCAGAATGTCCAAGAATCCGATCTTTCTTAATATCGTATTTTGTAATAAGAAGCTCAATTAATTTTTCTAAAGATCTATATTGGTTTGGGCTAAATAGTTTATAATCATTTTTATGACCAGGGTTTTCTAACTCTATTCCTATAGAAGTCTCATTTAAATTCTTTCTTTTTAACCATTGTGAAACACCTGCATGCCAAGCTAAATTAGAATCATCAACTAACTGCCATATTTTTCCATCTTGATTAATAAAATAATGAGCACTAACTTTAGATTCTTTATTACACATATAATTTAATGCTAATTCTGCACTCTTCATTCCAGTATAATGTATAATAATTGTATCTAAAATGCTTATATCTTTCCTATGATTAAAATTTGGAGATTTATATTCACGGGAAATGGATAAACTCATTAATTTATATTTTTTCTATGTTGTAATATTCTTTCATAAGCTTCATTAATAATAGATAGTCGTTCATTCGCAAACTTAAGAAACTCATCCGGCAAACCTTTAGAAACCAATGTATCTGGATGATACTCTTTTACTAACTTATAATATTTCTTTTTTAATTCGGATTCAGAATCACTTGATTTAGATAACAGCACTTTATAATCATTATTTATATTGAATTGCTGATTAACATTTAAAAATTGAGCTTTTATAGATTCTACTAAATTAATTGGCATTTTAAATATTTTAGAAATATCCCTAATCATATTTTCTTCATTTGTATGCAATTCTCCATCAGCCAAGGCTATTTTATAGAGAGAATTTATAAACTCTATATATAACTCTTGTTGATTTCCAAAAACCGATAACAACTGTTTTGCATACATCTTATATCCATCTGAATTTTTTTTGGCACTATTAAAAATCTCTCCTATCGCTACCTCATCTTTTGGATCAAAATCAAATACCTCACGAAATTTTTTAATTTCATCTTGTGTTACCTTACCATCTGCTTTTGATAATTTTGCTGCGATTACTATAACTCCTGTAGCAAAGGCTAATTGTTTTTCATTTTCGTTATATTGAGAAAACTGATTGTTTATAATATTATCTTGCTCTGAATTTAAAATCCTGGAATCTGCATTTCTAATTTTATCTATTTTATAGCCTAATGCTAATCCTAATACAGCACCTAATGGTCCACCTAGAACCATGCCAGCCCCACCTCCTATTACTTTTCCCCAAACAGACATAAAAAAACCCTTTTAATAAAATTAACATTATTGTTTAATTATAAGTTAATAATAAATATAATAAATATAATAATATTTTTAATTAGTAGAGTCTAAAATTGATTAATCTTAAATATAAAAATAATAAATGGGATTTTTGGATAGATAGAGGTGGCACTTTTACTGACATTGTAGCAATTGATCCAAAGGGTGTTTTTCATATAAAAAAAATTCTTTCTCATAACCCTTCTTTTTATAAAGATTCAATCATAGAAGGAATAAGACAATTTTTAAAAACTAAAAAAAATAAAAATATATGCTCTAATTTAATTAACGAAGTAAGAATTGGAACAACTGTAGCTACAAATACTCTATTAACTAAAACAGGTGATAAAACCTGTTTATTCATAACAAAAGGCTTTAAAGATTCCTTAAAAATAGGTGACCAATCTCGCTCAGATATTTTTGCAAGAAGAATCATTCCTAATAAAACACTTTATGATAACGTTTATGAAATTTCAGAGAGATTGTCTAATACAGGAAAAGTTTTAGTAAAAATAGATATAAAAAAAACTAAAATTTTAATGAGCAAAGCACTAAATAGAGGATATAAATCTGCTGCAATTGTCTTAATTCATGCTTGGAAATACCCTAAACATGAAAAAGTTCTAAAAAAAATAGCTATAGAATTAGGTTTTAAGAATGTGTGTATAAGTTATGATACTGCTCCATTAATTGGATTAAATGCAAGAGGAGATACGACTGTTGTAGATGCGTACTTAACTCCTAAATTAAATCGATACACTAAAAATATATCTATAAATATACGAAATACTAACATATTATACATGCAATCCACTGGAGGACTAACATCTAGCAGTAATTTTAATGGGAAAGATGCAGTATTATCTGGTCCAGCTGGAGGAGTAATTGCTGCAGTCGAAACAAATAAATTATATAAAAATTATGGAGGAATAATAGGACTAGATATGGGTGGAACATCAACTGATGTTTTTCACTATAAAAATCAATATGAAAGATCTCATGAAAATATTATTGCTGGTAATAAAATAAAAGTACCTATGCTTAATATTAATACCATTGCTGCAGGCGGAGGATCTATAATAAAATTAGATGGGTCAAAGGTAACAGTTGGTCCAAAAAGTGCGGGAGCATCTCCCGGCCCTGCTTGTTATGGTATAGGAGGACCTGCGACAATTACTGACTGCAACTTGTTATTAGGATATATTCAAGTTAATAATTTTCCTAAAATTTTTGGAAAACAAGGCAATGAACCTTTAAGCAAAAAAGCTTCAATAAAAGCTTTAAAAAAAATTACTAATGAAATTCAGAAATTATCTAAAGAACATATATCAATTTATGAACTAGCAATGGGCAGTATTAGTATAGCAAATGAAAGTATGGCTAATGCTATTAGAAAAATTTCTATAGAAAAAGGTCATGATATAGAAAAACATGCTTTAGTAGGATATGGAGCTGCGGCAGGTCAACATATATGCAATATTGCTGACTCTTTAAATTTAAAAACTATCATTATGCATCCATTTTCTAGTGTTTTAAGTGCATATGGCATGGGTTTTGCAGAATTAAAAGTTATTAAAACAGTAACAATTGAAAAGGAAATATATAGTAAATATAAAGAATTAAATAAGGACTATAAAAAACTGGAACAAAAAGGAAAAAAAGAACTTAAAGTTAGCGACCCTTTAGTTAAATTAAAAGACATAACTATAACAAAAACAATTAGTTTAAAATATAATGGAACTGATAGTTTTATCAGATTAGAACACGAAGATTTAGATATATGTATAAGAAAATTTAAAAATTTATATAAAAAACAATTTGGCTTTTTGCATTTAAATAGATCAATTATTATTGATAATATTTCAGCTGAAGTATCTATACCAAACAAAACTAATTATACATCAATTAAAAATTTAAAAATAAACTATAATGTTAAAAATGAAGGAAAATGTTTAACATATATAAAAAATAAATTTCAAAAAATTAAATCTTATAATAGAGATAATTTGAAAATAGGGGATTACATAAAAGGACCTTCAATAGTATATGAAAATAATACAGCATTATATATTTCAGAATTATGGAATGGGTGCATTAGCAAAGATAGTCAAATAATCATCTCTAAAACTCAAAAGAAATCAAGTAAAATAATTAATAATAAAAAAGTAGACCCTATCCGACTAGAGATATTTAATAATATGTTTATGGCTTTAGCCGAAGAAATGGGAACAGTTTTAAAAAATACTGCATATTCTATTAATATAAAAGAAAGGCTGGATTTTTCTTGTGCTTTATTTGATAAAAAAGGTGGGCTAATTGCAAACGCTCCACATATTCCGATTCACTTAGGCTCTATGGGGGAAAGCATAAAATATGTAATACAAAAAAATAAAAATAACATGAATAATGGAGACAGCTTTATACATAACAACCCCTATACTGGAGGGACTCATTTACCTGACATAACAGTCATTACTCCTATTTTTATATCATATAAAAAAGATCCCGATTTTTTTGTTGCGAGCAGAGCTCATCATTCTGACATAGGCGGCAGCACACCTGGTTCTATGCCTGCTATGTCTAAAAATATAAATGAAGAAGGTGCAGTTTTTAATGGAGAAAAAATTGTTAAGAAAGGAAGGCTTAATTACAAAATTATTCTTAAAATATTTAACACATCTAAATACCCTGCAAGAGATACTAATTCAAATTTTGCAGACCTTGCGGCACAACTAGCAGCATCTAATTCTGGGAAAAACAGTATAAATAGAATGGTTAATAAATATAGCCTTAATACAATAAATGCTTATATGAAACATGTTACTAATAATGCTGAAGATGCTATAAAAATTGCACTGAGTAAATTAAAAAATGGTAAGTATGAAACTTTAATGGATAATGGCTCAAAAATTAAAATTAATATTATAATTAATAAAAAATACAACACTGCTAGTTTTGATTTTACAGGCTCTTCAAAACAAACAACTGATAATTTTAATGCTCCTATAGCGGTAACTAAATCAGCTATACTATATATTTTAAGAACATTAATAGAAAAAAAAATACCTTTAAATGATGGTTGTTTAAAGCCAATTAAAATTATAATACCTAACAATTCTATACTAAGTCCTAAATACCCTGCAGCTGTAGTTGCAGGAAATGTTGAAACAAGCCAAACCATAGTTGATACAATTAATAATGCATTAAAAATTCAAGCTGCATGTTATGGAACTATGAGTAATTTTACTTTTGGAAGTAAAAATTATGGTTATTATGAAACTATTTGCGGGGGCGAAGGCGCAAGCAAAAATCACAATGGAGCAAGCGCAGTTCAATGTCATATGACTAATACTAGAATGACAGATCCTGAAATATTAGAATTACGTTACCCAGTTAAAATAAATAATTTTTCAATCAGAAAAAATAGTGGCGGCAAAGGCTTATTTAATGGAGGAGATGGGGTTATTAGGGAAATTGAATTTTATGAAAGCATGACTGCTGTAATCTTGTCAAATAGAAGAAAAATAGCCCCACATGGCATACTAAATGGAAAAGATGCTTTAAAAGGCATAAACCTTATAAAAAGAAAAGGCAAAGGCATTAAAAAATTAGATTCAAGCGAAACTATTAATGTAAAACCTGGAGACACTATTATAATAAAAACCCCTGGAGGTGGAGGGTATGGCAAAAAAGCAACACTCTAACAATAATATCTTTTTAAAAGTAACTTGAACAAGAATTAATATAAAATATATTATATAATAATACAATAATTATAGTCAGGAAAAAATGTATAAAAATATAATTAATTTTAAGATTTTATTTATAATAGTGTATCTTTTTTTAAATGGATGCGCTTCTAGCCCTGACACAGCAGGGAAACAAGAGAATGACCCTTTTGAATCTATAAATAGACAAATTTATGCTTTTAATAATGGGGCAGATGAATACGTAATAGGGCCTATAGCTCATGCCTACAGAGATGTTCTCCCCAATCCAATTAGAGACAGTATAAGAAATTTTCTTCTTAATTTAAAAACTCCTTTAAGCGCCATGAATGCTACTTTACAAGGTGATTTTACTAGAGGTATATCCGCAGTAGGAAGATTTGCAATCAATAGTACTGCAGGTGTATTAGGTTTATTTGATGTTGCTAATTATATAGGCCTTGAACCAGTAGATGAAGATGTGGGCCAAACACTTGGTGCATGGGGTATAGAGCCAGGACCATATTTAGTACTTCCTATTCTAGGACCTTCTTCTACAAGAGATTTAGCTGGCAAAGTTGGAGATTGGTTAATTGATCCATTAGGCCTATACCTAATTAGAGAAGATTATGAAGATTTTTTATTAGCAACAAAAATTACAAAGGCCTTAGATACTAGAGTCCAATTAGATGGCGTGATTGAGGGCACAAGAGAGAATTCATTAGACCCATATGCAATTATGCGAACAATGTATTTACAAAGAAGAGCTAGGCAAATAGCTAATGAAGAATCTGAAGACACTTCTATTTATGATATAGATATTGATGTAATGCTTTTAAACTAATAAAGATATTAGGCAAATATGATTAAAATACTAAAAAATATTTTTATTTATTTATTTATCTTATTTTGTATTTCAAAATATAGTTATGCAATTGATGAAAATGTAGCTGTGAAATATATTGAAAATGTTGGTCAACAGGCTATAAATATTTTAAAAACACCTATAGAAGATTTACAAACCAGAGAATTATTATTTGAAAAAATGTTAAATAATAATTTTGACAAAAAGCTTATTCATAGAGCTGTATTAGGAAGAGCTGCTAAAGGGGCTTCAGAAGAAGAACTTATAAGGTTTGGCAAAGCATTTGATAAACATATTATAAAAGTTTACGCTTCCCAATTAGGAGTCTATTCAAATCAATTATTTATAATTGATAAAGCTTTTAAAAAAGGAAAAAAAGATACTATTGTATCTTCTCATATAGAACATGAAACAGCACCTCCTCTTAGGATAGATTGGAGACTTAGAGATAGAGGTGAAGGAACTAAAATTATAGATATAGCTATAGAAGGTGTAAGCTTATTGGCTACTAAAAGAGCAGACTTTGGAGCCTCAATTAAAAAAGGTGGCTTACATTCTTTAATAATTGATTTAGAAACAAAGAATGTTGAAAATAAATAATTTATCTTGTAATTGGTTTATATTTAATTCTATGAGGTCTATCCGAAGTTTCTCCAAGCCTTCTTTTTCTATCTTCTTCATATGACTCGTAATTTCCCTGAAACCATTCAACGTGACTAGAACCTTCAAAAGCTAAAATATGTGTAGCTATTCTATCTAAAAAATACCGGTCATGACTAGTAATTAAGGCGCAGCCAGAAAATGAGCCTAAAGCTTCTTCAAGTGCTCGTAAAGTATCTACATCTAAATCATTGGTTGGCTCATCTAATAGTAATACATTTGCACCTGACTTTAACATTTTAGCTAAATGAACCCTATTTCTCTCTCCTCCAGATAATTGTCCAATAATTTTCTGCTGATCTCCGCCCTTAAAATTAAACCATGAAACATATGCTCTACTAGGTACACTTTGTCTTCCAAGGTCAGTCTGTTCAGAGCCTCCACTAATTTCGCTCCATACAGTATTTTTATCATTTAATGAATCTCTATTTTGATCTATGTATCCTAAATTGACACTTTCTCCAACTATTACATTTCCACTATCAGCTTTCTCCTTTCCAGAGATCATATTAAATAGTGTAGTTTTTCCTGCTCCATTAGGCCCTATTATTCCTACTATTGCGCCAGGAGGGATTTTAAATGATAAATTATCAATTAATAACTTATCTCCAAAACCCTTATATATATTTTTAATTTCAATAACATTAGCCCCTAACCTTTCTCCAGATGGAATAACAATTTGCTGAGGAGAAGGACCTTTTTCTCTAGCTAAAGATTCGGCCACTAAAACTTCATAAGCATTAACCCTAGCTTGTGATTTAGATTGTCTAGCTTTTGGGTTTTGTCTAACCCAATCCAACTCATTAGCAATAGTTTTTTGTATAGACACATCTTCCCTAGCTTCTTGTTTAAGTCTTTTCTGCTTATGCTCTAACCAATTAGAGTAATTACCTTCAAAAGGAATTAAATTCCCCCTATCAATCTCCAAAATCCAACCAGCAACATTATCTAAAAAATATCTATCATGTGTAATAGCAACAACTGTTCCAGGAAAATCTGCTAAAGTTCTTTCTAGCCAAGCTACAGATTCAGCATCTAAATGATTAGTAGGTTCATCTAATAAAAGCATGTCTGGCTTAGATAATAGCAGTTGGCATAAAGCTACCCTTCTTTTTTCTCCACCTGATAAATCAGATATATTACTTTCAGAGGGAGGACAACGTAAAGCATCCATTGCAATTTCAATATGCCTATCTATATCCCAACCATCAATAGAATCAATTTTTTCTTGAAGGTCTGCTTGTTTTGTTAATAAGTCATTCATTTCTTCATCTGTTGTAACTTCACCAAATTTTAAACTTACTTCTTCAAACTCCTTTAAAGTATTTTTTAGATCTGAAATACCTAACATAATATTTTCATATACATTTAAATCTTTATCTAAAATGGGTTCCTGCGCTAAGTAACCTACTTTTATATTTTCTGCCGACCATGCTTCACCAGAAAACTCTTTATCTAAACCTGCCATAATTTTTAATAAAGTAGATTTTCCTGCTCCATTTGAACCTAAAACACCAATTTTAGCACCTGGATAAAAAGATAACCAACCGTCCTTTATTACTTGCTTACCACCTGGCCAAGTTTTATTTAACTCTTTCATTACGTAGACATATTTAGCGCTCATATATCAAACCTCCATTTATACAGCATAGTGACTTTATATTTTAATAAAATAAATATATAAAAAAGACTTATAAACATTTAAAATGAGAAGCAAAGTATTCTTTACAAAAAAATATAGTAAAAAGGTATTAAAATGCATAAAACAAAATTTTTTGGTCTAATTATAGGTCTAATATTTCTTATGATTGCATGCCTACTTCCTTCTCCTGAATCATTAAATAGTAAGGCATGGTTGACCTTAGGAGTTGCAATGTTAATGGCAACATGGTGGTTAACAGAAGCTATACCTTTACCTGCGACAGGACTATTACCAATAGTGCTTTTTCCTCTATTAGGTGTAAGCTCTGTAAAAGAAACTGCTCAAGCTTTTAGCCACCCAATAATATTTCTCTTTATGGGTGGTTTTATAATTGGCTTAGCTATGCAGCATACAGGCCTCCATAAAAGAATAGCTTATTATATAATTTCTAAGTTTAAGAGTAGTCCTCAATCTCTAATTTTTGGGTTTATGTGTGCTACTGCTTTTTTATCTATGTGGATTAGTAATAGCGCAACAGCTATTATGATGTTGCCCATTGCATTGTCCATTATTACTGTATTTAAAGAAGATAATAAAAATAAAAATAATAACTTTGATAAAGCCTTAGTATTAAGTATTGCATTTTCTGCAACTATAGGAGGAATAGCCACAATAATTGGAACTCCTCCTAATACCGTAATGGCTGCTATGTTATCTGAATTATATAACTATGAAATAAATTTTGTAGATTGGTTAAAAATTGGATTACCTACTTCACTTTTATTGTTACCTATAACTTGGGTAGTTCTTATATATTTATGCTTTCCATTAGATCCTAAAATAATAATAAAAGATAAAATTATTAATGATAAAATTAAAAATTTAGGTAAAATTTCTCAAGATGAGATAATGGTAGGAATAATATTTATAACTACAGCTTCTTTATGGATATCTAGAAAGTGGCTTTCAAATACACTAGAAGGCCTTATTCCATCAGGAGCACTAAACGATTCCACAATAGCTATAACAGCAGCAATTATTTTATTTATAATTCCATCTAATAGACCTAAAAGAAAAAGATTAATTAATTGGGAAGTAGCCCAAAATATTCCTTGGGGAGCATTGATATTAATAGGTGGAGGATTATCTCTTGCTTCAATTATAAGCTCATCTGGTTTAGCTACATGGATTGGATCTCTAAGCAGCAACATATCAAATATTTCAATTATTTTTATTGTACTAATAAGTATAGTAAGTATAATTTTACTAACAGAATTAACCTCCAATACTGCAACTGCATCAACATTTATACCCATTCTTGGTGCAACAGCTCTTGGGCTTGGGCAGAACCCTCTACTTTTAATTATACCCGCCACTTTAGGCGCTAGTTGCGCCTTTATGATGCCTGTTGCCACTCCTCCAAATACTATTGCTTATTCTTCCGGTCATCTTAAGATTTTTGATATGATAAAAGCGGGAATTTGGCTTAATATAATTTCCATAATTATAATAGGAATTATTATTACATTAATTTTAGGTCCCGTATTTGATGTAGAATTAAATAAAATTCCACTCTGGGTAAAATAAATATATAAACTAACTTTGTACTTGAAAGATAAATAATATATTTTAAAATTTTTTAATATAAGGAATATGTCATGAAAATTATAATTATTACTTTAATCAGCTCAATGTTTTTGCTAAATTTAGCTTATACTCATGATCGAATAAACAATAATGAAGAAAAACAGTATCACCATGAGCACAAAAAAAATAAAAGCTTGTAATATATAATTATACGTATTATTTTTTCCTATTCAATATAAAACGAGAACATAAAATATGAAAATTGCTATAGTAAAAGAAACTGAAGATTTAGAAAAACGGGTTGCCGGCACCCCAGAAACAGTTAAAAAATTAATATCTCTGGGTTTTTCTGTAGATGTAGAAGAAGATGCAGGACTTAATTCTTTTTTTTCTAATGATTTATACAAAATTGCCGGGGCAAATATTATTTCTGATACTAATACAATTGTTTCATCAGCTGACATAGTTCTTAAAGTGAATAATGTGCATAAAGATGGCAAAGGTGCTGATAATATAAAATACTATAAAAATAAAACTAAAATTATAGGTTCTTTAAAGCCTTTACAAAATAAAGAAAAAATTAAAGATTTGGCAAATAATAATATAGATGCTTTCTCTGTTGAACTTATTCCAAGAATTAGTAGAGCTCAATCTATGGATGCATTATCCTCACAATCTAATCTTGCGGGATATAAAGCTGTTATAGATTCTGTATCTGAATTTTCTAAAGCAATTCCGATGATGATGACAGCTGCAGGAACTATAGTTCCTGCTAAGGTTTTAATACTTGGTGCCGGCGTAGCAGGTTTACAAGCCATAGCTACTGCAAGAAGACTAGGTGCTATAGTTTCAGCTTTTGATGTAAGAGCAGCAGCTAAAGAGCAAGTTGAAAGCCTAGGAGCAAAGTTTATTGAAGTAGTACTAGATAATACTGAAGTTTCTAATAATGAAACAGATACTGGTTATGCTAAAGAAATGTCAGAAGAATATAAAAAGCAACAAAAAGACCTTCTGCATCAAACTATTAAAACTCAAGATATAGTAATAACGACTGCTTTAATTCCAGGAAAAGAAGCTCCAGAATTAATTACGACTGATATGGTTAAAGATATGAAGCCAGGATCAATAATTGTGGACTTAGCCGCTGAAGCTGGAGGAAATTGCAAACTAACTAAATTGAATGAAACTATTATTGCGCATAATGTTAAAATAATGGGTTATGCAAATTTTCCAAGTAAACTCTCCCAAGATGCAAGTAGTTTATACTCAAAAAACTTATTTAACTTTGTTCAATTAATGGTTAAAGATAAAAAAATTGAAATAGATTGGAAAGATGAAATTCTACAAAAATCTTGTGTTAGTTATGACGGTAAAGTTCTTAACATTTAGACCTAGGGAAAGACAATATGACTGATCCATTTATTATAGACTTAACAATATTTATCCTTGCTATCTTTGTAGGTTATTTTGTTGTTTGGTCGGTTACATCTGCGTTACATACTCCTCTAATGTCTGTTACTAATGCTATCTCAGGAATAATAATTGTTGGAGCTCTAATTGCACTTGGCTCAGCAAGTAATGAGATTGACGTTACATCTAAATGGTTAGGTTTTATAGCAATTATTATAGCTTCAATAAATATTTTTGGAGGGTTCGTTGTTACGTGGAGAATGTTAGCAATGTTTAAAAAAAATAAAGGAAAAGATAAATGATAAGTATCAACTTTTCATCCCTTTTATATTTATTAGCTTCCATACTTTTTATATTATCACTTAAAGGTTTATCTAGCCCAACTAGCGCTAGAAAAGGTAATTACTTTGGTATTACTGGAATGGTTTTAGCAATTATTACCACGATCCTGCAACCTGAAACATCAAATTATTCTCTAATCATAACTGCAATTTTAATTGGAGGAGTTATAGGAACCACTATAGCACTAAAAATAGAAATGACAGCTATGCCTCAATTAGTTGCAGCTTTTCACAGTTTAGTTGGTGTAGCAGCCGTGCTCGTAGCATATACTGCATTATTATCACCAGAATCATATGGTATCGGTAGTATAGGATCAATAAAAAGTGCAAGTAGAATAGAGATGTCTTTGGGTGTAGCCATAGGCGCAATAACCTTCACAGGCTCGATTATTGCCTTTGGAAAACTCCAAGGAATTATAAGTGGAGCACCGTTAGTATTTAAAGGGCAACATATAGTTAACCTCTTAATAGGCATGGCTATGGTTGTATTAATTATATGTTTTACTAATAATGAAGACCCTAATTTTTTTCATATGTTAACTATATTGGCCTTATTAATAGGCATCCTATTAATTATACCTATTGGCGGAGCAGATATGCCTGTAGTAGTTTCTATGTTAAATTCATATTCTGGATGGGCGGCCGCAGGTATAGGTTTTACACTGCAAAATACGGCTTTAATAATAGTTGGCGCTTTAGTAGGAAGTTCCGGTGCTATTCTTTCTTATATAATGTGTAAAGCTATGAATAGGTCATTTATAAGCGTAATATTAGGAGGTTTTGGTAATACTACAGAAGATCAAAAAACAGGAAATGCTAATAAAAATGCAAAGTCTGGAAGCGCTGAAGATGCTGCTTTTATTATGCAGAATTCTCAAAATGTAATTATTGTTCCTGGTTATGGAATGGCAGTAGCTCAAGCACAGCATATTTTAAGAGAAATGTCGGATAAATTAAAAAGCTCAGGCGTAAATGTTAAATATGCTGTTCACCCAGTTGCAGGAAGAATGCCTGGACATATGAATGTATTATTAGCTGAAGCTAATGTTTCATATGATGAAGTTTTTGAGTTAGAAGACATTAATAGTGATTTTTCTTCTACAGATGTAGCTTTTGTTATAGGAGCTAATGATGTAACAAATCCAGCTGCTAAAACTGACCCTGCTAGTCCAATAGCAGGAATGCCCATTTTAGAAGTTGAAAATGCAAAGACTGTTCTATTTGTTAAAAGGTCTTTATCTCCTGGTTATGCTGGTATTGATAATGATGTTTTTTATAAAGAAAATACTATGATGCTTTTTGCAGATGCCAAAAAAATGTGTGAAAAGATAGTTCAAGCACTAGATTAAATAATAATATTTAAGAAACATGTTAAATTATATAAGCAATTAGGGAAAAATTAAGAATTATTTTTTAAAAAAACTTCTAAATTTTCAACTTCTGTATCATTCATAGAAATTAGAATAGCTTGTTTTAAAATTTCTCCATCCTTGCTGTTGTTAAGATCATCCATTTTGTTTTCTACTAAAGCACTATTAATCATATTATACTTTATTTTTCCTCTATCCCAAGTATCTCCATAACCTTTTAAAATTTGGGGCATATCTGCTAAACCTTCTGCGAAAGTTAAAGATTTACTAAAAGCAATAATTATATTATTCATCCATTTTTCTATATTTTTTTGCTCTTCATTATAACGTAGAGAAATAATTCTTATATAGCGAAAAACTGATAAAAATTTTAGACTAAGAAAACCAAATATCGTTAATGAATTAATTTTCATTCCTTTTCCAATAAAAGGTAAGAATGACATTATTTTATTATTTCTTATAAAGAACTGTCCTATTTTTCTAGGCAACATAGCCCCTATTTCATTTATGCCTGGTTTAAAAATGTCTTGAACCATAAGTATTTGATTGTTTTTAATCTTTATTTCTTCTTTTATTTTTATAAACCTTTCTGGTTTTATCTTAAGTTGTGCAACTCTCGGGATATCTTCATAAGTCATCCACAATGATAATCTTCTAACTATATTTTCTATAATTGGAATTACCTGTTCATTTTCTATGTTTATTGAAGAAACTATTTTTTTAATTCTAGACATATAAACTTCTGCATATTTCTCATTTTGATAATCAATACACCTTTCTTTTCCTAGAACCACTAGATTAGAAAGTTCCATTGGTAATGAAGATAAAAAAAACTCATCATTAAACTGTTTTTTTACTGATATAGGGCTCGCTAGGGAATTAGCATCAAACATATTTTTAGCATTAGAATTGACCTTACTATAAGTAAAATTAAAGCCTTTTAAACTATTTTTTCCAAAATCATTTTTAGAAAAAATATTTTCACATGTGTTTTTTGACCATGGAAAAATATTGCTGCCTGCTAGTGCTCCAAACATTGGTGCAGAAACAATTGTTGAATGACTCAAAGCTATTTCGCTTAAATCTAAACATACAAAATTTTTAGACATTTTAGCACATGCCGCTAATATTTTATCTTTATTAAACCTCCCATCTGCCAAATGTGATTTTTCTAAATTTGTATACGTTCTACTAGAGGAAGTAATTAATAAAGTTCTGTCGGGGTTTACATATCCTTTTTCAAGAACCCTTGCAGCTTCTAATAATTCACTAGCAATAACTACATCTACTCGTCCAGGCTTTGGATACAATGATAATACTGGCTCCTTGCCTTTTTCAAAATTTTGATCGCATATTTCAAGATAATAGCTAGTACTTCCTGTTCTTTGAGCAACTCCTGGTATAGAAGTTCCTTGTACAAAAAAATTTTCTTTTCTTGCACAATCCAAAATCCAATTCATTAAAGTTCCACCACCTTCTCCCCCTAGAGCGGTAATTAATATAGATAGAGTTTTATAATTACTCAAGACAATAAACCAATAACTTTATTTCTAAGCCATGATACAGAACGTTCTTTTAAATTAGGGTTATTTATTATTTCAGCTTTATAAAAAGAAGGACATAATGTTGCTTCTATTGCATTTTCACCGCACAAACCACAACCAACACACCCATCAGTAATATGTGCTACTGGATCTACTTTTAAAGGGTCACTAGATGGTTTAACTGTTAATGTTGGACATCCAGAAAGTCTTATACATGAGTGATCACCCGTACATGTAGCTTCATCTACCCCATACTTAACTCTCACAAATCGTTTATTCATTTTTATAGCATTAGCTTTAATAGGTTTTAATCGTCTTTGCCTTTCTAACTGACATTCCCCTTCAGCAATAATAACTTTTAAACCATTAAAAGAACTTTTAAATGCCTCAGCTATGACCTTTTTAACAGCACCAACTTCATATGTATGAACAGTTTTTATCCACTTTACACCTAAGCCTTCCAATGCTTTTTCTATTGTCTTATCTGTGCTAGTAGAACTTTTAGAAGCAGCCGCTAGTCTATTACTAGATTCAGGAGTTGAAATAAGATCCTGCGTACCGGTTGCTGATGTATACCCATTCTGAAGTATAACCAATATACCATCAGAATTATTTAATAGCCGTGATGCTACACCACTTAGCAAACCATTATGCCAAAAACCTCCATCTCCCATTATAGCAATAGGTCTTTTTTCAGAAAAACTTTGAACACCTGCACTTGAAGCTAAACTCATTCCATAACCTAAAATAGATTGACCAAAAGAAAATGGAGCAAAGGTAGCAAAAGAGTGACACCCTATATCTGTGGAAACATGAATTTTTCCTATATCTTTCTCTACCATTTTTAAAGCTGAAAAAAATGGTCTTTCTGGGCACCCTGTACAAAAGCCTGGAGGTCTAGCAGGAACCACTTCTCCTAGAAAAGAAGATGCTTCATTTCTTAATTGATCTATTTCTACATTGTAATTTAAATTAGAAAAGTTTTGAAAATCAGGAATATAATTATTTATAAAACTGAAAACGCCTTTATATATAACTTCAGAAGTATATTCTCCTGCCATAGGAAGAATGTCTTTACCCTTCAAATCTACATTGATTTTTTCTTTATGTAATAATAGTCCTAATTCCTGTTCAATATATTGAGGTTGTCCCTCTTCAATAATTAATAATGCTTTAAATTTTTTTGCGTAAGAAATAATTTCATCTGGAATTAATGGGTGCACGACGTTTAAAACATAAATAGACACTTGAGTGTTACCTAAACTATCAGCAAGACCCATTTCTTCCAAAGAAGATATTAAATTATTATAAAGTCCACCCTGTACTATTAAAGCTACTTCTTTTATTGTTCCTTCAAAAAATTCATTTAGAGAATTATCTGCTACATAATGTTTTGCTAGTTCTGCTCTTTGTCCATATTTTAGTTTTTCTTGAGCATAAGTACTGGGAGGATGTGCTATTAAATCATAATTATGTTGAGCCACTTCTTTGATTTTATTAATACTTGAAATATTGGGTTTGACATTATCTTTTGTAATAAATGTTCCCTGTAAATGACACGCCCTAATTCTTAATTGCATCATGACAGGTGTATGTGAATATTCAGAAAGTTCAAATGCCTTTTGCACTGTATTAACTATTACTTGAAGGTTAGGACGAGGGTCCAATAACCAGATAGTTGATTTCAACGCTATACCATGTGTTCTTTCTTGAATGATACTCGAGCCTTCACCATAATCTTCGCCAATTATAATTAATGAGCCTCCTAATACACCAACAGAAGATAGATGGGATAATGCATCTGAGGCAACATTACTTCCTACTATAGACTTCCAAGTAACAGCTCCTCTTACAGGATAATTTATTGATGCTCCAAGCATTGCAGCTGCAGATGATTCATTTGCACAAGCTTCTACATGAACTCCTAATTCTTTCATATAATCTTTAGCTTGAACCATAACATCTAATAAATTGGAAACTGGTGATCCTTGATAACCACCTACATAAGAAACACCTGATTCTAATAATGCTTTTGTTACAGCCAGTATACCTTCTCCTTGAAAAATTTCTCCTTCTCCAAGTTTAAGGGCCTCTATTTCCTTTTTAAAAGATCTTTCCATTTAGCTATCCATATAAATAAATTATTATTTTACCATTTATTTCTTAATTGTCTTAATAATAAAAAAACTTCTTTTTGAGATGGTTTAGACGGTAATTCTGGAAATTCTTCTCTTAGCTTATCTATAATAATAGTATTTGAGAGTCTAAAAAAAGTATTAATATTATTCTCCATTTCTAAATTTGTAATTACACTACCTGGTTCAAAATTATTTTTTATAGAGTTGAGTAATTCTTGAGCCTGTATGTTATTAGGCTCTCTATCTAATGTAAATTTCAAATTATTTTCCAAATAATCATGACCAGGATATATTAAAGTATTATTTGATAAGTTTTTAAATTGCTTAAAAAATGTTTCATAAAGTTGTTCTGGATGACCTCCATTATGACAATTACCGGCTCCAGCATTAAATAATGTATCGCCTGAAAATATAGCAGGTTTATCTGTCTTAGATAATAGACAAATATGTGTCATAGTATGACCAGGAGTATCCAAAACCTCTAATTCTAATTCCTTTCCTACTTTAATTATATCTCCTTCAGACAAAGATTTAGACATTCCAGGAATACTTCCAGAGGCTCCTTTGTGTGCCATGATTATAGCCCCTGTCAAATTAGATAAATTAATATTTCCTCCAGTATGATCACCATGTTCATGTGTGTTTAATATTTTAGTAATATTCCAACCATTATCTTTAGCTTTATCAAAGCACATTTGTGACTCCAGAGGATCAATTGCTATAGCTTCACCTGTATGAGGACAGGCTATTAAATAATTATAGTTTCTATAAGCGTTTCCAGTCCATATTTGTTCTACTAACATCAGTACCTCCTATGAATGCTTTTATAAAATTTAAATTTATTATATATATATTTTATTATATAATAATATATTGAAAAAAATGACTAAAAAAAAACTTAAAATAGTAATTCCTGGTGGTCTTGATATAGATTTTGAAAAGTATTTAAAATACAACTTTAAAAAACAAGGAACTTTATCACACTATAATATATCAAGTATAAAAAATAAGCCTGGTTTGCTTACCAAAGCTTTATTTGATGCTGATGTTTTTATTACAACTCGCTGGCCAAATAAAAATATAATTACAACAAAATTAAAGCTCATCCAAATTCCTGCAGCAGGTTATGATAACATTCATTTTGAATCCGTTCCTGCAGGATGTAAAGTTAGCAATACTTTTGAACATGAAATTCCTATGGCTGAATATTGTATGTTAGCCATGCTAGAATCTGAAATAAATTTAAATAAAATGAATTCCCAACTTAGAAAAGGTAATTGGTCAGGATATTTTTCAAGCGTATCTTTTCATGGGGAATTACATAACAGAAATTTAGGAATAATTGGTTTTGGTCATATTGGAAAAGAAATTACTAAAAGAGCAAATGCTTTTGGATTGAAGACAACAGCAATAATTCGTGACATTACTAAATATAAAACAAACAATAAAATTAATTTTGTATCTATCAAAAATATTAAACAAGAAATTCATAAATTTGATTACCTTATTATTGCATGTCCACTTAATGAAGAAACTAAAGATATGATTAACTTAAAATTAATAAGAAACATGAAAAAAAATGCTATAATTATTAATGTAGCTAGAGGACCTATAATTAATGAAGCTGATTTATATATAGCCTTAAAAAACAAATTAATAAGAGGGGCTATTATTGATGTTTGGTATAATTATCCTCAAAATGGTTCAAGCAAAAAACTCTACCCTTCAAAATACCCTTTACATCAATTAGATAATGTAACACTTAGCCCTCACTCATCAGCGTGGAGCCATCAGTTATGGGATAGAAGGTTTAAATTTATATGTGAAAATTTAGAGAATTTGTATAATAATAGAAGACTAAAAAATATAGTTAGTTAAAGCTATATAATAAGAATGTTTTATTCTTCTGTCATTTCTTTCTTTCTTTGCAATTTCCTCCAACGTCTGACTGCCTCAGCTTTTTCTCTTGCTCTTTTTTCAGACGGCTTCTCAAAGGCTCTCCCTTTTTTCATTTCTCGGTACATACCTTCTCTTTGCATTTTTTTCTTAAGTACTTTTAACGCTTGATCTACATTATTATCTCTAACAATTACTTGCACTTCTATCTCCTCGCCTTACATTAAACTTAATAATAATATATATTATTAACGATATAAAACGTGGTAATAACACAACTTTTAAAGCATGTGAAGCATTAAGAATAATAATATTATATACTAAGATTTGGAAAAAAATATGGCTATACTAAAAATCGCTAAAATGGGTCACCCTTTACTTTTACAAAAAGCCAAAAAAGTTGATGATCCTACTAGTCCTCAAATTAAAAAATTAGTTAATGATATGTTGGATACGCTTAATGACTTGGGAGGTTCAGGTGTTGGTTTAGCTGCCCCTCAAGTACATATATCACTTCAAGTCGTAATCTTTGAGGCGGGTAATGATACAAAGACATCATTAATAACACTTATTAATCCAAAAATAGAAATTTTAACAAAAGAAACTAGTATAGACTGGGAAGGATGTCTGTCGGTTCCTGGTTTAAGAGGCAAAGTTTCAAGATTTAATAAAATTAAATATACAGGTTTTGACCTAGAAGGAAAAAAAATATCAACTATAGCTGAAGGTTTCGACGCAAGAGTAGTACAGCATGAATGTGATCATTTATTTGGAATTTTGTATCCACAACGCATGGAAGATTTATCATCCTTGCAATTTGTTAGTGAAGCTAGGCATTGGCCTGAATAAATGATTAATGAATCAAAAAAATTTGAGCAAGAAAGAAAAAAAATACTTAATAGAGCACTTATTGATATTAAAAGATATGGATTTAATGATAAAATGCTTCTTAACGTAGCTAAAAATTGTGCAATCTCTGAAGGAAATTTAGGGCGATTGTTTCCTGAAGGGTTATTTGAATTGAAACAATATTTTTTTAATGAAATAGATAAACATATGTTAAAAAAAATAAAAGCTCAAGATTATGAAAACATGAGAATTAGAGATAAAATATTTAATGGTGTACTAATTAGATTAGAATTATTCAAAAGAAATAAAACTTCTATTAAATATTTATTTGCAAGTGAATCTTCTAGTCCAATTAAAGCTTTAAAGCATCTATGGAGAACTTCCGATTTAATATGGAAATCTGCAGGAGATAATTCCACAGATTATAACCATTATACTAAACGTATTCTTCTTTCTTGGGTCTACTTAACTACTCTAATATGCTGGTTCAATGATCAAAGCAAAAATATTAAGGATACAAAATTATTTCTTGATAGAAGGATTGATGAAGTTTTAGAATTTGGGAAAGCATCAGGAAAAATAAAATCTAAAATGTCAAAATTAAATATTTCTAGTAAACTTATAAGTATTCTTAAAAATTTAAAATCAATTAAAGCATAAAATCATCTTATCAAACGATTAATGTGTCCCATTTTTCTTCCTGGTCTAACTTCTTGTTTTCCGTATAAATGCACTCTACAATTTGGATCATTTATTAAGTCATCTGCTAAATATATATCGTCTCCTATTAAATTTTGCATCTCAATATTAAACAGCCTTTCGGTGCTACCTAAATTAATTCCAACTGCCGCTCTAACAGCTTGCTCAAATTGATCCGTAATGCACCCATCCATAGTCCAATGACCTGAGTTATGAGGACGCGGAGCAATTTCGTTCACTATTAGATCTCCATTATTAAGTTCAAATAATTCAATAGCTAGTATTCCTATAAGATTAAGTTCATTAGCTATACTAATAGCTATATCTCTTGATAATTTAGAAATTTTACTTGATATTTCAGGAGCTGGTGCAATTGTTTGATCCAGAATATGATTTTTATGTTTATTCTCTACAGTATCATATAATTGAACATTATTATTATGATCCCTTGCAATAATAATACTTAACTCTCTTTTAAAAGAGATGAACTCTTCTAATATTAATTTATCACTACCTATGTTTTTCCAGGCACTTAATAAATCTGTATCACTATCTATTTTAATTTGTCCTTTGCCATCATACCCAAATCGTCTAGTTTTCAAAACTGATGGGCCTTTTATTAGATTTTTTGCATTAACTAAATCTTCATAGCTATTACACTCATAAAACTTAGCTGTCTGAACTTTAGCTTTATCTAGTAAGAATTTTTTTTCTATTAATCTATCTTGTGATACAGATAAAATAAAAGAAGAAGGTCTTAGCAAACATAATTCTTCAATTATCTTAGCTGATTTGAGAGGTATATTTTCAAATTCATATAAAGCAGTATCTACTCCACTAGCAAATTCTTTAATAGCATTTAAATTTTCATAATCATAAATATATGCTTTTGAACAAATTTTAAAGGCTGGAGCATTGGAATCTGGATCAAAAACATGACACTCTATTCCAAACTTTGCTGCTGCAAGAGCTGTCATCCTACCTAATTGACCACCACCAATAATTCCTAAAATATTATTTTTCAAGTGAAATTACCGGTTTGTCTAAAACTGAATTTGTCTGCTTGGTTTTATAATTTTTTACTTTTCTATCTAAAGATTTGTCATTAAGACTTAATATTTGTGCTGCCATTAAGCCAGCATTAAATGCTCCTGCATCTCCTATAGCTAAAGCCCCCACAGGAACTCCAGCCGGCATTTGAACTATAGATAACAAACTATCCATGCCATTTAATGCTTTGCTCAAAATTGGAACTCCTAAAACAGGAATATTAGTTAAAGAAGCTATCATTCCTGGTAAATGAGCCGCTCCCCCTGCCCCAGCTATAATAACCTTAATACCTTTATTTTTAGCAGATTTTGCATAAGCATATAATCGATCTGGCGTTCTATGGGCAGATACTATATTAAGCTCATAAGGAATAGAAAACTGTTCTAAAATTTTAACTGCATTTTTCATGGTTTCCCAGTCAGATTGACTGCCCATTATTACGCCCACTTTTTCAGAATTATTTTTTTGTTTTAACATTTACTATCCCTGTAATCTATAATTATCATGGTCCATAAGGAAAGCGAGAAAGTATATGCATTTTATAATGTTTATGCAAGTATAATAGTAATTATAAAAATATTTTTATAGAGATATAAGGTAAAAAATTATATGATTTATTTATCAATTTAATAGAAGGCAAAAATGAAATATATAAATAATCTTTTATTAAATTTTTTACATCAAATTCCTCCAGAATTATCTCACACTATTACTATAAAACTCTTAAAAAATTTTTTAAGCCCTCAAAATTTTATAAAAAATTATAAAAATTTAAATGTATCTTTAGGAGATATAAATTTTAAACACCCTATAGGACTTGCTGCTGGGTTTGATAAGAACGCTGAAGCTTTTCATAAAATGGATAAATTAGGATTAGCTCATGTAGAAATAGGCACTATTACACCCAAATATCAAGAAGGAAACAGTAAGCCTCGCATTTTTAGACTTAATCAAGATAAAGCTATTATTAATAGACTGGGTTTTCCAAGCAAAGGTTTAGCTTATATTAATAAACGTTTAGAAAAATATAAATCACATATTCCTCTTGGAATAAATATAGGATGTAACAAAGAAACAACTGACTATATTAGTGATTACTTGGAGCTTACAAAAAAATTAGGCCATTATGCTAATTGGCTAACTATTAATATATCTTCACCTAATACTCCAGGGCTTAGAAGCATACAAACAAGTGATATGCTCTCAAAACTATTACAAACTATAGATAATGAAAGAAAAATAATAGAAAATAAAAGAGGATCTTCATTACAAGTATGGTTAAAAATTGCACCTGACTTAGATGATGCAGAATTAAAAAAACTTATTGATACAGCAATAGATAATAATATAGATGCTTTATGCATTTCTAATACAACTATTAAACGACCTAATGATTTAATATCTAATAAAAAATTAGAAAATGGGGGGTTATCTGGACCCCCCCTTTTTTATCAATCCACATTAATGTTAGCAAAAGCTTATTTACATGCTCAGAATAACATAAGCTTTATAGGTATAGGAGGAATAGATAGTGGAGAAACAGCTTATTTAAAAATTCTTGCAGGTGCCACTATTGTACAAATGTATACTGGTCTAGTATATAATGGGCCAGCTATGATTAATAAAATTAATAGTGAACTGTCATTAAAAATTGGTTCTGCAACGTTCTCAAAGATAATAGGAAATAAAGCCTATGAAATAGTAAATGGTGACTATCTAAATGATTAAAACAAGTAATAATAACGTGCCTTTTTATGATGATTTAAATTTTATGATCAAGGATTCAGAGGGGCTTATTCTAGATATATGGGGTGTATTATGGGATGGCATTAATGTATATCCAGAGGCACTCAATACACTTAAAAAACTTAGAAAGCTTAATATTCCAATAGTTCTTTTGTCTAATGCACCTAGAAAATCTGAAATAGTTAGTGAAAAATTATCAAAAATTGGTATTAAGCAAGAGTTATATGATAAGATCATATCTTCTGGTGATGTATGTAGAAATGAACTAATTAACAATACTAATTTAGTTTCAGGGTTAAAATATTATTTTATAGGGCTAAAGGAAGATAATGACTTATTAAATAATACTAGATTTCAAGAATCGCAAAAACTTGAAGATTCAGACTTTATATTAATTACTGGTCCACGTGATTTTGACCATATACTAAAAGATTATACTGATGAATTAAAAAAATGTTTAAAAAATAAACTACCTATGATCTGTGCAAACCCAGATAAAATAGTTGTAAGACAGAATGGTAAAAAAATATTTTGTGCTGGAGCCATTGCAGAAGATTATACCAAATTAGGGGGGACTGTTAAACAATTTGGAAAACCATATAAAAATGTTTTTGTAGAAGCTTTAAAACATTTAAAAAAATTATCCCCTAAAATAAATTTAAATAATGTCTCAATTATTGGTGACGGTTTAGAAACAGATATTTTAGGAGGAAATACTGTAAAAATTAATACTGTATTAATAACCAGTGGAATTTTATCACATACACTTAATACTCAATATGGTCAAAGACCAGACCTTAAAAAATTAAATAAAGCTATTTCTTCTTCTGGTAATTTTCCTAAATATGCAGTTAATACTTTTAAAATATCTTCTTAGTTTTTTTAAATACTATTGACTTAATATAAATAATTATTTAGAACAAATCATGAACAAATAAATTTAATCAACTTCATGTATTTGGGTAATAAATGATATTAAACTGGCTTTACTTAGACCTAAATAGTTACTTTGCTAGTGTTGAACAACAACTACAAAAACATTTACGAAACAAACCAATCGCAATCGTTCCAATAATGACGGATGCTACATGTGCAATAGCTGCAAGCTATGAAGCAAAAGCTTATGGAGTTAAAACAGGAACAATGATTTATGAAGCAAAAAAATTATGCCCAGAATTAATATGTGTAGAAGCAAAACATGAAAACTATGTTGCATACCACCATAAAATATTGGCTGAAATAGATAAATATATACCTATAGAAATCATTGCGTCTATAGATGAAGTTGCCTGCAAACTAATAGGCAACCAAAAACAAGAAGAGCAAGCAAGTCAACTCGCTAAAAATATAAAAAAAGGTTTACAAAAAAATGTAGGCACATATATACGTTGCTCTATAGGAATAGCACCTAACAGATTCCTTGCTAAAACTGCAAGTAATTTAGAAAAACCAGATGGATTACAAATTCTTTATAGCAAAGATATTCCAGAGCGAATTAAACACTTCAAACTTTCTGATCTCACAGGAATAGGAAGAGCAATGGAGTATAGATTAAATAAATCTGGTATTTTATCAATTCCAGAGCTCTACAATATAACTCCAAAGCATATGCGAAAAATTTGGGGAAATGTTCAAGGAGAAAAATTTTGGCATATGTTAAGAGGAGAAGAAATTACTGATATTAAAACAGAAAGAAAGACTATAGGGCATAGTCATGTATTAGAACCCAAATGGAGAAAGATAAAATTAGCAGAAAAAGTTATGTCCCGTTTATTACTTAAAGCAGCCAGCAGACTAAGAAGAATGAATTACTATAGCAGCAGATTATCTCTGAGCATAAAAACAGAAAAAGGACTAAGACTAAAAGGTAAAAGTACATTTTATAGGGCATGTGATAATAAAAAACTATTAGAAGAATCAAGAAAAATATGGAAAAATTTAATTAAAAACAAAAAAATTATTAAAATAAAAAAAATTAGTGTAACACTCTATAAGTTAGAAAAAAAAAATGAATTACAACCTAGTTTATTTGAAAATTTTGATAAAAAAATAATTTTAAATACAAATCGCTTTGAAAAAATATCTCAAACTATGGACAATATTAATAGTCGTTTTGGTAGAGACAGTGTAACTTTAGGGGAAATACCTAACAAAATAAAATCTTTCTCTGGAACAAGAATAGCCTTTACTAGAATTCCTGCTAAACAAGAATTTCATGAATAAAACAAACACATTATCATTTACGAAAACGAATCTTAATAGTCTTTTCTTTAACTTTAGTTCTAGGTTTTTGAAAAATTCTAATATTTGGTTTTTTTAATAAAGGGGCTAACAACATACCTGCAAAAAAACCTCCTAAATGGGCAAACCATGCCACTCCAGGTGAACCTGGATTAGAAAGAATAGCACTAATAACCTGCCCTAAAATCCAGAAACCTAATAACAAAACAGCTGGCAACCTCAAAAAAGTTATAAATATTCCTAAAAAAACAAAAGTTCTAATACGAGCACGTGGATAAAAAATTAAATAAGCCCCTAAAACTCCTGATACAGCACCACTAGCACCAATCATCGGAATAGTACTATCTGGAGCCGATAATATTTGGGTAAAGGCTGCAGCTATGCCACATAAAATATAAAATAAAATAAAACGAAAATGACCTAATGCGCCTTCTATATTATCTCCAAATATCCATAAATAAAGCATATTACCCGCTAAATGCATAAAACCACCATGCATAAACATAGAAGTAAATAAGGTAAAAATTGAAAGAAAGGGCCCAGGCTGTTGCATCTTTCCAAGAAATGCTCCAGGAGTTAATCCAAAATTTATAATTACTGTATTGTTATCTTGATGTCCTAACCCTGACTGCCAAAACCAAATAAGAATACATCCAATAATAATAGTTATTACTAAATATGGTTTTCCTAATGCAGGGTTATCATCATAAATTGGAATCATAAAAAATTATATCTCAATTTAGCAAAGGAATTTGAATAGTAAAAGCTCCTCTAATATCACCTACTTTAAAATCATAAGCTTTATCTTCAGGGTACAATTCATTAATTTTTGTTCGTAAATTTGGGTTTATAGTAGAACCATGGCAAGTTAAACAAACTTTACCTGTAGGAATTGCTTTCATATATCTAAAGAAAGATTTATTATTATTATCTACATATACTTCCTTATAATCTATAGATTTTATAGAGTCTCCTAATTTTTTTCTTTTCTCAAAACGATTTAAAATATCTTTTTCCCAAGAAGTAGCTAAGTTATCTTCATTTCTTACCTTTAAACTAGTACGCTTTATAACAATACTCTTAGACGTTGAAATTTTATCTGTTATATCTATAGCCGCAATATTACAATATTCTACTGCTGCAGTTGGCCCTGATTCTTTTAAAACAGCTTTTAAAGATTTTTTTAAATTGATAGCCAACTCTTTAATAGCTTCCTTACTTTCTTTTTCATAAGCTAATGTATCATCAGCATATATCAGATTAGTCCAAGCAAAAAAGACTATTAATAATCTTAATATAAACATTAGGAATCCTTATTAAGGTACAAATTAATTAAAGGATATATTCATTAATAAAAAAATGCACCATTTTATATTTTATTAAAAATAATTGATAAACTCTAAATTTAATTAAATTTCTATCATGTATCCAATTGACGCAACATGTAAAAAAAGTAAACTAAACAACTTAATTAAAAATATTTTCAGGAGAAAGCTATGGAATATGTTCGTTTTGGATCAACTGGGATGAAAGTATCAAAACTATGTTTTGGCACAATGATGTTTGCAATAAAAGCAGGTTGGAGAAATTACGCATTAGGAAAAAACGATGCAAAACCTGTTTTTAAAGAAGCATTAGATGCTGGAATAAATTTTTTTGATACAGCAGATGTGTACTCTAATGGCTCATGTGAGGAAGTTACTGGAGAACTTTTAAATGAAATGGCAAATAGAGATGAGATTGTGGTTGCTACAAAAGTTTATAATCCAATGGGAGAAGGACCAAACCAAAAAGGATTATCAAGAAAATATATTTTTAATGCAATAGATGCTTCATTATCTAGGCTTAAAATGGATTATATCGACCTCTATATAATTCACCGTTGGGACTATGATACACCGATAGAAGAAACCATGGAAGCTTTACATGATATAGTAAAATCTGGAAAAGCTCGGTACATAGGAGCCTCCAGTATGTTTGCATGGCAACTTGCAAAAGCCCAAGAAGTTGCAGAAAGAAACGGATGGACAAAATTTGTGTCTATGCAAAACCATGTTAATTTAATCTATAGAGAAGAAGAAAGAGAAATGATCCCATTATGTATAAATGATAATCTAGCAATTACTCCATGGAGCCCACTTGCAAGAGGTTTTTTAGCAGGGAACCGACATAAAAAAGGTGGAGGAGAAACAGATAGGTCGAAGAATGATATTCTTGCAGATGATTACTACTATAATAATAGTGACTTTGAAATATTAGAAACTTTAATAGATATAGCTAAAAAAGAAAACCGTCAGCCTGTAGAAGTAGCATTAGCTTGGTTAATGCAAAAACCAGGAATAACAGCACCAGTTATCGGTCCTGGGAAATTAGAACAATTAAAAACTCTTATAAATTCCCTATCATTAAAACTTTCTAATGAACAAATTATCTCACTAGAAAAACCTTATAAACCTAAAAATATTTCAGGTCATATATAAATTAATATTAATACAATTGAGAGAGAAAAAATGATTGAAAATTTTATAAATATAAAAACGAGAGATGGGTTAATTGATACATTTGAAGTAAAACCGGATGAAGGAGGACCATTTCCCGCTATAATAATTTACATGGACGCACCAGCAATTAGAGAAGAACTAAGAGATATGGCTAGAAGACTGGCTAGCATGGGTTACTGTGTTTTACTACCAAACTTATTCTATAGAGTTGGAAAAGAAGGTTCTTATCCATTTACTTTTGCAAAAATAAGAGAAGATAAAAGTCATTTTTCAGCTATGATAAAAACTATGGATGATACAACTAATGACTTGGTAGTATCAGATACAAAATATATTTTAGATTTTTTAGATAATAATAAAAATGTAAAACATAATGGTTATGGAGCTATAGGGTATTGTATGAGTGGACAATATATAGTTAGCATTTCTGCAACTTATGCAAAAAAAATTGTAGCAGCAGCATCATTTTATGGAGTAAAAATACTAACTGATAAAGAAAATTCTCCTCATTTACATGCCAATAAAATAGAAGCTGATTTATATTTAGCCTTTGCTGAAAAAGATACTTGGGTTAATGAGGAAGCTTTAAAAAATATTCAAGAATATTTTGATAATAATACCCAAAATTTCAGAATGGAAGTTTATGAAGGAACAGAACATGGTTTTGCTTTTCCAGATAGACACACTTACAATAAAAATGCCGCGGAAAAGCATTGGTCAAGAATACATAACTTGTTTCAAAAATCTCTAAAAAACAAATAACAACATTAATTACTCTGCATCTGGTTGATTTTTTGGAAGAGCTTTATAAAAAGCATCATGACTTAAGCAAGTCTGATAAATACTATTTATTTTTGGATATTTAGTCATATCGACTTCAAATCTTGCATTATTTACTACTTGTGCAAAAAGACAAATATCTACAATAGTAGGAGTATCACCAAAACAATATAATCCTGATTCTTTATCATTTTGCAAAACATTCTCAAATGGAATAAAAGCTTTATGAACCCACTTCGAAAACCAATTTTTAACTCCTAAATCATCTAAAGCAAGATCATTTTTTAAATAATTAAGTACATGAAGATTATTCAACGGATGGATTTCTAAAGCTATTCCGTAAGCCATAGAACGCACTTTCGCTCTTTCCAATGCATTAACTGGAATAATAGATGGAGTCGGATATATTTCATCTAAGTATTCTAAAATTGCTAAAGATTGATTTAATATCATTCTCGAAGGAAACTCTATAGCCGGCAATAGACCATAAGGATTAATTTTTAAATATTCTTTAGTTTGATGTTCACCTTTTCTTAAATGAAGAGCTTTATATTCATAATCTATCCCTTTTAAATTTAAAGCAATACGTACTCTAACAGACGTAGAGCTTCTAAAATAATTATAAAGAATTGGTTTATCTAACAATTTTATCTCCATTTATGAGATAGTTATACTAACTTCTCCGATACCTTCAACCCCTCCAGAGACCTTATCACCTTTAAGAATTGGGCCTACACCTTCTGGAGTCCCTGTATAGATAACATCACCCGGTAATAGAGTCATAGTTTTTGATAAAATAGAAATCATTTCTGGAACAGACCATATTAATTTATCTATATTAGAATCCTGCTTAATCACATCATTAACAGCTAACCAAATTCTAGCCTCTTTAGGATGACCTATCTTAGAAACAGGACATAAAGAACTAATTATTGCAGATTTATCAAACCCCTTACCTAACTCCCACGGTCTACCTTTATCTTTAGCGGATTTTTGTAAATCTCTTCTAGTAAGATCAATTCCAGCACCATAACCCCATATAACGTCAATTGTTTCATCAGGCTCTATATTTTCTGCTATTTTTCCTATAGTAACAACCATTTCCATTTCATAATGAAAATTATTAGTTTGAGGAGGATAAGGTATAATAGTATTAGTACCTCTATCAGCATTTACAATAGCATCTGTAGGCTTAGCAAAGAAAAACGGAGGTTCTCTAGAAGGGTCTCTACCCATTTCTAAAGCATGTGCAACATAATTAGCACCTACACACAATATTCTTCTTACAGGAAAGTTTTCTTTACTATCTATTATTTTACATGAAGTTATTGGATTTGGTTCAAATGCGTAGCTTGCCGACATATTTGTAATTCCTCTCTTTTTTTATAAAAATATTACATTACTTATAAGTGCATAACAGAAATATTTACATGTGAAAAATAAGATAATTTAATAATACATGCTATAGTATATCATAATATATGTATCTATAAAATTATATGAGGAAAAAATGTTATCTAATATACAAATAAATGAAAATAGATTATGGGATAGTCTTAATGAAATGGCTTTAATAGGAGCTACAAAGAAGGGTGGGGTAAACCGACAGACATTAACAGATTTAGACAAAGAATCTAGAGACTTATTTGTTAAATGGTGCAAAGAAGAAAGTTTATTAGTCACCATAGACCAAATAGGGAATATATTTGCTCGAAGAGAAGGAAAAAATAATAATTTACCTCCTATAATGAGTGGTAGCCATTTAGATACTCAACCAACTGGTGGTAGATACGATGGAGCTCTGGGGGTTTTATCTGCCCTCGAAGTTATTAGAACTTTAAATGAAAATAATTATATAACAGAGGCACCTATAGAAATAGCAATGTGGACCAATGAAGAAGGCTGTCGTTTTCCCCCTTCTATGACGGGTTCAGCTGTATTTTCAGGACAATATGATTTAAATGATGCTCTATCTATTCAAGACCCAAATGGCTTAGAATTAGGTAATGAGCTAAAAAGAATTCAATACAATGGTTCAACGCCTTGCGCTCCCAGAACCATAGGAGCTTTTATAGAAACACATATAGAACAAGGTCCGATATTAGAAATAGAGGACAAAAACATTGGCATAGTAACTGGTGCTCAAGCCCAGAAATGGTATGAGATTAATATATTAGGCATGGAAGCTCACGCAGGCCCCACTCCAATGTCTAATAGAAAAGATGCCTTAGTAGCGGCATCTGAAATTGTTTTATTAGTCAATTCCATAGGTAATAATTTTCAACCTGGAGGTTGTTCTACCTGCGGAGTATTAGAAATAGGATCTCCATCAAGAAATGTAATTCCAGGAAAATGTTTTCTAACAATTGATTTTCGACACCCCGACAATAATATTTTAAATGAAATGGATAAAAAACTAAGGAATACAATAAAATTAATAGAAAAAAATAATAAAGTAGAAATTAAAATTAAACAGATACTTGAATTAAAATCAAATGTGTTTAATAAGTCGATTAAAAATATTATACAGGATGTTACAAAAAAGCTAAACTATTCGTCAAAAGAAATTGTTTCAGGAGCTGGTCATGATGCCGTAAACATTAATGCAATTGCTCCGACGGCAATGATTTTTATACCTTGTATAGATGGTATAAGCCATAACGAAGTGGAAAATGTTTATAAAGAAGATGTAACAAAAGGAGCTCAAGTATTATTACATAGCATGATTGAATTAGCTGATAATTCATCAATAATAATAGATAACTAATTACATAACAGGACAAAGATAATGGCTATAAATTGGACAGAAGCAAAAGTAAAAAAATTAGCAAAACTGTGGGGAAAGAATTTACCTGCTAGAGATATTGCTGAAAAATTAGGAGAAGGCATCACTAGAAATGCTGTTATTGGTAAAGCTAATCGGTTAGGGCTTACTAAAGACCTAAAACCTAAAAACAATGTAAAAAATGAAAATATTACAGATGGTAACAGTGACAAAATGTTTCATTTAAAAATAAAAGGCTGTAGGTGGCCATTTGGAGACCCTGGAACAGATGAATTTCATTTCTGCGGAGCGACGCAAGAAATTGGAAAACCATATTGCTTAGATCATTGTATGTTAGCCTATAGAAAAAAAGAAATTAAATAATTATTTTTTAACTGAAGTTTTTCTTTTTGCAATGGTATTTAATTCTTCTTTAATAGATTTTTTAACTACTCTGTCCATATTAGAATTAATCCATTCTTTTAAAACATTTTCAGCTACACTTTCAACGACCTCTTGAACTAATTCTTGAGTTTCAGAAACATTAAAAGTATCAGAATACATAGACAGTTCTGCTTTTAGTGCTATTGCAGTTTCCTTAGACAAAATTTTTTTTGATTGTTTTTTCATTCGTGCCCTAATATTTAAGATGATACAATATCTTGATAGTGTAAATTAAAGGTTTTATATAAACAAGTTTTATTAAATTAGAAATATCTATATTTATTTTAAATTATTATGTGAAAATTATTATGATTCATTTTATTTCCAGTCCCAATAAAAATAAAAAACCACTAGTTTTTATCCATGGCATTGCGAGCACATCTGAAATTTTTATAAACCAAGTAAAAATATTTGGAAAAGACTATTATGTTTTATCGCTTGATTTACCAGGTTTTGGAAAATCAAAAAAACTAAAAAAAACAAGTATTTCTAATTACGCTAAAGAAATTTATAATTTCTTAATTTCTCAAAATATATCCAAACCTATACTTATTGGGCATTCATTAGGAGGAATGATAGTGCAAAAAATTATTACACAGCATAGAAACTATGCAGAAGCGGCAATACTTATAGCTACTTCCTCAAAATTTGGTAGCTCAGATATATCTTGGCAAAATAACTTTATTAACTCACGTCTTGAGCCTTTAAATAATGGAAAAAAAATGAAAGATATAGCCTATATGGCTATTAATAATATTATTGGGCCAAATAAAAATAAACACGTTATTCAGTTTGCAAAAAAAATTATGTCCTCTATATCCGAAGAAGCCTATAGAGAAGCTATACACTCTTTAATTGGATTTGATTTAAGAGATCAACTATCATTAATAAAGATCCCAACTTTATTAATTTCAGGACAAAATGATGGACAAGCTCCAGCAAAAACAATGCTAAGCATGTCAAAAAAAATTAAGAAAAGTAAATATGTCCAATTTAAAGAATGTGGACACTTGATACATATAGAAAAATCTGAAATATTTAACAATACCATTAAAAAATTTATACTTAATTTATAGCTTAAAAAAGGGAAATACATGAAAAATATTACTGACGAACCTATGTTTGAAACTAAAGCTTTTAAACTTTCTAAACAAGAGGAAAGTCTATGTAAGAAAGCAAGAAATCTAGGTATTAAGAAGTTTGCTGGCAGAGCCTATAAATATGATGATGAAGCCGTATTTCCTTCTGAAAACTATCAAGACTTATATAGAGAAGGTTTACTGGGAATATGTATACCTAAAAAAAATGGTGGATTAGGAGCGAATTTTAGATGTTATATGTTAACTGCAGCCGAAATTGGGAGGTACTGTGGTGCCACTGCTCTTACATGGAATATGCATGTATGTTCAACGTTATGGACTGGAATTCTTGCAGATGATCTAAACATGTCTGCCAGAATAAATAAAGAGCATAACAAAAAAAGAGCAGTTCATTATAAACGAATAATAAAAGATGGAGCCATTTATTCTCAGCCATTTTCTGAAGGAGGAAGTGCAGCTGCAGGTGCCACTCCATTTTTAACAATAGCGACTCCTACAAAAAATGGGTGGATCATTAATGGAAAGAAAATATTTGCTTCTTTATCTGGCCATGCTTCTTACTATGGTATTCTATGTACAGAAAAAAAACCAGGTGAACAGTCAAGTCAAAAAGATACATTATATTTAGCTATTCCTTCTGATGCAGAGGGGGTAAGTGTTATAGGAGATTGGAATCCACTAGGAATGCGTGGCACAGTATCAAGAACATTGATTTTTAAAGATGTTTTTATACCTAAAGAAGATGCTTTAATGCCTAAAGGTAAATATTATGATGCTGCAAAAAGATGGCCGCATATGTTTTTAACTTTGTCTCCTACTTATGTGGGTTTAGCTCAAGCAGCTGTTGATTTTACAATAAAGTATTTGAGAGGCGAATTACCAAATACTCCTCCTATAAAAAGAAGAATGTTTGCAACCAAACAAATAACAGTAGCAGAAATGGAAATACAATTAGAGAATATAAAAACAATTTGGTTTCAGAGCATATCTGAGGCATGCGTTAACCCTAGTCCGCAACAAATAAAAAGAGCTTATGCTACTCAATTTACTGTAATGGAAGGAGCACACAAAATTGCTCAATTAGCAATTCGTACTTGTGGGGGTCAAGCTATGCTAAAATCTCTATCTTTAGAAAGAATTTTTAGAGATTCACGCTGTGGCTCTTTAATGCTACCTTGGACTGCTGAAATTTGCTTAGACAGGATAGGAAAAAGTTCTCTTTATAATCCTGGAGAGAAAGATTAGCAAAACCTCTTATGAAAAAAAATTTATATGAATATATATTAGCCCATGCAAAAAAGAAACCGAATGATATTGCAATAATTTTTGATAAACAAAAATTAAGTTATATTGAATTATTAAATAATATAAATAACATTTCAGAATATATTTCAAAAAATTTAAAAGCTAAAAAAGGAGATAGAATAGCAATACTTTCTTATAATAGAATAGAATTTATCACTCTTTTTTACGCCTCTGCAAAATTAGGTACTATTTTAGTACCAATTAATTGGAGATTAACTAGTGTCGAAATAATTCATATTATAAAAAATGTTGGAGCAAAATATTTATTTATTGAATCAGATTTTAGTAAAGTTTCAAAGAAATTAATTAATAAAATTATAAATTTAATAATAATTGGTATAGATTTTATTCCTTCTTCAAAAAATACTTTAAAATATTTAAAAAAATCCATTTCCCAAACAACTCTTACTAAATGTAATTCAGATTTTGATTATCCAATGTTAATCGTTTATACATCTGGCACCACAGGAAAACCTAAAGGTGCTACACTTAGTCAGAAAGCTATTTATTACAATATATTAAACAGCATTAATATGCATAATTTTACTAAATTAGACCATATTCTAACTGTTATTCCATTATTTCACGTTGGAGGATTAAATATTCAAACTATTCCAGCGCTGCATATTGGTGCAAAAGTAACACTCCATAAAAAATTTGAAACAAAAAAAATATTTTCTGCCTTAGAAAAACAAATATATACATTTACTGTTTTTGTTCCCACTATTTTAGAAACACTATTAAAAGACAAAAATTGGCATCCAAATCTTTTTGCCTCTCTAAAAGCTATTACGACAGGATCTACTATTGTTTCCACTGATTTAATAAAAAAATATGAAAATAATAAAATTCCAATTATACAAGTTTATGGTTCAACAGAAACGGCTCCCATAGCTATTTGCCAAAAAATAACTGAAAAAAGAACTCCTTTTGGTAATGTAGGCAAAGTAGCTCAAAATAATAAGGCAAAAATTTTTGATGAAAAGCATAAAGAGAGTAACAATAATATAATTGGAGAAATAGGTATTAAAGGAAAAAATTTATTTTCTTATTATTGGGAAGATAAAGATAAAACTAGAAAAGCGTTTATTAATGGTTGGTTTATGACAGGGGACTTTGGAAAAAAAGATAATAATAATCAGTTTTATGTTTTAGGTAGAAAAGAAAATATAATAATATCAGGAGGAGAAAATATTTATCCTGCTGAAATAGAACAAACCCTTAATAAAGAAAATAATATTTTAGAAGCAGCAATCTTAGGTATTCCAGATATTAAATGGCAGGAAATACCTATAGCTTTTATAACTGTAAAAAATAAGTCCTCATTTAAGATTTCAAAATGTATTAAAAATTTAAAAATAAAATTAGCTAACTATAAAATACCTAGAAGTTTTTTTTTCATAGATCAAATCCCCAAAAATGCTTTAGGAAAAATTGATTATAAAATACTTAGAGAGTACTATCAAAACTTAAAGCCAGAAGACAAAATGAAAGAAATTAATGATGATGATTAGATTATTTATATTCTGTATAATATTTTTACTACCTCTAAAAAGTTATGCTGAAACAACTTTACGAATGGCAAATTGGTTACCCCCTACTCATCCTTGGGTAAAAAATATTATGATACCATGGATAGAAAAAGTTCATATTGCGACAGAAGGTAGGTTAAAAATTCAATTATTAGAGGCTCCAATTGGCCCTCCACCAGCCCATTTTAATTTTGCTTCAAACGGAATTGCAGATATTACTTTTGGTGTCCATAACTATACCGCAGGGCGTTTTATGAGTACTCAAATTACTGAACTACCTTTTTTAAGCGATAGTTCAGAAATTTTGTCAGTAGCCTGGCAAAGGATTTATGAAAGAGAGTTATTAAAACTAAATGAACATAAAGGAACACATTTACTAGGTGTTTTTACACATGGTCCTGGACAACTCTGGTTTAATAAAAAATATAACTCATTAAAAAGTATTCAAGGTCTAAAAGTTAGAATTGGTGGAGGTATTGCTCAAAGTTCAGCTAAAGCATTAGGATTAGTTCCTTTACAAGCTCCAGTAACAAAAGCTTATGAGCTTTTATCTGGCGGTGTAGCTGATGGCATACAATTGCCAGGAGAAAGTATTTCATTCTTTAAATTGGATAGAATTATTAAACAAGGGTTTATATTTGAAGGTGGATTATATAATGTCAGCATGTTTGTAGTAATGAATAAAAAGAAATGGGATAAATTATCTACTCAAGATCAAGAGGCTATAAGCTCAGTATCTGGGGAAACACTTGCTAAATTAGCCGGGATAGCTTGGGATAAAGCAGACCGAGACGGAATAAATATTTCTCAAGAAAATGGTGTTGAATTAGTTTACTTATCAGAAGATGATAAATTAATAGTAAAAAAATTACTCACACCAATAATAGAATCCACACTTAAGAAGGTTTCAAAAGAAAAAAAAATTGATGCTCATAAAATATATTCAGAACTTTTAAAAGAAATAGAATTGATTAAAATGAATAATAAATAAATATGTTAAAATATATTTTTGAAATTTCAAATAAGTTATTATTAAGCCTATGTGTCTTATCCCTTACAATTCTAGTTCTGATTACGGTTATAGATGTGTTTGGTAGATATTTATTAGGCTCCCCACTTCCAGGAACAACAGAAATAACTGAAATTATTTTAGGATTATTAATATATATAGGATTACCATATATATGCAGAAATGAAGAACATGTGTCAGTTTCTTTATTTTCTAACTATCTAAATAAATCGTTTTTAAAGGTCCAAAAAGTATTGGTAAATTTAATAGTTTTTATATTATTATGTATTATAGCTACTCAATTATATAGGCATGGAATAGATTTATATTCTTATAATGAAATAACTACCTATTTAGAAATTCCAAAAGCGCCAATAGCATTTTCTATGGCATTACTAACAATGTTAGCCGCTCTATCTACTTTATTAAACTGTTATGAATATTTATTTAATCAAAAATTATTAATAAAAAATGAATAACGAAATTTTATAATATGTTTGTATGGATATTAGGTTTAATACTAGTAATTGTTCTTATAACACTTGGTCTTCCAATAGCATTCTCTATGGCAACAATCGGTTTTTTAGGTTTAGTTTTTATAATTGGAATTGAACCATCACTAGCTATGATAGGACAAATATTTTTTGATAATGGTATGAATTATACTTTATCAATTTTACCTCTATTCCTTTTAATGGGTAATTTTGTAGTTAAAGCAGGACTAGCCGATGATTTGTACTCAGCTGCTAATGCATGGTTAAGGCATAAAAAAGGAGGATTAGCTATGGCGACTATAATCGCATGTGGAGGATTTAGTTCTGTATGTGGTTCCTCTCTTGCAACAGCCGCAACTATGGCAAAAATTGCTTTACCTTCTATGAAAAAATTTGGTTATCCAGATTCTTTAGCTACAGGAGCTATTGCAGCAGGAGGAACCTTAGGGATATTAATTCCCCCTTCTATGATACTTGTTATCTATGGTATTATAACAAGCCAAGATATAGGACAACTATTTTTAGCTGGAATAATTCCTGGTTTATTAGGAATCACAGGTTATATCTTAGCAATAAAAATTTCTATATTCTTCAATAAAAATTCTTTTAAAACTCAGAGTAATCTTTCTTTTATAAAAAAAATAAAATCTCTTAAGGGAGTGATAGGTATTTTATCTTTATTTTTTATAGTTATGGGGGGCATTTATACAGGCGTATTTACTGCTACAGAAGCTGCAGGTGTGGGAGCATTTGGCTCTTTATTAATTGTAATTATTAAAAAAAAAATTTCTATAAAATCTTTTTCTGAAACTCTTATCGAGACTGCAAAAGTTACTACTATGTTATTTTTCTTACTATTTGGGGCCATAATTTTCTCTAATTTTATAAATTTAGCAGGCCTACCAAACGACTTAAAAAACTTTCTATCACTTTTTAATTTTAATCTTTTTACATTACTTATAGGGATTTTCATACTGTACTTAATATTAGGAATGATATTAGAAAGTCTATCCATGATGATGCTTACAGTTCCAATATTTTATCCTTTAGTTCAAGAAATGGGGGGAAATTTAATTTGGTTTGGAATACTAGTAGTAGTAGCAGTTGAAATAAGTCTAATCACTCCACCAATAGGTCTTAATGTTCATGTTTTAAAAACAATTGTTAAAGACAAAATAAGTTTAAGAACTATTTTTAAAGGTGTGACGCCATTTGTCGCTATGGATATTATTAGAATAATAATTCTTTTATTAATACCTGGAATAACATTATTTCTTCCTAATAGTGTTATTCCTTAATCTAAATTATATCTCCTTATTTATAATTAATAGACCTATAATTATTAGCATAGACAAAAAAACCTTCTTAAATACTTTTTCATCAAACTTATTTTGCAATTTTCTTCCAATATACATTCCAATAAAGGAAGGAATAACTGCATAAGTTGAATATGCAAATAACTCCCAAGTCCACAACTTATTCCCTGTAAGAGCAAAACCTAAAAAAAAACTTGCAGAAATTAATACTAGAGCAATACTTTGCAAAAATTCCTGTTGAGACATTTTTAATGAATAAACATATAAAGCTAAAGGAAAAATAAATGTTCCTGTTGAACCTCCGAAAAAACCACCCAAAGCACCTGCAAACACTCCTATAATTTTTTCATATTTTTTTGGAATAACTATTTTTTTTCTTACTAATATACTAAACATACCATACGTCGAAAGCAAAACACCCAAAACTAAGGTAAGAAATTTACTATGATCAACTAATATTTGTGCTCCTAAGAATGAAAATAAAAATAAAAATAAAAGCAAAGGCCACATTCTATAAATAATTTTTATAATCTTAATCTTACCAAATGCTTGCCAAAAATTAGTTAATAACCCTGGCATAACTACTAAAGCTACTGCAACCTTAATCCCCATAAACATAGTTAAAAAAGCTAAAGATATTGCAGGCAAACCAATTCCTGATATTCCTTTAACAAAGCCTCCAAATAAAAATATTACTGAAACAAATAATATTAAATCTAAATCAAACATTATGTTCTATTTTCCTTAAAATATATTGCATTAATTATGAATAACCATGTAACTTAAATTTATGACTAAAAAAATAGTAACACACAAAGGAAGCTGTCACTGCAAACAAATTCAGTTTAAAGCTATTGGTTCAGATAACATTGAAGTGTTAAATTGCTCTTGTTCAATTTGTTCAATAACAAATTATAAACATTATCTTATTCCTAAAAAGCAATTTACTTTATTAAAAGGTAAGAATTTTCTTTCTGTCTATAAATTTAATACGAATTTTGCTAAACATTATTTTTGTAAAAAATGTGGCATAAAATCATTTTATATTCCTCGATCACATCCTGATCATATAAGTGTGAATCTTAACTGCATAAATTCTAATACAATTAAGAATATAAAAACAATCAATTTTGATGGAAAAAATTGGAAAAAAAATATAGAAAAAATAATTTAATTTAGGAGTAAATATGAAAAAAAATATATATAAAAGAAGAGATATCTTAATAGGAGCATCCGCTATTACTGCTGTTGGAGTATTAGCTGCATGTAAGGATGAAGTTAGCGGAGGTACTCCATCTAAGCCAAAAAAATCAACTAATATCTCAAAAAATATCATACAATGGCGAATGGCTACTACATGGCCTAAAAACTTTCCAGGAGTAGGTACGACTGCAGAAAATGTAGCTAAAGACATAACTAAAGCGTCTGGTGGAAGATTAGAAATAAAAGTTTATGGGTCTGGAGAGATAGTCCCGGCATATGAAGTTTTTGATGCAGTTAGACAGGGTACTGTGGAGATAGGTCATGGTTGGAGTGGATATTGGATTTCTAAACATCCAGGCCTTGCATATTTTGGAGGAATTCCAGGAGGATTAAGTCCATCAGAACAAAGTTCATGGATATTACAAGGAGGAGGACAAAAATTGTGGGAAGATATATTAGACCCATATGGAATTCAACCTTTTCAAGCTGGCATAGTCCAAACAGAAATGTTTGGATGGTACAAAAAGGCTTTAAACTCTATAGAGGATATAAAAGGATTAAAAATTAGAATGGCAGGACTTCCTAATGAAATTCTCAATAGAATGGGTGCGACTGCTGTTAATATTCCAGGAGGAGAAGTTATGAGTTCATTCCAATCAGGTGTGGTTGATGCTGTTGAATGGGGAGGACCATGGATGGACTTAGCATTTGGTTTTCCAAAAATAGCTAAACTTTGCTATGGTCCTGGTATTCATAGTCCGGGTTCTATGAATGAAGTACTTATTAATAAAAAATTATACAAAGACCTTCCAAATGACCTTAAGGAAATTATAAAAATAGCAGCAAATAATGCTAATACTCAATCCTATGGAGAATATATATATCGTAACGCTATCAGTTATCAAATTATAGTAAATAAACATAATGTTGAATTTAAGATACTTCCAATGGATATTATGAAAGAATTTTTAAAAATAGCTAAAGAAGTTGTCTTGGATAATGCCGAAAAAGATCCTGTGGCTATGACAGTACATACGCATTATCAAGAATTTTTAAAAAAAGCAATTGATATTACCAAATACCAAGAAATGGGATATTTAAATGCAAGAGAAATGGCAAATAAGGTTTAGTAAACATAGTATGGTATTAAATAAATTTGTTGGAGACAAATAATAAGGAGATACATTTGCAAGAAAAAACCCAAGCCTTCTTGACCATATGGCATGACTTACTTGATGAAGGAAAAACAGATTAGGAAAAATGGCACACATATGAACACATACCAGAGCGAGTAGGAATTTCCGGATTTTTAGCAGGACGCCGTTATATGGATTATAATGATCCAGAGCAATGCTGTTTTACAATGTATGAAGGTAACGACTTATCAGTATTCAAATCTACTCCTTATCTTAAACGCTTAAACAACCCAACTCCTTGGACAAAAATAAGTGCTCTTACTTTTAAAAATTTTACCAGAGGGGCATGTAAGTGTGTATCTACTTCTGGACAAAAAAATGGGTATGGTGGAGCATTAATGACCATTCGTCTCTTAAAAGGTAAGAACTTTTCTGAAAATTCTACATACTTTGATCAGCTAACATCAATAACAAATGAGTTAGAAGGAATTATAACCTCAACCCTTGGTATCTGTAATGCAGAAACCACATCTACTGATACAACTGAACGAAAACTAAGAAAAGGTATTTCTGAAACTTCACTTGAAGGTGTACTAATCATTGATGGATATGATGAAATAATTATTAAAGAACAATCAGAAAAAATTCTAAATATAATTAATTCCTCAGCTATCGATTTAAAACCTCAAAAGATTCAAACCTATAACCTATCCTATATACTTAGAGAGTAATAAATAATTATACTTATTCATCTATAAACTTTGCTGCATGTAATAATTCTTCTTCTGATTGTTCTTGATAAATACTTACAAAAAGTACAATTGCTACATTTACCAATAACCCTATTAAACCTGGATGAAGATCATATGGGCTCGAATTTGCAAAATATTGAAAATATATTGTTACAGCAACGCCAAAAATTAATCCTAATATAACACCTAAAGTAGAAGCTTTTCTCCAAAATAAACCAGAATAAACTGCGGGCGCTAATTGAACTATAGCTCCATAAGCACCTAATAATAAAGCAATTAATCCATCACTGCCATAAATAGCTATACAATATGCAATTGCTCCAACTCCAACTACCGCACCTCTCATTATCCACAGCTCTTGACTTTCTTTTAATGAAGGAAAAATAACCTTACATATATCACGCCCAAAAGATACCGAAGCACCATGCGTAATTGCATCTGAAGAAGACATTGCAGCTGCTAATGCGCCTGCACCAACAATACCATATAAAATCCCTGACTCTGTCAAGTGATGCGTAATTAAATAAGGTAAAACTTCGCCGGGCCTCCCTAATGCATCATTAGGCACAACTCCTATTGCGGCAAAGCCTATGAAAAGGACTGGTAATAAAAATATAGCAAAGATTGGATAAACTAAAACAGTCAGTTTAATTCTTCTAGCTGTAGTGGTATAAGATTTAGTGAATAAATGTGGCCACATTACAAAACCAAGCATAGAAACTACTATGTTACTACTATATCTAGCAGAGCTAATTTTTGAACCTTCATTTCCAATTGTTAAAAAGTCTGGATTATCTTCAATAATTTTACTAAACATATTACCAAGAGAACCATGAAGAGACTCAACAAAATATATACCTAAAACCCA
>ENA-OREN01000391-OREN01000391.1-marine-metagenome-genome-assembly--contig:-NODE-391-length-65759-cov-5.003045_pt1 | contig 65759 bp, 60 predicted proteins | sample MGYA00248624_ERZ508555 | MGnify/ENA primary metagenome ERZ508555 (study PRJEB26222, sample SAMN06267773) | marine metagenome | isolation source: Saanich Inlet, British Columbia, Canada | place...
TCTAATTAATTCTTTAAGAGTGTTAATAGATTCCTTCATATCTCCCAATTCAAACTGAGTAAAACCTGTTTTTAGAATAGCTTCAATTAACTTTTCAGAATTTGGATGCTCTGTTGTTATTTTTTCGAACTCTCTTAAAGCTCTATTATATTTCTTCTGAGAAAAAAATGATTCTCCTAACCAGTAAATTGCGTCATCAATAAATTCTGTATTGCTATATAAGTCTATAAAGGTAGATAAAGCTTCTTCTGCAGCAAGATACTCTCCAATCTTGATTAAATCGAAAGCTTTTTGATACTCAAATCGAACTTCTTCTATAGATATTAAATCTATTGTTTTAAGATTTTCTTTATTTTCCTGCTTTGTAATTATTGCTTCCAAGGCAGCTATTTTCTTTTCAACAACTAATAACTTTGTACTTAATTCATCTATTTCTTTTTTATTTAATAAAGTTTCGCTATCAACAGATTCATCCTTGATTGGTTCATCTGATGTCACACAACCCGAAGTTAAAACAATGGATAAAAAAAATATGGAAATATTTTTTACATCTATGGAGTTCATTTCCATTGCACAAGTCTAAATGCCAAAGAAGTACTTAATAATAATATAAAAAAAGGAATCCATCCTAATAGTATGGGTTGTACTTTATATATTTGAGCACTTTCTATTAATGTATTTTGCAACATGAAATATGCAATGCCAATTAACATTCCAATAATAACTCTATAACCAATGCCTCTATTTCTACTCATACCAAGAGATAATGGTAATGCCAACAAACAAATAAAAGGAATAACTAAAAGAGATGCAATTCTAGAGTGAAATGTTGTTTGATATATTTTAGCATCAAGAGAATTTTGCACTAAATAGTTAATAAACTTATACAGTTCTAAAATATTGAGGTCTTCAGATTTCACTACCGTCAAGCTTATTAAGTCTCGGTCTAATTGAGTTTTATCAATCTTATATCTTAAAAATTCTGTACTAAGACCCGATTCATCAAAAATTGTTTCTTGTAAATTACTTAATATCCATTGATTATAATCATCAATAGTTGAAGAAGAGGCTCTCGATATTCTTTTAATTTCAGAAGAATCATTTAGCTCAAAAATAGTGACATTTCCAAAGCTTTGATTTTCATTTAAAAGATTAATGTTAATTATTTTGTTTTGCTCTTTTAACCAGATGCCTTGACCATTCCCCAATGATGTATAGTTATATTTACTCTTAGTTCTCAACTGATCTGCTAAGCGTTCCATTGGAGGGGAAAAATACTCTCCTACCAATATGGATAAAAAGCAAAGAATAAACCCAGAGATAAGAACTGAGAACCCTAACCTTCGCATCTTGATTCCAGAGGAAAGTAAAATTAGTAATTCATTATTTTTACTTAAATTACCAAGGCCCAATAAACTGCCAATCAAAACTATAATAGACAATAGTTTAAAAATTGAACTTGGAAGCTTTAGTATTGTGTATTGAATGGCTTCAGTTACACCATAATTACCAGTCCCAATATCGTCAGTTTGACTAACAAAATCAATAAACCCAGAGAATGCAATAAAGACAAATAACACAATTAATGTAGTTTGAAAAATTGATTTAAAGATGTATCGATCAATGATTGTCAATTCTTTTCTCCAAATATACTCAACCTTTGAAAAAAATTATAACTCGATAATATAGCTACACTAGTAAATAATAACCAGATTAAATGAACCCACCATAACCCTAATATTGGTGGGGTATCTCCCTGCTCGAACCAAACTTTAGCAGCTCCCAATAAATTCACATAAATCATATAAATTAATACACCAAAAATAATTCCACCATATTGGCCTTGCCTTGGAGAAACTTTGCTTAGTGGTATAGAGAGGAGCACTAAAATAATCAGGGCAATAGAAGGAGAGAACCTCCATTGAATTTCTGCATATGCCTGAAGTGTGTTTTGATTATAGAGAAAGTCTATATTTTCTAAATTCAAATCTACCTTATTAGCTTTTTCTTTATTATTAAATAATGGTAATTGATGTTCAGAAAATTCCATAATTCTAAAATCTTGATCGCCAGGTCTACCTTCATACCTTTTTCCATTATAAAAAATAAGAAGATTATTATTATCACCAATGTTCTCTACTTCTGCGTATTCAGCTACTACGACATTTACCCTCCCTTTATTTTCTTGCTGCAAAAAGACATTAATAAGTCTATTTTCTTCAATAAGATCTTCGGAATAAAACACAGATCCATTTTTTAGATTAACAAACCTTCCAGGCTCTAAAAATTCGATGTCAACTGAAGTCATAGAATCCAACTTAGTAGTTTCAATATTTTTTCTCGCTTGGGGTGATATATAACCAGAAATAATTGCTAATAGAATCGCAAGAACTAATGTTGGCAAGATCAGTGGCCTATATAATGCAATGGGTCCAATACCTGAACTTGATATCGCAGTAATTTCACTATTGCTATAAAGCCTGCCAAAAACCAATAATATTGATAAAAAAGTACTCAATGGTATCAAGACAATCAAATAGTCTATTGAAGAATAAAGCATTAATCCCATAATAGAATCGGAGGATAGTAATCCAATAGCTGCGTCACCCAGAACATCTGAAAACTTATTGGCAACCAAAATAATTAATAATATAACTGTGACAGCCAACCATGTGGTTGCTGTCTCCTTAAAAAGGTAGTGACTAATTATTTTTCCCATAAAAAATCTTATTTACTTATTAGAAGAGATTCATATTTAGTTTTTGAACTAATACTATTACACTACAATTATGACTCAAATAATACTAGGGTATTTGATTTTAATAGAGTAGTAATACCCTTTAAAAATAACTAAAAGAGAGAAATAAATGAATTTCCTAATAAATACAAATAAATCATCAGAAATAAAAGCTGATTGCCTTATATTACCTGTTTTTGAAGATGGGATACTAAGAGAGCCAACTAAAACAATTAATTCAAAAAATAACAATCTCATAAAAGATTTTCAAACCAATGGGGATATAAATGGGAAATTAGGACAAACAAGAATTTTACCCATTAATCAACAAACCTACAAAAGAATAGTTTTGGTGGGATGTGGAAAATTTGATAAATACTCTAATACTAATTATAAGAAAGCCATTACATCAGCTCTAAAAAAATTATCATCCACCTCACATAAGAATGCAATTAACCTGCTTGCATCTAATGGTCTTATTGGTAAAAGTGATGAAACATACTATAGAGCTTCAAGAATAATGGTTGAATCTTGGTATGATATTGCTTATCAATATACAGCTACCAACTCAAAAAAAGAAAAAAAATACTCATTAAATAAACTCTATTTTGGCATCAATGGTACTAAAAAAAATACATCAATATCCAAGGGTCTTAAGCATGGTCAAAGCATAGGTAAAGCGATACAAAAAGTAAAATATTTAGGTGATCTTCCAGCTAATGTTTGTACTCCATCATTTTTAGTTAAAGAAACAAGAAAAATAGCAAATAAAAATAAAACAATATCTCTTAAGGTTTTAAATGAATCTGATATGAAGAAGTTAAAAATGGGCTCATTATTATCAGTGACTGCTGGAGCTTCAGAGCCTGCTAAATTAATAGTTGCAGAATATAAAGGTTCTAAATCCAAAGCTAGGCCTATAGTCATTGTAGGAAAAGGTATAACATTTGATACTGGTGGTGTCTCTCTAAAACCATCCAATGCAATGGATGAAATGAAATACGACATGTGTGGAGCAGCAACTACAATTGGCCTACTCCAAATGGTCTCAGACCTTAAGCTGCCTATTAATATGGTTTTTATAGTTCCAGCTTGCGAAAATGTAGTAAGTAGTACAGCAACTAAACCTGGTGATATTGTTACAGCTATGTCCGGAACAACTATTGAAGTATTAAACACAGATGCTGAAGGTAGGCTAATACTTGCTGATGCACTTACTTATGCTCAAAAATTTAAACCAGAACTCATTATAGATATGGCGACTCTAACTGGTGCCTGTGTTGTAGCATTAGGGAAACATATTTCTGGTTTAATGACTAATTCAGACAACCTTGCTAATGCATTAACTCTTGCTGGTGAATTAAGTAATGATCCAACTTGGAGACTTCCTTTAAATGAAGACTATGCCAAACAAATTAAAAGTAATTTTGCTGATGTTGCTAATATCAGTACCAATGGAGTTGGTGCAGGAACAATAACTGCAGGATGCTTCCTTCAAAAATTTGTTGGCGATTATGATTGGGCACATATTGATATTGCTGGTGTTGCCTGGCATGAGGGTTCGAATAAAGGAGCTACAGGCAGGCCTGTAGCTATGGTTTCTGAATTTTTAATTAATAAAGCACGCAATTAGTATGCAACATAAAACAAATGTTTTATTTCATCACTTTGAGTCAATTGAAAAAAAAGATTTCTTAATCTATGTTTGTAAATTAATTGAAAAAGGCTACAAACAAAATATCAATCCTATTTTTATAAAAACAGACACCCAAGAACAAGCTGAAGAGCTAGATAAAATTCTATGGACATTCAGGCAAGAGAGTTATATCCCTCATGCAATAGTAAATCTGGATATTAACAATACTCAGCCAGTTCAAATAGGATGGATGGAACATAAAATTAAAGATGCTGAAGCCATTATTAATTTGAGTGAAGGGATGCCTGATATTACAAATCATTTAAAAAAAATTCATGAAATTATAGAAAATATTGATAAAAAAAAAGAAAAAGCCAGAGAAAGATGGAAAAAATATAAATCCATTGGTTTTGATATTAAGGCCCATAAAATAAGCTAACCATGGATAAATCATATAAACCAAGCTTCATAGAAAAAAAGATATACGAATCTTGGGAAAGCTCTGGTTATTTTTCACCCTCCAATAGTGGAGATCCTTTTTGCATAGTTATACCTCCGCCAAACGTCACAGGAACATTGCATATGGGACATGCATTTCAAGATACCATAATGGATATTTTGGTTCGCTATCACAGAATGCAAGGAAAAAATACACTATGGCAAGTTGGTACAGATCATGCAGGAATAGCTACTCAGATGGTTGTAGAGAGACAACTGGAGCTATCTGGGACCTCCCGATTAGAGTTAGGTCGTGAAGCTTTTATAACAAAAGTTTGGGATTGGAAAAATAAATCTGGTAGTACAATTTCCAATCAGTTAAAAAGAATGGGCTCTTCTACAGACTGGACTAAAGAACGATTCACAATGGATGATGATTTAGTGGAAGGAGTACAAGAGGTTTTCATTAGGTTATATGAAGACAAATTAATCTATCGAGGTAAAAGATTAGTAAATTGGGATCCAGTACTTCTGACGGCTCTATCTGATTTAGAGGTTATTCAATCAGAAGAGTCAGGAAATATTTGGTATTTTAAATACCCAATTGAAGAATCTAATGAATCCTTAGTCGTTGCTACTACTAGACCTGAGACTATGCTAGGCGATACTGCGGTAGCTATTCATCCAAATGATAAAAGATATAAAAAATATATTGGTAAAAATATAATCCTTCCCATATCAGAAAGACTCATACCTATTATTGCCGATGATTATGTAGATCAAACATTTGGCAGTGGTTGTGTCAAAATCACACCAGCACATGACTTTAATGATTTTGAGATTGGAAAACGCCATGGCCTGGAAGTGATTAATATTTTTACTAAAGATGCAAAGATCAATACAACTGCTCAGAAAAAATACATAGGAATGGATCGTTTTGAAGCAAGAAATGCAATTGTATCTGATATGGAGAAATTAGGCTTACTAGAAAAAATTGAAGATTACACATTAAGTGTGCCAAGAGGTGATAGAAGTGGAACTATACTTGAACCTTATATTACAGATCAGTGGTATGTCAGTACTAAAAAACTAGCTCAACCAGCAATAGATATTGTAAAGAGTGGAGAATTAAATTTCGTTCCTCATAATTGGTCTAAAACATATTTTGAATGGATGGAAAATATCCAAGACTGGTGTATCAGTAGACAATTATGGTGGGGTCATAGAATACCGGCTTGGTATGATAATCAGGGAGAGGTCTACGTTGGTAAATCCGAAGAAGATGTTAGAAAACAATATAATCTTCAAACCTCAATAAAATTAAAACAAGATGAAGATGTTTTAGACACATGGTTTTCTTCAGCTTTATGGCCTTTTTCAAGTCTAGGTTGGCCCAATCAAACTAGGGACTTAGAAACTTTTTACCCAACCAATGTATTGGTAACTGGCTTTGATATTATTTTCTTTTGGGTAGCTCGTATGATAATGATGGGACTCTATTTTATGGATGATCTGCCATTTAAAGAAGTTTATATTCATGGTTTAGTCCGAGATAAGAATGGTCAAAAAATGTCTAAATCAAAAGGTAATATACTCGATCCAATAGACATAATTGATGGAATTGATCTAGATACACTAATTGACAAAAGAACAGAAGGCCTTATGCAACCAGAAATGGCTCCTAAAATAATCAAAGAAACAAAAAAAGAATTTCCAAAAGGTATTCCAGAATTTGGTGTTGATGCACTTCGGTTTACATTTGCAATCCAAGCTACAACAGGAAGAGACATTCGTTTTGATTTGAATCGTATTGAAGGCTATAAAAATTTTTGTAATAAGTTATGGAATGCAGCAAGGTTTGTCCAAATGAATACAGATGGAATAATATTAGATTCTCATTCATTACAAAAAGAAAACTTATCAATTCCTGATTTATGGATTCAATCTAAACTGCAACTTTTACTAAAATCTATAGAAAAAAATATTAAAATTTATCGTATTGATTTAATGGCGACCTCGCTATATGAATTTGTATGGAATGATTTTTGCGATTGGTACATAGAATTTAGCAAATCAATCTTTAATTCAGTAGATGATTTTTCTGAAAATAATAAACATCGAACAAAAGAAAATTTACTATACGTATTGGATTCACTCTTAAGAGCACTCCACCCTATCATCCCTTTCATAACAGAGGAAATATGGACATCCTTTAATTTTAAAACCTCTAAAAAAAGTATTATGGTGAGTACTTATCCGAAAAAAGAAAACCTATTCTATGATGAAACTGTAATTAAAAAAGTTGAATGGATTCAATCGTTTGTAACAAATATTAGACAAATACGTTCAGAAATGAATATAGCACCTAAAGTAAAAATTCCTATCTTTCTTCAAGATGCAAGTCAAAAAGATCTCACCCTTCTTAATGAAGTAAATGTTTTTATAAGAGATATCGCAAATATTGGTGAAATAAAAATAATTAATGACACTCCGCCGATATCAGCAATTTCATTATTAGGTGAGATGAAAATTCACATACCATTAGAAGGACTTATAGATATTGAGTCAGAAAGAAAGAGATTAGAAAAAAAATTAGTTGGAATACAAAAAAATCTCCATTCTGTAAATCAAAGACTTGAAAATAAAAATTTTAAATCCAAAGCACCTAAAGATGTTGTTGAAAAACTCACATCACAATATGAATTATTTTCAAAAGATAAAATTAAAATAGAACAACAAATTAAAATGATGTCATTGAGTTAATTCCTGATTAGGAACCATCCATAGAATTAATAAACCTGGTATAAAAAGGATTAATAAGCTTAATATTCCAAACCTTGGATTATTGAAAATATAAGCTACCCATGAAACCAATAGAGGCCCTACTAAAACAGCCGACTTGCCTACTAAGTTATAAAAACCAAAAAATTGAGCTTCCTTGTTTTTAGGTATCAAACTACTAAAAAATGACCTACTGATAGCTTGAACTCCACCTTGAACAAGCCCTACTGCTCCAGCGATTAGATAAAACTCAGTAGCGGTATTCATGTTGGCTGCAAAAAAACAAATAATTATATAAACTGAAATTCCAATAGTGAGTATCTTTTTGGAACCCACTTTATCTGCATAAATTCCAAACACTAAAGTTGCTGGAAAACCAATAAATTGAGTCATTAGTAATGCTGTAATCATAGAAGATGTATCTAGACCTATATCAGTTCCATAAGCTGTTGCCATTCTCACAATTGTGTCAACTCCATCCATATAGAGCCAATAGGAAATTAAAAATAAAGCTGCTCTTTTATGCCTCTTTATTTCTTTCAAGGTTGTAATCACAGATTTAAATGAGTGAAATAGATCAAACAGAATACCTTTATGTCGAGATGGATTAGACTCTTCGTTAACATTAATAAATAAAGGTATTGAAAAAACTGCCCACCAAACTGACACGGATAAAAATGAATACAGTATAGCCTCAATATCAGAAGATAAACCAAACCAAGTTGGGTTTAAATACATTAAAACATTGACTATAAATAAAATACCTCCTCCCAGATAACCCAAAGAGTATCCCAAAGAGGACACTTTGTTTCTTTCAAGATTATTTGAAACTGATCCGATCAAAGAATCATAAAAAATATTACCACCAGAAAAACCAATCGCAGCTAAAGTGTAGAGAAATGCAGCATAGAACCAATTGCCCTGTGGAATGAAATAGAGATAAGCTGTACTTACTATTCCTACAAGAGCAAAAAAAGCTAAACATTGTTTTCTTATTTTCCTTAAATCAGAGAAAGCTCCTAAAATTGGTGCTAATAACATGATAAAAAGACCGGAAAGTGAGTTTGCCGTTCCTATGGCTGCTGTACTTTCTATCGAAGAAAGGTCACTTGCCCAAAAAGATTTAAAGAATATTGGGAAAAATCCAGCCATTACTGTTGTAGCAAAAACAGAGTTAGCCCAATCATATAAAGCCCACGATATAATTTTTTTTCTTCTCAGAATCTTCATATATTAATCAATACTAGCTTTCGCAAGAGTAATATCAGACCAAACTTTAGATTTTTGTGTAGGACTTCTAAGTAAGTAGGCAGGATGATAAATAACAATCAAAGGAATGTTATTTTCACCAAAAGAATGCTTATATCCTCTAAGATCAGACATTGATTTATCCGTATTTAATAATTGTTGGGCTGCAATTTTACCTACTGCAATAATAATTTTTGGGTTAATCAATTCTATTTGTTGTTGTAAATATGAAATACAACTACTTACTTCATCTTGATGTGGATCTCTATTTTTGGGTGGTCTACATTTTAGAATATTGGCTATAAATACACTTTCCCTGCTAAGACTTGAAGCAAAAATAATTTCATTAAGTAATCGTCCTGCACGTCCAACGAATGGTTCGCCTTTGATATCTTCATCTTTTCCAGGTGCTTCTCCAATAAATAGCCAATCAGCATTAGTATCTCCCACTCCGAAAACTGTTTGCGTTCTAGTTTTATGAAGTAAGCATTTCTTGCAAGATGAAACATTGCTTTTTAGAGTTGACCAAACGTCTGGTTGATCTGTATTTGAATTTTTTTCAATACTTTTCTTTCTTTGATGATAAACATCGATGCCTATTTTCTTAAGTATATCTTTCTTATTTTGAAGCATACTGGTCTATTCAGAATCTTTCATTAGTAATTTTTTTTCATAATTAAATTCCTTACGAAATTAATAGGGCCTGAGAAAAGATAAGTTAATGACATAATGGTTAGTACTAACGGTGGATTTAAGAAAATTAAAATTAAAACAAGAGGTACCAAAAGAGTTTTTGAAAAAGGAATACGATTTAAGGAGCGTGTATCCTTAAAACTATTGTACTGAATGTTTGAAACCATCAAAGAGGCTGATGACAGCATGGCAAATGAAATAAAAATATAACTGACAATAGGATCAATATAATTCAAATTGCACTGCCAAATAATTACGCTACATAATGTGGCAGCTGCTGGTGATGGTAATCCTAGAAAATGATTTTGATCCTTGAGTTGCAGATGATTATTAAACCGAGCCAATCTAAGTGCTGTAGTAGCAATATAATAAAATGAAATAAGCCAAGTCATTCTTACTATAATCAACTCATATGGAATATTAGATGCCCAAGTGTAATAGAATACTGCCGGTGCGATCCCAAATGATATTAAATCGCACAGACTATCATAATCCTTACCAAAATCAGAAACCGCATTAGTGGCTCTTGCTACTTTGCCATCCAAGCCATCTAGAAAAACAGCGACAAAAATAGCTATTGCAGAAGACTGATAATTTCCATCAATGGAACAAAAAATAGAAAAACATCCAGCAAAAAGGTTTGCTGTTGTAAAAAGATTTGGTAGAAGAAATATACCTTTCTTGATCGTCTTTTTATCTTTCTTCTTTTTTTCTTCAATACTCATATCAAATCATTATAGAGAAATGTAGGTTATCTTGGAAATGAGAAGGTGATATCATTAATACTACTGAACAGTGAATAATTGAACAATAGCTAAATTAAGATAAAAAAAATAATCAATCATTTAAAAAAATTCAATGAAACTATCACAATATCCGCTCAGAACCTATAAAGATTCGCCAGCAGAGGCTGAATTGACTTCTCATCGACTTATGCTGAGATCAGGATTAATAAAAAAATTAGCCTCTGGATTATTCACATGGATGCCTTTAGGTCTGAAAGTCTTAAAAAAGATAGAAAATATTGTTCGAGATGAAATGAATGCAACGGGAGCTTTTGAAATTTTAATGCCTGCTATTCAACCATCAGATCTTTGGGAAGAAACTGGACGATGGGATGAATATGGTAGCTTATTATTGAAAATGAATGATCGACATGATCGCTCATTCTGTTTTGGACCTACTCATGAAGAGGTAATTACGGACATTGTTAGAAATGAGTTAAACACTTACAAGCAATTACCTGTGAATTTCTATCAAATACAAACTAAGTTTAGAGATGAAATTAGACCTAGATATGGTGTTATGCGAGCTAGAGAATTTTTAATGAAGGATTCTTATTCATTTCATCTTGATCAAGCTTCGTTGAATGAAGAGTATAAAAAAATAGGACAAGCGTATGACAATATTTTTAATAAATTAGGACTAGATTACCGTAAAGTCAGAGCTGATAGTGGAGAAATTGGTGGGTCTACTTCACATGAATACCATGTCTTAGCTGAATCAGGTGAAGATGAAATTGGATATTGTGATGAAGAAAATTTTGCTGCAAATGTTGAAACTATTAAAAGTAAGAATGCCCCTAATGGAGGTCATTTATCATTTGCTAGAGGAATAGAGGTTGGTCATATATTTCAACTTGGGGATAAGTACAGTAGAAGTATGAAATGCAACGTTCTGGATAATTCTGGAAAATCAGTTGACCTTATGATGGGCTGTTATGGAATTGGTATTTCGAGAATTGTTGCCGCTTCCATCGAGCAAAACCATGATAAATCAGGAATTATTTGGCCTAAAGAAATAACTCCTTTTAAAATAATTATCATTGCAATTCTAAAAAAAGATGATGATACAGTCCTATCAAAATCTAACCAACTCTATGATAGCCTTGTTAAATCAGGACATGAAGTCGCTCTAGATGATCGTAATGAAAGAGCTGGTGTAAAATTTGCTGAAGCTGAACTGATTGGTATTCCATATCAAATTATTGTCAGCGAAAGAGGTTTAAATAATAATACAGTAGAGCTGGTTGAAAGAACAAAAAACGGTAGTCAAGATATTGATATTAATACCATTAAAGATTACTTCTAAAAATAGTAACTTAGGAATTTATTTAGGTTTTTTGGCAATCTCAGCTTCTAAGTATTCAATAGCTTCTCTTTGAGCTCTAAGCGCGTCCTGTCTTGCTGCATCGTATAGGCTTACCTCAATTCTTCGTTCAGCTCTAGAGAGCAAACGCTCAGCTTCTAATATTCTTTGATCATCTTTTGCGGATATATTTAATTCTTTAGCAGCAGAGATAGTTTGCCTTGCATTACTCATTTCTTGGAGTGGCGGCATGGATGCACATGAATAAATAAAAACTGATACAAGGATAGTGATGATTATTTTTTTGCTATACATTTCTAATTTTTGACACATGAGGGTATAAATAAAAAGTATCAAGCAAAACGAATGAGGTCAAGCGATCATTAAAAATAGAAAATATTATTCTAAATTTAAGATTGATTTAATAAATGGAATTGTTATTTTTCTTTTTTTTGCAAGGGATTCATAATCTAATACTTCAATCACTTCGATTAAACTACAAACATCTCTCCTTACTCGTTTTAGTAGAAAATTTGCAACATCATCAGATAAATGAAAACCCCTAATTTTTCCATGTACTTGGATTGCTCTCACTATATCCATTTCCTTTAAAATATTTAGGCGGAGTACTAGAGCTGTTGAGTATCTTGACAGTAAATCTTTAATTAGAAATTTACCTCCCTGTGGAGTGTCTTTGGAGGAGACAATAAATACAGTTTTCGTATTGTGAATTCTTTCGTATAAATCTAGCAACTTTTCTTCCCATATTTTAGATCCTAATACTAAATCAATATCGTCAATACAAATTAAATCCATTTGGTCCAAATCATCTAATATTTCTGGGGTAAATTTACTTAACTCTCGCATAGGTAGATACATAAACTTAAACTGATCATGATTTGATTGATTAATTTTTGCTTGTAATAGATGAGTCTTTCCTGCTCCTTTATCTCCTGCAATCCATAAAAATTTCTGCTCATTGGTTTGGAGTAATTCAAAAATTTGATCATTGGTTCCCGCTATAAATGATTCAAAAATCATATTATCTGAAATATTTACAGGTAAAGGGATCTGTTGCACTTAGGCTCCATTGAGATTGATTATTTTTTTTGCTTCAAAACTCCATCGAATCCAATAATCTACTCCGCTTAGAATTGAAGTTACAAATACTGTAGACCCAAGAATTATTGTAGGGATATAAAAGATCTCAGTGATCTCTCCCGCAATAACTAGTAAGACAAAAATAATTTGGACAAATGTATTAACTTTACTAATTTTAGATGGGAGTATTTTAGGTTTACCTATAAAATAACGATACAAAGACAGTCCAAACATAATCATAGCATCTCTTAAAATCACAGTGACAGTTAGCCAATATGGTATAAGATTCATTCTGTAAAGCGTTATAAAGAGAGAAATAAGTAATAATTTATCAGCTGTTGGATCTAATATAGCACCCAACTCAGATCTCCAATTATTTCTTTTGGCTAGAAAACCATCCAAATAATCAGATATCCCTGCTACTGCTATTAAAAATAAAGACAAAAGATAATCCTCATTCCACAGCAGGTAAACTATTGGAATAATAAGCACAATGCGCACTATGCAAATAAAATTAGGAATAAAAGAAAGCGTCAATTAATTCTCCATATTAATAGAATACAAAAGGTAAAAGAATAAATAATTTCTTGATGTTAATATACAATTTGAAGAAATTATATCCTAAAAAATAGAAATCAATTTAATTGAATTTTGACAAAAGAAATTAACAATAAAAATCTTACTTATGCTGACTCAGGAGTTGATATAGACTCTGCAAATAATTTAATTGAAAAAATAAAGCCCTCTATAAAAGAAACTCTCAACCCAAACGTTCTATCAAACATTGGTGGTTTTGGAGCTTTATATGAATTAAATGCTTCACATTATAAAAGACCCATACTGGTCTCAGGTACAGATGGTGTTGGTACTAAGGTAATGCTTGCTAAAGAGTATGAAAAACTTGATTTAATAGGTATAGATTTAGTAGCAATGTGTGTTAATGATGTTATCACTCTAGGCGCCAAACCATTGTTCTTTCTCGATTATTATGCAACCTCCAAACTTGATATTAATTCAGCAACTGAAGTCATTAATGGAATTGCTGATGGGTGTAAAAAATCTAACATGGCTCTTATCGGTGGAGAAACTGCAGAAATGCCAGGTGTTTATAGGGAAGGTGATTTTGATCTAGCTGGTTTTTGTGTGGGCGTTGTGGACCATGACAACATCATTGATGGAAGAAAAATAAAAGACGGTGACATCATCATAGGCATTGCCTCGTCAGGACCTCATTCTAATGGTTACTCACTTATCAGAAAAATTATAGAATTAAATACTATCAATGAAGAGGAAATGCTGGGTGAAGTAAAACTCAAAGATGCAATTATTGCACCTACTGCTATCTATGTTGAAGCTATACTTAATTTAACTGAATCTCATGTTATAAAAGGAATTGCACATATTACTGGTGGAGGATTTAAAGAAAATATTGTTCGTATTTTAAATAAAAATTCTAATGCAATTATTGATATATCTTCTTGGGAAAGACCGCCTATATTTGATTGGCTTCAAGAAAAAGGCAATATAAAAGACGATGAAATGCTCAAAACCTTTAACTGTGGAATAGGAATGGCAATCGTTATAGAGCATGACGATCAAGATATGATCATAAATAAATTATCTTCCTTAGGACATAAATCCTATGTTATTGGAAAAATCACAGCGGGTAACCAAACTGTAGATATAGAATAATATTCAATGATCAAAGCAGTTTGTCTAATATCTGGAAAAGGAACAAACCTGGAAGCCATTCTTAAGCATATTGATAAAAATAACCTTAACCTAAATATAAGTTCTGTTATTTCTGATAACCCAAAAGCAAAAGGACTCAGTATTGCTGAAAATTATAATATCGACACTCATGTCATTGATTTTCAAAAATATAAAATTAAAAAAGATTTTGATGATCAGCTAGAAATATATATCAATAATATAAATCCCGACATTGTGTTCCTCTCAGGGTATATGCGTATCCTATCAACAAATTTTTGCAGTTGTTATTTGGGAAAGATAATTAATATACACCCTTCTCTTTTACCTAAGTTTAAAGGACTTAATACCTTTCAACGCGCATTATCAAAAAATGAAATCTACCATGGTAGCAGTGTTCATTTAGTTGTAAATGAGATAGATTCAGGCGCAATAATTATACAATTTAGAACCAAAATTAAACCTAATGACACTGTGTTATCTCTCACAAAAAGAGTTAAAAAAGGTGAACATATGATTTTTCCAATGGCAATTAGTTACTTAGCTAATAAAGACTTGAAGATTATAGATCAAGAACCTTTTTTATTTGGAAAAAAACTTACAAATCCTATTATTATTGAAGATTTTTAAGCTGTAGGTAGTGTAACACCAGTTTGTCCTTGATATTTTCCTTCTCGATCTTTATACGATTCATCGCAATCTTGATCTGACTCAAAAAAGATCATTTGTGCAACACCTTCATTTGCGTATATTTTCGCAGGTAAAGGAGTTGTATTAGAAAACTCTAGAGTTACATGACCTTCCCACTCAGGTTCTAATGGAGTAACATTAACAATAATTCCACATCGTGCATAAGTTGACTTACCTACACAAATAGTTAAAACATTTCTTGGGATTTTAAAATACTCTATGGTTCTTGCAAGAGCAAATGAGTTGGGAGGAATAATGCAAACATCAGAATTAAAATCCACGAAACTAGATTCATCGAATTGTTTAGGGTCCACAATAGCTGAATGTATGTTTGTAAAAACTTTGAATTCATTAGAGCAACGAACATCATATCCAAAGCTAGAAGTACCGAATGAAATAATTCTTTCTTGTTTGTTTGTTCTTACTTGATTACCCACAAAAGGATCAATCATGCCATGATTATTGGCCATTTCTTTAATCCATTTATCTGATTTAATCGTCATTTATAACTTATTACTAGCTAGAAATATTATATTTTTCTGTTTAAAGAAGTATGATGCACTAAAATTATAGCTCACACTAGAATTTAATTTATGTTTTGAATTATAGTTTATATCTAACTGATATGGATCATTATTGATGATGAATGAATTACTAAAAAAATTAGTTACATTTCCAAAACTTATAATATTGTTACTATTGCTTGTTTTTGGAGTGTTTTTAAATTGGGTTGATGATTTTCAACTTGATGCCTCTTCAGATACTCTATTATTAGAAGGTGATGAAGATTTAAGGTATTACAAGAACATTAAAGCCCGTTATGGTGATGATGAATTTCTAGTAGTAACTTTTCAACCTTATGCCGATCTTTTCGACCCAATTACAATCAATAGTTTAGCTGACCTCAGAAATGAATTAGAAAGATTGGATTCAATAGATTCAGTAGTATCAATACTGGATGTTCCACTAATCAAGTCTCCACCCATGAGTCTTTCAGAACTTGAAGAAAAAACCCCCAGTTACTTAAGTCCAGAAACAGACAAAAAATTAGCCCAAGATGAATTACTCAATAGCACTTTATACAAGAATCTTATCATTAGTAATGATGGGAGAACAACAGCGTTATTACTGAATCTGGTGATTAACGAATCTTTAAATTTATTAGTCAATCAAAGAGACGAACTAAGAGAAAAAAGATTAACTCAGACATTAAAAAATAATGAAAAGCTTGAACTCGAAAGACTTTCTGATGAGATTAAAAGTTTGAGAGCATCCTATAGAACTGAAAATGCTCTAATGATAAAAAACATAAGAGATGTATTAAATAGATATCAAGATAATGGCAAGATTTTTCTCGGTGGCGTCCCAATGATCACTGTTGATATGATTGATTTCATACAAAATGATATAGAAGTTTTTGGCACCTCTCTTTTATTGTTCTTATTTATCTCATTATTACTGATTTTCAAAAACCCAAGATGGATGTTTATTTCAATGGCATGTTGTGTGCTTGGGCTAGTGGTAATGACTGGATTTCTCGGTATAGTTGGATGGCCAGTGACAGTTGTTTCAGCAAACTTTATAGCTCTCTTATTAATCTTTAGTTTATCAATATCGGTTCATCTCACAGTTAGATATATAGAATTAAATGAATTACACCCAAATCAAAGTCAAGTTTGGTTGGTGCAACAAACATTAATTGATAAATGGGAGCCTTGCCTTTATACCACCATCACTACTATGGTTGGCTTTGCCTCTCTATTAGTGGCTGGATTAAAACCTGTCATTGATTTTGGTTGGATGATGTTAATTAGCATGGGAGCAATTTTTATTATGGTTTTTCTTTTGTTTCCTTCAATTTTAGTACAACTTAAAAAACTCAATTCAAAGAAAAAAAAGGATTTAACATTAAGTATCACCAATAGTTTATCTAATTTAGTCTTAACAAAACCCAAATCCACATTTTCAACCTTTTTGATCATGGCTATTTTAAGTGGGATTGGTATTTCTAGCCTTACAGCTGAAAACCAATTTATAAAAGCGTTTAAAGAGAATACTGAAATTTATCAAGGTTTAAGTGTTATAGATAGAGAACTGGGTGGTACAACTCCATTAGATATTATCATTGAAGCTGACCCCAGTTATTTTGAAGAAAAATTAAATTCTATTGAGGAGGATGATTTTTTTGATGATGAATTTTTTGAAGAAGACTTCTCCGAAGAAGAAACAATGGAATACGATATTGGTGCAGACAGCTATTGGTATAACTCTTTTCGATTAAAGACCATAGATTCAGTTCATGAATACTTAGAATCATTAGATGAAGCAGGGAAAGTCGTTTCAATTTCCACCACAATGGATGTCTTAAAGAGTCTAAATGATGATCAAGAGATTGACACCTTCTTTCTTTCACTTCTCTATAAAAAAGTTCCTCAAGATGTCAAGGAAGCCTTATTTGATCCCTATATATCAGAAGATGGGAATCAACTTAGAATCTCATTTAGAGTTTTTGAATCTTATCCCAATCTTAAACGCAATGAGTTAATCAAAAAAATAAAGAAAGACTTAGTTGAAGTCATAGGTTTAAAAGAATCCCAAGTGAAGCTTACCGGCATGTTGGTACTCTATAATAATGTTCTAGAAAGCTTAATTCGCTCGCAAATTCTAACCATTGGTGTTGTATTTTTAGCGATCTTGACCATGTTCTTATTTCTATTCAGATCTTTAAAGTTTGCTTTTGTAGCGATCATTCCTAGCATTCTAGCATCAGCCTCAGTTCTCGGTTTAATGGGTTGGCTAAGTATACCACTTGATATTATGACAATTACTATTGCAGCTATTTGTATTGGAATTGGAGTGGACCATTCTATTCATTATATTCATCGTTTCAGAGAGGAAATAAAATTAGGATGTTCTGCAAAAATGGCAGTTAAGAATTCTCATGCCAGTATCGGTAAAGCTATTTACTATACTTCTATAATCATCATAATAGGTTTTTCTATATTATCACTTTCAAATTTTGTACCGACAATCTACTTTGGGACTTTTACAGCATTTGCAATGCTCATTGCATTAATAGCAAACCTCACATTATTGCCACTACTACTTATTAATATAAATTCTGATCATAATAATGAATAATGATTACATGACATCGACTGGCGAATTAAATAAAAAGATATTGGTCACTAATGCATTGCCATATGCGAATGGATCAGTACATATTGGACATCTAGTAGGTTACATTCAAGCTGACATTTGGGTTCGTTTTCAAAAAATGAAGGAAAAGGATTGCCTCTACCTATGTGCAAGCGATTCTCATGGAACACCAATAATGTTGAGTGCCGAAAGCATTGGTCTTGAACCCGAAGCATTAGCTGAGCAATATACCAAAGAACACGCTAAAGATTTTCACGATTTTTTAATTGAATTTGATAATTATCATTCTACGCATACATCCGAAAATGAAATATTAGTTGGTGAAATATTCAATGAATTAAATAAATCTGGGTACATTGAAAAGAAAATAATCGAACAAGCGTACGATAAAACACAAGAAATATTTCTACCAGATAGGTATGTTAAAGGAACATGTCCACAATGTTCAACTGACGATCAATATGGAGATAACTGTGAAAAATGTGGTGCTACCTATAAGCCTACAGATCTCATTAACCCAATATCAGTGTTATCAGGTAAAACTCCAATTCTGAAGAAATCAGAACACTATTTTATGAAACTAAGTCACTTTGAGGACATGCTAAAGAAATGGATTCCAACAATAGATATGAATGATTCAGTTAAAGAAAAACTCAATGAGTGGTTCTCTATGGGCCTTAAAGATTGGGATATTTCAAGAGATCATCCTTATTTTGGTTTTAAAATCCCAGGAGAAAATAAAAAATATTTCTATGTTTGGTTGGATGCACCTATTGGATATTTAGCCTCTTTAAAAAATCTCGCATCAAAAAGTAATGTCATCTATGAAGACTACTTTTCTGAAAATTCTGATTGTCATCTTGTTCATTTTATCGGCAAAGATATTATCTATTTTCATACTTTATTTTGGCCTGCAGTTCTTGAAGGAGCTGGACTTAAGAAACCCAATGCCATCTTCGTCAATGGCTTTCTTACTGTCAATGGTAAAAAAATGTCGAAATCTAGAGGTACTTTTATAAAAGCGAGAACTTATCTTAATCACTCAAACCCAGAGTACTTAAGATATTACTACGCTTATAAAACCAACTCAAAAATAGATGACTTTGATTTTGATACGGTTGATTTTGAAAATAGAGTGAATGCAGATTTAGTTGGAAAATGGATAAATATTGCCAGTCGATCTGCTAAATTCATTAATCAATATTTCAAAAATAAAACTTCTCAGTCAATTGATAACCCAGAATTAATTAAAATTTTTCAAGATCAATCTGATGACATTGGTTTGCTTTATGAAAAAAGAGAATTTGGACAAGCCATGAGAAAAATTATGTTGCTTGCTGATCAAGCAAATCAATACTTAGAAAAGGAAAAACCTTGGATACTTATTAAAGATGAAATAAACTATGAAAGAGTGCATGCTATTTGCACAACAGCTATCAACCTTTTTTTAATCATTACTATATATTTGAAACCAGTAGTCCCCAATATAGCTAAGGAAGCTGAAAAATTTTTAAATCTAAATTTCCAAAACTGGAATGACATAAATAAAACCATAATAAATCACAACATTAATGACTATCCAGCCTTATTAACTCGTATTAAAAAAGAAGATATTGAATCAATAATTAATAACTCTAAGTAAAAAAATAAATGGAGAATGATAATGATAAATTTTGATGAATTTATGAAAGTAGATCTCAGAGTAGCTAAAGTAACTAATGCTGAGGACATTCCAGAAGCAGATAAATTAATAAAAGTAACAGTAGATTTGGGTGACGAAGAAAGAACGATTTTTGCAGGTATAAAAGGATTCTACTCTCCTGAAGAATTGATAGGTAAAAATATCATTGTAGTGGCTAATTTGGAACCAAGGAAAATGAGATTTGGTGTTTCTGAAGGCATGCTTTTGGCAGCAGGAGATGATAATGAGGGTGTTTTTCTTGTATCGCCAGATGATGGTTCCTCAGCAGGACAAAGAGTGAGGTAAGTTTCTCTTTTTATCGCGATGAATAAAATTAAGGCTGGTAATATTTTCAAGATCTTTACTGAATCTAATCCTGAGCCTACAACAGAATTGATCTTTAATTCAAACTTTGAACTACTGATTTCCGTTATTCTTTCTGCTCAAGCAACTGACAAAAGTGTAAATCATGCTACTCATTCTTTATTTCAAATTGCCAATACTCCTGAACAAATTATTGAGTTAGGTATTACTAAGCTCAAAGACAATATTAAAACAATTGGCTTGTTTAATAATAAAGCAAAAAATATCATACTAACTTGCAACACTCTGATTAAAAAATTTAACAGTCAAGTACCTCATCAACGAGAAAGCCTTGAAGAGCTTCCAGGTGTAGGAAGGAAGACTGCTAATGTAATCTTAAATACTGTTTTTGGAAAACCTGTGATTGCTGTCGATACCCATGTTTTTAGAGTATCCAATCGAATTGGTCTTGCAAAAGGAGATAAGCCATTAGACATTGAGAAAGGTTTAACAAAAATAATACCAGAAGAATATCTATTTAATGCACATCATCACCTTATTTTACATGGTAGGTATACCTGCAGAGCAAGACAACCTTTATGCTATGAGTGTAAAATAAATAAGCTTTGTGAATCTAAGGAAAAATACAATGATAAAAAATAATGAAACTAATGAAGTAATTGCAGCAATATTAATCGGCTGTGCTGGAGTTTATATGGTTTTTGGCATGCCATTCTTTGTTGGAGGCATGTTATCAGAGCTTAGCTTCAATCAATCAGATGCTAACTTAGTTTCTTCAGCTGAAATTTCTGGAATGTCCTTATCCTCTTTGCTGGGAATCATTTGGGTGGGTAAATATAACTGGAGAATAGTTGCTAGATTAGCATTACTCGCTATTATTATTGGTAATATTATTTCCTGCTACATTTCTGATTTTAATACTTTATTGACGGTCCGATTCTTAACAGGATTATTGGGTCATGGAACAGCATTTGCACTAGGTGTTGCAGCAATAGGAGCTACTTCGGAACCAGACAAAAATTTTGGTTTTAGTGTCGCATCTCAAGTTATTATGGGATCTCTAACTGCACTGTTTATACCCCAAGCTATTGCAAAATATGGACTTACTGGGATGTGTGCACCAGCCATTTTACTAGGCATTATTGCTTTATTTTTTACTTCAAATCTTGCTGTTTCAACTGGCAAAAAAACTGCAAGTAAATTAACCAGTAATAGGCTATTAATTCTTCCAATACTAGCTCTCATTATAATGGTTGTTTGGCAAATGGGTGTTGGTCCTTTTTTCAACAATCTTGTTCCTTATGGAATCTCAATGAATCTTGCAGCTGATGATGTAGGGAGAGCATTATTTTTAAGCACAGCCTTGAGTATCATAGGTCCATTGTCAGCTTCAGCATTAGCCTCTAGAATTAATAAAAATGTTGCTATATGTTGTGCATTAACTACTCAGGTAATTATTATTTTATCTTTTCAAGGTGAAATTACCTGGGTTGGTTTTGCTCTAAGGGTAATCTTATTTCAAACAGCTTGGAATTTTGTTGGGCCATTTCTTATGGGCCTAATAGCCAGTGTAGATGAATCTGGTAATTATTCAGTGCTTATTCCAGCTTCACAGTTGGGAGGTATAGCTATTGGGCATGGTATTATTGCCTCTTTAATACAAGGCAATAATATGGGATTAATCAACTATTACTGTGCTGCAGTAATCTTTTTATCTGCCTTTTTATATATTCTGGTAGCAGGAAAACTAAAGCAATCTAGTTTTTAATATAAAGCTCAGTAATTGTTCCCTCAAAAGCTTCTGCAGCTAGAGCAATCGTTTCAGATAGGGTTGGATGGGGATGCACAGTCAATGCAATATCTTCCACATCACAATCCATTTCTATAGCTAAGGTAATCTCAGCTATCAAGTCTCCAGCATTAGTGCCAACAATGCCTCCGCCGATAATTTTTTTACTAGTTGGGTCAAATAATAATTTTGTAAACCCTTCTTTCCTACCTATAGTGAGTGATCGACCACTTGCTGACCAAGGAAACACTCCTTTTTCATAAGCAATGTCATCCAGCTTACATTGTTCTTCGGTTAACCCCACCCATGCTACCTCAGGGTCTGTGTAAGCAACTGAAGGAATGCATCTTGCATCCAAAAATGATTTCTTACCCGCTATTACTTCGGCAGCAATTTTACCTTCATGACTCGCCTTATGAGCCAACATTGGATTACCAACTGCATCGCCTATTGCATAAATATTATCAACATTGGTCTTCATTTGATTATCCACTTCAATAAATCCATTGCTATCTAGCTGAATGCTAGCTTTTTCTAGACTAATTAAAGGTGCATTGGATTTTCTGCCTATAGCTACCAAAACTATATCAAATGTTTCTTTGTTGATATTACCTGATTCCTTAAATTGTATTGCAATACCCTCTTCTGTAGCTTCTCCAGAGATCACTTGGGTTGATTTTTTAATTGCTTTACATTTCTCTGTAAGGTATTTTTCAAGTGGCCTGACGAGATCTGAGTCAGTTCCTGGCATTAAATTCTTTGTTAATTCAACAATTGTCACCTTGGACCCTAATGAAGAATAAATGGTAGCCATTTCAAGCCCTATAATTCCCCCACCTATGATCAATATGCTCTCAGGAATATGATCAGGGTCCAATGCGCCTGTTGAATCAATGACTCTTGGATCTTCTGGTAAAAAAGGAAGTGTTAATGGTTCAGAGCCTACTGCGATTATGCATTGTTTAAAACTTAATATTATTTGATCAGATTCTGACTGTATTCTTAGTGTTTCTTTCGACTGAAATAAAGCTTCGCCAAAAAATATGGAAACATTTCGTTTTTTTGCTAGAAAATCTAAACCATTAGTTAACCCATCAATCAAATTATTTTTCCAAGATTTCATTTTTTCAATATCAATCTCTGGGTCTTTGAAGCTAACTCCTGCAATATTAGCTTCTTTAGAATCATCTATTAATTTAGCTGCATGCAAAAAAGCCTTTGATGGAATGCAACCAACATTGAGACAAACTCCGCCTAAATTTGAATTCTTATCTACTAATGCTACATTTAATCCAAGATCTGCTGCTCTAAATGCTGCTGTATATCCTCCAGGTCCAGCACCAATAACAACTAAATCATACACTTCTTCTTTTGAATCACTTGATGGTTTGCCTTCTGGTTTATTATTCTCAATATGTAATTCACCGATTAAATCTCCTTCAGAAACTTTATCGCCTAATTGAATATTTAAGGATATTATTCTTCCACTATATTCAGCAGAAACATCCATAGCTGCTTTTTCAGTCTCCAAAGTCACTAGTGGATCATCTATCTCTATATAATCTCCTTCTTTAATATGAACTTCAATGACTTCTACTGCGTCAAAATCACCTAATTGAGGAATAATTAATTTAGTCATATTTTAAGAAGGCTCATTGATGAATGTTTCAGGATTTTCTAGCAACTCTTTCAAATAAGTTGTAAATTCTATGCCTCCAACACCATCGATGACTCGATGATCATAAGATAATGAAACGGGAAGAATAAGTTTTGGTAAAAACTGTCCTTTATTAAATATAGGTTTGACTTGCGCTCTCGCTATACCAAGTATTGCAACCTCAGGAGCATTGATGATAGGGGTAAAAGCAGTTCCACCAAAACCACCCAAACTGGATATAGTAAAAGTTCCACCTTCCAAATCTTCTATTCTGATTTTCCCAGATCGTGCCCGTTCGCTCAATGCACTCATTTCTTTAGCAATCTCTTCAATGCTATTGTTCTGAACATTTTTTAAAACAGGAACCATTAGTCCTTTTTCTGTATTTGCAGCAAATCCTATATTAATATATTTCTTTTTAATGAGCTTTTTTCCATCAGAGCTGAGCGATGAATTAAAATCTGGAAACCTTGATAAAGCATTAGTGATAGCTTTAACAATAAAAGGCAAAATAGATAATTTTATACTGCCCTCCTTTGCACTTTTGTTCATATCAATTCTTATTTTTTCCAATTCGTTGATATCAGCTTCATCGTGTTGTGTTACATGGGGTATATTAATCCAACTGGCTTGCAAACGGGGGCCTGATATTTTTTTAATTCGACTGAGAGATACGGTTTCTATTTCACCAAAAACTGAAAAATCAATAATAGGAACATTGGGTAGAGCATTGGATGTATTTTTTTTATCTCCTGTCAATATAGCTTTCACATGTGATTTCAAATCTTCCGGGAGAATTCTTTTTTTCATGCCTGTTCCTTGAATCAAGGTTAGATCTACGCCTAATTCTCTTGCTAATTTTCTAACGGAAGGACTGGCATGCACGCCTGAGAAGGATTTATTAATGACTTTATTATCTATGCTAGATTCAGATACGATTGGCTGTTCAATGATTTCTTTTTGGGTCGCTGTTTGTTGAGTATCGTCTTTTTTATTAGTCTCTGTATATTCACTTATTTTTTCTTTTGAGCCTTCATTAGCATCATTGTCATCTGTGATTAATTCACAAATATCATCTCCTTCACTAATATTTGTTCCTGTTTTAACAAAAAGACTAGCGACTTTTCCTGAAAATGGAGAAGGAATATCCATTGCTGCTTTTTCTGTTTCTAAAGTGATTAATGGGTCATCAACACTGACATAATCACCCTCTGCAATAAAGACATCAATGATTTCTACATCATCGAAATCTCCCAAATCTGGAACAAGAATTTTGTTTTTACTAGGAATATAAATTCTCCTCTAAGGATTATTTAAGTATTCTATTCTAAATTATCAAGTAGTGTTTTTAATTCACCATTATCAAACATTTGTTCAATAATATCGCACCCACCCACAAGCTCACCGTTAATGTATAGTTGTGGAAAAGTTGGCCAATTTGAATACGTTTTTAATCCATCTCTGATTTCTGGATCCTCTAAAATATTAACAAACGCAAATCGTTTTTCAGAAGCTTTCAGTATTCCACATACTTTCGCTGAGAATCCACACTGAGGAAAATCAGGTGTACCTTTCATATATAACAATAAAGGGAACTCGCTTAATTGAGTTTTAATTCTTTCATTTATATCCATTATTTCTCCTAATACAGATTACTAAAAACTATTATAAATTCTTACTGCAAAGAAATGTTTATTATTTTTAAAAATAGATTATTTTTCTATTTATTCATCTATTTCTAAAAATTGGTATAATTTTCTTTTAATTTAAAAATTTTAGGGGTAATTATATGAAAATGAAACTATTAGATAAAATAACAGGGACAATTATTTCAGGAGTTGTCATTGCTGTTTTGATAGCACAAGGAACTGATCTTTCAGGTGCTAATGCTGCAAATTCATTAATCATTTGGATCCATGTTTTAGCTGGTGTTGCTTGGATAGGGTTGCTTTACTATTTTAATTTTGTTCAAGTTCCATCTGTAGCTGAAGCAAATGCAGATGAAGGTGGACCAGGTCCAGCGGCAATATCAAAATATGTAGCCCCAAGAGCATTGCTATGGTTCCGTTGGGCAGCTCTATTAACCTGGATTTCAGGTGCGGCTTTCTTATTACATAATGGTAACTTAGGAGATGCCTTTGAATTGGGTATGAGAACCGGTAATCCTTATGCTACTACGATTGGTATAGGTGCTTGGATGGGAACTATTATGTTATTTAATGTGTGGATTCTCATTTGGCCTAATCAAAAGAAAGTTCTTGGTATTGTTGAAGCAACGCCAGAGGAAAAAGCCAAAGGTGCTAGAATAGCATTTCTAGCTTCAAGAACTAACACTATGCTATCAATACCCATGTTAATGAGTATGGTTGGTGCTGGTCATGGTTTCTTTATGTAAAAAATAAAGATTTTTTAATTAAAAAGGCCCAAATATTGGGCCTTTTTTTCATTTTTAACTGTAATTAAATGCAGTACTAAAAAATATCTTTTAACTTCTCTGCAATAAGAGCAACATCCTCAGGTTTTGCATTACTGTACTCTGGGTAAGAGGTAAAACGCTCAAAAACTTTTATCGTAGCATCGATACCAATCTGCTCAGACTGAAGTGCAATTCCATGGCCTGGATCCTTTGGTGCCGATGGATCCATCAAGAATGCTTGTCCTGATTTATTCATTATAGTATCAGTAATTGGTTGAACTCTTGTCTGAATAGCCCATTCAATTTCTGATAGATCATAGGGATTAACGTCAGGGCCAACAACAACTATCACTTTTGCTGTTCTACCCCATCTACCGCTAGCTCCCCAGACAGCATGGAGCACATGCTTACCAAATTCTGGATGAGGTTTTTGAGGCCCATCCACAGACAGTTGTATAAAATAACTAAGATTTGGAGTAACAACAACATCTTTAACTTCTGGTATCTTAGATTGTAAATCACTCAATAGTTCTCCTTCCATGGGAAGGCAAGCCATGTAATTATGATCAAATGGAGGTTCCATTTCCATTGTGGCATACCATATAGGATCCTTTCTGTGTGTAATGCAATCCAATTCAATCAAAGGAAATAACTGAGCATCATCATAATAACCAACAGGATTGGAATGAGGACCTATTGTAACATCTCTATTGGGAAGAAATTTACCCTCAAGAACCCATTCTGCAGTGGCTGGGACTTCAATATCAACAGTTTCACATTTAACAACATCAACAGGTTTGCCTCTCAAACCACCTGCAAAATCCATTTCATCTAAGCCGAAAGGTATGCCAGTGGCACTGGCCAATTGTATGACAGGATCGACAACGCAAGCTATAGCAACCTCTAGTGGTTTATTCATTTCTTGCGCTTTAGCCCAATGTAAGCCGATATGGTTTCCAGGTGGGTTCCAGAAAGCAAAAATAGAAAGGCATTGTCTCTGCTCTTCTTCAGAATAAACTTCACCATTTGGATGCGATGCATTCCACAATTGTGTTAATCGGTAACATCCTGTATTTGGGATACCAGTTTCTGGATCTTTAGTAATGACGATGGCATTGGTAATATAAGAAGGTCCTTCTTTCCCAAACCATACATGAGGGATTTGCTTACCAATATTGATGTCTTTTTTCTCAATTTTAACATCTTTACAGGAAGCTGATGATGAATCAATACAATTTGGTTTAAGCCAACTGGACGGATTAGTCAGAACGCTCGCATGTTTAACTTTCCCGTCAAACGCACCCTCTTCCCCCAGAATCATAGAAGTTCTTTCTCTCGTACCATAGGGGTTAAATAAAACAGGGATATCATTAGTATTATACCCAGACAAATTATTTAGCATAAGTGCTGGGCCATTAATATTATGCAAATGTCTCATCAATGGCTGCAGTTCAGTAGTTTCCCTAGCCACATTCAATTCAGTATTCACATCTATCAGCTGCTCTCGATCTCTTAAGTGCTGGATGTAATCTCTCATGTCATTAAAAACCATTGTTGTCTCCTCTAAAAAAACTACACTAAATTAGAAGTATCTTAATACATTTATGAGTAATTGTTTATGCTGTATTAAATCTAATACTGAAAATCAGTCATCAAAATTAAGATTTTATTTCCAGTAATCTATAAAATAACTAACAATCTTATTTAAATCAGGAATCCAAATGAAAGGAAAAGTAGCAATAGTCACTGGATCAGCAACAGGAGTAGGTTCTGCTGCTGCAATTTTACTAGCCAAAAAAGGATGTAATGTTGTTATTAATTACACTCGAAGTGAAAAAGAAGCAAAAGAAACTGCCTTACTAGCTGAACAACAAGGAGTTGAAGTTTTGGTATGTCAAGGTGATGTATCCAATGATGATGATTGTCAATCTATGGCTAAGGCTGCAGTCGATAAATGGGGAAGAATTGATTATTTGATTAATAATGCTGGCAAAACAAAATTCAATGCCTTTTCAAATCTAGATGGACTGACTAAAGATGACTTTCTGGACATTTATGCCGTAAATGTAGTGGGAGCCTATCAAATGGTAAGAGCTGTAGAACCTCATATGAGAAAAGTAGGAAAAGGCGCAATCGTGAATGATTCGTCTCTTGCTGGTGTTACAGGTATAGGTTCATCCATTGCTTATGCTTCATCAAAAGCTGCATTAAATATGATGACGAAATCATTAGCTCATATTCTTGGCCCTGAGATTCGTATTAACAGTGTTGCTCCAGGAATGATTCAAACTCGTTGGCTCAAAGATGGTATGAGCAAAGAGAATTATGAGAATATGCTTGAAGGGTCAAGAAAAAAACTACCTCTACAAGAGGTAGCAACTGCTGAGGATGTTGCGGAAACCTTAATTTGGTTTCTTGAAGGTGCAAAACTAATAACAGGTGAGGTTCTTATTATGGATAGTGGAGTTCATCTAGGAACATTACCCGCTTACTCCAGTGGAGAGTAATTGACTTAGTTTATCGTCAACTGGTTCTTAACCATTCTCCATTTGCACGTGTTAACTCCATCTTTTTTCCAAACCCTAGAGAATTATCAATTAACCTAAGAAAGATTGGAGTGAAAACAAAAACACTGATTGTTTGGAATTGTTCTGCTATTTTTTGTTCATTACTATTTTTAGGTGCGTTTATAATTTGATCCAAGTATTTGAACTTTCTTTTGTATCTATTAAGTACTTCTTCTCTTTGATGCATATCTAGCTTCTCTGAATATCCCTTAATTTGAAGCCCTTTAATATCTGACCAATCCTCAACATCCTTATTGATGGTAGCGGCTATATTTCTATTTTTAAAAATATTTTTTGAGTGGGTACTTTTATCAAAAGAAAGAAAATAAATATTTAGATTGGTATCGGATACATAGAAAACACTTGCCGCTGATACTTTCTTTTCCTGGGTTGAAGCAATAGAGATTGTATTATGTGAAGTTAATAATAATTTAACTTTGGTGAGTAAATCATCAACTGAAGTGCTACCATCCATTCTCGAATTAAACACCATCCCATCGAGAAACAATATCATTATCTAGACCCATCAAATCTAAAACTCTCCCCACTGTGTGATTAATAATGTCGTCTAAAGATTCAGGATTATTATAAAAAGCAGGATTTGGTGGAACAATATGAGCACCCATCACTGAAGCTTTATATAGTAATTCACAATGCCCTGTATGCAGAGGCGTTTCTCTTGGTACTATAATAAGTTGTCTGCTTTCCTTTAAAATAACGTCAGAGGCTCTTACAATTAAATTTGTGGCATATGAATTAACTATGCCAGATAGTGTTTTCATCGAACATGGTGCAATAATCATCCCCAATGTTTGAAATGAACCGCTAGCAATACTGGCGCCTAGATTTTTGTCGCTATGAACTACATCTGCCATAGCCTCAATTGATTTAATATCAAAATCAGTTTCAAGCGTAATATTAAGTTTTCCACCTTTAGTCAAAACTAAATGCGTTTCAATTTCTAGATCATCTTTCAATACCTGAAGCAAACGTATTCCATAAATAACGCCACTCGCTCCTGATATACCTATAATTATTCTTTTTTTCATCATTTCATTATATCAATTTACAAACTATTAAATTAATCTATATCAGTGATTACGATACATAATTTTATATTTTTTTTGAATTAAATTAGACAGCTAACTCTAGTATATTTTACTCATGGTAGAAATAAAAAAATCCTACATCAACATCAATTCAGGACAAATACACTATAGATATTCTGAAGGCATAGGAATACCGCTCGTTCTATTTCATAGAACTCCTAGCAGCTCTGTAATGTATGAAAGAATGATGTATGAATTTAGAGGCAAAAGACCAATTTATGCAATTGATACACCTGGATTTGGTAACTCTTTTGACCCTGAAGCAATGCCAAGTATTAATCATTATAGAGACTGGCTTTGTGAAGCTATAGATGCTCTAAATATTGATCTCTTTCATATTTATGCACATCATACAGGCACACACTTTGCAGCTGAAATAGCATTGCTGTGGCCTAAGAGGGTAATATCAATGACTTTAAATGGAGCAGCTTATTTCTCAAAGAATGAAAGAGAACTATTTTTTAAAAGTTTTAAACCAGTTCCAAAACCAGATACTGCTGGTAAATACCTACATGAACGTTTTGCCCTTATTAAAAGTCTTTTTCCAATGTTTGATGAAACCTTGGTTAATTCAGAACTCATTGGAGGCTTAAGATCTATAGACGGAAGAAATCAAGCCTTTGCCTCTCTAAAAGAGCAAGACTTTGCTGATGTTCTTCGTCAAGTTAAGTGCCCTATTCTGGTGATGTCAGCAGTTAATGATTTTTTTATTGATAAATTAGAAACTATTAAGAAAGATATACCATCTGCAAGAATTGCAAGATTAGGAAAAACACTGATTGCTTCTCCAGAACTTGATACACAATTAACTGTCAAACTTTTAGATGAATTTTTAATAGATATAGAACTGCCAACTAGGGTTTGACTTTAATTTCAATTGGTTTTGAAAATATGGGTTTTTTGTGAGGAATATGATTTCCATCGCCCAATAATAGCTGTAGGGTATGCTTACCCGGAGCTAACGTAATATCTGCATACTCCTGGGCTTTGCCAAAATGTAGATAATTAGCACTACTTGGAATTGGAGAATTTAAATTTGGTAATGCTGCATCAATAATTAAATGATGATGTCCTGTATTCTCATCAAAGGTACCTGCAGGAGATAAATCAAAATTCTTGATATCAAACACAACTCTGAAGGTTTGGCTGACAATTTCACCATCCAATGGACTAGTAATAGAAACTTCACCACGTTTATAGTCATCAGCAACAATATCAAATGCAATGCTAGAAAATAAGATCGCTAAGATTACTAAAAGATAGTTTTTATTCCTGATAATCATGGCTTGGCTACTCCATTTCAATAATATAATCCCATTCTTTTTTTTCCAATGGAATTACTGATAGTCTATTTCCTCGTTGCAGAAGTCGCATTGATTCTAAAGATTTCTGATTTCTAAGATCACTGAGTGTAATCTTTCTTTTTAAATGTCTTTGATACTTAACATCAACCATTAACCATCTTGGTTTCTCTGGATCACTTTTTGAATCGAAGTACTTTTCTCCTTTAATGAAAGCCGTATGATCTGGGTAGGCATTACTGGCTATCTCCATCAAACCAACGATGCCAGGTTCTTTGCAATTTGAGTGATAAAAGAAAGCTTTATCTTTGATTTGCATCTTATCCCTGAAGAAATTCCTAACTTGATAATTTCTAATGCCATCCCAGTGATCAATACCAAATGACTCTAAGTCATCAATACTATAAGTATCTGGTTCAGATTTCATTAGCCAGTATTGTATATTCTTTACCATGGTTCATCCATTTCTTCATACCAATATTGTCTCCATTCTATGTCTGGATTAAAGTCTTTGCAAAGCCCTTCATCGAATTCATATAAATATTCTGGGTTTTCCAAGTCATCGTATTGAATAGCAATATCAACCATTTCGCATTTATACTTATCATTAAGATTTTCATCTTCTGCTATCTGAAGAAATAAAGATTCCTTGGTAAGATTCTTAGATGACATTCTAATACCACGGTCTCTATATGAATCAAAAATGATGTATCTTGGTGATTGCTCGTTTATTTCCGACCATGAGTTCCAAACAGGCAGGTCATTGCTTCTACCATTTCCAGGATCACCATTGTATGCAAATTCAGCCCAATAACTCATCATTGAATCTGACAATTGCTTCATTGATTTTTTATTCTTTCTGCTGACCATATAATCTGATAATGTATCCATTTCAAAATCTCCCATAACAAATGGAATCTCAAATGCATGTGCTGCTCCAAGCAAATCTGATAAATCAAGGCCATATTTTTTTGGTTCTTCATCCCAATCAAAGCGATATGCAAAAACAGACTCCTTACCAGAATTTACTAAGAGCCTAGCTGGATTATCAACCGCTAATAATTTCCAAGTATTAGAACGATGTTTTGAAACTGAATTGTAAACTTCGATATCCTTAATGAATGGCAATCCAAAAATACTTCTAGTGAGTCTTTCATTTTCTATTAGGAAAAGTTTATTTTCATCCCTATTTGTTCCAAAAATAACAGGAATTCTTGCAGAATATCCACTTTTCATAGATTCAATGATCCCTTTCTCATTTAAAACATTACCATCAGGAAATGGCCTTAGCATCTCATTGGTGTTAATTTTCGAATCCATATAGGCTTTATAAATCTCATCTGTTGTGGCAGATCTTAAAATGTCATTAATAACTTGATCATCCATTTTCAATTGAACTTGTAAAGCTTCCTCTCTTTCTGCAGCCATATTTTTAATGATTAACAGATGATTAAAAAGCTCCCTTGAGGTGTAATTCTTCCAGGGTATAGGGTTGGATAAATAACTTTGTGCATGATCAATGTCTCCAGGCTTAATGCCTCCACTTTGTATAATGGCTTTATGGAATAGGCCTACTGCTATTGGTGATGCAAGTAAAGCTGCAACATTATAGCCGCCCGCTGACTCTCCAAAAATTGTGACATTATTCTTATCACCACCAAAATTACTAATATTATTTTGTATCCATTCTAACGCTTGAATGGTATCGAGATTGCCATAATTACCTGAAGAATTAATTTCATTTGAAAATTGATTGATACTAGGATGATTAAACCACCCAAAAGGCCCTAATCTATAATTAATGGTCACCACAATAACATCATGACTTTGAACCAATTGCGTAGGATTATAGAAATCAGAATTTCCTGACATATTACTTCCCCCGTGTATCCATACCATCACGGGATATTTTGAAATATTATCAACCTCATCCTTGAATGTTTTGGGGGTCCAGATATTCAAATTAAGACAATCTTCTGAGCCAACAGTGTTGTTCCATAGGCCTACGCTGGAATTAATCAATGAAGCTTTTTGAGTGCAAAAATCACCAAATTTAATAGCTTCTTTTATGCCTTCCCAAGGGGTGGGTTGTTTAGCTTTTTTCCATCTAAAATTAGCATTAGGAATACTCCCATACTGAATACCTAACCACTGATATGTTTTGCCATTATCAAGACCAATAACACTTCCCGATTGTGTCATTCTTATGGTATTAGGATCAACTGCAGTTTTCTCTAAAAAAATACTACAAGAACTCACAAAGGTAATAGCGAGTGTAAAAAAGATTAATTTATTTCTGATTTTCATAATGCTGCCTTGATTATATTTCAAAAATGATTATTTTCAATTATCTATATATTTTTAACATTGGATGATCATAAGTAGTAGAATACAGAACAATGAAAAACAGAATCATATTTAAGAATATCTTTGTAGCAAATTTAGCTTTTGCTTTAATGATTAATTCATACTCTATCAAGGCTGAGCCATGGTCAAACCCTGATGATCTATTGATCAGACATGATATTCATCTCTTGGTTGATTCTGGAGTATTAAATATTCCAATCACAACATGGCCATTATCTTGGGGTGATATAGCCTACAATTTATCCAAAAGTGAATCTGAGATGTCTTTAATTGAATTGGCATCTTATAATCGTATTCGAGAATCCTTGATGAACGCACAAGAATTAGGTGTATTTGGAGCAACAGAAATACAAATCTCAAAAAATCCAAAGCGAATAACATCATTTGATAATGTAATTACTAATAGTAAATACATCGCAGCTAATGCTTCTTATTTTTCTAAAAATATTGCAGTCAATCTCAAAGTTGATAAAACAAATGGTATGTCAACTATGGATGAATCATACATATCTGTTGCTAAAGGTAATTATTCATTTTCATTAGGATCTAAAAAGAATTGGTGGGGGCCAGGCTGGAATGGAAGTTTGGCACTATCAACTAATGCCCGGCCATTAACTGGCCTCTCCATTGAAAGAAATTTTTCAGATCCTATAGAGTCAGGAATTTTGAATTGGATAGGACCATGGGATCTCTCTTTATTGATTAGTGAAATAGAAAACTCAAGAAATTTCTATGGTATGAGAGTTGGAACCAGACCATTAGATAATTTAGAAATTGGTCTAGTTGGAACTTCTATCGATAACGGGAAAAAAATAATATGTAATGAGCTATGCATAACATCAAGTCTATATAATGAAGACTCATCCTATACATTACTAGGTTTTGACTTTAGGTCTTCTCACCAATTGAGAGATCTTCCTTTTGCTATATATGGTCAAATAATGGGCGAGTCATTGAAAGATTCTATGGGTCTTTTTGGTTTTGAAACTTGGGGCTCAATCGAAGACTTTAAAAATCTTGAAGGATATCGTATATTCACGGAGTTGGCCTCAACCACTTGTGCTTTTTATACAAATAACTCGTTGAATAATGGTTGTGCATATCAAAATCCTTTCTATCAAGAGGGCTATAGATATGAGGGAATGAATATTGGTCATAGTATAGATGGTGATTCACTTCTTCTCTCAATGGGAGGCATTTTAATTGGTGAGAATTCTCAATTATTCAAATCAAGCTTATCTATTGGTCAACTAAATAAAGGATCTACTGCTGCTTATCAACTAAGAGGCAATAGAACAGACTATGTTAATTTTGATCTGGGCTATCAGTTTGATTTATATTGGTTTGATATTGGACTGGGCAGTTTTGATATTGGACTTGGCATAGATCTTTATAAAGATAAAATAACTGGTGATTCAGAAAATGAACCTAGAATATATTTAGCTTGGGTTAAGGACGCCACTATCAATTCTTCTGAATCTAGAAATTATTCAGATTATCTAGAGCTAATTGAAGTGAGTGATGAAGAAATTACTCAGCAACCTATTGCAAAAGACCCTTTTTCAATAGATCAATACCTTTTATTGAATGATCTTGAACTGAATGAGATTATTTTATTGGTTGATAAGGTTTCATTAGATAGAAACAATGGAGAAGTCTTTGCATCAAAATCCAGTCTTGGAATTGAGAGTTTATCAAACTCAAACTATAATTTAGATATTAATACAATGACCAAGCCTAGTGATGTTTCTGAGTATATGAATCTAATGGACCAAACCATTAATGATAGAGAAAACTTTAACTAATCCAAACCCAGTCTTTTAAGATAACGATCTCTCAGCATCTGAGATCTAGTGAGGGTATCAATGTTTTTCCCATCAATATATATTTCTTTTGTAAATGAGGAAACTTCTAAAGGATGACCATTCCAAATTAAAATATCAGCATCTTTTCCAACCTCTATAGAACCAATTGACTCAGATAGTCCGAATACAGTAGCCACATTTATAGTTAATGCTTTTAATGCTTCGTGTTCTGGAAGCCCATAAGCAACAGCATTACCAGCACCTTGCCTACTAAGATAAGAATTATGAGTGACTTGAGATGTAATCAGTAATTTAACGCCTGCATTATTAAGTATCACGGCATTGTCCATCCTAGCAGCTATGGAATCAAAGGAACTAGGGATATTATCCATAGGATCTAAGATTACTGGTATTGATTCAATTGCAATTTTGTCAGCAATTCGCCAAGCTTCTTTGGCTCCTGAAAAAATAATCTCAATTTTATTTTCATTAGAGAATCGAATCATCCTTAACATATCTCTCGCCCTATTGACTCTAATAATTAAAGGAATTTCTCTACCAATAAGCCTTAATATTGCTTCTAAGTCTCTCGGCGTGTAATTACCAAAATCAAAATAGCCTCCTCTCATTATTTGTGATCTTGATTTATGATAATTTTTAGCTTTTATAATTGAGTCTTTTAGCATTAACATCTTTGAGGCTCTTGAGTCCTCACTGCCTCCGAAACTCATAATCATAGCCACATTCTCACCAATTGCTTCTTCTGTTAATTTCCCATCAAGTTTAAAAGCTGAAGCCATTCCTGAAAAAATATGATTACCAGAAGATGGAGAGACAATAGCAGTGGTGATGCCCCCTGTTCTGTTATATGGAATCAAAGCAGAAGAAGGGTTAAAAGCATCAATAATACTGAATCCAGAAGAGAAGTAATGACTTGAATCATCTCTTGTTTCAGTCTCAAGCTCTATTTCTTGAATGCCAATCATACTCTGTGGTGCTATCAAGCCTGGTGTTATAAAATGATTGGATGCATCAATAACAAACGCTCCATTGTATTCAAGATTTTGTCCTACTTCTGCTATTAAGCCATTATTAATAAGAAGATCAGTATCTTTGAGTATCCCTGCCTCCATTGCAGTCATAATCGTGGCATTCTTAATCAAAATTATCTCTTGGTTCTCTGCATACAAAGGTGTGCACAATAAGAAAAACAGATACGTTTTTAAAATTTTCATAATCTATCACGCCCTGGTTCTATAATGCCTAGATCAAAGTCTGTTCTTATAAAACTGTTATCACTGGTTGCATCGAATGATAAATGGCCATCTATAAATACTCTTTCAGCTTTAGTAAAAGTACTAAAAGGATCGCCATCCCAAATAACAAGATCTGCCATTTTACCTACTTCAAGACTTCCAACACGATCAGCAATTCCCAGGGCCTTAGCTGGGTTAATAGTGATCCATCTTATAGCTCTGGCTTTAGAAATATTCAATCCTGCTCTTAAGCCAGCAGATCTAGCTTTAGAGGCTTCTTGATTGAGATGTTGGATGCCAACAGCAGAATCAGAATGAACAATTGCACAACCGTTAGCATTGAGAGCTTGATCAACCATAGCGACATTTTCCCAGACCATATCATAAGCTTCATTTTTAAAACCCCACCAGTCAGCCCACATAGCGGCACAAACTCCATTTTCAGCTAGTAGATCTGCAACCTTATAAGCTTCGATAGCATGATGAAAAGCAGTGACTTTATAATTGAATTCTTTAGCTATATCCATCATTACCGCCATTTCCTCTCCTCGATAGCAATGATTTTGAATCAGAATTTCCCCTCTGAGAACGCCAGATAATGTTTCCATTTTTAAATCTCTTTTAAATGATTCCTGATCATCGTTAGAGTCATCTTCTAAGTTGCTTGCATCATTTAATGCCATTTGCTCCATATAGTGTTGAGCATCGATCCAAGCATCTCTATAACCAGCTACATTCCCCATACGTGTAGAAGGCTCACTTTCTCTATTGCCATAAACTCTTTTTGGATTTTCACCGCATGCCATCTTAAGGGTATAAGGTGCATTTGGAAATTTCATGCCTTGAACTGTAACACTCCTAATATTTTTCAGAGTAACGCCCCTACCCCCAAATAGGTTCGCTGAACCAGGTAAAACATGAAAAGTAGTAACCCCACCTTTAAGAGCAAGAGTAAACTGAGGATCTTGGGTCCAGACAGAATGTTCTGCCCAAACATGAGGAGTCACAGGACTGGTTGCTTCATTGCCATCACTATTACCTCTGAGTGACGGTGCAGGGTAAACTCCCATATGGGAATGGATATCAATAATACCAGGTGTAATCCACTTACCCTTAGCATCAATAATTTCTGCATCATCAGCATCATCATTGCCCAATGAAACAATTTTATTATTCTCTATAAGAATTGAAGAACTCTCTATCAGTTCTCCTGTTCCAGTGAGAATATTTGCATTCTTAATTAGTATTCTTGGACTTGCTATAGGTTTATAAGTGGATTGATAAGCCTGATTAATTAAATCAGATTCACTTTTACTATAAGCCGGTTGGGATGAAATATTTAAGGATATAAAAATTAATACAATCCATACTTTATTTTCTAGAATACTTTTCATAATGCTCTCATGTTTAATATTAATTAAGCATACTACTATAAGAAACTTAATAAAATAGACTCGATAAACTATATTATTAGAGTAATACTAGATTGATAACCATTTTTATTTACAATTATTAAGCAGTGATGGATTCAAAAATAATACACCTATTCTTATTGGGCTTAGTGACCAATATAACTATTGCTTCAGATTTTAATATTGATGCTGAGAAAATTAATGGAGCCAAGTCCAATCAAGAAGAATGGATAACTCACGGAAGAACCTACAGTGAAGAACGATTCAGTGGTTTAAATCAAATTACTGAAAACAATGTAAATCAATTAGGTATTGAATGGTTTCATGATTTAGATAGTAGCCGCGGTCATGAATCAACACCACTAGTTGTAAATGGCATTATGTTTTCAACAGGTGCTTGGAGTGTCGTCTTCGCTAATGATGCCTCAACCGGTGAACTCATATGGAAATACGACCCACAAGTACCTAGAGAAAAGGCCTACTATCTATGTTGTGATGCAGTCAATCGAGGTGTGGCTATATGGGAGGGTAAAATTTATCTTGGAACACTAGACGGAAGACTTATAGCATTGGATGCAACAAGTGGTGAATTAATATGGGAAAAAACCACAGTTGAAGATTCTAATGCCTATAGCATCACAGGTGCGCCAAGGATTATTAAAGGTAAAGTTATTATTGGCAATGGCGGAGCTGATTTTGGAGTCAGAGGCTATGTCAGTGCCTACGATACTGAAACAGGTAAAATGATTTGGAGATTTTATACTGTACCGGGAAATCCACAAGATGGCTTTGAGAATGAGGCTATGAAATTTGCTGCTTCTACATGGAGTGGATCAAATTGGTGGGAATATGGGGGTGGTGGCACTGTTTGGGATTCAATGGCTTATGATCCTGAATTGGATCTTTTATATGTTGGAACTGGCAATGGTTCTCCATGGAATTATAAAGTCAGAAGTCCAGATGGAGGAGACAATTTATTTTTATCTTCCATTGTTGCCCTTCGGCCTGATAACGGAGAATACGTTTGGCATTATCAAACAACTCCAGGAGATAATTGGGATTACACGGCAACACAACATATTATTTTGGCTGACTTAATGATTGATGGTGAAAACAGAAAAATATTAATGCAAGCTCCAAAAAATGGTTTCTTTTATGTTATTGATCGAATAACTGGAGAATTAATCTCAGCAGAAAATTATGTGAGAGTCACTTGGGCTAATGGGGTTGATATTAAAACAGGAAAACCTAATAAGATCCCCTTGGGTGATTATGAAACAGAAGATCGGTTAGTATCACCAGGAGCACTTGGTGGTCACAACTGGATGCCTATGTCATATAATCCAGACACTGGATTGGTATATATCCCTGCTCAAGAACTCTATTTACCGTTTGAAAAAGATAAAGAATATACCTTTAAAAAAGACAGTTGGAATACCGGTATAGACTTATCAGCAATTATACCGCCTAAAAATCTATTACAGCTTAATCTAGTTATAAAAAGTATTAGAGGACGACTCAGTGCATGGGACCCTATTGCACAGAAGGAAGTTTGGAAGAAATATCAAACACTGCCATGGAATGGGGGTGTTTTATCCACTGCTGGTAATTTAGTATTTCAAGGTACATCCGATGGTGAACTAGTAGCTTACAATGCCACAACTGGAGATCAACTTTGGTCTTATGATCTCCAAACAGGTATTGTTGCTCCTCCTATTACCTATTCCATTAATGGTAAACAATACTTAAGTGTTGTTGCTGGATATGGAGGAGTATTTGCATTACAAGCAGGTTTAGCACCTAAATACTCAGGTGGTCCCATCAATGGTCGAATTGTTACATTTGCCTTAAATGCAAAACAACAACTACCAAAAAGAATAGCTGATAAAGTCATGCCAAAACCTCCTAAATCAATGGGTGATGAAGCCTCAATTGCTAATGGTGAAAAAATTTATCATTATCAATGCCACATGTGTCATGGTGCTGGTGCAATGGGAGGTGGAGTTATTGCAGACCTGCGATACATGAATAAAAAAACTCATGATAATTTTTTAGCAATCACTCTAGGTGGTCTATATACAAACAAAGGTATGGTCAGTTTTGCTGATAAAATCTCCGAACAGGATGCAAAAGATGTACACGCTTATTTAATTCAAAGAGCAAAAGAAACCTATTACCTGGAAACACTTAATTCGGCTTTGAAATAATAAATTCTTCGACTGGTTGACCTGAAATTAAATGCTCTTGTATAATTTTTTCTAAGACTACAGGAGTGCATTTTTTATACCAAACACCCTCAGGATAAACAACCGCAATAGGGCCATGCGAACAAATTCTTAGGCAGTTAACCTTAGAGCGAAAGATACCTCCTTTAGTATCAAGATTAAGTTCACTCAAGCGCTGCTTTAAAAAATCCCACGACTCCATTGTCTTTTTATATGGAGAACAATTTGCTTCTGTCTGATCAGCGCAAAGAAAAATATGTCTCTTTATTTTATCAACGCCTAATTCATCTAACTTTTGAGTCAGAGCATGCTCTTTATTGTTCATTGTTTATTTTTTAATTCTTGATGAAATTAAACCATCAAATAATTTACCGTACGGTGGACGCATTAACTTTAAAATAGTGTTAAATGGAGTTTGCTTGTAAATCCCCCTTGGATTACTAAAAGTCTTGAATCCTTCAATGCCATGGTAACGTCCCATGCCACTGGGACCAATTCCGCCGAAAGGCAGATCTTCTTGTACATAATGAAAAATAACATCATTCAAACAGACACCGCCAGACACTGTTTTATTAATGACGCTACTTTCTTCAGATGCATCATTACCAAAATAATACATTCCTAAAGGTCGATCTTTATTATTAATATAATCAATGGCTTCACTGACTTGTCTGTAGGTTTTAACAGGAAGAATTGGTCCAAATATTTCCTCTTTCATTATTAACATTTCATCTGTTGCACCCAGCACAAGAGTAGGCATCATTTTATGATAATTTCTTTTGTCACTATTTTCTTTAGCTGGATTAATCTCTATGATTCTAGCTCCTTTCTCTTTTGCATCATCTAGATATGATTGCAAACGACTAAAATGTTTTTCATTAATAATTGATGAATAATCGTCATTGGAATAAACAGATGGAAACATCGCAGTGATTGATTTTTGTGAAGCTTCAATCCAAGCCTCCTTCTTTCTTTCAGGAATAAATAAATAGTCAGGTGCAATACAAGTTTGTCCACAGTTCATCAATTTACCATTCCATACTCTGTCAGAAACCACAGTCATATCAGCTGTATCACCTACAATTACAGGTGATTTTCCTCCCAATTCTAGAGTGACTGGTACTAAATTTTTAGAAGCAGCTTCCATAACTTTTTTAGCCACTGATGTTGATCCAGTAAACAAGAGATGATCAAACGGTAAACTGGTAAATTCTTCCCCGACTTCAGGGCCGCCAGGGAATACAGCGACTTCATCCTCATCAAAGTATTTCTCAATCATTGTTTTCATCAATTGGGAAGATTGAGGTGTGTATTCTGATGGTTTAATCATTGCTCGATTACCAGCTGCAAGAATCACAGCGAGCGGTGCATAAGTTAAACTAAATGGATAATTCCAAGGGCTAATAATTCCAACGCAACCAACAGGTTGATACTGAACATAGGCTTTTGCTAATAAAATATTAAAAGGAAACGAAGCATTTCGAGACTCAGGCTTCATCCATTTCTTAAGATTACTCTTTGTATAGTGAATAGAATCAAAAACTGCAGCAACATCTGCGAACTTGGACATCACAGGTGATCGGTGTCCAAAATCATTGGATAACACTTCTGGAATTTTTTCCTGGAATTCTAATAACATCTCAATCAATCGATCAAGTCGATCAATTCGTGTTTTTAAACTCGGTATTGTATCGTTAAGTATATTATTTTTTTGTTTTTCTAAGGTTTTTTTCATCATTTCTCACTTAAGGAAATCAGGTTCCAGTTCATAAATTAGATCATAAAGTGGTTGAAAGCTAGCCCAAAGAATCATATCAGTTCCCGCTTGGGCCTTAGCTTGAAGCGCAATTTCATCTGAGATAATAATAGGAGATCCTGCTGAGTCAGCTAACAATTGACTTTGACAACACTTATCCATAGCTATAAACAACCATAAAGCTATATCCACACTTGCACCAGTAGTCAATAACCCATGATTTTGTAAAATTGCAGTCCTTTTTTCCCCTAATGCTTCCGCGATTGCTAAACCTTCTTCTATATCAAAAGCAACTCCACCGTAACTGTCATAGATCGCCTGTTCTTGAAAAAAAAGTGCTGCATCTTGGGTAATAGGGTCCAGCAACTTACCTAAACTAGAAAATGTTCTTCCGTAGATAGAGTGAGCATGTGCTGCTGAATTAACATCCGGTCTTGCCTTATGAATGGACGAGTGTATTGCAAATGCAGCAGGATTAATTGGGCGTGTACCCTGTATGATTTGACCATCTTCTCTGACTAACAATAAATCAGAAACTGAGATTTGACTAAAATTCATGCCCAATGGATTAACCCAGAAATGATCATTAAACTCTGGATCTCTCAATGTTATATGTCCCGCTAATCCTTCATCAAAACCATACAATGCAAATAAGCGAAAACCAGCTGCTAACCTCTCAAGTTGCAATCGCCTCTGTTCTTCAGTGGATTGGGGCATAATTGGCTGAAGTGAACCCCTTTCTTTTTGAGGAAGGGCACCGTTTGATCTATCAATGTTCTTAGGCTCAGTCATAAATAATATTTAATAAATTTTAACTACTTAGTAATATAATAGAAAGATTGATAAATACTATTAATTATTTACTTATTACCTAATTTTTAGATACACAACAAGGGATTAAAATGAAAGAAACAATTATAAGTTTGATGATTTTCTTATTTCTTTTTATTTTTATCATAGCGATTGATTTCTATATCACTGGTAACCTATCTAAAGATCAATTCAAAAATATAGATGAAATGAAGGAATCAATTGAAAAATAATAAATCAGATAACTACACCATTGTCAGTGTTATATTGGCAATATTATGCATCACAATCCCTATAGTAATAGATCCGAATAAAGCACAAATTTTCATCTCCACAACTTATCAAAGAACTGTGGATATTTTTGGATCCTCTTATATGATCTTGGGTATCCTGACTTTATTGTTTCTTATTTTTTTATCCGCTTCAAAATATGGAAAATTTAAGCTGGGTGGAGATAACAGCACTCCTGAGTTTTCGAATTTTAGCTGGTCAAGTATGTTATTTTGCTCAGGTATTGGAGGTGGAATACTCTATTGGTCAGGAGTTGAATGGGCTTATTACGTTAAGCGTCCACCTTTTGATATTGAGCCATTCTCAGAAGGAGCTTATCACCTTGCGTCAGCCTACGGCATGTTCCATTGGGGGTTTACGGGCTGGGCACTTTATTGTCTTCCAGCTATAGCTATAGCTATACCCTTTTACCATTATAATCTTGGATCATTACGATTAAGTTCAGGTCTTAGAACGAATCAAAATAGCGCTATAGAGAACTCGTTTATTGGACGATTGGTTGATTTTATTTTTGTAATTATTTTAATCGGTGCATCAGGAGGAACGATAGGTATGTATGTTCCTATTATTGGAGCTGGCTTATCAGAAGTGTTTAAAATCAATCATGGACTCATTCTTGATTTAAGTATGCTTTCGTTATGTACATTACTATTTGGTGCAAGTGTCTATAGAGGAATAAACAAAGGCATTAAGATTTTGAGCAATTTTAATGTTCTACTAGCATTAACATTTCTATTATTAATTCTAGTACTGGGACCTTTTCAAGAAATCATTGTTTTATCTATTGAAGCAATTAAATCACTTTTTACAAACTACTTTGGAATGAATACTTTGGGTATAACTGAGAGGTCTGATTTTGCAGACGATTGGACTATTTTTTATTGGGCATGGTGGCTTGCTTTGGGTCCACAAGTAGGGTTATTTGTTGCTAGAATTTCCAAAGGGAGAACCTTGAGAGAATTGATAATGGGTATGTTGATCATTGGTAGCTTTGGTTGCTTTATCTTTTTCTCCATTATAGGAAATTATGCGATTAACTTAGAGCTTAATAATCAACTCATGGTGTCTGAGATTTTAGCTAATGACGGTCATCAAATTGCAGCTACGTCCATACTGATGCAACTGCCTTTTGGAGAATTTTTTGTTTTAGCTTACTGTTTGATCGTTATTATTTTTATAGTAACGTCTTATGATTCAGTTTCTTATATTCTTTCTTATCATGTAAAAAGTACTGCTAGTGAAGCCTATGAACCTAGTAAGAATATGAGACTCTTTTGGGCTTTAGTTCTTGCTATCCTCCCAGCTTGCCTTTTTCTTATAGGAAGCAATAGAACAGCAATGGATCTTATTTTATTGATGTCTCCTCCTCTCCTATTCCTATCACCCATCTTTGTAATATCGATGATAAAAACATTAAGAAGTCATTATGCTTCTGAAGATTCCTCGATTGAAAACAATTTGCAATAGATACTAATTTAAGTATTCGTAATACTCTATTCCAGCATCCTGAAAATCATCCCTTTCTTCTGTTCCTATTCTTTTAACAATGAATTGATTTTTTAACTTAAAATCAATTCCATTAGTTGTTTTTTCTGTTCTTAAAGTAAGATATTGCTGATGACTTAAATTGTATCGATCTTTAAATGCATTAGAAAAACTAGTTTTAGTTGATGCTTCTTTCCAATCGTTTGTAAAAATAAGTGGTATCACTTCTGCTGCATCGCCACTGCCATAGCCAAATAATAGAACCTCTTTATTTGACCAATCAATGTCTTTATTTATTGCATCCTCTATTCCTGCAGCAAGCCATCCAAACACAGAACCTGAATAAATATTACCCATTTCCATTGTTAGTGAACTCCCAAATTCTATCTTAGCTAAAACATTATTTTGGAATTGATCATTCTCTTTGATTGTCTTAATTACCCTATTAGATAGAGGAAGAAAATCCGAATTAACATCATTATGAGCAAATTCTGAGACATTTACCCTATTAATTAATTCACTAATGAGCTCTTCATAATTTACATTGGAGACTAGTGCATAACCCTCTAATTCCTTTTTATCATCTTTGTTGCCATGCGCTAAGGCATGCAAATAAACGATTGAAAAAGCAGTGATAGGCATTTTATGAAATGGTCTATGAAGAAATACAGCACTAATATTCCTAAGATATTCAGCTGAATCTATTTTTCTTTTTTCTACCATGTCATCAATTGCTGCAATGGTTTCATCTATATAACAAGATGAAGAATATTTACCATTAAATATTGGTAAATCAATATCAAAATCAGAGTGGTCGTTTGATTGTTTGGCCCTATACTGTATTGGCTTTCTAAAATCCAATAAACGATAATCAGATGATGTACCTGAGATTTCTGTTCTAACTTCAGCAATTTTTGGATCTTTTTCAATAAGAGTAGCAATTGCCCCTGCTCCCTGAGTGGGTTCTCCACTAGCTCCTATTTGATAAAGAGCAATGTCGGAACAAACAACAATTGCTTTCAAAGTAGGTGCATCTGTTTTAATAAAGCGAACAGCACTCTTCATAGCATAAATACCTGATAAGCATGCTTGTTTGAACTCTGGGACCTCACATCGAGTTGAAATGGTATCCATTTTTCTATTTCTTAATTCTTCATTAACCATACCCTTGATAATGATAGATCCTGCAGAATTATCAGTACTTGACTCAGTACCTAGTGCTAAATATCCTATTTCTGAGGGGCTAACCTCATGAGATAATATAAGATCAAGAACTGCGTTTGCCGCCATTGAATATATTGTTTGGTTAGGTCCTAAAACTCTGAAACCAGAACCAACGATATTTTTTATTTTATCCCATGAATTATCAGACCATTGACACCATTGCTCAAGATCAACTCGATATGGTGGCACGTACGTTGCTAATCCACTAATTCCTACTTTCAGATTTTCCATAATGGTTAAAGTTTAAGATTAAAAAATGATTGTAGACTTATATTATCGGTACTGGAAGTGATTTGTATGAGTTATTAAATTTCAACAATCCTAAGACTATTAGTGAAACCTTCAACTTTTAAAGGAGAGCCCGATGTTATGATGATTAAGTCTCCCTTACTGAATATTTCAGAGTTAAGAAGTTCATTTGAAACTTCAGATAAAACCTCTGAGAAATTAGTTGCTTGAAATTTATAAGAGTAAGAAATTACACCCCGATAAAGGCCTACTCTTCTTTGCGTGGGTTCATTTCTTGTAAAAGCATAGATTGGAATACCAGATCTAATACGTGACATCATCAATGCTGTGGAGCCTGATTCAGTCAGGGCAACAATTGCTTTGATATTCATATTCCTTGCAATACTGATCGAGCTTACAGCAATGGCTTCATCAACTCGCTGTAACTCTGAAAATTTAAATGTATCACTCTTGCTGATAGATTCTTCATAAAGCTCTGCACCTGAACAAACCTCTGACATTGACTCAACTGTTTCTATTGGATATTTTCCAATTGCTGTTTCAGCAGAGAGCATAACCGCATCCGTTCCATCCAAAACCGCATTAGAAACATCTGTCATTTCAGCTCTAGTTGGAGTTGGATTATGTATCATTGACTCCATCATTTGAGTGGCTGTAATAACAATTTTATTTCCTTGTACAGTCTGCTTAATAATATTTTTTTGAAGGCCAGTTAATTCTCCAGGTCCACATTCCAATGCTAAATCACCTCTAGCAACCATGATTCCATCACTGGCTTTTATAATCCAATACAGTTGATTAATAGCAGCTACTCTTTCAATCTTAGCAATAAGTTTAGTGTTACTATTAAGCCCAGATAATACTTCTCTAGCTTGATTAACATCGCTTGCTTGATTGACAAATGATAACGCAACCCAATCAATATCTAGTTTAGCTAATCTTTTTAAGTCCTTTTTATCCCCCTCATTCAATCCTGGTTGATTAATGATTTTATTGCTGACTTCCAATCCCTTTCCTCTTAGAAGTAAACCTCCTTCATGGACTTTACAAGTCAATTGTCTTTTCTTGGATTGTATTTTCTTTACCTCAAGTTTTATCAAGCCATCATCAAGCAGGATAGTATCTTTCACTGCTACATTATCAAAAACATAATCTGCATTGACTACAATCTCTTTGTCATGTCGACTTATTTCTTCTTCGGTAAAACGAATTGTGATCAAACTATTTTTTTTAAGTTCTATGGCTTCATTTTTGAAGTTGCCAATTCGTATTTTATTTCCTTTAAGGTCTACCAAAATAGCAATGGGTTTTTTGATCTTTTTAGAGATCTTTCGAACCATCCTAATTTTTTTTTGGTGACTGGCTTTATCCTTAGCGCCCCATGATCCATGAGCAAGATTTATTCTAACAACATCAACTCGTTGAAGAAGCTTGGTTAGTATTTTAGGATCATCTGTTGCAGGACCCAAGGTGGCAATTATTTTAGTTTTTCTCATATATGAAATTTAAGATTTTTATATTACAGCATTTTTACGAAAAACATCTTCATCTATTTCATTCTCAGACTTAGCTACAAGAACTGAGACAGTTGCATCTCCTGTGATATTAACAGCAGTTCTTGCCATGTCTAAAATTCTATCAAAGGGCAAAACAAAGCCTACAATTAAAGCCGTTTGATTATCACTAACACCAATAACAGATAAAACTGTAGCCAAAAGAAATAATGAGGCTGAAGGGATTCCTGCGGTACCAATTGAAGTTAATGTAGCTGTCATAGCAATGAGCAAGTAGTCTGTAAAAGTTAAATCAATTCCAAATATTTGTGCTGCGAATAATGCAACTATACCTAAATAAAGAGCTGTTCCATCCATATTAATTGTTGCACCCAATGGCAAAACAGATGAAGCAACAGTTTTCTTCACACCCAGATTCTCTTGCACGCATTGCAATGTCACTGGCAAAGTTGCTGAACTAGAGGACGTTGAATAAGCGACGGCTTGTGCATCGAGTATCCCTCTAAAGAAATTCTTTAATGGCAGCTTGGCAAAGATTCTAATCAAACTACCATAGACAAAAACCATATGAAACAAACAACCAAAATAGAGAATCAGTGTAAGAACGAGTAAATTCTGCAACGCTGCTAAGCCCATGGTTCCTGAAACCCATGCAACCAAGGATAAAACGCCATAGGGAGCCACTTGCATAACCATATGAGCAACTTTCAAGACCGCTTCTGCTGCTGCTGAGAAAAAATTACCTATTGGTTTAGTTTTCTCACCGCCCATAATAATTCCAATTCCAAGAAGAATTGAGAAGAAGATAATTGGCAAAACTTCTCCATTAGCCAAAGATGCAAAAGGGTTCATCGGTATAATGCCAAACAATCTTTCAGCAACACTCATTGAAGCAACGCCCGATGTAAACGGATCCACACCACTCAGATCTATGCCGTCTCCAGGCTTAAACATTGTTCCAAGTATTAAGCCAATAATAATAGCAAATAAGGTGGTCACTAAATAAAGACCGATTGATTTAATTCCAATGGATCCTAATTTTTTAGGATCACCCATTGCCACTACTCCTGAAACTAAAGAAGTGAATATTAATGGTACTACTAACATTCTGATGAGTCTTACAAACACATCACCTATCCATTTTGAAGTTTCAGCAAGATCGCCAAATATAAATCCGATAATGATGCCCAAAACTAGTGCAATAATAACTCTGCCCCAGAGTTTTAAGTTTGTTTTTGCACCTAGATAGTAAATACCTATGAAAGTAGATATTAAAATTAGCCAGTAGATTACTTTCATTTGTATCATATTTTTACCACTTTGTTTATTGAACTACTCATTATTGCTTAGCCACGCCTGCATTGGGTCTTCTAAGATCAGAGAATCCATAGTTTATATTATTTCTTATATGAATACTTTGTGTGCTACCCATTGTTTTTGAAGCTTTAATATCATGACCCATTTTTTTAAGATTTTTAAGAATATCTGAGCTAATAGTCGACTCATATTCTAATTCAGAATAAGGCCAATCCTTATGTAACCTAGGAAGCATTGTTGCTTCTCCAATATTTAAGTTAAAATCCAATATTCCAGTCACCACTCTCAGAATAGCATCTGGAATAAATGAACCACCTGGCGATCCTGTAATTAATGTTAACTGATCTTGTTTATCGAAAATCATCGTTGGGGCCATGGTACTCATAGGCCTTTTACCGGGTTTAAATTGATTTCCTGGACTGGCTGCTCTTCCCTCAATTTTTTTATCCCCATAACGATAAGCAAAATTATTCATTTGATTATTCATTAAAATTCCAGTCCCAGGAATAGTCACTCCCGATCCAAATGAATAACCTAATGTATAGGTATTTGAAACTGCATTGCCATCCTCATCGATAATGGAATAATGCGTTGTATCTTTGCTTTCCTCAATGACTCTTAGAGGCTTCACCTTTGATGCTGGGCTGGCTTTATTAAGACTCATTCCATTAAATAATTCTTTGATTCTCTGTTTTGAAAGTATCTTTTTGATAGGAACATTATAAAAGGAAGGATCTCCAATCTGATGCGATCGATTATTATGACCCCTTCTTAAGACTTCAGCCAATAAGTGATAAGTTTTAGTGGATTTACTTTTGTACTTTTTTAAATCATAAGCTTCCAACAAACTCAATGCTGTGAGTAAAACTACGCCTCCACCTGATGGCGGCCCATGCGTAAAAACTTTATTACCTCTATAGTTGATACCAATTGGATCAGTAAATCTGGCTTCATAAGCTTTCATATCATTGGCGTCTATAAATCCGTTATTCGAGTTCATTGCCTCGACAAATTTTTGTGCTATTGAACCTTTATAGAAGCCATCCAAACCATCATCAGAAATTGATTGGATTGTTTTAGCTAAATCGGGTCTTTTCATAATTGAGCCTTCTTTTAGTGGCTCATTATTTAGAAAATATATACTCTTGGATTCGGGATCATTAAATAATTGGGGGGTACTATCAATCGCTTTCTCTAAGTCATAAGAAACCACAATGCCTTCTCTCGCTTGTTTGATAACAGGCTCTAGAACCTCCCTGAGACTTAGTTTGCCAAACTCTTTGTGAGCTTTCAGTAAACCTGAAACTGTTCCTGGTATATTTGACGCCTTATACCCATATTTAACTGTATTAAAATTTGCACTTTCATAATCATTTGGTAAATCAACTTGGAATATAGTTTGAAGATCTGCATTCAAGGAAGATTGACTCCTATAGTCAATAGCAAATAGCTCATCTCTGTCTTTAATATAGACAAGCATAAAGCCTCCTCCTCCCAGAGCTCCTGCTCTTGGTAGGGTAATGTTTAAAGAAAAACCAATAGCGACAGCGGCATCAACTGCATTTCCACCCTTATTAAGTATGTCCAATCCTATATTGGAAGACTCAATATTTTGAGATGCTATCATCCCTCTACTATTAATAGTGGGATGATAGGGAGACTGATAATCTATATAACTTTGTTGGCTAATAGCATTAAAAGGTATAAAAAAGATTAATAGATATTTGAGCATTTCTCTTAAGTTAAAATTTTATTATTTAGTGTAGCTTTTATAAGCAGCTAAATCATAATTAGCTTTGAATAAACAATCAATTGGCTACTTTTACAAAAAAGGGAGCCGTAGCTCCCTTTTTATCTGTCATGAACTTCTTAGAAGCTGACTCTAAAATCAAGATAGTAATTTCTACCTAAGTCTTGATGAGCATCCGCAAAATACCCATAATAACGATCAGCTAATGGTGCTCTCTCATCAGCTAAGTTTTTAACTGCTAGAGTAAGCCTTGAATTATAATCAGAAATATCAAAGCGATAACTAAGATTCAAATCCATAGTTGTCATTGAGTCAATAATAAATCTAGTTCCATCACTTTGAGTTAAGCTATTTTGATAAAATTCACCTTTACGAAGAGCAGTCAATGTAGCTCCATAAGGACCTTTTCTCCAAGAAACTCTTATAGAGTGTTTATTATCATAATTGCCATCCATTAGAAGTAAATCACCAAAACCACTGAGTGGAATATCAGCTGGTATCTCGCCTGCTGCTTGTTTTTGAGCTAAATCTTGGAAAACTCCGCCTGGAACTTGTTCAAATGTATCTATAAAGCTTCCAATATAGCGAATTCCAATATCACCAAAACTTGTATCAACATTGTAATAAACTCCAACATCAAAGCCCTCAATCGTCCTAGTTGCTAAGTTCAGATAATTATCTTCAACGTGTTTTACATTTCCAAAAGGACAGACTCCTGCTGTTGCAAAATAAGCCGCTTCATCAGCATCTGGAGCATCTCTTACAACGGCTGGATTACCAACGAAACTATCACAGTTATTAGTACCATTAGCAAAACGAAGAGCCATGTCTTGAACAGTATGATTATCTCTACCAAAGAGACCAATCGTATTTTCTTTTTCTATAGACCAATAATCAGCTGTGATGGTTAAATCATCCACTTGTGGAGGAGAGAAAACAAAACCAATAGAGGTATTATCAGATTCTTCAGAAACCAGGTTGCTGGCTCCTGTTGCTTGTCTTTGCATAGAGAGTCTTGAATTAAGGTCATCTTTATCCAAACCATTCAACTGCTCTACTCGATACATAGCATAATCATTCCGCGTGCCAGATCTAACAACAATCTTTTCATTGATCTGAATAATATTAGGAGCTCTAAAAGCTGTAGAAGCTGAGGCTCTAAATAAAATACCATCGGTAATTTCCCAACCTATTGCAATTTTGCCAACAAGTGCTCTATCCACATCAGATAAATCTTCATAACGCATTGCTACTTGGGCATTCACATTCTCAGCAAGAGGAATCTGAGCTTCTGTAAACAAAGACATCACATCACGTTTACCGTAAACATCGCCGGTTGGACTTGAATTTACAACATCCGAAACTTCTGGATACGTATCACTCTCATAATCAATATAATTGATTGTGCCGTCTAATCTTGGGTCACGATCATCAACAACGGTTTCATGCCTGTATTCAAAACCAAACATCATCCCAATTGGACCTGCTGGCATTTCAAATACTTCATTGTTAGCTACTTTAAAGTCAAGCATGTTTAGTTCGCTTTCACCTTTTCTATAGACATCGATAAGAAGTCTTTCAATGTTTGAGTCAACACCAGCAGAAAAAGGATTATAGGCAGCTGCAGTTGAGTCCCACAGTGCTTCTTTCAAGAGAGTATTTGAGATTCTATCTTTTGTAATATCATCACTAGTTGCTTTCGAAATAAGTAAAGCTCCTTCCCAATCCCATTCATCAAAACTACCCCTAAATCCTTGTAATAATCGATAAGTTTTTTTCTCAACTTCAACCCTTCTCATTTTTTCTGCAAATCGGTAGTTGTCTACGTAAAGTTGTTTTCCAGCAAAATGTGCTGTCCCATCTGCTAGTTTCATTTGATTAAGCCAATAATTATCAGGTCCAACTCTATGCTTTACTGATGAGAAAGGAGCCGAAGGATGTCTAGTAATTTTATAATCGGATGTATAAAAACTTGCTTCTGTAAAGGATTCTATTCCATTCCCTAAATCATGATTGATATAAACAAAGACATTGTTTCTTTGTAAATCAGATCTTGCATCAGTAAATCCCCAAAGATTGTATCGTTCTGTGCCATTACCATCTTGAGCTATACATGTACCATATCCTGTATCAAATACTTCACCACCCTGGCTGGATCTATTACTACATCGAGAATCCCCCAAAGGAAATACTTCAAACTCGCCGTTAGAATCTGTAAAGACATGGTTATAAGGATTGCTACTACCATGTTCACTGGATGTAACCATATCAAACTGGCCATAGTTGTTATTAGCACTTGTGTTTCTAAAGCTAGTTGAATTTGCCCATGGAGACCCTGCGGGAAGACATCTTCCTTCTGGGTCAACACCATCAGCTAAATCACATGTCGTCCATTGTCTGTGATCAGAATTACCCCATCTTGGATCTTCTTGCGCACTGATCGGTTCTCGATCATAGTGATCAAAGAAAATACTAATATTGGTTGCTCCACCATTAAAGTTTTTACCAAATTTAGCTGTAAATGTTTTATCTTCAGCATCAAAATTATCAAACCATCCAAATTTAGTTCTGAACTGAAATCCTTCATAATCTTTTTGCAGTACATTATTAACAACACCAGCGACAGCATCTGCACCATAAATAGCAGAAGCACCATCACGAAGAATTTCCATTCTATCAATGCCCCAAACAGGCACTAAATTTGAATTAACAGTCATAGCAGGAACATAGTCACCACCAATTAATTCAGTCTGGTAGCCAGGAGAATTGACTAGCCTTCTTCCATTAAGGAGGGTTAATGTATTACCAGTACCCATATTTCTTAAATTATAGGCACCCATATCACCACGAGCTGAATTAACACCGCCTGATGCATTCTCAGCTTCATTAAAAAGGTTCATTCCATTTTCAGCAATATTCTCTAGCAACTCCTCACCAGAATCTACGCCCAAACCTTCAATATCTTCTATACTAATAACAGAAACAGGAAGAGCTCCAGAAATCTTTGCACCTTTAATTTGTGTACCTGTGACAGTTATTTCTTCAACTTCTTGAGATGAATCTTCTTGGGCTAGAACACCCTGTACTGTGAATAAAAATAATACTGTTATAGTCCATATTTTTGAATATGATTTATACATATTTCCCCCTATGTAATTTTATAAATAATTCAATATATCACACAACCCAGAAATCTAGTTGTCACAAACTATTCTTCTTTATTGATAAGGTATAACTTTATGTTATATTTAAATATAAATTCTATCTATGGGATACAATGAGAACAAGACATATTGAAGTTTTTAATAGCATCTATAAAACTGGTTCAGTAACATCTGCTGCCAAGCTCTTAAATGTATCTCAGCCCTCTGTGAGTAAAGTTTTGGCTCATGCAGAGCAACAACTTGGGTTTCCTCTATTTGAGAGAATTCGCATGAAATTAGTTCCCACTCCTGAAGCGAATATTCTTTTTAAACACACTGCTGTTATGGCAGATGTATTACAAGATATCAATCAGATATCAGAAAGTCTGACTGAATTTCCTACTGATAGACTCAGGGTCTCTTGCACCCCATCACTAGGTATTGATTTTTTACCTAGAGCTATTGCAGAGTTTAAACAAAATAACCCGAATGTGAGCTTCGAAATCTCAACTCTTCATTACGCTGATCTAAAAAATAAAATTAAAGATACTTCTTTGGATATAGCTATAGCTCAAGACCAAAAAGAAGATGAAGAAATTGGTTTATTGCATTTAAAAAAAGGTAAATTTGTCATGCTTGAATCTAGAAATAATCATGTGAAAAATTCTAAACCATTACCATTTATAAAACTCAGCTCTAAAAGTCCATTAGGCAAGAAGCTCGATCAATATATTGAACGAAATAATATCAATTTCGTATCCACCATTACTTCAGATAATTATCAGATGGCTGGAGCAATGGTTAAGAATGGGTATGGCTTTACTATACTCGATGAATTCACTGCTAACTTAAGCCAATTTAGTGGATTAATCATTAAACCATTGATGCCCAAACTTGAATTTAAGATTGATTTAATGTTTTTAAAAGAAAAACCCTTAGCTATAGCGACAAAAAAATTCATGGAATTCTTATCAGAATTCAAATAAAAGATATAGTATCCTAAAACGAATTTTCTTATAGCATAAGTATTGATGTCAAATAATAAAAAATCAAAAGTTGGATTTTTAGTTGGATTAATTTCAGCAATTATAATTCTCATACTCCCTGATATTGAATCACTTCCAGAAGAAGGTAAAAAAGCAGCAGCTGTATTTGTTTGGATGGCTGTTTGGTGGGCAACAGAAGCAGTGCCCATTGCTATAACTGCATTAATCCCCCTGGTATTTTTTCCATTACTTGGCGTTTCTAGCATTGAAGCGACTGCTGCACCTTATGCTAATAAAAATATTTTTCTATTCCTGGGTGGATTTTTCTTATCCATTGCAATACAAAAATGTAACTTACATAAACGAATGGCATTAACAGTTCTTAAATTCACAGGCACCAGAGGTAAATCCATCATTGGTGGTTTCATGTTAAGTTCTTGTATTCTGAGTATGTGGATTATGAATACATCAACCACAATTATGCTTCTACCTATTGGTTTAGCAATTATAACTGTTATCAATGAATCAATGGACGAATTAAGTCCTGCAGATAAAATAAATTTCCAAGTAGCTCTACTATTAGGTATAGCTTATGCAGCAAACATAGGGGGTATTGCTACTCTCATAGGAACTGCACCCAATATGGCTCTTAATGGTTTTATGGAAGAACAATACGATGTCTCCATCTCCTTTTTGGATTGGATGAAAGTAGGTTTACCGGTCAGTATGTTACTTCTTCCACTAACCTGGTTAAGTCTTACTCGATTTAGTTTTCCTGTTAATTTTGAAACCTCTACACAAACCCAAGAAACGATTATCACTATGAGAAATAACCTTGGGAAAATAACAACTTCTGAAAAAAGAGTGTTTTTTATATTTATTTTTACTGCCTTACTCTGGATTTCTAGATCCTCAATCAATAACATTCCAGGTCTTGAAGGGCTTAGCGATCCAGGCATTGCAATGTTATGCGGTTTAATTTTATTTTTAACCCCAAGTGGAAGTTCTAATGACAATAATCTACTCGAGTGGAAAGATGCTGAAGCAGGTGTTCCTTGGGGAGTTTTATTACTATTTGGTGGTGGATTATCCTTAGCTGCTGCTGCACAAAGTTCAGGATTGGCCGCATGGATTGGAGGCTCAATGCCAACAGGACTAAGTATTTTCTTGCTGGTACTCCTGTTTACAACCTTGATTATCTTTTTGACTGAATTAACTTCAAATCTAGCAACTACAGCAACTTTTTTACCCATCGTAGCAATCATTGCAACACAATTTGGATTCAATCCATTACTGCTCACTGCATCGATTGCGATAGCGGCAAGTTGTGCATTCATGTTGCCTGTTGCCACCCCACCTAATGCAATTGTTTTTGGATCTGAGTTAATCAAAGTACCTCAGATGATGAGAGCGGGTATAGCTATAAATTTTATAGCTATTATTATTGTCTCATTGGCAGGAATTTATTTAGTTCCTTATTTCTTAATATAAATTGAACAACTTTAATCACCTTATGATAAAAACAATATGTATATTCGCAGGTTCAAGTTTTGGGAAGCGAGAAATATATAGCCAAACAGCAAAAACGCTTGCAACTTCAATTGTTAAAAAGGGATATCGTATTGTATTTGGTGGAGGTAGCAATGGCCTGATGGGAGTTTTAGCAGACGCTGCAGTTAAAAATAAAGGACATATAACAGGCGTGATAACAGAGCAACTCCATGATATTGAAGTTGGTCATAAAGGTTTAACAGAGCTTGTTATTGTTGAATCAATGCACGAACGAAAACTCGAAATGGCAAAAAGATCTGAAGCGGTAATTTGCCTCACTGGAGGTGTTGGAACTTGGGAAGAATTTTTTGAGTCACTCACTTGGAATCAATTAGGTATTCAATCCAAACCAATAATTTTACTCAACATCGATGGCTACTATGACCCATTAAAAACTTTTATTAAACATGCAGTTTCTGAGGGTTTTTTACCTCAATCAACATCTGATGAACTTATTTTTTCTGAGTCTATTGATGAAGCATTAGATATTGTTGATCATTTTGTCCCCAAGGATAAATCTAAATGGTATGAGCGACTCAAAAAATAAAAAAAGGAAATAACATGACACAATCCAAGAGTCTTATGGGTATTGCAATCTCATTAATCATCGCTGCATTAATTTTGTTTGCTGGTAGCCAAGGTAGTTTAAGTTTTCATGGTCTGCCGCTATTTGCTATATGTGGCATCATTGGTTTTGTCTTGCATTGGGCAGTTTTTATACCTTCGTATATATTTCAAACTGAACATTATTTTGACTTAACAGGTTCTATTTCCTACATTGCCACAGTATTTTTGGCGATTCTTCTAAATTCATCTCTGGATTTAAGGGATCTAATTATCTGCTCAATGATTATTCTATGGGCAGCTCGACTAGGCTCATTTTTATTTTGGCGTGTTAAAACTGTCGGACAAGACAGTCGTTTTACAGTTATGAAAACAAAGTTCTCTTGGTTTCTGCTGACTTGGACGTTGGGAGGACTTTGGGTTTTAGTCACAATGGCAGCAGGTCTTGCGGCATTAAGCTCAAATATGACTATTGAATTGGGTATCCTTGGATATCTAGGGATCTCTTTATGGTTATTTGGTTTTATTATTGAAATCATTGCTGACAATCAAAAGACACAATTTAAAAAAGATCCAAACAATCAAGGTCGCTTTATTACTACAGGTCTTTGGTCATGGTCTCAACATCCAAATTATTTTGGTGAAATTGTACTTTGGTTTGGTTTATCTCTTCTCGCACTACCAGTTCTGAATGGGTGGCAACTAGCAACTCTAATTTCACCTGTTTTTGTTTACTTTTTGCTTATAAAAGTTAGTGGTATCCCAACCTTAGATAGGATCGCACTGGAAAAATGGGGTTCAGATTCAGACTACAAAGCCTATGTAGAGGCAACGTCGAAATTAATGTTGTTTCCGCCGAATAAATAATATTGAATCTTTTGAAAACAAAGAAACTAGCCTGTATTTTTCCATCTTAAGAAATCAATCATTGGGTTTTCAATGATTTGAATGAAGCGTATAGTTAAATCTTGCTATTCGAATAAGGCATATGAAAAAAAAGTTAATAAGCCTATGAGGTTTATATAAATGAATGATAAAGAACACTTACTAAAATTTACTCAACAAATATTGGCTTTGGCTGAAAATGTATACTTAGAATTAGGCTCAGGTTACAAAGAAGACACCTATCAAAAAGCCTTAGCAATCAATTTCCGAAAACATAAGATTAAATACTATAAAGAATCCAATATTGAGATATTCTTTCAAGGAGAATCACTCTCTCTATTCCGACTAGATTTTCTTATTCCAGCTCAAAAAAATAGAAGATGGCAACTTAAAGATCCAATTATTATTGAAACCAAAGCTTTGCCATCTTTAAATGATAGCCATAGATTACAATTAAAAAATTACCTTTTGTCATGTCCCAAGAATTCTTCAGAAAGCTTTAAGAATGTTAAGCAAGGATTCCTGCTTAACTGGAAAGCAGGATTAGATGACGGTTCAGTAGATAATGACAAAGAAGGCGTCCAATTAAAACTCTATACTTTGAGGGCAAAAAAACTCTCTACATTGTTTTCCAATGAAGATGAGGATTCAAATACATGAACTAGTTGATAACTAAATATTATTTAATTTCTAATTCTAGTTTCTTGCAAGTCTCTAAAAATGGATCAATGTTACTTATTCCCCATTGATTGCATACAGCAACTTTGGAATCCAATAAAGCTATTGTGTCCTTATCTTTCATAAAATATCTTACACGATGCTTCTCTTCTATCTCATTAACTTTTGCAAAAACACCATAGACTGATCGTAATTCTGGAGGAAAGACTTTAGCTAAGTCATCAAAAGATATATCAGGATTACTTTCGGCATGATCTTTAACTACCTCTAAAACAAGCCTCCCTTTGCCTAAATTCTTATGCTCTTTAAAACTATATTTAGTTGTATCTTTCTTTCCCCTTACAGCCTCTTCTATTTCACTAAAAGTTTTCTCAAAAATTTCTTCTTTCAAGACAGATTCATCAATACCAAGATCAACTCTGCAACTTTGTGCAAAAATAGACAATAATCTCAGAATATCAACTCTCTCTTGATCTTCAAGATCTACAGGATCGTTTTTATTCTCATTAAAGGTTTTGTTGATCCTGTCAAAAACTGAACTGAATGCACTAATGGTTTCGTCAGCCCCGACCATTTGGAGATCTATCATTGCAAATGACAATTCGGTTGTTTCCTGTGAACTTATCTTTGCATCTCTAAGCATATCCCTAGTTAATCCTATTATTGATTTATATATTAAGACTTTTTCTTCAAAGACTTTTTCACCTTTTTTACTTTCCTGTTCTATTTCAGTTTGCTTATTTAAAAGGTACATCGTTAAAATAATTACAAATATTGCCCCGAATGAAGAACCAATAACATTTCCTGTTACACCCCCATTAACAAGCTCAAATAAAGGGGTGAAACCTAAGTAAACAGAAAGTCCAATAATTGCGATTGCAATTAGTGTTCTTCGGCCAGCTTTTCTTGTTTCTTCTAATTTAGACATTCCATAACTCCTAATTATTGTTTATGTGATATTGAGATAAATCTAACTCTTTATCTTTTACGCGGTGATAGACATTTAATTTACTATTTGTCTCGTCCGTCTTACCATCTTTAAAAACCTTATTGGCAGAACATTCTTGAGATGGCTCAAAAACGCCCATGTATCTATAAACAACCTTACCAAGTGGATTCTTTTGATGAGCAAAAACGATAGCCCTTTCAAGTAATTCTGGGGTTTCAGTTAACTTGCCATTAATTTTTCTTTGCATTGTTATTGTCTGTAAATTATTTTCTACCGTATTAATCCATTCAACTCCATCTTTGTTTATATTGTTGTATAACTTTGGAAACCAGACTCTTTCATTAGTACCTTTGATATGCCATGATCCTCCTTGAAAATGTCCTTTTTTATATCCAAACAGCATGAGTGCTTGTCTTATATAGCGAAAACAAATATTCTCCTCAGGGTTGATTGAGCCCTTTTTAATATACTTTTTAGGATCATATTTAGCACTATAATCCCAAATAATCTTCTTACCGTTGGATTCGAGTTCAGATTTTCTTTTTTTAATTTCTTCTACTTTATTCTCTATTGTTTTATTAATATCTTCCAAGGATTTAAAAACTTTATCCACACCTTTATATTCATATATATCAATATCTAGTTGCTCCCATGATGTAGAAGTTTGAATAGCACTTTGTCTTTCTTTGTCTTCTATCTGATTATCACCATGTTGCTTCTCATTAACTTCAATGTAGAGACCAAGACTCGGGAAACATAGATCTGTAAAATAATATCTATCCTTACCCTTTTCCTTCACATATTGTTGGCAAACGAATTCTAAATTATCATCATTAAGCAAATGAATTATTCTTGTAACAACGTATAGCTCCCATTGTTTATGTCGGCCTATTGATCCAAGACTCGCTATTATATAAGCATCTTTATCTAGGTTATTCATCAACCACTGACCACAAACTATTTTCGGCAATGTATTGATCAGTATATTTTTCAACACCTTCCCTAGATTTAATATTTAACCAACCAACAGTTGAGGTAGTGTCTTTAGGTGAGCTGCTAGCATATTCATCATTTTTTGTAAGTTCTTCTTGGTCGTACCAAACTCTTTCTATAAAGGCACCTAGTTCAGTTTCAACTTGGCTGTATGATAATTTAGAAGAATCAAATCCATCTTCATCAGTCCCAATAAACCATGAACCAAAATCTCCTTTGTCAATATTATGGAAAAGCACAACAGGTATAAAATCTGTTAGATCATCTGCTGATATATATTCTGTTACTTTTGGTTCTTCTAGGCTAACAATTGCAGCTTCTCTGCTATAGATACAGTTTCCTGTAATATCTTCTTGTATTTTTTCATCGTCATCTATTCCAGTTACAAAGTCATCTTCTTCACCAGTAATTTCTGTAACTCTAAATCCTTGATCAGAATTTGCAGAGGTGAAATGCTCAATTGCTTCAAGTTCATGGTATGGGGTGTCCCAGTCCCCATCTGTTTCAACAACTTTTGGAGAATTGGGATCAACAGGTCCGTCATAGCCATCAAGTCCTAACATATGATTAGTGAATCGTTCATTGCCTTCCTCGGCAATTATTGGTGCCCAATATTTAACAAATTCAATGCTTGCTTTCCCACAAACAAATTCACCGCCTTGAGCAAATTGAGCTGTATCAATTCTATATTTATGAATTGGCTCAACCCATCCTGGCGGTTTTTCCCTTTCTTCTTCTGAATCGTCAAAATCAAAGTCATCTTCGAAGTTTTCTATAGCAGTAATAATATCTTTATCTTTTTTAAGTGAATCGTCTACGTCATCTATAACAGCATCTCCAGAAGTAATAACTGCTTGTAAACATACTTCCTTATCTGACTTTAAAGAATCACTTGCATCTGACAATGCCCAGCCATCGCTTTTTACAGCAGTCATCACGACCTCTTTGTCTTCTTTTAAATTGTCGCTTGCATAAGACAGTGCTGAACCATCGTTATTGACTGCTTTTAGTACGATTTCTTTATCGTTTTTGAGGTTATCACTCGCATACTCAAGAGCACAGCCATCAACACGAACTGCATAATCAATTATATCTTTATCATCTAAGAGTGATTCTTCAATTTTTTCCATAACATCTGGCACATAATCTGCCAGATATATAGCTTTAAATACTTTATTTTTATTATTCATTGACATAATTTAACTCTCTTACTTATCTTTATCTTATCAAGATACTGTATATGTTTTTTTATTTAAGAACCACCTTAGGGCTGTCTAATCTCATCGATTATCCTAATAATATTATTAGGAGGTGGAGGTGTAGCCAATGAAATCAAGAAACTTATAAAAAGGTTCAATAGCATACCAATAAAGCCAATTCCTTCTGGTGATATACCCAAAAACCAATATTCACTTGAGTTCATTTCAGGGTATAAAAATTTAAAATAAATAATATAGCTAAGAGTAAAAATAAGACCTATTAACATACCAGCAATCGCTCCTTGCTTATTGATTTTCTTTGAGAATATACCCATAAAAATAGCCGGAAATAATGTTGCAGCTGCCAGCCCAAATGCAAAGGCTACAACTTGAGCCACAAATGCTGGAGGGTAAATACCAAAAAGACCTGCAATAATTACTGCCACAAGGATCGAGAGCCTTGCAAATAGAAGCTCTTTTTTTTCACTGAGATTTTTTGCAAATGTTTTCTTTAAAAGATCATGAGAAACAGCTGTGGATATCACTAAGAGAAGTCCTGCTGCTGTTGATAACGCTGCTGCTAGTGCTCCAGCTGCTACCAAAGCGATCACCCATGGAGGTAACTGAGCAATTTCAGGATTAGCTAACACAATAATATCTCTATCTATATAGACTTCATTATTATTGTCTTTGCTTGCAGCATTAGTGATTAATCGCTCCCCATAAACTCCTTTCTTTTCATTAAATTTTGGTTTGACAGGCTCAAATGCATTCCCATTTGCATGTTGTATTTTTCCATCATTATTCTTATCTTTCCATGCAATCAAGCCTATATCTTCCCAATTTTTAAACCACTTGGGGGCATTCTCGTATGAAACATTATGTGTTGATTCAAATAAATTCAAACGAGCAAAAGAAGCTACTGCTGGGGCTGTTGTATAAAGTATGGCAATAAAGATCAAAGCATATCCTGCTGATTTTCTTGCTGCTGCAACATCTGGTACGGTAAAAAACCTTACGATAACATGAGGTAAACCTGCTGTTCCCAGCATCAGTGCAGCAGTTATACAGAAAACATCAATAGTGCTTTTAATCCCTGAAGTGTAGGGTTCGAATCCAAGCTGGGTCATGATACCATCCAATTTACTCAATAAATACTGAGGATCATCTATCACTTGATCTCCAAAACCTAATTGGGGTATTGGATTACCTGTAATTAAAATTGATATAAAAACAGCTGGCACTAAATAGGCAAAAATAAGCACACAATATTGTGCGACTTGTGTATAGGTAATGCCTTTCATACCCCCTAGAACAGCATAGAAAAAAACTATACCCATTCCAATCAAAACACCTGTATTAATGTCAACTTCCAAGAAACGTGAAAATACTATGCCTACCCCTCTCATTTGCCCTGCTACATATGTGAAGGAAACAACAATCAAACAAATCACGGCTACAATTCTTGCAAACGATGAATAATAACGAGTGCCTATAAAATCAGGGACAGTGAATTGTCCAAATTTTCTTAAGTAGGGAGCTAATAGAAGTGCGAGCAACACATATCCGCCTGTCCACCCCATCAGATAGACGGATCCATCTCTACCCATAAAAGAAATAATACCGGCCATTGAAATAAAAGAAGCGGCAGACATCCAATCTGCAGCTGTTGCCATGCCATTGGCAATAGGATGAACACCTTTTCCAGCGATATAAAAATCACTGGTGGAATTAGCTCGAGAACGAATCGCTATATATAAATATATTCCGAATGATATACCTACAAAAATATAAGTTAATAACTGAACCGACAATTTAGCTCTCTTCTTCTTTTTGGTTTTTGAATGCTTCGTCTAGTTTTTTCATTTGGTTTATATAAACAAAAATTAAAATTACAAAAATATAAATGCTGCCTTGTTGTGCAAACCAAAAGCCCAATTTAAAACCAAAAAAAGTATATTGATCTAAAAATTCAACAAAAAGAATACCGCACCCATAGGAAGCTAAGAACCATACTGATAATAGTCTTAATACTAAACGAAGATTTGCTTTCCAATACTGATCTAATTTCAAATTTTTCTCAGTCATCATTACTAAAGATATTTACTCATCATTTGACCTACAGTGGTAAGCGCTTTAAAGGGCCTTATGAATACTCTTAATTCAGTCAATTTATGTTCTTCATTCCATATTAAAAAATCAACACCATTGATGTAGTGATCGTTTATTATTGTTTCAAAAGATAAAAAAGCAGTACCTTCTCCTACCAACTCTTTTGTATATTTAAATTGGTCATTAGCAATAACAATGTTTGCAGCATTCAAATATTTAGTCACTTCCTCTATGCCTAAGATGGGCTTAAAAACAAAAGGAGAAAAGAATGCAATACTATTATCTAAGGCATCGGGGTCGACGAATTTTTTATTAATACAATCATGCCATTTATCAATTGCAGTCTGTCTCATAGATTATCTTTTTTAATAAATCTAACATAGACATATACAAAAAGTGTGACATACATACATCCAGCAAAAACACCCAATGCAATATCTTGTGTCGATGGATCTATGACAGCTGCTACAAAATCACTAATAGCATTACCAATAAGTGCTCCAAATAATGCACCGTAAACTCCTTTTCCTCCGAGTCTTTTCTCTATATCTATTCCAAATACTGATAGTAATGCTAGGATTCCATTATCGATTATTCCAAAGATATCGCCGTTGAAGAAAATATTTTCAGGCATTGAATCACTCCTAATTAATTTATGTTTATTATTATCTGTGGATTTCCACAACTGTACAAGATTATTAGTCTGCTTTAAATAAATTATCCATATTACGAAAAGACTTGAATTCAATAGCATTACCCGAAGGATCTCTTATAAATGCTATGGCTTGCTCTCCCACTTCTCCCTTAAAACGAATAGTAGGCTTAATAATAAAGTCAATTTTTTTCTGTTTAAATTGCAAAACAATAGTCTGAAATTGATCCCATTCAAAGACTATACCAAAGTGAGGCACAGGAATTTCATTGAAATCAACCTGATTAGATATCTCATCAGTTGATTTAGAATTTAGGTGGCAAACAAGTTGGTGACCGAAGAAATTGAAGTCAATCCAAGTATCACTAGATCTTCCTATCTTTGCTCCAAGAAGTCCATGATAAAAGAATTTTGCTTCCTCTAAATCATCCACTGGTATAGCAAGATGAAATGGGTTTAGTTTGTCCATACTCATAATATTTAGACGTTAGTTTGATGAAAATCAACCCTAAATCGCATCTTTTCCTTTCTCACCAGTTCTGATTCGAATCACTTCTTCCAGATTAGTCAAAAAGATTTTTCCATCGCCAATATTGCCTGTTGAAGCTGAATCAACAATTGTCTCTATCGCTGACTCTGTCATTTCATCTGTCACTGCTACTTCTATTTTAATTTTTGGAAGCAAGTCAACTTGATACTCTGCACCTCTATATAATTCTGTATGTCCTTTTTGTCTTCCATAGCCTTTAACATCGGTCACAGTGATCCCTTTAATCCCTATATGCATTAGACTTTCTTTCACTTGCTCCAAGGCATATGGCTTAATAATTGCAGTAATTAATTTCATAAATTTATCCTAAAATTTACTAGTACCTAAAGTGTCTAATGGTTTCACCTGTCATTCCAATTTCTGTCATAGCATTGATTCCAATATCCAAGTGCTTTTGAAGCCAGTTTTCAGTCACTTTTTGATCGGATTTTCCAGTTTTGATGCCATCGGGTGTCACTGGTGTATCTGATACTAAGAGCAATGCTCCTCGAGCAATTTGATTATAATGCCCAACAATAAATATTGTAGCTGTCTCCATATCAATGGCTATAGCAGTGGTTTCTCTCAGCCTATCTTTAAACGTTTTATCATGCTCCCATACCCTTCTGTTGGTTGTATAAATGACACCAGTTCGGTATTCAAGGTTTTGTTCAATGACCTTCTCTGACACAAACTTATGTAATTTAAAGGATGGCAAGGCTGGGATTTCAGGAGGATAATAATCATCACTTGTTCCCTCTCCACGAATAGCTGCAATGGGTAATATTAAGTTACCAATTTCTGAGGATTCTTTTAAACCACCACACTTTCCTAGAAACAGAACACCTTTAGGATGTCTAGCTGTCAGTAAGTCCATAATAATTGCAGCATTAGGAGAGCCTATGCCAAAATTGACAATGCTCAATCCCTCT
>ENA-OREN01000398-OREN01000398.1-marine-metagenome-genome-assembly--contig:-NODE-398-length-64994-cov-7.155337_pt1 | contig 64994 bp, 56 predicted proteins | sample MGYA00248624_ERZ508555 | MGnify/ENA primary metagenome ERZ508555 (study PRJEB26222, sample SAMN06267773) | marine metagenome | isolation source: Saanich Inlet, British Columbia, Canada | place...
TAGATGTTTTTTGAGTTTAATTTTATAGATTTCAACTGATTAATTCCATCTACAGAAATAGTCCAAACAATAAAGATTTCATTATTTATTATTTCTAACTGAGGAACTCCTGTGCTTCTTCCTCCATCTATTTTAGATATCGTAATTGGCTTAGAAATTTTTCCATTAGCTGAAACCTTTTTTATTCTCAAATAGGTTCCAATCTCATCAACTTCCATGTAACTAACTATTACTTCCTCATTATTTAAAAATGCAACGTCTACTCTTCCTATAGCATCATGGTCATTGAGTTTGAATGGAGTACCAAAAGAATCACCATTGGTTTTTGAAAATGAAACATTCACTAAAGGATTATCATTAACTACTGTAAACCACGCAATAGCAAGGTTTGTTGAGTTCGCAGCAACTTTGGGACCATTTACAGGACATCCATTTATTATCCACCCATCATTATGCAATAGATTAGGTTCTTCCCAAACTCCATTTATATTTCTGATAGTATAAATATCTCGTACCTCATTCTCACTTCTATCCCTATAAACAACTATAGGTCCATTATTAGTCATCGCTATTGATGTCTGACAGCAATCACAAGCCGCTGCGTCGAGTTCGCTTTCATTTATAACCTCTCCTGTATTAGTGATTTCTGCAAAACGAATTGTCATTGGTTTATGATGTCCATCTAGTTTCTTTTCTACAGTATTTCTTCCATCTAACCAAGTAATAAAAAACCCTTTGTTATTATTAGGGATGATACTTACAAAACCATGTTCTGCTTTAACACCATCAGTATTCAATAAAAAATCTTCTTTTATTTTTTCTCCAGATAATTTCTGTAAATTTAAAATAACATCGTAAGTATATGTTCCAGAAGCCGATTTCTTTAAATAGCTTGTAATTATTAAATCATCGTTAATTGCATGAGCTGGGAAATCAGCCCAATTAACAAACCAGTCGGAACCATTAGCAATTTTTTGTGGTTTAATCCATTTCCCTTTTTTAAACTGACTAAAATGTAAGGAGGCTCTATTTTCATTTTTAGAAGAAATCCATGATAATGATAAAGTGCCATTGGAAGAAACTAAATTAGGTTGTGCATTGTTATCTCCATATAAAAAGGGAATATCCTCTATAAAGACCTCTTTTGTTGTACAAGAAATTATAGTTAGTAAAGTGAAAATGATAATGAATTTTTTCAAACTACAATGTTTTTAATTTTTTTATCATTTGCTCAGAATCCCAAACAATTGTTCCGACAATAGTTTTAATTTTTATTCCTTTTTCATTAAAAATATATGTTGTTGGTAAAGAATAGATTCCAAGTCTTTCAATTGATCCAACAGATTTTAAAAAATTGAAACTATATTTTTTATCATTCTTAAACTTAGATATTTTTGAAATTCTTTCATCAGAAACTAACAAAAAAGTGTAATTGTAATTTTTTAAAATTTCTTGAGCTCTTGTTAGTCCTGGCATTTCCATTATACATGGTTTACACCATGTAGCCCAATAATTAATGATGAGTTTCTTTCCTTTATAGGATGTTAAATCTACTTTTTGGTTCTTTAAATCCACAAAAGAAGTTTTAAGCTGCATGGATTCTATATCAGACAACTTTTCATGTTGAGAAAATCCATCAAAACAAACAAGTGAAATAAATAGTAGAAGGAGTTTTTTCATAATCTTAAATTTAAAATCGTATCTGCTGCTTTTTCTGCAATCTGAATGCTCCTATTCGGGTGGAATAGGAACTGGATCCTTTTTTTAAGTAATCGCCAACATACCAAATAGTTAGATCATCTGAAGGGTCCATTGCTGTTTGCGTATAATCTTCCCATCTCAGGGTATTGGTTTGTGAAGCTTCTCCATCAACAAGGACTGCTTCTTTGAGGGTCATGATACCCAGGGCATCACCGGCAAGCCTTCCTGTGAAACGTTGTCCAGGAAAGACGTCCTGACTGGAAATTGAATAACCAATGCCTATATTACCCATTCGATCCATTGCCGGGCTTGGAAGCCAGCGGTATAAACTGTCAGGAGCAAATGTCCCCTGCTGAAAAAGCGTAATATCCTGATGATCATCAAGTCGGAATTCATACCATCTGATTCCTCCACCACCAAGTGATGTTTTAACAGAATGAACCGCAACAATCGATTGTTGTTCACCAATTCTCCGGTAAATAACCCTTGACATAATTTTGTCACCTTGGGTATCAAGTTTCTGATCAGTCCCGGGTTGTGGTACCGAGTTTTTTAACTGTCCGTCACCCTGATAATGATATTCGGTAACCTCGATTTTCTTCGGTCCTTCGAGGATGCTTAGCTCAGGGTTTGTCCAATCAGGTTTAATTTTCCATGCATAAATACCATCGTCTGTAAAAATATTATTTAACTGTGACCCACCTGTTGCCAACATAATATTTGCCGCACCATTGGGAGGAAGCTGGTAGCCATCTATGTCGGCATTGTTAAGGAAATTAACATCATCAATGATAAAACTAAGTTCTTTTGCCGGATTACCCTTAAGCATTTCTTCTCTTTCAACAACACTAGCATGTTTTTGGATTATATTATCACCCGTACTGGTTGGAACATAATATCCATCAGGCCATATAGCCGGCCTTGGATAATCAGGGAAGAGTGGCCTTGCAAATTCATAACGATAGTAAGATCCGAAAGGATCCGGTCCGGTGCTTATTGCATAACACATGCAATATGATCCTCCTTCAGGGTTTTGAGATTTCCGCCTTATTCTTCGTAAGGAATCTTTCTCAGCTAATTCCAAAAGTGTAGGTTTGTCAGGTATAAAAAGTGGTTCTGCTTGTCCAGGTTGTCCTGACCTTCCTGGAATATTTAATGTTGCAGGTTCTCCGTTTTTACCTGCTGGGGGCTCATAATCTCGGGGGGCTAATCGCGTGAAAATTGGCATCACAATGAGCCACCGGTCAGCCAACTGATCATAACGAACAACTGCATCTCCATTATTTAACTGCTCACAAGGTCCTCCAAACCCCCTGAACACATTTTTTGTTTCAACAGGGCCGTATAAAACCTGCCCACTCACGTCATATTTCACTCCCTTTTTACTAAATATTGCCATTCGTGAATTAACTATTTGTACGATATGATCACGTCCTACTGCAAGTGAATTATCTGAGGGATTCCGATAGCTTGCTTGACCTTGCGGTCCTTTGAAACCATAACCCAAACCATCGAAACTTGCCACTATTTCTGCAGGTGGGCGTGAACCTTGATTTGTTTGTTCAATATTTTCGGTAGGATTTGGTTTACCTAAGTCATTCATTAAAGCAAATGCCAAATTTTGGTTATCAACAAACATACTATCGATTAGAGAGCTAATAACCTGCGATGTGTCGTTCTTTAAAGACTTGCTAATAATGAGATTCGACTGACTAAATAAGTTGAAGCTTAACAGTGAAATAAGGGAAAATAATAGATATTTCATCGATTTCTATTTTATGGTTCTGTAAATGTATAAAAAGTCTATATAATATCAGTTTTCTATTTGGGGGTGGTCTTTGGGGGTTTTTATTTTTAGTTAACTAAAAATCACTAATTTAAAATCATGTCTGCTGCTTTTTCTGCAATCATATATACAGGAGCATTGGTGTTTCCAGAAACAATTTTAGGCATAATTGACGCATCAACCACCCTTAGATTAGAAATTCCATGTACTTTTAAAGTAGGATCAACAACAGACATATTATCTGTTCCCATTTTACAAGTACCTACAGGGTGGTAAACTGTTTCAAGAGTTTTCTTTATGTGTTCAATAAGAGAATCGTCTGAAGATCGATTACTAGGAAGTCGATCTACTTCAATGTGTTTTTTCATCGCTTCATCTTCCATTAGCTTAAATACTAGCTTACCTCCTTTAATAAGTTGATCAAGATCTTCTTTTTCCTTAAGAAAATTAGGTTGAATAATTGGTGGTGCTTTTGGGTTTGAAGAAGAAAGACTAACCGTTCCCCTACTTTTAGGATGTAATAACGTTGGTAATATAGTAAAACCATCTACTCTTGGATAATCATACAGATCATAAGCATCGTAACCGTATTCATTATCTATACATATTGGAGAAAAGTGTAATTGAAAATTTACTTTTCCACCCTTTTGATAAAGATCAAAAAAAGCAATACCCTCAAGAGGACCAGCACAAAAAACTCCTTTTTTATTAACATAATAATTCCAAGCAGCTTTAAGTTGTTTTAAAGGCGATATATAATGATTGATACCCTCTTGAGTTTTAGATTGTGCGCATATTGGATAAAATAAATGATCCTGTAAGTTCTTACCAACTCCTTTTAATTCATGCAAGCAATCAATTCCATGTTTTGTTAATTCTGAAGCTTCTCCAATTCCAGATAACATTAATAATTGTGGTGATTGAAAAGCTCCAGCAGAGAGTATTATCTCTTTTTGTGCATATACTTTAATTTTTTTTGAACCTTTAATATACTCTACTCCTACAGCTTCTTTACCTTTTAAAATTATCTTACAAACTTGAGCATGAGTTATAGCAGTTAAGTTAGATCTATTTAAAACAGGTTTTAAGAAAGCAGCTGCTCCACTATGACGTTTACCATTTTTAATGGTACTATGAACCAAACTGGCACCCTCTTGATTTTCTCCGTTATAATCATCATTTTTAGGTATACCAATTTTTTCACAAGCTGAAATAAATCCATCAACATAAGGTGTTTTAAATTTTGTAGGAAGTGTAACTCCTAACTCTCCAGAACTTCCATGATAGCCAGAATCTACTTTGTCAATTTGTTCATGATTTTCTGAGCGCTTAAAAAAGGGAAGCACATCTTTATATCCCCAACCATCATTACCAAGTTCTGCCCAACCATCATAATCTTCAGCATTTCCTCTTACATAAGCCATAGCATTTGTAGAGCTACTTCCACCTAAGGTTTTTCCCCTTGGTAAATAGATTTTTCGATTAAAAACATTAACCTGCTTCTCGGTCCAAAAACCCCAATCTTGTTTACTTTTATGAATCTTTAAATATGCACCTGGAATATGAATATTCATATTTGAATCTGGTCCACCTGCTTCTAATAATAAAACTGAATTTTTTGGATTTTTAGACAAACGGTTTGCCAATACACAACCTGCAGAACCTGCACCAATTATAATATAATCGTAAGATTGACTCATAAACCGTTGCCTTTACTGCTTTTAATTATATCAATTCCATTTTTTATAAGATTATAATATTCAGGAAAATCTTTCATTATTTTTTTTAAATATAGTAAAGCTTTCTCGCTATAATCAAAAAATGAATTATTTAAGCATACTTCATAAAAATTCAACACAACTAACCAATTGTCGGGGCTTGTGCTAATTATTTTTTTAAAAAGAGTTCCTTTTTCTTTTGAAGAAAATCTAGAAGAGCTAAATTTTTCAACTTCTTTATAAAGATTATTTGATTTAGGAACTTTTGAAATTGGGGTGCTTTTATAATTCCTTTTTTCAATTTTAAACGAAGAATTATCAGCAACTCCAGAGTAAGCGGAAGTGATTTCCTTTCCAACAGCCATGTCATAGATTCCCCAACTAGGTTGGAATAATATTTCATCTTCAAAAGTAACTAGACAGTCTTTGAAAGAGATTAATAAAATTTTCCCAAAAACATTTCTTATCCCAGTTATAATACTTCCTTTAACTATGACACCGCTTTCAAATTCAAGAGAAGTTTCTTTCCCTTCTATTATTCCAAACAATTCTAAATCAGATGGAGACATATCCTCTATAGCTAAGTTGCTTTTTTTAAGCTTTCCTATTGGAGAACCAAAACCAGTTGAGTGATAATTTATGCTATGCCCTATTAATTCTTTATTTCGATAAGATAAAGCAGTTTTTGAGTTAGTGCTTAGATATGCTGTTTTTATACTGTCATTAGGGTTTGAAATATAGTTATTAAAAACACCTGATATTTGTAACCCTGTGCTTAACTCAATAGTTCCTAATTGTTTGGAATTAATTAACTTTTTTAATCCCTCTATACCGCCTTTTCTTAAAGACATTTGGTCAGCTAGCTTTTCTAGAACTTTGCTTAAATGCGAAAAATCTGGTATAACAAATAGTTGAGGTTGAGGTTTTGTAATATCGAATTTTTGATATGCAGCCTCTATAGTGTAATGTTTTTTAATTACTTTTTTATCCAAACACCATTTGCTTTCACCAATTGAGGATAATAAGCCTGCACCATAAATTTTAAAATTTTCTAAACTTCCTATAAGACCATATTCAACAGTCCACCAATGAATATTTCTAATTAGTTCCATTTCAGAAAATTCTTTTTTAGTATTTTGAAGTTGTATTACTTTTTCTTGGGATATATCAATTTCACGCTTTGTTGACCCTACTGTTTCTTTTAGTATTGACAAATCTCTTATTGCTATAAACATTTCCCAGTCATATGATGATGAGATTGCTTTAGAACCTATTTGCCCGAATCTTCTTAAATATTCTGAATATTCTGGATTAGCTAAAAATGGAGCATGACCTGCAGACTCGTGTATTATATCTGGAGCAGGAGTATACTCAATATTTTTTAATTGTCTAATTTCGCTTGCAATTATAAGAACATTGTAGGATTGAAACTCCATAAAAGCAGATGGAGGAATAAACCCGTCAACAGCTACAGCAGCCCAACCGATATCTTTTAATATCCGATTCATTCCATACATGTTAGGAATTTTATCAACTGAAATACATGCTTTTTCTAATCCAGTAATATAAAAATCATGAGCGTGTTTTTTTAAAAAAGAAATATTGCTACGCATAACATATTTCCAAACAGATTGATTTATAGCAGTATAAGACTCATAATTCTGAGGTTTAATATATTGCTTTAAATGATCTGGCAATTGATCTATTATTGGATTATTTTCCATTTTTTATAAATATAAGAATTGCTGAATTATTTGTAAATTTAATTTTATGAAAAAAAGACAATTTTTAAAAAGTTTTGGTAATACTTTAATGATTTCCCCATTTTTATCATTTGATTTAAGAAACAATGATAACGATCTATACTCTGACAGAAGCTTGCTTAATGATAAGGAATTTTGGAATAGAATTAGAAAAGATTATTCACTAAAAAAAGATTATATCAATTTAGAAAACGGATATTACAATATTATTCCAAATCCAACTTTAAAAAAATTCATTTCTCATGTAAAAAATGTAAATTTTGAAGGTTCTTATTATATGAGAACCAAAAGAACTAATGATAATAGAAGAGTAGCAAATCGTCTTGCAAAATTAGTTGGATGTAGTGATGATGAGCTTGTTATTACAAGAAATACAACAGAATCTTTAGATTTAATTATTGGTGGCTTTCCTTGGAAAAAAGAAGATGAAGCAATTTATGCTATTCAAGATTATGGAGCTATGCAGCAAATGTTTAAACTCGTATCGAAACGTTATGGGATATTAAACAAAATAGTTTCAATACCAAATCATCCAATTTCTGATGAACAAATAGTCTCTATTTATGAAGATCAAATTACTCCAAAGACTAGACTCATTATGGTTAGTCATATGATTAATATTACAGGACATATTTTACCTATAAGAAAAATATGTGACATGGCTCATAAATATGGTGTTGATGTAATGGTTGATGGAGCCCATTGTATTGGACATTTTGATGTAAATATTTCAGAATTAAATTGTGATTATTATGGTTCTAGCCTACATAAATGGCTTAGCACCCCTTTAGGTGCAGGACTACTTTATGTTTCAAAAAGTAAAGTTTCCAAAATTTGGCCATTATTAGGATCTCATATTAATGAGAAAGACAATATTTTAAGACTTAATCATATTGGAACCCACCCTGTTCATACTGATTTAGCAATAGAAAATGCCATTGATTACATAGAGATGATTGGAATAAAGAGAAAGGAAGAAAGGCTTCGTGAAATTCAAAGATACTGGTCAGATCAATTGAGAAATTTTGAAAATGTGATAATTAATACGCCATTAGAATCATTTAAAAGTTGCGGTATTGCTAATGTTGGAATCAAAGGTTTAGATCCTTCAAAATTGGAAAAAGTTTTATTTGATGACTATAATATCTTTACTGTTGCAATAAATCATGAAAATGTAAAAGGATGTAGAATTACGCCAAACATTTATACTAATTTCAGCGATCTAGATCATTTTGTTTCAAGTATTAAGGAGATAGCATCAAGAAATATTCATTAACCTAATTATTTATATTTATTTTATGAAGATTAGTTTTCACAAACTTTTATTAACAAAAAGATTTCCACTAGCAATTAGTAGAGGAGTTAATGCAGAAAGTTATAATGTTTTTGTTGGAGTTAAAGAAAATGATTTAATAGGATGGGGTGAATCTGCACCTGGTAAAAGTGAAGGAGCTATAAACACTGAGGAAGTTATTTTACAACTTCAAAAACTAATTGATGTTAATATTGAAAATATATCAATCTATGAAATAGAGCGTATTGCCCGTGAAATGAAAATTTCTCCCTGTGCATACGCCGGTTTAGATATTGCATTATGGGACTTAAAAGCTAAAAAAGCAAAAATGCCTCTACATGAACTACTAGGGTTGCCTCTTCCCAAATCAAAGACATCTCTTACAATTGGAATAATGAGTCCTAATTCTGTTAAAGAAAGAATTCCTCTTTTATTTGAAGGAAGTTCAGCAAAATTTCTTAAAGTAAAGTTAGGATCAAATCAAGGATTAGAAGCTGATAAAGCTATGTATAATCAAATTCTTGAAAGTATAAAACCTTATGATCTTAAACTTAGAGTAGATGCAAATGGAGGATGGAGTACGGAAGATGCAAAGTATATGATTGATTGGTTATCGAAAAGAAAATGTGACTATGTTGAACAACCTATAGCTGAAGGAAAAGAGAAAGAATTAAAGACTCTATATAAAAGTAGATTACTTCCAATATTTGTTGATGAATCATGTCGTTATTCTCATAATATTATTGAATATTCTGAATATGTTGATGGGGTTAATTTAAAATTAATGAAATGTGGAGGAATAACGGAGGCTCTAAGAATTTTGTCAACAGCAAAGGCATTTGGATTAAAATCAATGATAGGCTGTATGAGTGAATCTTCAATTTCAATTTCAGCTGGAGCTTCAATTTCTGGACAAATAGACCATATTGATCTTGACTCTCATTACAACTTAAAACCTGATCCAGCTTCAGGAGCTTCTATGGTAAATGGCATTACAATGCAAAGAATAGCTCCTGGTCATGGAGCATTTTTGAAAAATGAACCATTATGTTAGAAGGTTATAAAAAGGTTGCTATCTATTTGGAAGGCCATTTATTTACTGATTTTGGAAAAATGGGTTTAGGTGCCTTACGATATTTACCCAATAGAATTGTTGCTGTTATTGACTCAGAAAATGAAGGTAAAAATACAAGAGAATGCCTTTCTATGGAAAGAAGTGTTCCTATAGTTAAGAACCTAGATTTGGCTATTTCAAAAGGAGCCGAAGTTCTTATTTTAGGAATTGCCCCATCCGGAGGAAAAATTCCAAAATCATGGTTCCCAATAATTGACACAGCAATATTTAATAACCTTTCAATAATTAATGGTCTTCATGATTTATTGGCTTCAAAATATAAAAATAAGCTTACGGATAATCAATGGATTTGGGATGTTAGGGTTCCACAATTTATTCCTGAAATAGCTAGTGGAAAAGCTGCTAAATTAAATAACAAGCGGATTTTGTGTGTGGGTACTGATATGGCAGTTGGTAAAATGATAACAAGTCTAGAAATTCATAAATGGGCAATAGAAAATAAAATAAAAAGTGCATTTATAGCAACAGGACAAATTGGGATAACAGTGACAGGAAGTGGAATTCCTCTTGATGCATATAAAGTGGATTATGCTTGTGGTGCTGTTGAACAAATGGTTTTACAAAAATCAAATGATGATTGGGTTCTTATTGAAGGTCAAGGATCATTATTAAATCCAGGAAGCACAGCTAGTTTGCCATTAATTAGAGGAAGTTGCACAACTCATATGATCCTTTGCCATCGAGCAGATTTTTTAACTTTAAGAGATTCCAAGCACATAAAAATTCCTAATTTAAATGAAGTAATTAAACTATATGAAACTCTAGCCAGTGCTTGTGGAATTTACCCAAAAGCTAAAGTAGTTGGGATTTCATTAAATACTTTCAAATTAGACTCAATTGCAGCTAAAAAAGCGGTAGATTTTTTGGAATCTTCAACAAACCTTCCCGTTACTGATGTTGTTCGTTATGGACCAGAAAAACTAGGTCTAGCAATAAAACAAATTAATTAAATTTTATAGGTGCAAATTTGTTAATAATTAGCTATAAATCCATCATGACATTTATTATTTTTAGAATGATTAAATTGATAAAAATAATTATTTATGAAGAATCTATATTTTAGTAAAAACAAAAGAATCTTTATACTAAGCTTACAAATAATACTTTTTATGTTTACAAAAATTTATGCACAGAAAACAAATGTTTTTGATAAAGCAAATAAAAATGAAGTTTATAGCTATACATTAAAAAACTCATTAGAAACTGAAATAACAATTCTTAACTATGGAGGTATTATAACTTCTTTAAAAGTAGCTGACAGAAACAACGAATTTAAAGATGTTGTATTAGGGTTTGACTCTATTTCTCAATATTTAAAAAACGTACCATATTTTGGTGCTATAATAGGTAGATATGCTAATAGAGTTGCTAAAGGAAAGTTCACTTTAGATGACAAAGACTATACTTTAGCTAAAAATAACGGAGAAAATCACCTTCATGGTGGAGAAAAAGGATTTGATAAAGTATTTTGGAATGCTGTTACTAAAAATGATGAACTATCCTCATCCTTAACATTAACATACTTAAGTAAAGACATGGAAGAAGGGTATCCGGGAAATTTAAATATTAAAGTGATATATACCTTAACAGATGACAATGTATTAAAAGTAGATTATGAAGCTGAGACTGACAAAAAAACAATAATAAACCTAACTCAACATTCCTATTTTAATTTATCGGGAAATTTTAATTCAAATATATTAGACCATGAAGTTTTTATTAATGCTAACAATTATTTACCAGTTGATGATGGCTTAATTCCTACTGGTGAAATTCATAAAGTTTTAGATACTCCTTTTAACTTTTTATCACCCAAAAAAATAGGAAGTGATATTCAAGAAAATAATGATCAGTTAATTAAAGGTAATGGATATGATCATTCATGGATTATTGACAATTACAAAAAAGGACTACAATTAGCAGCAAGTGCTTATCATCAAAATAGTGGTAGATTTTTAGAAGTTTTTTCTGATCAACCAGCTATTCAATTTTATACAGGTAATTTTTTAAATTCTAATCAACCAAAGAAAGGTGGTGGTACCCAATTAAAACAAAGTGGATTTTGTTTTGAAACACAACATTATCCAGACTCTCCTAATCAAAAAAATTTTCCATCAGTAATTTTAAATCCTGGTGAAAAATACAGGTCCACTACTCTTTTTAAATTTTCAATAAAATAATTTAACCATAAATCGATTAAAAAATTATATTAATCTTTACAAAGTTCAGTGGTTTTGATTTCTAATTTATCATATTCTTTATGAATTGTTTTTAGCAAAGAATATTCGCTAAAAGAGTCTTGTCCTAGTTCCCATATCATAATTCCGTTCACTTCATTACTTGCTAATTGAACTTTAGATCTAATTGTCGACCTTCCATTATAAAACTTTGTGCCTACATTATCAATATCAGCATTTGCATTACTTAGTTCAACCATACTAGAAAAAGTGAATGCATTTACTGTATCTGAATTTACAAAGTCATATCCATAAAAAGGAACACCTAATATGAGTTTTTCACTAGTTATTCCAATTGAATTTTTCCAAAAATCAATTGATTCTATCGCGTGGTTATAGGAACTATGTTGACCTGGAGAAGTAGGATTCCAAGGGCCTGTGAAATCATAAGCCATAATATTAATAAAGTCAAATGTTTGTAAAGCTTCCTCTGTTATATTGTCAAATTTAGTTGTTCCAGGTAAAGCAGCTGTCATTCCTTTTCCTTTACTTGTCAGTGCACTTTTTAATTCTATAACAAAATCACTATAACCTTGAGTAACAGCTTCCCATTCCAAATCGACATCAACTCCATCAAGATTATTATCGATTACAAAGGAAATAATCTTATTTACAAGTACTGATCTATCTTGAGGGTTAGCAAGAAAATTCTTCCATCTTTCTAATGCTGCAGAACTAATGCCACCTCCAGCCAAAGAAATATAGATTTTAATTTTATTGTTCTTAGATTTAGCTGTCGATGTTATATTTTGTAAGGTAATTCCAGACGAGTTATTGGGAAGCATGATAGTACCATCAGTTTCAGGATTAGCAAACGCTATATTTAAATGAGTGAGTTTACAATATTCAATTTTATCATTTTGTGAAAACCTATACCATGGTAAGTATCCAATAACTTTTGCACTTGTATTCTTTGGGTTATCAAAAATTTCTTCCTGATCCTTTGTACAGGATATTAAGAATATTAATATAATTAAAACAATTTTTTTATTCATTTCACTTAATATATTTTAAGGTAGAAACTACAGGATGATGATCCGAAGCCCATCCTTTAACTGGAGTCTTTAAATAAACATGTTTTGCATTAATTAAAGTTAAGTTTTTAAAAAATACATAATCAATTCTTTTATCAGAATCATTTTTAGTATCAAAACCATTAAAGGTTCCATAAAACTTGTTAGATTTAGATAAGTTTTTTTGAGAATCTACAAATAAATTTTGAAGTTTTTTAATTGAAATATTTTCATCTATTAAATTAAAATCTCCTGTTAAAACCAAAGGAAAATTCATTTTATTAAGTTCCGTGATATTTTTTATAATTAAATCTACAGATTGTTTTCTTGCCTTTATGCCTATATGATCAAAATGAGTATTAAATACCCATATTTTTTCTTTTGAATGTTTATTTTGAAAAAGACCATAGGTGCAAATTCTTTCCATTGATGCATCCCATCCTACAGAAATTTTATTTGGAGTTTCAGATAACCAAAAAGTATTAGATTTTAAAACTTCATATTTGATATTACTGAATAAAATTGGACTGTATTCTCCTTTTGTTTTTCCATCATCTCGACCTACTCCAACATAACTATAATTAGGCAAATCATCGATTAAATTAAATAATTGAGAATAAACCACTTCTTGCATGCCAATAAAGTCAGGATTTTCATTTGATATAAATTCACCAATTGTAGATCTCCTATTTTCCCAAATATTAATTCCATCATTAGGATTGTTATATCGAATATTATATGAAATCACTTTAAGATCTTGTGAATTATAAAATAATAGAAAAAAAAATATGAGAAATGAGTTATTCATGTCTTAAAATTAATAAATACTAAGCACAAAATTCAAGATCAAGCAATTATAAGATTGTCAATTCATTTATTTATATTTATTAAAAGATGAATCGATATTTATTATTAATTATTTTCACTTTGATAGTGTTTGGATGTGATTCTAAAAAGACTCTCAAAGTTGATTTAAATAATGATATTGTTAATCCAAAGACCTATGTTGTTTATAAAACTACTAATTCAATTATAGTTGATGGAAAAGACGATGAAGCAGACTGGCTTAATACACAATTTAGCGATGACTTTATAGATATTGAAGGTTTTAAAACGCCGAATAAGAAAACAAATGTAAAAATGCTATGGGATCACAAATATTTATACATTTTTGCAAAATTAGAAGAAGATCATATATGGGGTGATATAATAAAAAGAGATGATGTAATATTTCACAATAATGACTTTGAAATATTCATTAGTCCTTCAAATAATACTCATAATTATGGTGAAGTTGAAATCAATGCCTTAGGAACTATTTGGGATTTGTTTTTAAACAAACCATACAGGCTTGGTGGAAAACCTAATAGCGAATGGGATTTAGATAGTTTAAAGTCTGCGGTTTCTTATAATGGAACATTAAATGACTCTAGTGATATAGATAAATATTGGTCTGTAGAGTTAGCCATCCCTTTAGAATCTTATGCTCTGTTAAAAGATAAACCAAAAACAATTCCTATAGATGGTGAACAATGGAGAATTAATTTCTCTAGAGTTCAATGGGATTATGAATTGTCAAACGGCAAGTACTCGAGAAAAAAAGAAGATGGCAAGTTTTTACCTGAATACAACTGGGTTTGGTCTAGTCAAGGAGAAGTTAATATGCACATGCCTGAGAATTGGGGATATATTCAGTTTTCAGACAATAATAATAGCTCAAAAATAGAATTCAAGCATAAGGGAGATGTGTTAAGTGAACAAATAATTTATGCATTATTTAGAAAAATTGCATTTAAGGATTTAAAAGATTTAAAAAATTTAAATTCTGGAACAGAAATATATTTTAAACCTATTGAAATAAATGATAAAATAATTAATATCAAATTCTTAAAAACGCACTCAGGCTTTAATCTAAAAGCTAATAATAAAAATATAGAATACACAATTAATGAGAATGGATTATTAAATGAAATAATTATTAATAAAAATAAATAATGAAAAAAACATTTTTAACTATACTATCAATTTTAGTAATATCATGTAATAGTGAAAAAAAAATAGTTGACGAAAATTTTACTTTTAGTACTTGGACCCATGGAGGGAAAGAGTTTAATAAAGAAATCTGGGAGAAAAAAATAAATTACTATGATTCTTTAGGAATTAGTGAAATATTAGTTAGTGGTTCTTCTGAAGTATTAGAAAAAATAATTCCATTAGCTAATAAAAAAAACATTAAAGTTCATGGGTGGATGTGGACCTTAAATCGTCCTGGGGATACTATTGCTAACAAAAACCCTGACTGGTATGCAGTTAATAGAAATGGAGACAATTCTCTAGATTACAGAGCCTATGTTGATTATTATCAATGGCTAAGCCCATTTCATCCCGAAGCTAGAAATCATATCATTAATAATGCTAAAAAAATAATGAGCGTTAAAGGTTTAGCGTCTGTACATTTAGACTATGTTAGATATCCAGATGTGATATTAGGAGCTAATTTACAGCCAAAATATAATATTGTTCAGGAAACGGAAATGCCTGAATATGATTATGGCTACCACACTATTGCTAGAAAAAAATTTAAAGAAATATTTAACAAAGATCCTATTGATTTTAAGAATCCTGAATTATCAACTGAATGGAGACAGTTCAGATTAAATGCGGTAACAACTCTAGTAAATGAAATTATCGAAATTGCTCATTCAAAAAACAAAAAAGTCACTGCTGCAGTTTTTCCTTTTCCAGAAATGTCTAGACAAATGGTTAGACAAGCTTGGGATGATTGGAATCTAGATGCTGCTTACCCAATGTTATATCAAAATTTTTACAGAGAAAATATAAATTGGATAGGATTTTCAACAAAACAAAGTGTAAATGATGTTGATTTTCCAATATTTTCAGGACTTTTTTCTCCAGCACTTAGAAAGGCTGAAGATTTAGAAAATGCAATTAGAATTTCTAAAGAGAATGGTGCTAGCGGAATTTCTATATTTACAGCTGATGGCCTAAACAAAGAACAACAAGCAGTTTTTGTAAAGCTTAAAGAAAATTTATTTAAAAAATAAACAAATTATTACATGAAAATAAAAATATTTTTATTGTTGATAGTTTCTCCATTCCTTATTCAAAGTCAAGGAATTGAAGAAATTTCTAGTTCAAATTCTAATGATAAAATGTTATGGTTTGAAGAGGCTAAACTTGGGATTTTTATACACTGGGGAATATATTCTGTAAACGGAATCAGTGAATCTTGGTCTTTTTATAATGGTTACATTTCTCACCATGATTATATGAAACAGCTAAAAGGTTTTACCGCTAATAATTTTGATCCTAAAAAATGGTCTAATTTAATTGAAGAAAGTGGAGCGAAATATACTGTTATTACAACAAAACATCATGATGGTTTTGCACTTTGGGATTCTAAATATGGTAATTTAAATTCTTATAAAAGTAGCACCTCAAAAAAAGATTTATTAAGTCCATTTATAAGAGAAATAAGATCTAAAGGAATTAAATTGGGATTATACTATTCTCTTCCTGACTGGTCCTACAAAGACTACACACATCATACAAACAAAATAAAACGTTATAATATTCAAGAAAATCCCAAAAGATGGAATAGATTTTTAAAATATAGAGACGGACAACTAAAAGAATTAAAAACAAGATATAATCCAGATTTATGGTGGTTTGATGGTGATTGGGAACACAATGCAGTTGAGTGGAAAATTATTGAATTAAAAAATATATTGAAAAAAAATAGTCCTAATGTGATTTTCAATTCTAGATTAAATGGACTTGGGGATTATGAAACACCTGAAATTGGTATTCCAGTTTTTAGACCAAATGCTAAATATTGGGAACTATGTGTAACTATAAATGATTCTTGGGGATATCAGCAAAACGATAATAATTATAAAACTCCTATGCAAGTCATTGATCTTTTTGTTGATTCATTAAGTAAAGGAGGAAATCTTTTACTAAACATCAGCCCCAAAGAAGATGGAAGTATTCCAGAAAAACAAGTTGAAGTATTAAAAGAATTAGGAAAATGGACAAAAAAACATAGCTCAGCAATTTATAAAACAGAAAGAGGGATTCCATATGAGCATTTTTATGGCCCATCAACACTGAGTAAAGATAAAAAAACATTATTTCTTTATGTAAGAGATTTACCTAAAGACAATAATATTATTTTAAAAGGAGTTTCAACTAAAATCAATCGAGCTTATATAGTTGGAAATGGCACTGTTTTAAATCAACAAGTATTATGTAAGGTATATTGGAATAAGTATCCAGGAATTACATATATCAAAGTTCCTAAACAAACAATTGACAAATATTATACAGTAATTGCATTAGTTTTAGATGACACCATTAATTTATATAAAGAAAAAGTAGGAGCTATAGAAAATAATTAAATAATAAAAATTTAACCAAATTAAAATGAATAGAAATCAAATCAATCTCCTATTTTTATCACTTCTAATTTTGGCAGGATGTTCTTCCACTAAAAAAGAAAAGGATGTTGAAATCAAAAGTCCCAACGTGATTTTCATTGCCATTGACGACTTACGATCAGAATTGGGCTGCTACGGAAACGAAGTAATTCAAACCCTAAATTTGGATAAACTGGCATCCTCTGGCACAGCATTTACCAATCACTTTGTACAAGTGCCTACTTGCGGTGCATCACGCTTTAGTTTGCTTACTGGACGAAGACCATCTAAAATGACGCATCTCGGAAACGACGCGATTGAAAAAGAAATCTCTGATCTACCTGAAAATGAAATGCCTGAATCATTTGTTCATCACTTGCGAAGAAATGGCTACTACACTGTAGGTATCGGAAAAATAAGTCATTCTTCAGATGGTCTATTGTACGGTTATGAAGACTCTGTTTCTACCAAAAGAGAGCTCCCTCACAGCTGGGATGAGAGACCTTTTGATGCAGGGAAATGGGAAACAGGTTGGAATGCAATGTTTGCCTATGCTGATGGCGAAAACAGACAAAGCATGAAGAAGCAAGTTAAACCATACGAAGCGGGAGAAGTAGACGATAATGGCTACCCAGATGGTCTCACCACAAACCTCGCACTTGTAAAATTGAAAGAGTTAAAAAATCAAACCAAGCCATTCTTTTTAGGAGTTGGGTATTTTAAACCCCACCTCCCTTTCAACGCGCCAAAAAAATATTGGGACTTGTACGAAAGAGATTCTATTCCGATTTCATCCAACCCAAACATTCCAAAGAACATAAATAAAATGATGAGCCTACATCAAAGCGGAGAATTTAATAATTACCATTTAGGCGATGAAAAACCGAGCTTAGAAAATCCTGTTTCGGATGAGTACGCCAGAAAATTAAATCATGCTTATTATGCTGCGGTAAGCTACATAGATGCACAAGTAGGCATCTTGATTGAAGAAGTAAATAAACTGGGCTTAGCTCAAAACACCATCATCGTTGTATGGGGTGATCATGGTTGGCACCTAGGTGATCAACGCGTTTGGGGCAAGCATACCCTATTCGAAAATGCTTTGAGAAGCACTTTAATTATTAATGTCCCGGGAACTAAACACGCCGCCAACTCAAATAGCAAAATAGTAGAAACAGTAGACATCTACCCTACTCTAATGGAACTTTGTGGTGTTGCTCCTCCAAACAATCTTGATGGAGAAAGTTTGGTGGATTTAATTTCTGACGTAAATGCCAACCACGAAAATTTAGCATACAGCTATTGGCGAAATGGAATGGGATTGACCCTCCGAACTGAAAAGTATCGCTTAACCAAATTTATTAATGACGAAGATTCAATTTTTGAATTGTACGATCACGAAAAAGATCCTATGGAAACGATTAACATTGCTGCTGATTATCCCAAAATTATTGCAGAACTTTTGCCTTTGTTAGAGAAAGGCCATGATGGATTTTAGAACTAAATTCAATCCTGTAATACAGGGGTCAACTCCGTATCTCTCAGGTCAGTCCTTTGTACTTGACCGCAACGATACTTTAGCATGGTGCTCTCTTGTATTAAAATAAATAGATATTAAATAAATTATTGGAGTCATTAAAATCCAACTTGTTTGAGATTGTAAAGTAATAGATCTATCCGCTATTTTAAAAATTGTAGGATTAATCCAAGAACCTAATGGGTGTAATGGAGCCCATGAAAGGTCTCCGTTAGAGCCTAATTGAAGATTATAAAAAAAAGCTTCTACATAAATGTTTTGGATAATAAACCACATCAGAAAAATTACAAAAGCTCCCCACTTCCATTTTAAAAAGGGCGATTTCTTATTTCTATAAAAGAACTTCACTAAGAATAATCCTATCCATACAACCAATACATCACCAAGTGAATTTAAAAACCAATTCAAATTAACAGGAATAGCACATGTTAGCATAGCACTTCTTCTCTGATCCACAGGAAGACCTCCAGCTAATCCGTAGGTAAGCCATAGCTCCCAACCAAATGCAGTTATTAAAAAAGCACTTATTAGTGTTAATGCTACGCTTAATGAAACCTTTTTTCTAATTAAATAATATGAAGATAAAATTACCGGAATAGAAGCAGCAATATAAAGACGTATAACTAGCCAGTATTCGATTCCATTTAATTCGCAATCTTTAAAGATATCCAGCATTAATTAACTTTATATCAAATATAATAAGAAAAAGAATGAGAAATAATTAGCCTATCATTTTTAAAAAATAACTGTATTTTAAAGAAACTATAAGCATTTAATATAATGATAAGGTTATTTTTTCCCATTTTTCCATCAAAGAATCTAATTCATTTTTCTTTTTCTCGTAATTAGGAAAAAAATTTAGTTGAGAAATAGTATTCTCATAGTTATTCAACAAATCATTATCGATATTTGAAATTTCCTTTTCAAGTTTAAAAATTTTACTCTCTATATTATTCAATTTCTTCTTTAAGGTTTGATCATTATTTTTGTTGAATTTAGGTTGTGGTTTTGAAATAAATATCTTTTCTTTTTTTTCTATTGCTCTGAAATCATTAACTCTTCTTTGTTCTAAATAATAATCTATATCACCCAAATACTCTTTTATTTTTTGATCTTTAAACTCATAGACCTTATTTGTTAATCCTTGAAGAAAATCTCTATCATGAGACACTAAAACCAGAGTCCCATCAAAATTTCGTAAAGCTTGTTTTAAAACATTTTTTGATTTAATATCCAAATGATTTGTAGGTTCATCCATCACTAAAACATTAAAGGGCTGTAAAAGCATTTTAGCTAATGCTAAACGATTTCTCTCACCACCGGAGAGAACTCTTACGTACTTATCCACATCGTCACCTTGAAACAAGAAAGAACCCAAGATATCTCTTACTTTACTTCTATTAGTTTCATTAGCTGCATCTATCATGGTATCTAAAACAGTTTTTTTACCATCTAAGTACTCTGCTTGATTTTGTGCGAAATAACCTATTTGAACATTGTGTCCTAATTTCATTAGACCCGTAGCCTCTAGATCTCCAACCATTATTTTAGCTAAAGTAGATTTACCTTGTCCATTCTGACCTACAAATGCTATTTTACTTCCTCTTTCTATTAACAAATCTATATCAGTAAGAACACGATTGATATCATAGCTCTTAGACAACCCTTCAATTTCAGCAATAATTTTTCCTGGATTAACTGATACATTAAATCGTAGCTTCATTACTCTATTATCATCCTTATCAACTTCTATCCTATCTATCTTCTCTATCTTTTTAATAAGCGATTGTGCCATTGAGGCTTTAGAGGCTTTAGCTCTAAATTTTTCAATTAATCTTTCTGTCTGTTGGATTTTTTTTTCTTGATTTTTCTGAGCACTAATTTGTTGTTCCTTAATCTCATTTCTTAATATTAAATATTTTGAATAAGGCTTATTAAAATCATAAATTCTTCCAAGAGAAATTTCAATTGTTCTATTAGTCACATTATTCAAAAACATTTTATCATGAGAAACAATAACTACAGCTCCAGGGAAGGTTTTTAAAAATTGTTCTAACCATATTATTGACTCAATATCAAGATGGTTGGTAGGCTCATCTAAAAGTAATAGATCATTATTTTGAAGAAGCAATTTAGCTAGTTCTATTCTCATCCGCCAACCACCAGAAAAAGTGTCTGTATTTTTATTAAAATCTAATCTATTAAAACCTAATCCTTGTAAAATTTTTTCAGTTTGACCTTGATAGTTATAACCCCCTATTAGTTCATATCGATCTGTTACATCACCAAGTTCGGTAATCAATTCAAAATAAGATTTACTTTCATAATCTGTTCTTTCACTTAACTTTAAATTAATTTCACTCTGTTTTAACTCTAGCTGCTTGATTTCAGTAAAAGCTTGATAAGCTTCATCTAAAACTGTTCTTCCTTTTTCAATATCAATATCTTGTTTTAAAAAACCAATATTAATATCTTTTTCAGAAGCAATGGAACCTGAATCCAATTCCATTTCTTTTGATAAGAGTTTTAATAATGTTGACTTTCCTGCTCCATTTTTTCCAATAAGACCTACTCTATCACCGGAAATTAACTTAAATGAAATTTCTTCAAACAAGTACTCGCCAGCAAATGAAACTGAAAGATTATGAATATTAAGCATTAAAAAATTAGTTTTTTAAAATTGCTGCGAAGATAAATGAAAAAGGAATTGAAAAAAATTTATTTTTTACCAAGGTTTAACTAAACTAAAGTGAGATTTAAATTCTCTACCATCTTCTAGGCACACTCTAAACCAGTAATCAGTTGATGGCATCGGTTTTCCAATAAAGGTTCCATCCCAACCAGAGCTTAAAGGATCAAACTCTTTTAATAACTTTCCAAACCTATCATATATATCTTTGTTTTTGGTTGGTTGGTTTTTGATAAACCTATAATATTCCTTATCGAATCTTTTGTTATCATATTGTATAAAAAAACTCTATTCATTAAATTAAAATAATTTAGTAAATGAATAATTGACAAACTCTTTATATTTTTATTAAAATTTAATATGTCAAAAGCATTTAAAGTAGCGGGCATCGGTGAAGTTCTTTGGGATATTAATGGCGATGTAAAAAAAATTGGAGGAGCGCCAGCAAATTTCACTTTTCATTGTAAAAACTTAGGAGCTGATGCTTTTCTTATATCATCATTAGGAAATGATAAATTGGGCTTACAAATCATTGATTTTTTTAAAAATAGAAAAATTAATATTTCAGCAATAGACATTAATAAAGATAAATCAACAGGAATTGTTAATGTAAATTTAAATCATTTAAAAAATGCACAATACAAAATAAAAGATTACAACATAGCATGGGATTACATCATTTTTGATGATAATAAATCGAAAATAGCTTCCAGTTTAGATGCCATTTGTTTTGGTACTCTTGCACAAAGAAATTCCATATCAAAAGAAAGTATTCATAAAATATTAAAATCAGTTAAAAAAGATTGCTTGATAATGTTTGACATGAATTTAAGACAACATTATCATAACACAGAAATAATACTTTCCTCTATTGAATTAGCCAATTCAATTAAAATTAATGAAGAAGAACTTAATGTAATATCTAATATTTTAAAAATAAGCGGTTCAAAAAAAGAGTTAATAAAAACAATTTATAATAAATTTAATTTAAGACTATTAATACTAACTTGTGGGGAAAACGGAGCCTATATTCTAAGAAACAATGAATTAAGTTTTAAAAAACCTCCTAAAATTAATAATATCATAAGTACTGTTGGTGCTGGAGATTGTTTTACATCAGTAGTGGTTATGGGTTATCTAAATAACAATTCATTAGATGAGATAAACGAACAAGCAAATTTACTGGCTTCATTTGTTTGCACACAAAATAGTGCAGTTCCAGAAATTCCTAAAGAACTAATAATAAACTAAAAATGAATAAAACACTGAAATGGTCTATAACCGCAGCTTTAGCTGGGTTTTTATTTGGATTTGATACTGTGGTAATATCTGGAGCAAATCAACCCATAAAAGAATTATGGGATACTACTCCCCTTTTTCATGGCACATTTATAATGTCAATGGCATTATGGGGAACCGTATTTGGATCATTATTTGGAGGTTATCCAACAGAAAAATTCGGACGTAAAAAAACTTTAATATGGATTGGAATTCTTTATTTACTCTCGGCTTTAGGTTCTGCATTAGCTATAGATCCTTATACCTTTTCTATAATGCGTTTTATTGGAGGAATTGGGGTAGGAATATCTTCTGTTGCAGTTCCTATCTATATCTCTGAAATATCAACTGCTGAAAATCGCGGAAAATTAGTTGCCCTTTATCAATTTAATATTGTTTTTGGAATTTTTTTAGCATTCTTTTCTAATTATTTATTAAGTGGATTTGATGGAGCTAATGACTGGCGTTGGATGCTAGGTATTGAGGCAATTCCAGCATTATTATACTCTATTTTAGTTATAAAAGTACCAAATAGTCCCAGGTGGCTAGTTATAGCTAAAAACAATGAAAAGGAAGCTTTAACTATTCTTAATTATACTTTGGATTTAAAATCCGCTCATAATAAACTAAATGAAATTAAAGAATCTATTTCAAACACTGATTTTAATGAAAAACTGTTTCAATCAAAGTATACCAGGGTATTAACATTAGGTTTTTTAATCGCTTTTTTCAATCAATGGTCTGGAATAAATTTCGTTCTATATTATGCTCCAGAAATTTTGGAAAAATCTGGTTTGGCAGTTAAGGAATCTTTATTAAGTTCTATTTCTATTGGACTAGTTAATCTAGTGTTTACTCTAATAGGAATTAGGTTAATAGATAAATTAGGAAGAAAAAAATTGATGACAATTGGGTCAATTGGTTATATAATAAGCCTAGCTATGGTTGCTTGGTGCTTCTTCACTCAAGCAGCCCCTTTATTATTAATATCATTTATATTATTATTCATTGCATCTCATGCCATAGGACAAGGAGCTGTAATATGGGTATTTATATCAGAAATTTTTCCTAATAAAATTAGGTCATATGGACAATCTTGGGGAACAGGAACACATTGGGTTTTCGCAGCAATAATTACTCTTATAACTCCTCTATTTTTAGATGAAAAGTCTGGAATTTTTGGAGACAATCCATGGCCTATATTTGCTTTCTTTTCTTTTATGATGGTATTACAATTGTTTTGGGTAATTAATAAAATGCCTGAAACAAAAGGAATTTCATTAGAAGAATTGTCAAAAGAATAAACTAATCTAACTAAGGGTATTAAAGTTTTTCGAACTTTTAATCAGTTGGTCATATTCTAAAACATGTAACCCGTCCCCTGCTTTAATTAATTGATAGATCATAGCTTTAGATATATCGTTTGCCGATATGCTTTTGTATTTTTTTAAATTACCAAAAAGAAAATGATTTATAAACGAATATATATATATAGCTATTTTTTCAAGAATTCGACGTTCCTTTCTATTTCCTAAAATTAGGCCAGGCCGCATTATACTAATATGATCAAAAGCTAATTTTGAAAGATCTCTTTCAACAAGACCTTTGGTTTTAGGATATAATAAAGAAGAATTAGGGTTAGATCCTACAGATGAAATCAAAGAAATTCTCTTCACACCATTTTTAAGCGCATCAGTAGCTAGATCTATACAATAATTATAATCAACTTTTATAAAGTTAATAGCACTTCCAGCTTTTTTTCGAGTTGAACCTAAAGCGATATATAAGTGATCTACACCATGAAATATATTTTTATTATTCAAATTATCATAATCAATTACAATATTGTGAATTTTTTCAGATGAATAATCGACTTTTTTTCTTGTTAAAGAAATAACTTTTGGATAAAATTTTATAAGATTATTAATGATACAAGACCCTACTAAACCTGTCGAACCAGCAACACAGGGAATTTCGTCTTTATTTATCATTAGTTATATTAGAAAATTAAATAAAAGACCTGCTACTACAGCTCCTGTAATAGGACCCAAAACAGGTACCCAACTGTAGCTCCAATCTGGTTTTTTATTTTTTCTAGGAAGTAAAGAATACATTAACCTTGGTCCAAAATCTCTTGCAGGATTGATAGCAAAACCTGTGGTTCCGCCTAATGTCATACCAATCACCCAAACTACAATTCCAACTGGAAGAGCTTCTAAAGCACCTATTCCAAAATTAATAACCTCCCCTTCAATTTCAATATTAGGTTTAGCAATATAAAATATAGCGAATACTAAAATAAAAGTTCCAACTAATTCGCTAAAAAAATTGTTTTTATAATTTCTTATAGCTGGTCCTGTACAGAAAGAACCACGAACAGTTTCTTCATCTTTAGTCAACCTATAATGATCTATATATATAATATAAGCTAACCAACTACCAAAAATTGCACCTAATAACTGAACTAGTATATATCCAGATACTAAAGACCATGAAAATTTTCCAGCAATAGCAAGTCCTACAGTTACAGCAGGGTTTAAATGAGCACCACTAAATTGGCCCGTTATAAAAACTGCTATAAAAACTGAAAGTCCCCAAGCCATCGATACTAAAACCCAGCCCGAATCTTTATTTCCAATAGTGTTTTTTAAAGAAGTATTTGCATTGACTCCAATTCCTAATAACAAAAGAATTGCAGTCCCTAAAAACTCAGCTAATAGATTACTCATAATTATATAGTATATAGTTTAGTTAATTTATAAAATTTATTCAACTGTTCCTCTTCCCATTCATTATTTTTTGAAAGCTCCTGAGCCATAATCTTAACTACTTTAGGGGCTATCAAGACGCTCTCTTTAACATTTAAAAATAAGCAACGTGAACGACGTGACATAATATCATCTAAATTTATTGCCATTTCATTTTTTATATAATGAATAATAAGATCCTTAGATAAATAAAAATATTTACTTAATGAATCATTTGAAAAATCGATATTTTTTAATCCATCATTAATTTTTAAATCAGCAGTTACAGATTTTACAAAATTTAATTCTGAATTTTTTATAGATTTATCAATAACCATTTTAGCAATTTTTCTATAAGTAGTCCATTTACCTCCAATAACACTTACTAATCCCGCTTCGCTTATAATTATTCTATGTTTTCTTGATATATCTTTAGACTTAGATTTTGAATCCTTCGCAACTAGTGGTCTTAAGCCAACAAAAATACTTTTCACATCTTTTCTTTTAGGTTTAATAGACATGTATTTTTGAGTATTTTCCAAAATAAAATCAATTTCATCATTTGAAGGAATTGGATCAATTGAAGGCTCATTAACTAAACTATCTGTTGTACCTAATATAACATGATCTAACCATGGAACAGCAAAAAGAACTCTACCGTCAGATGTTTTAGGGACGAGTATTCCAATGTCGCCATTTAAAAATTTTTTATCAACCACTAAATGAACGCCTTGGCTCGGTCTAATAATAGATTTAAAATTTACAGAATCCATATTCATTATGGATTTTGAAAAAACCCCAGTGGCATTTATAATCTTACACCCTTTAATTGAAAAATTATTTTTTGTTAAAGTATCTTCTGCTATAACACCTTTAATTTTACCATTTTCTTTAATTAACGATTCAACTGACATATAATTAAACAATAAAGCTTTGTTCTTATCTGAAGTTAAAGCAATATCAATTCCCATTCTAGAATCATCAAATTGCCCATCAAAAAAAATAACACCTCCTTTTAATTGATTTTTGTTAACATTTGGAACAAGTTTTATAGCAGTTTCATTATTTACTATTTGAGGCTTTTCAAAACTTAAATTTCCAGAAATAAAATCATAAACCTTTAGTCCAAAAAAATAATAGAACTTAAGAAGATAATTATAAACTGGAATTAAAAAACCTACTTGTTTAACCAAATGAGGAGCATTATTTTTTAAAATAGTTCTTTCTTTAAGGGCTTCATAAACCAAACCTAATTGACCTTTTTCTAAATACCTTACACCGCCATGAATAAGTTTAGTGCTTCTAGAAGAGGTTCCTTTACAAAAATCATGTTTTTCTAATAGAATTACAGAATATCCTCTAGATGAAGCATCAAGAGCACAACCAAGACCAGTAGACCCTCCCCCAATTATTATAAAATCAAATATTGATTTTTTCTCTTTTAATAGTTTAAGATTTAAATCTCTATTCAATTTTAAAGTACTTTTTTAATTCTAGCTTCCCAATTAGAAATCACTATTTTATCTTTTTCCAATACTTGAGGGTCAAACTTCTTGTCAATTTCCCAAATGCCTTTTATCTCATCAATAGAATTCCAAAATCCAGAAGCTAATCCTGCAAAAAAAGCAACTCCTAAAGCAGTAGTTTCTGTAATTTTTGGTCTTATTACTTGAGTTTGTAATAAATTTGATTGAATCTGCATTAAGAGATTATTATTACTAGCTCCTCCATCTACTTTTAATTTACGAAATTTAGTTCCTGAATCTTTTTGCATTTCAATAATTATTTCCCTAGATCTAAGTGCAATTGCTTCCAATGCCGCTCTAGCAATATGTCCTTTTTGAGTTCCTCTTGTGATGCCCATTATAGCTCCAGTAGCATTAGGATTCCAATATGGAGCTCCAAGACCAGCTAAAGCAGAAATAAAAGTAACCCCTCCATTATCTTCAACAGAGTTTGCTAAATTTTCAATTTCAGAAGCATCATTTATTATATTTAATTGATCTCTTAACCATTGAACTATAGCGCCTGCTATAAAAACACTGCCTTCCAATGCATAGACAGTTTCATCTCCAATTTTCCAGCCAATTGTGGTTAGCATTCTATTATTAGATTTAACTGGGATATTTCCAGTATTCATCATGCAAAAACAACCTGTCCCATAAGTATTTTTCACATCACCTGGTTCTATACACATTTGTCCAAATAAAGCCGCTTGCTGATCTCCAGCTATTCCACATATAGGTATTTCTATACCTAAAACATCTGAATGAGTACAACCAATTTTTTCAGAACTATCAAAAACTTTAGGAAGTAATGTGTTTGGAATTTTTAAAATTTCCAATAATTCATTATCCCACTTTAATGTGTGAATATTAAAAAGAAGTGTTCTACTGGCATTAGTACAATCTGTAGCATGAATTGTTCTGTTAGTTAAATTCCAAATCAACCAAGTGTCTATAGTTCCAAATAAAAGTTCTCCATTACTTGCAGCTTGTTTTATCTTTGGATCTGAATCTAAAATCCATTTTATTTTGGTTCCTGAAAAATAAGCATCCAAAAGCAGTCCTGTTTTATCATAAAAAATATTTGCCTTTCCAGAATCATTCAACTCATCACAAATAAAGGCTGTACGCCTATCTTGCCAAACAATTGCATTATAAACAGGTTTGCCTGTTTTTTTATTCCAAACTACAGTAGTTTCCCTCTGATTTGTAATACCTATAGAATCAATTTCATTAAATCCAATTTTAGCTAAATTCACTACATCTTTAATAGCTTTCAGTTGTGTTTCCCATATTTCAATAGGGTCGTGTTCAACCCAAGATTCTTTTGGAAAAATTTGTGTAAACTCAAATTGTGATGTAGCAATCTGAGCTCCTTTCTTATCAAATAAAATGGCCCTTGAACTGGTTGTGCCTGCATCAATGGCTAGAATGTATTTTTTCATAATATAAAATTATTCAACTATTAATTCATCCGCAAAAATCCATGAAGGCAAATCTGCTCCATGATGCCAAAGCGGTGCTTTTTTAATGTTTTTAGCTTTAACTCTAATATAATGAGCCTTTTCGTTATTAACAACTTGAGAAAAGGTTTGAATATCGTTGACTTTACTTTTAGGGTTAAGTTTTAATTTATTTGAAATTATTGGGAAACTTTTCCAATTAACACTATCATTTGAAATTTCAAATTGAACATTTAAAGGATAAAAAACTATATGGTTAGTTACTTGAAGAAAATTCAAACTTATATTATTAATAAATTGGGTTGAATCCAAGTCAATAATAGCATCGAGATCGTTTCCTTCAAATCCTAGCCAATTTGAATAAAAACTATTTCCTCCAAGAGCTCCATCTGTCAAAACTTGAGGGTCTTCATTTGCATATTTTTTTGGATTTGACAGTAGAGTAACCTTTTTAAAACTAGCTATATTATTTTTACTTGCTAAGCTTAATGCCTTTTTATAATTACTTACATACTCTGATACTGTAAAGCCCATTTCATTCATTAAAGTAATATCATTTAAGCTAGCTATATTATAAAACTTAGTAAGTCTATCTATAACCTTAGGATTAATCATAGTAACTTCATCATTAATAAATTTCAAGGGATATTGTTTTGAAAAGTTTTTTCTATATGCTTCCAAAATAGCATAATCAATTGACAATCTCGATCTTTCAATTCGCTTATAATAGTCTGAATCTTTTGAAACACTAAGCAGAGCTTCATCAAACAAGCTATCATAATAACTTAAATTTTTAGGACTTAAATAACCATCAAAAGCTTGAGATGGATCACCATACAAAAAAAGAAAAAATGGTTTAGCATTATTTAATTGATTTTGAATTTCTTCAATATATTTAGCGATATAGACCCCACCTTGGCCATAATATCCATTAGTAAAATCTTTTATCACCAAATTAGAATCTAAATTAGGATCCCATAATAATTTAGCCATCAAATAGCTTCTTAATTCAAATAATTCACTAGGGTTATTACTGTGTTGTTCAAAAATCCATTTAGCATTATTATTGACAAATAAGTTAATATTAGGTTTTATAGTTCCCCAGTTTGGAAAAGGGGCTAAAAAATTAGTAAACTGAGTGGTATAATCCCATATTCTTATGTTTTCTGTAAGCTTTGACCAACCTATAAGATCTGACTGAAAATCTTTACAACCTTCATCTATAGGGATGCTTCTATCACATTCAATAGAACATAGTGTTATCAGCACATTACTTTCAGGTTTTGTTAAAGGAGGTTTTCTAGTATATTGATAGGCAAGTGTTGAAATAGTTTTATCAGGAAATGATTTAGCAATTTGATTTACAAAATAAATCATAGAGCCGGCAGGACTACCCTCCCTATCATGAATTTCAGAACAATTATCGCACATACAATACTGCGTGTTGTCATCTTGACTAACAGAAATAACTGTAGATAAATCATATTTTTTGAAAAAAGAGGCTACACTGTCTTTAACTATTTCTAAAACATTTTCATTAGTTAAGCAAAGTTGCGTTGCAAGTCGTTTTCCGTTTCTAAATGCATAATATTCTGGATGATCATCATAAAATTTTTCGTAAGGTATAAACCTATGAAAAGTATGAACTCTTGCATTAGGGACGTAGTTAGGAAATGCTTCATTACTAACTTTTAGTTTACCAGCGAATGATGAATCATTATAAAAAAGTCTAGAATGAACTGTTCTAGTAGTAACTAAAGGTTTATAGATAATTTCTTTGTCTAAAGGAATATTGATACTACTAATTTCTGGCACTAATGTAAAGTCTGTTGAATACCACCTAACTCCTACAAATCTTTCTAAAAACTCATAAACACCATAACTTAACATTTTACTATTATTTCCTTGAATAGTAATTGAATTATTAGAAAAACTTAAAGAAATGAAGTCATTCAGAATATCTGAATTATATTTTAAATGTATGTACTTATTATTTCCTTGAAAGTCATTTTTAATAGGCAATTCAATTCCTAGGGATTTTTTTAAATAAACATTTAATGTATCTGCGACTGCTATATTCTCAGTTACGATTGTATATTCTGACAAAGATTTATAATCTAAATTGATTTGTTTTTTTGAGCAGGAAAGTGTGGTGATTATTAGAAATGAAATAATTAATTGCTTCATGACTTAAATATAATAACTTAAGTTTTAAAGTACACTAAATTATAACACTACTAAATAAATTTTGGTTATTAGAAAGTAACTTTTTTTATTGAAAGCTTGTTTTTTCTACTAATCTGAACCTCAGCTTTATCACCTTTTTTATATTTTGATAGAGCTTTCATATAAGACATCATATCGGTAATATCTTCATCACCTAACTTAATTACAATATCTCCCTTTTGAAAACCAGCTTTTTCTGCAGGCCTACCTTGAGATACTCCATCTATCCTCATTCCTTTTCCATCATATAAATAATCTGGAATAACACCTAACGAAACTTTAAATCGTGGAGCTTCTTGACTTTCATTTTTAGTTTCCCTAAAAGGAAGTTTGCCATTATCATTTAGGTCTGAAATAATTGTATAAATAAAATTAGATATCAAATTCATACCCTTATAATTTATTAGGTTTGAATCATCACTAGGCTTATGATAATCAGAATGTTGACCAGTAAAAAAATGCAGAACAGGAATATCGCTTAAATAAAAAGAAGTATGGTCAGAAGGACCAATACCTGATTCATTTTCAATAATCTTAAAATTCTGATTATTAGATTTTATAGTTTGCTTAAATATTGGTGATGTTCCTAATCCATAGACTGCTAAAGTATTGTCCGTATTTAATCTTCCAACCATATCCATATTAATCATATAATTTATTGATTTTATATTAATAGTTGAATTTTTTACGAAAAAATTTGATCCTAAAAGACCTAATTCTTCACCTGAAAAAGCTATAAATAGATAATTATTATTGATATTGTCCTTTAATTTAGCGGCAAGATCTAGCATTAATGAAACACCACTAGCATTATCATCTGCACCGTTATGAATTTTAATATCACTATCTCTATATAAAGAACCTTCTCCTCCATAACCTAAATGATCATAATGAGCTCCAATAACAATCGTATTGTCAGAATTATTATTAATAAAGCCAATTACGTTATTTGCTGTTATTGAATTTTCTATGATAGAATCACTTACAGTAATTTTTTCATGTGGATGTGATTTAGGTTTAAAAGAAAATTTTTGGAAATACCCGTCCTCTCCCATTGGTTTGATGTTTAATTCTTTAAATCTATTTTTAATGTATTTACCTGCCAGATTTGCTCCTTTACTTCCTGTACTTCTTCCTTCTAATTGATCTGAAGAAAGATACTCAACATCAGGTTTCATCTTGTTTTTATAGGTGTTTTCACTTGAGCATGAAATGATGAAAATAAAAAGAAACAATGTTACTGCTAATCTCATAATTTGTATATATTTTTGCCAAAAATAAAAAACATTTATTTAATGAGGCAATTATTTATTTTATTAGTTATTATATTTTCTTTTTCTTGTAAATCTGAAATCAAAAAAAACTCCAATTTAATATTTGAGGATGAAACAAACTTCAAATCATTAAGGCAAGTTACTTTTGGTGGGGACAATGCCGAAGCGTACTGGAGTTTTGATGATAAAAAATTAATATTTCAATCCAATAATAATAATTGGGGTGTAGAGTGTGATCAGATGTTTATCATGGATTTTGATGATACTTTTGATAAGTCTCAACCTAAGATGGTTAGTACAGGTAATGGAAGAACTACATGTTCTTATTTTTTGCCGGACAATGAACATTTTATATACGCTTCCACTCATTTAAAAGATGATAATTGTCCAGAGGCACCACTTAGAAAAGAAGGTAAATATGTGTGGCCAATTTATGATTCATTTGATATATTTATCTCAGACTTAGAAGGGAATATAACTGGTCAATTAACAAATGAAAAAGGATACGATGCTGAGGCTACTATTTCACCACATGGTGATAAAATTGTTTTTACATCAACTAGAAATGGTGATTTAGACCTATATACAATGAATATTGATGGTTCAAATGTTAAACAAATAACCTTTGACCTTGGGTATGATGGAGGAGCTTTTTTCTCTCCTGATGGGTCAAAATTAATTTTCAGATCCTCAAGACCTAAAACAGAAAAAGAAATTAAAGAATATAAAGGTCTTTTAGATCAAGGTCTAGTTCAACCAACAAATATGGAATTATATATTTGTGATTCTGATGGTAAAAACTTAAGACAATTGACTGATTTAGGTAATGCAAACTGGAGTCCTGTATTTCATCCTTCTGGTAAAAAAATACTTTTTTCATCAAATTTTGAGGCAGAAAGAGGATTTCCATTTAATCTATATATGATTGATTTAGATGGTAAAAATCTCACAAGAGTCACTCATGGTGAAACCTTTGATGCTTTTCCAGTTTTTTCAAGAGACGGTAAAAAATTAGCTTTTTCTTCAAATAGAAACAACAACGGAACCAGAGATACCAACTTATTTATTGCTGAGTGGAAAGATTAATTTTGGCACAATAATTGTAAAAGAATGTTTATGAAATCATTAACTCTAATATTCTGTTTATCTGTATTTTATAATTCGTATTGTCAAGAATGGATATATGATTATAATGATGCATTAAACTTAGCCAGTAAATCTAACAAAAAAATTATTTTAGTTTTTCAAGGTTCTGACTGGTGTGCCCCATGCATTAAACTAGAAAAAGACATATGGTCTTCAAATGAATTTATTGACTATTCAAATCAAAATTATATAATGTTAAAAGCTGATTTCCCAAGGAAAAAGAAAAATGCTTTATCATTAGTTCAACAAGAAAAAAACAATAGAATGGCTGAGCTTTACAACAAAAATGGATACTTTCCTTTTGTTGTAGTAATAAATTCAAAGGGATTAGTATTAGGTGAGTCTGGTTATAAAAAAATAGTCCCCAGCAAATACATTCAATTAATAGAATCATTTTAACAAATGAGAACTAAATTTTTAGTCTTTGTAACTATTATATATTGTTCCTCTTTATTATCTCAAAATAGTTATAAGAAAAGTTTTGTTTCAATGGGCAGTAGTTTTGAAATAACAGTAACTGCAAAAAATAAAGAAAAAGGGTATTACTATATAGATTTAGCTATAAATGAAATAACAAGAATTGAAAAATTAATTTCATCGTGGGATAAGGATTCCCAAACCTCAAAAATAAATAATTATGCAGGCATTAAACCTGTTATTGTTGATTTAGAATTATTTGATTTGATAAATAGATCTATAAAAATATCTGAACTTACAAAAGGGGCATTTGATATAAGTTATGCCTCGATGGATAAAGTTTGGTTTTTCGATAAACAAATGGAATCATTTCCTAATTCTGAAATAATAAAGAAATCTATTCAAAAAGTAGGTTATGACAAAATAATTCTTGATTCAAGAAAGAGTTCCATTTATTTAAAAGATTCTGGAATGAAGATAAGTTTTGGAGCAATTGGAAAAGGTTACGCAGCAGATAAGGCTAAAGAGTTATTAATTAATGAAGGTATAAAGTCTGGAATTATTAATGCTTCAGGTGATTTAAATGCATGGGGAAAACAAAAAAATGGAAAAGATTGGATGGTGGCAATTACAAATCCATTAAACACTAAAAAAGTTTATTCTTGGCTACCAATTAATAATTCTTCAGTTGCAACTTCTGGCAATTATGAAAAATTTATTAAATTTAATGATAAAGTTTATTCTCACATAATTGACCCTAGAACTGGTTACCCTAGTGAAGGAATTTTAAGTGTTAGTGTTTTTTGTAAAACAGCAGAGTTAAGTGACGCATTAGCTACTTCAATTTTTGTTATGGGAATAGAAACTGGATTAGATTTAATTAATCAATTAAAAGGAGTAGAATGCATTATTATCGATAATAAAAATAATATTATAAAATCAAATAAAATTGAATTGTATAAAATTTAAATTCCTTATAATTAAAATATACTTAGCACTAATTTTTCTCTCTATTAGTTCATGCGCTACAGTAAAAGAGTATGAAAAAGTCAATCTTAACGATCCTGATATGATACTTTCATCCAGAACAATTTGCAGATTTGAAACAAATGCTCAATTATATAGAGAAGGCTCAAGTGGAGCTAATGGTGGAAAAATTGGAGGGGGTTGCGGCTGTAATTAAAGTTTATGAAAAAAATATTAATTCCTCTACTATTTTTTTGTTTGACCCTATCTTTTTCTCAGGAAAAGAAAAGTTCAACTTATAAAAAAAGAGTATTAGAACAAGTAGAAGTTGATTTTTTATCAAGCTATTATGAGCAAAAAGGTGAGAATGCTTCAGTTACTGGCGGAATTGGAAATGAAAAATTAGAGGATTTCACTCCTACAATTGTAATAAGTATTCCTTTAAATGACAGTGATGTATTAACAGTTGATTTTGGAATATCAACTTACTCATCTGCTTCTTCTAGTAATGGAAATCCATTTGATATCTCGGCAGCTTCCAATGATGATGATGATGATGATGATGATGATGATGATGATGATGATGATGATAATAATAATAGTAACACTACAAACCCAAATCCAATTGGAAGTCCTTGGATTAGCTCTTCTGGTGCTTCAAAAATAGATACTTGGGTAAGTGGAAGTATTGACTATTCACACTCTTCAGAAGATAGAAATACTATAATAAATACTAATTTATCATTTTCAGGAGAATGGGATTATAAGTCGTTTGGATTTGGAGGAGGTTTTACTAAGCTTTTCAATCAAAAAAACACATCTATAAGTTTAAGTTCTAAAATCTACCTTGATAAATGGATTCCAGTATATCCAACAGAACTTGACTCTTACTTAGAATCAAATAAAAATTTAGATTTTGGATTTTTTTCTGGCGTGAATATATACGATCAAAAAGGTGAAATTTCAAGACAATGGAAAGCAAGTGAAAACTTTAATTATATTGAAAATAAATCTAGAAATGCTTATTCAATATCCCTTTTATTTTCTCAAATATTAAATAAGAATTCTCAATTTTCAATTTTCTTTGATATTATTAAACAAGAAGGATGGTTGTCTAATCCATTACAAAGAGTTTATTTTTCAGATATAGATAATTATTATGTAGGAAACTCAGAAAGCATCTCATTTTATACTTCCAAAGACAATAACGATGTGTTTCATCTCGCAGATGATATTGAAAAGCTTCCTAGTTCTAGAATTAAACTTCCTATTGGAGCCAGATTTAATTACTTTATAAATGAATTTTTGGCAATTAGAACTTATTACAGATATTATTATGATGACTGGGGAATAATTTCAAATACTTTTGAAATTGAATTACCAATTAAAATTACAGATCATTTTACATTATATCCCTCTTTTAGGAATTACAATCAAAGTGAATCAAAATATTTTGCTCCTTATAATTCTCATCTATCTACTGAAAATTTTTATACTTCTGATTATGATCTTTCAGAGTTTAGTTCAAATCAAATAAGTTTTGGAGCTAGCTACACAGATATTTTTACAAAGTTTAAAATATTGAATTTTGGTCTAAAAAGTTTGAATTTAAATTACAGTAATTATAATCGAAACATAAACTTTGAATCCAATATTATAACATTTGGAATTAAATTTGTAATGAATTAAATAAAACTAATCTTTTTATAGAATAATAAAAAAATCAGTGTTTGTTTTTCTAATAATTATTGCCAAGGAATGTTTCCTGAAATTTGAATATACTTGGTTAATTCTTTTAATAAAACACTTTGAATTTTCTTATTAATAATAGGACTTTTTTCAAAAGGATCATTTTTTAAGTCATATAGTTTATATGCTTCAAAAGGAGAGTTTCGTAAAAGTTTATAACGTCCATCTGAAATTGCATAAAAATGAATAAAAATCTTTTCATATGAATTAAATCAAATTGACCAAGCTCTTCCTCCAGTAGTTTCTTCTAAATCAACACAACCTTTTTGTTCACCTGGAATAGGTCTATAGATCAAAACGTTTTCTCCTATATACTCAGACCCCTTAAAAGCAGTGATTGTGAGTTGACGAATTGTATTAATAAAATTAAAAGATAAAGCTTCAATTGTAATATTATTATTTTTTGAATCAGAATCTCTTTTGAATTTATTATAAACCTCTCTCCATTTGTCATGAGAATCAATTTTAGTTTTAAAAAAATACACTAAACTTGATTCCAAATCATTTCTCTCAATGTTTTTTAAATTAATTTTTTCTGATTTTACTAAACAATCTTCTAAGAAAGAATCTAGAGATTTTTTTAATAAAACTTGCTCATTTTTATTTGAAACATTATAAATATAAAGATCAATAAATTTAATTAGGTTTAAATCTTTTGAACCAGGAATATCTTCATCTGATGGAATTATTATATCTGTTATTTCAGATACAATATTTACTTGGTTTGAATTAAAAAAAACAGGACTCCAATCTAAATTGTTTTTACAACTTTGAAGTAAAGTTAATACTGCAGGTGACAGGGTTATGGTACCTAAACTTAATCCTAAATTTTTAAGTGCTTTTCTTCTATTCATCTTAAATGTTTTTTTTCTTTAATTCACTTACTGCATGTTTAACCGCTCTAGCAGTTAAAGCCATATATGTTAGTGATGGATTAACATTCCCTGAAGATGTCATCGCTGAACCATCCGTTACAAATACATTTTTTACAGAATGAATTTGATTGAATTTGTTTAAAACTGATGTCTTAGGATCTCGTCCCATTCGCGCTGTTCCCATTTCATGAATTCCTAAACCTAATGTATATTTTTTATCATATCCTCTAACATTTTTAAAACCAGCTCCTTCTAACATTTCAATTGCTTGTTTTTTCATATCCTTTCGCATGCTTAGCTCATTTTCTCTAATATGAGCATCAAATGTTGTAGTAGGAAGCCCCCATTTATCTTTTTTATCATAATTTAAATACATTTTATTATCATGATGAGGAAGTGTTTCTCCAAATCCATTTATACCTATAGTCCAATCTCCAGGGGCTAAAATTACTTGTTTTAAATCTTTACCATAAGAAGCTTCAGCAACAGATTCCATCCAATCTCCTCTACTTGCCCCACCCTGATAACCGTAACCTCTTAAAAAGTCTTTTTGATTAGTATCTCCACCTATATTTCTAAATTTTGGAATATATACTCCAGAAGGTCTTCTTCCAGTGTAATATTTATCTTCAAATCCATCATGTTTTCCTCTAGCACCAACTTGAAAATGATGATCCATTAAGTTATGACCTAATTCACCAGAATCATTTCCTAATCCATTTGAAAATCTATTAGATTTTGATTGTAATAATATAGATGTTGATCCGACTGTTGAAGCACAAACAAAAACAACTTTTGCTTTGTATTCATATGTTAATTTAGTTTCTGCATCAATTATTTTTACACCACTTGCTCTTTTTTTATTCTCATCATACATTATTTCATAAACAACAGAGTTCGGTCTCAAAGTCATATTTCCAGTTGCTTCTGCAGCTGGAAGAGTTGAAGAATTACTACTGAAATAGGCTCCGAATGGACAACCTCTTCTACATCGATTTCTATATTGGCATGTCATCCTTCCAAGTCCAGGTTTAGTTCCTTCAGTAATATGAGCTGATCTTCCAATAGTAAGTATTCTATCAGAGTATTTTTTTGAAAGTGAGTTTTTAAACACATCCTCCACACAATTCATCTCCATAGGTTTTAATAATTTTCCATCAGGATATTGATCTAAACCTAAATTTTCTCCAGTAACTCCAATATAATCTTCTACATAATCATACCAAGGAGCTAAATCATTATATCTAATAGGCCAATCTACAGCCACACCCTCTTTGGCATTTCCTTCAAAGTCAAATTTAGTTAAGCGATGGCTTTGTCTTCCCCAAGTTAAAGATCTTCCACCAACATGATATCCTCTAATCCAATCAAAAGGCTTGTCTTCATTGTAAGGATGCTTTATGTCATCAACAAACAAATGTTTTGTAGCTTCTGAATTAACATAGCCGGTTCTACTTTGTTTAGGTTGTCTTTCTTTAATGGCATTAGTTATTTTATCTCCAAAAGGAAAATCCCAATTATCCATATTGGCAGTAGTGTAATCATCTACGTGTTTTAACATTCTTCCTCTTTCCAAAACAAGTGTTTTTAAACCATTCTCACAAAGTTCTTTAGCAGCCCAACCCCCACTGATTCCAGTACCTATAACAATCGCATCAAATTCATTTTCCATATTTAACATTTGAAGTAAATTTATTGATTAATTTTAAAAAGAAATAAGCTATATAGCTCAAAATTTTGAACCATATGACCATCCTTCCCTAGCTGGCTCTTTAATAAAAGCATCTACATCTGGTCTATTAGTAATTTTCATTTTGTTTGAATTATAATCAAAATTTGTATTAAATCTTTGAGCTAAACACCCAAGTAATGCCATTTCAGTTAGACTTGCGCTATAATCAAAATTTGATAATGGCAAAGTGTCATTTTTTATAGCATGAACCCATTCATCCACGGGCCCTTCTTCCTTAACTCTAGGCATTGTTTTTTCTGGAGCATTTTTCAAAAATTCATTCCAATCAGAATTTGACATTAATAATCTAGGATTATTTGGTCTTCCTCCAGTAATTAGTGTATTTTTTTCACCTACCATTATCATTCCTTGTCTATTATATTCTTTCATCTTATCAATTCCTAAATCTTTTAAAATAGAGGGCTTAAATCCCCCCTCATACCATTTTAAAGTAACAGAAGGTCTCTTTTTTCTTTTTTCAAAATTATAAGTTACAACAGACTGATCAGAAACAAAGTTATTCTTAGTCATTGGGTTTGGGATTCTAACTTTAACACTTTTAGGCATTCCTAAATCTAGTGCCCAAAAAGGACCATCTAATGTATGGCAAGCCCAATCCCCTAGTTGTCCATTTCCAAAATCATAAAATCCTCTCCATGATTTTGGTGCATAAGCTGTATTGAAATTTCTATATTTTGCAGGTCCAAGCCATAAATCCCAGTCAAAGTAATTTGGAATTGGATCTTTTGGCGGAGGAAAACTTTTAGGTTTTGTCCAATAATGGCCTGGTCTAAAATTAAACTCTCCAATCCAAGCATGCACTTCTTTAACCTCTCCTAATACTCCTGCATCATACCACTCTTTAATAGATCTTATACCATCTGTAGTATGACCTTGATTACCCATTTGAGAAACAATACCATAGTATTTAGCAGCTTTTTTCATTGTTCTTAATTCCCATATATTGTGAGCAAGAGGTTTTTCTACATAAACATGTTTACCTAACTCCATAGCAGCCATAGTCGCTGCAAAATGCGTATGATCTGGGGTGCTTATTATAACAGCATCTATTTCCTTATGCATTTGATCAAACATCACTCTAAAATCCTTGAACTTTCTTACTTTTGGAAACATTTTATAGCCATCAGCAGCTCTTTTATCATCTACATCACACATTGCTACAATATTTTCATTTGGAACTTTACTCCAATTTGCTCTTCCCCTACCACCAACTCCAATTACTGCAATATTCAGTCTGTTATTTGCAGAAAATCCATATAAACTTGGTAAAATCAATAAACTAGAGGATAATGCAGATGTAGATTTAAGAAACGATCTTCTAGATGTTTTATTCATAATTTAATTTATGACTATTGGTAAAGTAATTGAAGAGGGGTGTTTTTTTGAATAATGAATTTTATTATTAGCTATCACAGATTTAGTTTCATCATAATTATTTCCACCAGTGTTTAAATTTCTTGCAAACCTTGGAAAATTACTACTTGAAATTTCAATTCTAATTTGATGTCCTTTTTTAAAATAATTACTAGTAGACATAGGAGTCATGTTGACCTTATAAACTTTACCTTTTTCCATTAAAACTTCTTTATCATATCCTTCTCGATATCTAACCCTTTGGATTGTTTCGTCAATATTAAAAGCCCGGCCATCAGGATGAACATCAATTAATTTAACAGTAATGTCTGTATCCTTAACATCTGAGGATAAATAAATTGTTGAGTTAATAAAACCTGTAACTTCAAAACCTTTTTTCAGAGGATCAGTTGAATACACTAGGACATCTTTTCTCAATTCAATTTCTTGTTGATCAAAAGATCCTCCCTTTAATGCATTTCCCATACAACAAACTCCTCCTCCAACTGACTGAACCGGATTCATAGGGTCATATAAAAATGAATCTGTATTATTTTTTACCTTTCTTTTTAGAGTGGTTAATTTTCCATCTCCATTTAAAGTATTAGCACTTCCATTACTAGTGAGATAAAAATTTGTCATTTCAATATTTTCTGGGGGCCATTGCTCAGAATTTTGCCATTTATTAGAACCCATTGTGTAGTATTGAACTCTTGGAGTTTTTTCTTTAAAATCATTATCAATATTCTTTAACATTAGATCAAACCATGAATAAATCTGTTCATCATAATTAAGCCTGGCATCCCCAACACTTCTCTCACCAACTATAGTATTCTCTGAAGCTCTTGTATAACCACAATGTAGGGTTGGAGCAATTACTAAGTATTGGTTATCCCTAACACCTAAATCTTTTGCATTAATCCTAACATGATTAAATAAAGCAATATTTGGACTAGTAGCTATATCGTACCAAGAAACAAACCAAAAACTAGGAACTCCAAATTCCATATCATCGTGATAGAGTCCTCCTGTATACCAATCTGGATCATTAGGTTTTCTTCTTATCATTTTATCATAAATTTCTTTCTTTCCATTAACATTTTTAAGTAAATCTTGTATTGGTAAATGATTAAATGCCTCTGACCAATCCACTTTAGGATTTTCTGGTGCTAAATCATAAAATCTAGAAATTCTTATTAGGTCTTCCTGGGTTGCTCCGCTAGGAATTCTTGGTTTAAATTTATCATGTTCTACTCCATAAAGCCATGATGGAAATAAAAGTTGTTCTACTCCTCCTCTATACCAATTACCTTGTTCAAAATACTCTCCTACTCTACCTACTCCCGCTCCAAAACCTTGAGGAACCATAGCAGCATGTGACGGATGATCTAAAGCAGCAACAGCCATTTGCCACTCAGCTGTTGAAGAACATCCTATTGTTCCAATTCTTCCATTAGACCATTGTTGAGTACTAATCCAACTAAAAGCATCATAACCATCTGTCAATGGAACTCCCAAGATATCCCATTCACCCTCTGAAAAATATCTTCCCCTTTCATTTTGAACAACATAGGCGTAACCTCTTTTTACAGCTTCATATGCTCTTTTATATATTCCATTCTTCTCTTTGCCATCGCCCCATGAATTAAAGTTATATGGAGTTCTTGAGAATATTATAGGTACTTTTTTATCAGTTTTTGGCCTATAAATATCAGTTGCCAAGCGAATACCATCTCTCATTGGAACCATTACTTTTTGATTTATGACTGCAATTTTATTTAATTGCTCTACTATATCTTGTTGAGAATTAACTGAAAATGAAATAAAAAGTATAAAAATTAAAGCGGGAATATTATAAAGATTCTTCATATCTTAAATATAATGAATTGCAATTATTAAATAACAAAAATGATGTTATTCTATATGTATTAGATTGAATTTTTTTATCATTTTCCTTTTTATTTTACGGAATTCTTTCATTTACGCGTACGAAAACGTGAGTATAATTTATTTAAGAAATGTATATTAATTAGTGTATTTGTTTGATTTTTTATTAACAAGATGCATTTATATTAATAAGTGTTATCTATTCTTAGGCTTATTATTAATCTTGAGCCATTTTATAAGCCTCAATTGTTGTATAGTATTTAGAAATCATATTTGGAACTTCCCATACTGGTAATTCTTCTTTTTCTAGATAAGTTAAAAAATTACTCGTTACCTGTCCAAAATGTGCTTCATGACCAATTTTTAATTCTTCTGGAACATTTATTTTCCAAAGTGAATCTGATATTTTTTTCGAAGCAACTCCAGGGAATTTCTTTTGAATTTCATTAAGTGCTGTGACTAGATTATTTTCAAAATTCTCAATCTCATTTGGTTTGATGTATAAGGTGGTTTTATAATTTTCTTCAACACCTTGTTTAATGATTAAATCACTCTTCGTTCCTCGCATAATGCTGTAATGCGTATCTTTTGTACCCTCTGGCGCTTTGAAATTCCAGGCGACCGAAACTTTTGCGTGTTTCCCTTTAATTTTATAATTCATTTCTCCATTACAGAAAACTTTTAAATTCTCTCCATCTAGATCTTTACTGAGATAAGGAGGGTAATATGAGTAACCTGTAACCTTTTGAAATTCAGAAGGGAGCAATACTGTTGGCCATCTTTTTGCACTCACCATTTCGATATCAGATCGATCAATGATTTGATTTGGAAAAGCTTCCCATTGAATTAAATCTACTAGGTGAGTAGTGACGTCTACGATTCCTTCCCCTTCTTCGTTGATGTCGAAAAACCAGGCGGGTCTAACCAAAGGTTGTCCGGATACGTATTTAAAAAAATGATGAACACTCAACTTGCTGATAGCGGGTTCTTCTTCGCTTCCATTGATTAATGAACCGAAGATTTCGGAGGACATGAAAAATGCTTTTTGTAAACCAGTAGTAACTTCAAAGCGCTCAGTCATGATGTCATAAATCAAGACATTATTCTCTTTAGCAATTTTAAAGGCTTCTTCAAGCTTTATAAATCCTTCGGGGTTAATAACCAAAGGTTTATCAGCATACACATTAAAACCAGCTTTAACCGCTGCCAATACATAATCGATTTTTTTTGAGTTTTTCCCAGCAACGATCATCACATTTCCAAGCTTTTTACTGACCATGTCTTGTAGGAAATTATCACTTAGACTAACATTGACCTCCCAATCAGTAGGATTTTTATCTCGCGAATTATAGGTGGATATTTTACTCAAAAAATCTTTTACTTCTGGCCCCTCAGGTGCATAAACATTTATGGAAGGATCAACATCTTCATACATCGTCTTTAGTGTTAAAGCCGCATGAAAATGTCCGGGATCCAATGCCATGAATTTAACTGTTTTCGAATTATTTTTTTGACAAGAAACAAATAGAATTAAACAAACAAGTACTGCAAATTTCTTCATTGTAAATTTGAATTTATTTGTCTGAAAAAGTTTTAATTATATTAATTTTTGAAGTTTGATTATTGCTAACTATAAGAGTAACAAAAAAAGTTAATATTGAATAGGAAAACAGAAAAAGATAAAATGAAAAATGATTTTCATATAGAAAGTTTCCAAAAATAGATATTAGTAAAGAAACTAAAATCACTGCTCTTAAATATTCAAATTTAAATGCCCATTTCATTTTATCCATTAAAGTTGTAAAACCAAAAATGCTTACAAAAATAATTAGAGCAAAATATAATCTATGATCATTGTTAAGATTTGAAAAATTATATAAGAAATACATTAATATAAAATTAATACAAACAAAGTGAAAAAAACCAATTACTTTATAAATAAAAGAATATTCATGGGTATATTTTTTAAAACTTTTATAATCCTCAATTATTGGTCTAGGGAATTTATCTTTAATATCATCAGGTCTCCATCCAGTAGGCATAAACCAAATCCTAATTTTATCTCTAAGATTTTTTGTATGGTAAGCATCTTTTATAACATTCCAAGCGTGTTGAAAATTAATTAAAATTGGATTCCATGTATTTACAGGTTTTAGAACTCCATATACAGGAGGTTCATCATCCAATTCTTCTTGGAAAGTGCCAAAAACACGATCCCAAATACAAAAAATAGCAGATAAATTTTTATCAATATAAATTGGATTAATAGCATGGTGTACTCGATGCTGTGAAGGTGTGACTATTATGTATTCTAAAAACCCTAGTTTCCCTATATGTTGAGTGTGATACCAAAATTGCGCAAATAAATGTAGTGGAGCGAGTAATGAAATAATATTAGCAGGAACACCAAATAGAGCAGCTGGTATCAAAAACAAAGCGCCAAACCCTATCCAAGCTGAAATACTTTGTCTTAAAGCGCATGCCAAATTAAATTCCTCACTACTATGATGTATTACGTGTCTATTCCAAAAAATATTAACCTTATGATTAAGTCTATGATTCCAATAACTAGCAAAATCTACACATATAAAAGCGACTAAATATAATGTTATACTTGATTCCAAATTAACAATAGCAATACTTTCAAGAATGTATGGATAAGAAACAATTATTAAAACTAAACTTAATGAATCTTTAAGGATATTAGTCATGCCAGAGCTTAAGCTCGATAGAGTATCCATAAATGAATAGGTTTGATTGCTAGTAAAATGTCCATATAAAATTTCAATTGACATTAAAACCATAAAGCCTGGAATTACCCACAATAATATCGCTGCATAAGTATCCATAAATTCTATCTAGTAAAAATATTTAGTCAAAATTAAACTAAGTAATTCACATAATTTATTTTATATAATTAAATATTAAATTTTCTAAAAACTCTTGTTTGCCACTTTTTAATTTTAACTCGCCATTTTTTAAAGCTAAGTTGTAAAGGTCTTCTAAATTTAATTTTCCATTTTCAAAATCTTTACCACTACCCGTATCAAAAGATTCATACCTGTTTGAGATATAGTCTTTGTAAGGCGAATCCGTTAGTAATTCGTTAGCAATTAATAAGGCTCTAGCAAAAGTGTCAGCACCGCTAATATGAGCTATAAATAAATCTTCTTGATCTGTTGAATTTCTTCTCAATTTCGCATCAAAATTAACTCCACCACCTTGAAGTCCACCAGACTTTAATAATACTAGCATTGCTTCAGTAGTCTCTTGAATATTAATAGGAAACTGATCTGTGTCCCAACCATTTTGATAATCTCCTCGGTTAGCATCAATACTTCCTAACATTCCCGACTTAGCTGCAACTGTAAGTTCATGTTGAAAAGTATGTTTTGCTAATGTGGCATGATTAACTTCAATATTAATTTTAAAATCCTGGTCCAAATTATATTCTTTTAAAAAACCTATTGCAGTTGCAGTATCAAAATCATATTGATGTTTAGTTGGCTCCATTGGCTTTGGCTCAATAAAAAAAGTTCCTTTAAATCCTTTGCTTCTTGCATAATCTCTAGAAATTTTTAAAAATTCAGCCATATGATCTAATTCTCTTTTCATATCCGTATTTAATAAAGTCATATAACCTTCTCTTCCACCCCAAAAAACATAATTTTCACCTTCCAATGCTATTGTAGCGTCTAAAGCTAATTTAACCTGACCGCCAGCTCTAGCCAGTACATCAAATTCAGGATTAGTTGCAGCACCATTCATATAATGTGGATTTGAAAAGCAATTAGATGTTCCCCAAAGTAATTTAATCCCTGAATTAGATTTTTTTTCTTTAACATAATCGGTTATTAACTTAAGTCTTTCTTCAGATTCACTAAATGAGTTTGCTTCTTGAATTAAATCAAAATCATGAAAACAGAAATAATCAAATCCCATTTTACTAATAAATTCAAAAGCAGCATCTGCTTTTTCTTTTGCTGCCTGAATAGGATCTTGAGATTTATCCCAAGGAAAATTTTGTGTTCCAGCACCAAAAGGATCTGTACCTTGCCCTCCAAAAGAATGCCAATAGGCAACAGCAAATTTAAAATGATCCCGCATAGATTTACCTCCAACTATTTGATTTGGGTTATAGTACTTAAAAGCTAACGGATTTGGAGAATCTCTACCCTCAAACTCTATTTGATCAATTCCTTTAAAATATTCTTTATTTCCAATAATTACCATTATATATTATTTTTTAGTTTTATATCTAATTTTTCTTTCCAAATATTATAAGCATCAATGTATTTCTGATTATCATTTTCTGGTTTAAAACATTTAATATAATCATCCTTAGAAAACTTTTCACTATAAGATTTAAAATCTTGATCTTTAACACCTACTGCCCTAGCCGCTCCATATGCCCCTGAAACATTCTTTATTTCAATGTCATTGTTTAAAAGCGTTGAAATGGTGTTTGAAAATACTTCAGATTGAAATAAGTTATCATTACCAGCTTTTATAACACAAGGATTTAAATTATCGTTTCTTAAAATTTCCATTCCATAGACAAATGAAAAAGCTATTCCTTCTAAAGTAGCTCTAAAAAGATGTGCATTATTATGAATATTAGAATCAAAATTTATTGTGTGTAATCCAATATCTTTATTATTAAACATTCTTTCTACTCCATTTCCAAAGGGTAAGACCACTAAACCTGAGCTACCAACATTAATAGTTGAAGCTTTATAATTCATTGAATTATAAGACTTAGAATTGGTTAAATTTTTAATTTTTTTATACTGTATTCCAGCTCCATTTATACAAAGCAATTTACCAATAACTGGATTTTTAGTTGAATAATTTACATGAGCAAAATTATTTATTCTAAGAGATTCCTTTGACTTTAACTGATCAGTTATTCCATATAAAACTCCAGATGTTCCTCCAGTAGCAGCAATCTCTCCTACATTAAATACGTTAAGTGAGAAAGCATTATTTGGTTGATCACCTGCTCGATACATAATTGGTATTCCTTTAGGTAGATTAGTTTCGATAGAAGCTATACTATTAACTATTCCTTGGCTTGTGAAGTTATCTACAATATTAGGAATTAATGAATTATCAAGTCCATAATATTTTAATAACCAATTAGCTACATTTTTTTCTTTAAAATCCCAAAACATACCTTCTGATAATCCATTTTTGGTGGTTAAAATTTCACCAGATAATTTATATGCCAAATAATCTCCTGGCAACATAATTTTATTAACCTTAGCATATGTTTTAGGTTCATTTAATTTAACCCATGCCAGTTTAGATGCAGTAAAATTTCCTGGAGAATTCATGAGATGAGATTCACATTTATTACTTCCTAAATCTTCAAAAGCTTTATTTCCTATTTCTACGGCTCTACCATCACACCAGATAATTGATTTTCTAAGGTTGTTCCCATCTTTATCTATAAGAACTAAGCCATGCATTTGATATGAAATTCCTATTCCTAAAATCTGAGAGGATTTAATTTTATTTTTAGAAATAATTCTTTGAGTTCCTATACATAAACATTTCCACCAAAAATCAGGATCTTGCTCTGCCCAACCAGGTTTAAGTGAAATGATATCCATTTCTTTTGAGGGTTCCTGAATTATATCAATTTTTTCACCTGTTTCAGAATATACTAAAGCTATTTTTAAAAATGAACTGCCTAAATCATAACCTATATAGTACATAATAATAAAAGTGATAAAATTTAATTTTCTTTAAATTAAAAAATATAATGACATATTAAATACATATGAGTAAATAAATCACATATATTAAATACGGAATTAAACATATTTTTTTACATTTGCATTCGCTAAAAAGGTCCCGTAGCTCAGCTGGATAGAGCATCTGCCTTCTAAGCAGACGGTCACACGTTCGAATCGTGTCGGGATCACCAAAGTTAAACGGGGTGTTTTTACATCCCTTTTCTTTTTTCACTTGCACAAAATTTATACAAAAAGTACAGAGTTAAAAATAATATTCAATGTATGTGAAAAGTATTGTATGTTTTTTTAATTAAATTAGTAGAGATAAAAATAATTAACAATAAATTCAATTTATATGAAAAACTTTTTTTTACTAATAACATTAATGTTCGCGTTAAGCTTAAATGCAAATACAGATCCAAATGACTTTGAAGAATTAAAAAAATTAGAGGGGAAATGGGTTGGGACACTAGAAAGAACCAGCGGCACCACAGATGATTTCACTTTAGAGTTTAGTATAACATCTAATGGAAGTGCTATTCTTGAAGAAAGTAATACAGGAGGCGTCGAAATGTTAACTATATTCAATAACCATAACAATGAATTATTATTAACACATTATTGTGGTTTACAAAACAAGCCTGTTTCCACACTTAAAACTACTAATAATGGTAAATTCATTTTTCAAACAGATTCCAAAAGGAGTGGATTAAGTTTAGAAAAAGACACATTTGTAACTTCATGGGAAATTGATCTGATGCTTGACGATGAAAATAAAATTTTATACAAGTATACTGTAAGTGGTCCAGATGGTGTTGTCTTCACGGCTTCTGCAGAAATGTCTCGAATATAAAGATAGATCGCTACACCATACATTCTAACTTAAACCCTCATTAATTTGGGGGTTTTTTATTTAAATATTTTAAAAAAAGTAAACTAGACATTACATTTTAAATATTTTTTTATATATTTGTAAAGTAAACATTACAAAATTATATTATGAAAGAACAAAAAAAACATACAAAAATTTTAATGGCATGGACATTTGCTTGGGTAGCAAGTTTAGCTTTTTTAAGTGGTGGAGTAAATTACCTTTGGGATAGTTTACTAATTACTAAAATAGGCCTTTTAATAAATCTTGCTATTGGAGTTGGAATGATTATCGCAAATAAAAATTTATTTAATCATTACGATGAACTGCAAAAAAAAATTCAATTTGAAGCAATGGCTCTTACATTAGGATTAGCAGTTGTTGTTGGTGTTGTGTATGAGATTTCATTTGATTTTGGAGTTATTGACTCGGAACCTGAATTTGAATATTTAGTGTTTTTTATTTGCTTTTCATATATAGCTTCTACTATCATTAATTCATTAAGATACAGATGAAAAATAGAGTCAAAGAATTAAGGAAAAATCAAAAATTAACTCAGGAAGAACTGGCAGAGTTAATTGGAATATCACGTCAAGCTATAAACGCAATTGAAAAAGAAAAATTCGACCCAAGTTTGCCTACTGCATTTAAAATGGCGAATCTTTTTAAAACTTCTATTGAGGAATTATTTTTATTTATTAAATAACACAAATAACTTTCTATATTTAGGTTATGAAAAAAGAATATTTAATTGCTTTATTTAGAGGGTCAGTTTTTGGTTACTTAACATTTTTATTCATTTTTTTTAATTCCTGTACATCTGCTGTTGAACAAAAAGATGATTTTAGTTTTTTTTCTGAACAATTCGCAGATATTAAAATCCTGAGATATCAAGTGCCTGGATTTGACGAACTAAATCTAAGTCAAAAGAAACTTGTTTATTATTTAACTCAAGCTGGTCTTGAGGGAAGAGATATTATGTATGATCAAAATTATAGACATAATGTTTCTATAAGAACTGCATTAGAAAAAATATATCAGAATTATAAAGGGGATAAATCTTTAGATAATTGGAAATCATTTGAAACCTATCTAAAAAGAATTTGGTTTTCTAACGGAATACATCATCACTATTCAAATGATAAGCATGATCCAGGTTTTTCATCTAATTATTTAGAAAAATTACTAAATGAAACCAATACAAACTTAGAAAAAGAAGCTTTTGATGTTATTTTTAATGATGAGGATTCTAAAAAAGTAAATTTAGATGCAAGTAAAGGATTAATTAAAGGTTCTGCAGTTAATTTCTACGGTCCTAATGTAACGGTTGAGGATGTAGAAAATTATTATAGTAAAATAAAAGTTCCTAATTCTGATAAGCCCATTTCTCTTGGTTTAAATTCAAAACTTGTTAAAGAAAATGGAAAACTTGTAGAAAAAGTCTGGAAACTTAATGGAATGTATAGTGAGGAGATAGAAAATATTATTTATTGGTTATCTAAAGCCTCAGAATTTGCTGAAAACGAAAAACAGAAAAAAGGTTTTGATCTTTTAATAAAATATTATGAAACTGGTGATTTAAATATATGGGATGAATATAATGTAGCATGGGTAGAAACTATTGAGGGAGATGTGGATTATATAAATGGCTTTATTGAAGTTTATAACGATCCTAAAGGATATAGAGGTTCTTATGAATCAGTAGTTCAAATAAAAGATTTTGAAATGAGCAAAAAGATGGATGATGTTTCAAATAATGCTCAATGGTTTGAAGATAATTCACCAATAATGAAAAGTCACAAAAAAGATTCCGTAGTTGGCATATCCTATAATACTGTAAATGTTGCAGGTGAAGCTGGAGATTCTTCACCATCTACTCCAATTGGAATAAATCTTCCTAATGCTAATTGGATAAGAGTGATGCACGGTTCTAAATCAGTTTCTTTAGGAAACATACTATATGCATATGGAAATGCAGGAAGCAGTGGAAGGTTAAACGAATTTGCTTTTTCAGAATTAGAAATAGAACTTGAAAAAAAATATGGTGAAAATGCAGGTAATTTACACACTGCTCTTCACGAAGTAATAGGTCATGCTAGTGGCAAAATAAACGATGGCATTGGAACCACCAAGGAAACATTAAAAAGCTACGCCTCAGCACTTGAGGAAGCTAGAGCTGACTTGGTTGGATTGTATTTTATATCAGATAAAAAACTTGAAGAAATTGGTATCTCACCATCTGCAAAGGATATGGGAAGAGCTAGTTATGATGGATATATTAGAAATGGTTTAATAACTCAACTTATTAGAATAAAGCTAGGTGACGATATTGAAGAATCCCATATGAGAAACCGTCAATTAGTTTCTTCTTGGGCTTATGAAAAAGGATTAAAAGATAACGTAATTGAAAAAGTAAAAAAGGATAAAAAAACATTTTATGTAATTAATGACTACAAAAAACTAAGAATATTATTTGGTGATTTACTTCGCGAAATACAAAGAATTAAATCTGAAGGTGACTTTGAAGCTGGTAAAAATCTGATTGAAAATTATGGAGTTAAAGTAGATCAAGAAATACATAAGGAAGTTTTAGAAAGAAATAAAAAGTTCACATCTGCTCCATATAGTGGTTTTATAAATCCAGAACTAGTGTTAATTAAAAACAATGATGGAGAAATTATAGATGTTAAAGTAACACAACCTGAAAGCTTTTCCTCCCAAATGTTGAATTACTCAAAGACGTATTAAATTGCTTGGTTCATAAAATTTGATATTAAATTATGAAAATGATGAACTCCTTTTTCCTTGGTGGGAGAAAATCGCCCTGCCTTGTAAAAAGCTGATCTTAATCCTTTATGAACATTTTCCACTACAACTTCATCTTCTTTTTCAACTTTTTCTAATTGACTACCTGCACCCCTATTTAATTTAGATTTATCATAAACATAAGACCTAAAGGAAACTTTTGTTAAAGAGCTTGACAAAGGTTTAACTATATTAATAGAAAGTCCCCAAGGATAAAAATTAAACATCATGTTTGGAAAAACCCAGTAATAATATGCGGCTACATTTTTACCATAGTCAACATGACCTTTTGGAAGATCGAAAACTTCTGAATCATCTTCACTATATCCTATTTGTAGATTACAATAATCGTAAACTTCAGTAGTATAATTTTGGTAATCTAAAATCTCATTTAAATCTTTATGAACAAAAGGCACATGAAATCCTTCTAAGTAATTATCACAATATAAAGCCCAGTGGGAATTAACAGTAAAATCTTTTGAAAGAGAATCATCAAAATTAAACTGTTCAATAGGGAGATATCCTATACGTTCATTCATTTTATCAATAACGCATTGAAAATCAAAAGAGGGGTTTAAACCAACAAACAATAATTTTCCCCATTTCTTTAAAGGAAAATTATGTAAACTGTCACAAGCTCTAGGAAAATCTTTAGCATCCTTAAACTCAGGCATATATTCATACTTTCCTTTATTATCAAAACGTCTACCATGATACATACATGTTATTTTTTTTGCTTCACCTGGTTCTAAAACCAATAAATTTCCCCTATGAGTACAAACATTAGTCATACAATTAACCTGACCATCTAGACTTCTAGATAAGAAAATAGGTTCAGATAAATACTTTTCTAAAATAACAAGAGGATAAACATAATTATTCTTTTCAACTAAATTTTCATCACCAACCCATTGCCAGGACTTTAAAAATATTTTTTCTTTTATTAATTCAAAAGCCACAGGGTCTTTATAAAAAGAGGACGGCAATGTTTCTGCCTTTGAAATATCAGGATCTATTTTATAGTTATCTTTCATTAATTTTTATTAACTAATTTAAAGAAATATAGATTTTTATTTTGAAGAATCAAAAGATTGGTTTATTAGCGGCAACATCTTTAATAGTAGGAAATATGATAGGGGCAGGAATTTTTGTTTTGCCAGCTAGTCTTGCTAAATATGGTGGAATAAGTATTTTAGGCTGGATATTTACTGCAAGTGGAGCCTTAATTTTAGCGAAAATATTCAGTAATTTTAGTAAAATTCTTAAAGGACAAAGCGGAGGACCTTATCTTTATTCTAAGGTAGTTTTTGGAGATTTTATTGGTTTTTTAGTTGCTTGGGGATATTGGATATCATGTTGGATAAATAATGCCGCAATTGCTGTTGCAATTGTAAGTGCATTAAGTTTCTTTTTTCCTGTGTTAATAACAAACTCATTTTATGCTACTCTAATTGGATTGATATTCATTTGGTTTTTTACGTGGACCTCATCGAAAGGAATAAAGTCTTCAGGAAATATTCAAATTTTCACAACAATTGCTAAAATAATTCCGCTTCTATTTATTATTATAGCAGGATTATTTTTATTTGATTATAATACTTTTCCTAGTTTCAATATTACTGATAAAAGTAATTTTGAAATCTTTCCAATAGTTTCTGTAATGACATTATATGCTTTCTTAGGAATTGAGTGTGCTACAATTCCTGCAAATAATATAAAAAACCCTAGTGAAACAATTCCTACTGCGACTATGCTTGGAACTGTTATTTCTACTTTAATCTATATTCTTGGAACAGTAGTATTATTTGGAATACTTCCTAATGAAACAATAATTAATTCTCCGGCTCCTTTTGCAGAAGCTGGAGAAATTATTGGAGGAAAATATACTGGATATTTAGTTTCAGCAGGAGCAGCAATTTCCGCAATTGGAGCACTAAACGGTTGGATTTTGATTACTAGCTATATGCCTATGTCCATGGCTAATGATAAACTATTCCCTAAAATATTTAAAAATAAAAATAAAAAAGGTTCTCCTGTATTTAGTTTAGTTTTTGGAAGTATTCTAACTTCAATAGTTATGACTATGAATTTTTCAGAAGGGCTTGTTTCCAGATTTGAGTTTTTGATATTGTTAACTACTTTATCAACGCTAGTACCCTATCTTTTTGTTAGTGCTTCATATATGTTATATCATATAGAAAATAAATTTTTAAAAACTACAATTTTTAAATCTAGTATTCTTGCAATATTAGGTTCTGTTTATTCATTATGGGCAATTTTTGGCACGGGTATTGAATCTATATTTTATGGATCAATATTACTATTAATAGGGGTTCCATTCTATTATATAATGAAAATTAAAAATTAATTTTCACTCTATTTTTAGTTAGATTTGTTGCAAATACAATAAAATGAATTCAGAAAAAAATAACATAAAATCTCTTTTAACAAAACTTGGAATAACTGAAAATAATAAAGGTTGCTCAAATGGAATTGAATGGTTTGGTTCTGGAGAATTAATTAATTCTCATAGTCCTGTAAATGGTTCTTTACTAGGTAAGGTTCAAGTAGGAAATAAAAAAGACTATAATAAATTAATGAATGAAGCTGAAAATGCTTTTAAAAGTTTCAGGAAAATACCTGCACCTGAAAGAGGGAATTTAGTACGACTTTTAGGAAATAAAATTAGAGAAAATAAAGCAGAATTAGGAGAGTTAGTTTCTTGGGAGATGGGAAAGTCTTTACAAGAAGGATTAGGTGAAGTACAAGAAATGATTGATATATGTGATTTTGCAGTTGGACTTTCTAGACAGCTATATGGTTTAACGATGCATTCTGAAAGGCCAAATCATAGAATGTACGAACAGTACCATCCCTTAGGAATAGTTGGTGTTATTTCTGCTTTTAATTTTCCCGTTGCAGTTTGGAGTTGGAATGTAGCCTTGGCTTGGGTATGTGGAAATGTATGTATATGGAAACCCTCTGAAAAAACACCACTTTGTAGCATTGTATGTCAGAATTTAATCTCTCAAATTTTAAAAGACAATAATATACCAATTGGTGTATCTTGTTTAATCAATGGAGATAGAAATATCGGACAGTTAATGTCTGATGATAATAGAATAAATCTATTATCTGCTACAGGATCAACCAAAATGGGTAAAGATGTAGCTCAGAGAGTTGGTACTAGATTAGGTAAATCTCTTTTAGAGCTTGGAGGAAATAATGCCATTATTGTCACTCCAAGTGTTAATATAAAACAAGCCGTAATAAATATTGTATTTGGAGCTGTAGGAACTTGTGGTCAACGATGCACTTCTACTAGAAGAATTATTGTACATGAATCCATAATTGAACAAATTAAAGTTGAATTAAGCAAAGCTTATAAGCAGTTAAATATTGGTAATCCTTTAGATGAGAGTAATCATGTGGGGCCTTTAATTGATAATGATGCAGTGAATCAATATTTATCAGCACTAAATATAGTTAAAGAACAAGGTGGTAAATTCATTGTTGAAGGTGGTCTTTTAAAAGGGAAAGAATATGAAAGTAATTGCTATGTTAAACCAGCAATAGCAGAAATTAAAAATCATGTTTCAATCGTACAGACTGAAACCTTTGCTCCTATTCTATATCTAATAAAATACAACGGAAACCTTGAAAATGCTATAGAAATTATGAATGATGTGAAGCAAGGTCTATCTTCTGCAATTATGACTAAAAACTTAAAAGATTCTGAAACATTTTTATCACATTCTGGAAGTGATTGTGGGATAGCTAATGTTAATATAGGAACTTCTGGAGCTGAAATTGGAGGAGCATTTGGAGGAGAGAAAGAAACTGGAGGAGGACGAGAAAGTGGTTCTGATGCATGGAAAGTTTATATGAGAAGACAAACCAATACTATAAATTTTTCTTCTGAACTAGCATTAGCCCAGGGCATTAATTTTGATTTATAAATTTTAAACATAAAAAAAACCCTCGTTGAGGGTTTTTTTATTTAATAAGATTATTAGTCTGAATCCCCATCAGAATGGTTCTCATCCGAATCGTTGTCATCTTCAGAATGATTCTCGTCTGAATCATCATCATGAGTTTGACTTTGATAATTAAAATAACCTTCCACAGGTATCATTAAATGATCGTAACCAGTTCCTTGAAACATAACGTAAGGAGCTCCACTCATAAAATCAGTAGTTTGACCTTCTAAAGAAGCTGGATCTTTAGGAAATAACATTAAATGAGATCCAGATTCAATCCATTGCCCTTCTGCAGCATCTTCCTTGTTAAAAATCAAATGCTTTGTGTTATCTTCACCCATATCTCCGTGTAACATCCAAGCCCATCCATCAGAATCCATTTCAGGTTTAGTGCCACCCATGTAGGCCATTGCCCATTTCATAGCTGGACCATCACCTACCATTGGCATAGCTTCATGTGCATCTTTCCAACCATTTTCTGGATCTGCCATTCCTCTTGGATTAGCAGCCATAGCAGTCCATCCGTTAGTTCCTTCCCTAAGAACAGATCCATCCACATCTAATACAGTACAATTAGCCGCAATAAATGATGGAGCAGCCGTACTATAAGCCCACACTTTCCACTCAACTGAAGTATGAGGCCCCTCAGGTTCTCCACTTCTATCTATTTCTACCTCAACCTCAATTATTTCAGGCTCAGGTGTTAAAAATGCTGTTGCTTTTTTAACAGCAGTATTATTACAAGATGAAAACATGCATAATGTAAATAATAGTATTAAGTTTTTCATAATATTTTAGATTTATTTAAGTTAAATTTAATAAAATTAATTCAATTTAATTTCCATTTCAGGATCATACTGACAACATAGCGGTAAATTATCGTAAGACTCTTTATTTAATTCATTCAAATCTGTCCCATAGCCAGAATTAGAAATAGCTTGATGAATTGATGTTAAATCAACCATTTGTGCATCATAAACTAAACTTACTTGTTTAGTTTTTACATCCCAATCAGCCTTCAAAACTCCATCTAAAGAAAGTGCTGCAGTCTCTATTGTAGACTTACACATTTTACAATTTCCTTTTACTCCAAAAGAAGTTTCCGTACCCATGAGTTCAACTATTTCTTCAGGATTAGGTTTTGAAATTTGTTCAGTACTATTTGAGGGCCAAAAAACCCATACAAATGGTGAAAAAATGATTATTGCAATTATTATTTTAGAATTTTTTTTCATGATTTTGAATTAATGAATTGTAAGTGTTTTATACTGACAACAATCTGGAAGTTGATTATAGGCTTCTAAAGGAGCCTGGTAAAATTCTGTATCATGTCCTAACAAAGAAATTTCTTTATGAATGTTATCAAGTTTGATTTTTTTAGAGTTATAAATTATTGAAACTTTATTTGAAATAATATCCCAATTAACATATTTAACCCCTTTTAATTTTATTGTACTTTTTTCTATTCTATCCTTACACATTTCACACACACCACTTACTGTGAAAGAAGTGTTCACAGTTTTAGAGATAATTTCTTGACCAAATGAATAATTAGAAATTAAAAAAAATAAAATTATTAAATACTTCATATAATTATTTAAAGTTACAATTTAAATCTGAGCCCTAAATATACCAAAGAACCATGTATAGGAGCGTAAATTATAGAGGAATCAAAATCTAATCCATAAGGATTGCTAGAACCTAAAATAGGATTTTCTTGAGTATAATTTCCTATATTCTCCCCTCCTATATAAATTTCAAGTTTTTTTGAAAAAACTCTAGTTAACTGAGTGTTTATTAAACTATAAGATGGTGAGTATCCGTTTAAAAAAGACAATGAAGTGTGTAACGGTAATCTTTGTTTTCCTACCCAATTATAGGTAAAATCATATTTCCAATTCGATCCTTTATCATTAAGATTTGTAGAAAAATCTAAATTAAAGAAAAATCTATTCTTAGGGGTTAAAGGGTTTTGTTTAAGTCCAGAATTATATTGTTTTTTAACATCGTAATTTTTGTAAGCAGATTTAAAATTAATATTCTCTGAAAATTGATAATCTATTTCAATTTGAAAACTTTTTGCAAAACTTTTGCCTTCAAGATTATAAAAATGTAATTCGCTTTGTTTTTCCCAATCAACTACAACTTGGTTTTCAAAATCAGTTACATAATAATCAATAGTAATGTCACCTTCTCTATTATTTAAAAAGAATCCTTGTCTAAAACTAATTCCATAGTTTAATGCCTTTTCAGAATCTAAACCATAAAATTTACCACTATTTTTATTTATAGATATCTTACGACCAGTGGAAAAAATATTTTGATTTTCAGAAAAAATATTTGAAGATTTTCTTCCAGATCCAATAGAAAATCTTAAAACAGATCTTTCTAAAGGCTGATATCTTAAATGAAGTCTAGGGGTTAAAAACGAACCTAAATTATTGTGAATATCATATCTAATTCCCGCAACTAAGCTTAGTTTATCTAAACTATCGTAACTGTATTCAAAAAACCCACCTATAGATCTATCGTTCCTTAAGTATTGATTGTCATGAGTTTCAACAACCTCTTCAAATCTATCAACTGAATAATTTAATCCAGTCTTAAATTTATTCATGGTATTTCCGATAATTGAATTATACAATAGACTTGAATAAAAACTGTCATGATTTATATCATATATTCTATTTCCAAAAAATGAAGATTGATCATGATTACTATAAGCCATTTGAAAACCAATGGATTGATATGGAATAGAAGGATTTACATAACCAAGTTTAAAATTAGAGTCAAATCGATTGGTATTAATTTCACTTAACCAAGGAGCTCGAATAAATATTAAGCCTTCCTCATAATTTTCACCCATCTCTTTCTTATCATTCATAAATCTCAACCCCAAAAAACCAACAATTCCCTTTTCAAGATTTGTGTATTGCCATCTATTAAATAAGTTAACTCCAATTGACTTAGGGTGGTCTAAAAAATCATCATGATTTTTATCATGTTCAGAAGAATTTTTATTTCCATGTAAGAAAATTCCGGTACTTAATCGTTCACTAATTTTTTTGTTTAAATGAAGATTAAATTCATTTCTTCCTTTATTAGAAGAAAATAAATTTATAAAAACAGGAGAATCCGTATAAGGTTTTTTTAATTCGACATTTATTTGACCTGAAATGCTTTCAAAGCCATTAACAACACTTCCAGTGCCTTTTGTTATTTGCATACTTTCTACCCAAGTTCCAGGTATAAATGATAAGCCAAAAACTTGTGAAGCACCTCTTACCATAGGTATGTTTTCTTCTGTGATTAAAATATAGGGGCTTTCCAGACCAAGCATTCTGATTTGTTTAACTCCAGTAATTGCATTTGAAAAATTCACATCAATTGAAGGATTGGTTTCAAAACTTTCTGAAATATTACAACAAGCTGCTTTTAAAAGTTCATCACTTGAAACTGTAACAATGTTTTGAGTTTTAAAATAGGATTTTTGAATAGTATTTTTTCTTTTATTAACCGTAACCTCATCTAAAACATTATCATCATAAACCATAAGTTGATTAAAAATGTTTTCACCGTCAATAATAACTGTATTCTCTTTAAACCCAATATATTTAAATACTAACTTATTTGTTGTTAGTGATTTCAAAAGAGAATAATTACCTTCCTTGTCAGATGTCGTGCCTTGAGAAGAATTAAACCAATAAACTGAAACGCCTTCTAATGGCGATTCAATGTTTGATTCATTTATATATGTTATTTTACCTGAAATAACTTCTTGAGAATAGTTTTTAGAAGCTATGAGAAATATAAAGAAAATTAAATATTTTTTCAATTAATTATTATTACTTAAATATTCTTTTGATCTAACAATAGAATTAAACCTTATATCTTCCCAAAATAAATTGATATCTGCCTTATGATAATCCTTTACAGTAGATAAAAGAAACCTTTTAACAATACCCATTTTAGGCAATTTAACCATTACTTTATCATCTATGTTTTCAATTTTAACTGTTTTAGGGAAGACTTTTTTGTTCAAATAAAGAAAACCTTTATGATCACTGTAATTAGTAGTTTTCTTTTCGTCCCAAGTAATTGGATTAGAACTTATAGCACCTTTAATCCAATCTTTACTAACTGTATATTTGGCTTTTTTTTCTTTAGAAGAAGACATTAACCTATAAGTATTCCAAGTAACAAAACCTCCAGTTTGTTTTTCACTAGTCATATGACTGATATAGTTAAAATCTTCATCTGTTATTTTTGTGCCAATTAAATAAGCGGCAATTAATTTTTTTTGCAAGGGTTTACCATCAAAAAATTCTTTTAACAACCTTTTAGCATGACCCGCGCCTTGACTATGGCCAGCAATAATAATGGGTTTTGAATTATTATATTTTTTCAAATATGTTATAAATGCTTGTCTAATATCTTGATATGCCATTTCATAAGCTTGCTCTCCACCATTTTTCCAAAAAGATTCTCTAAAAACTCTTAAATGAGCTTGCCTATAAAAAGGAACATATAAATTACCAACTGAGTACCAAGCAGATGATTGATATTTAACAGAAGATTCTAGTACATAATCTCTAGTTTTAGTATCATATATATCAGCATTCCATGAAACATCTTGTTTATCAGTAAGCGTAGTAGGATAAATAAAAAATACATCTACAGGAAGCTTTGAATTTTCATCTTCGAAGTCTGAAAGTAATTCTAATTTATTTTCAGGGTGAACCGCCCATGATTTTAATAATTCATAGTCAGGAGCATCTGAAAGTTTAAAATCATTAAAGGATTGACTATTATATTCGATAGGACTATTACTTTCTGATAACAATCCGCAGGATAATAAGCTTAGTGAAATTAAAATTGAAATTAAATATTTCATACTTATTTTTATTTTCAAATATCGTGCTAAACTTTGTATTCTTTGTTAAATTTGAGTAAATATTAAATCTTATGCAAAAAAAAATCTTTCTATCAGTTATCTCTTTATTATTATTTAGTTGCAGCATTCCTAATATGATTGTTGTAGAACTTGAATCTAAAAACTCAAGTAATGTAAATGGAAATGTAGTTTTTGTAGAAGAAGACAGTAATATTACTATGACAGCTAGAATTAATAACTTAAATCCTGGAATACATGCTATTCATCTTCATGAAAAATCAGATTGCTCATCTGATGATGGTAAATCTACAGGAGGTCACTGGAACCCTACGTTAACAAATCATGGAAAATGGGGTGCTCAAAGCGGATTTCATTTGGGCGATATTGGAAACTTTACAGCAAATGAAGATGGAGTTGGAATAATTACTTTTAGTACTGATTTATGGTGTTTAAACTGTGATGATAATAATAAAAATATTTTAGGCAAAGCAATCATTGTTCATCAGGGAATTGATGATTTTATTTCACAACCATCTGGTGCCGCTGGTTCAAGAATTAGCTGTGGAGGTATTATTGAAGAAAATGCGATTTTAAAATCTAAAGATTAATTACCATTCTCTATTCTTATTACTTTCTTCTATTTCTAAAAGTTCTTTTTCTGATAAAACTTTTAAAAAAGAAGGATGCTGTTCAATAGCATGTTCAATTTTTTTAACTATATTTTCAATGGAGTCGTTATCATAATCAATATCCAAAGATTTTTTAATCTCCATAGATTGTAATATATTTTTCTTTTTAATTCTTATTCCTCTTTTATCAAAGGATCTTCTAAAACCATCAATAACTATTGGAATAACTATAGGTTTGTATTTCTTTATTATATGGGCAGTGCCTCTTCTTATGGGTTTATATGGAGTGGTTGTTCCTTGAGGAAAAGTAATTACCCAACCATCATCAAGAGCCTTTCCAATATTACTAATATCACTCATCTTAACTTGTCTATTTACTTGTTCCCCTTTAGCTCTCCAAGTTCTATCAATGGAGACTGAACCAGCATAAGCTAATATTCTTGGGAATAATCCTGATCTCATTGTTTCTTTAGCTGCTACAAAATAGATATTCATTTTCGGTTGCCACAAGTATCCTACATTTTTAATAGAATCAACTCTTCCGCTTAAACTTGCATTAAATACATGAATCATTGCGGTAACATCCGCAAAATATGTTTGATGGTTAGAAACAAAGAGAACTTTATTTACAGGAAGTGATTTTATAACTTCAGATCCTTCAATGATAAGTTTATTAAACTTATTAAATCTTCTATGTGAAAGAACTCCCAAAATACGAATTATCCATTTTTTTACAAAAAGGATATGTCCAAAAGGATTTCTTTTAAATAAACTCACTAATTAAATTTTTGAAAAACAAATGTATTAAGAATTACTCATATCATTATAAACTTCTATAAATTCATAAACCATCATTGCAGTAGCTCCCCACAAAATATGATTATTAACTAAATAACTTGGGACTTCTTTAATAAGTCCATCAACAGAAACTTTTGATTGAGTGATTTTTAATTTAATTAAATCTTTTAAAAAGGGAGTGATTATTAATGAAACTTCTTTACTATCAGGTTTAAAAACAGGGTTTTTTTCACAATATCCTACGTATGGCTGGACATTAAAATTACTAGGTGGAATATAAACTGAAGACAACTTACCAACAATATTAATTAACGAGGGCTTTATTCCTATTTCTTCATGTGTTTCCCTTAGTGCTGTAAATTGTAAATTTTCATCCTCTTTATCAATTTTACCACCAGGTAAGCTTATTTGATTTGAATGCACACCAGTGTACTTGTTTCTAAGTATTAAAACCATTCTAGTCTCATTGTTATTATCTGGATAAAAAAGCATTAAAACAGCAGCTGATTTGCAATCAAATGGAATACTTCTATTTTTTAAGAGCCTAATTCTTGAGGGGGGAGCAATTTTAGAAAGAGAATCATGTCCTGGTAGATTAAAATCATTTATTTTTAATAAAATCTTTTTAAAATTATTAAAATGCATTTTCTAAGATTATTATTAATTGCTCTGTTATTCTTCTCTTGTAAAGGTATAGTTAATAAAACAGAAGCTAAACAAAATAAGAAAATAAGAGTAGTTAAAGTTATACCTAAAGTTAAAAAAGAGTTGTTTTTATTAAATGAAAAAAATGCTATTCCATTCTTTTATGAATTTGGTAAAAAAAATATTGAAAATAAAGTAAAAATCATTACTCAATACGGAGATATTGAAATAGAGCTATTTAAAAACACTCCCTATCATAGAGCCAATTTTATTTATTTAATTAAAAAAAAATATTTTGATGGCGAGTATTTTCATAGAGTTGTTAAAGAGTTTATTATTCAAGGGGGAAACTCTGATAATAAAAGTACTTCAAAAAAAAGAAGAGCAATTGGTAAATATCTATTACCTCCTGACACTAGAAAAGGATACAAACATGATAGAGGAGTCATCTCTATGCCTAGTAGTGAAATGGAAAATCCTTATAAGTTAGCCTCTCCATATGAATTTTTTATTGTTCAAAAAAAAGATGGAGCATACCATTTAGATGGAAATTACACTCCATTTGGACGTGTAACAAAAGGTATGAATGTAGTTGATATAATTTCTAATTTAGAAACTGATAAAAGAGAATGGCCATTAGACAATGTTCGTTTTAGAACTGAAATAATAGAATAGATTATAAAAAATAAATTAAAAGTTCAGTTTAATGACGTGAATATTAAAAGCCTTTATAAAAACAGAGAAGTACCAAGAAATTAATTAAATTAATACCCCTTCTAAATGCGGATTATATAAAGTGTAACTTTTAACCCAAATAATAAGTTCACTGTATTCATAAGGCAATAGCGTTGATGATGCTTTAGCTAGTTCCTTCTTAAATAGCACAGGATTGAAACTCACTTTTTTTAAAACATTTATAGTGTAATTATAAACAGATCTTGACATAACACATTTTGGTGTTAATAAATATATAAATAAAAGACCTTTAAAAGTGTTTAAAAAATGTTAAGGTTTTGATCTAGCTTTAATACTCCATTGAAAAGAAAATTCACAAACAACATCTCCTTTTTCATCAATTCCTTTGGTTTTAATTGTAATAGTTTGGGCAAGTTTCGTAGTAACAGCATCAAAAACTAATTTATCTAAATCTTTACCTTTATCATAGGTAAATAAAATTTTACCAGTTGCTTTTTTTGTAAAAATCGAACTAGTTCCAATTAAAAGCATAGCTATACTATGTCCACTTTTTTTAATTTTATTTTGCAATAGTACCCCTCCTGGCATTTCTGCTGCCATACCTTGAACAGCCCAATAAAGAGATTTAAATGGGTTTTGATTAATCCAGCGATGCTTAACTCTAACAGTGCAATTGTCTTCATTTAATGAATCAACTCTTACTCCAGTTATCCAAGCTGATGGCAATACAAAAAAAGATAAATTATTTCTCATTATTAATAAACTTTTATTCATACAAATAGATTCATTCTAAATACACTATTCTAAAATTAAAGATAAATTATTCTAAACTAGCCAAATATCGTTCTGCATCTAAGGCAGCCATACATCCTGTTCCAGCTGCAGTTACTGCTTGCCTATAATCCTTGTCTTGAACATCTCCAGAAGCAAAAACTCCAGGACAATTAGTGTTAGTTGTTTTGCCGTGTGTTATTATATAACCTGTATCATCCATATCAATTTGATTTTTAAAAATATCTGTATTTGGCTTATGACCTATAGCAATAAACAATCCAGAAACCTCAATATCATCTACTTTATTGGTTTGTGTATTAATAATTCTAACACCTTCTACTACATCTTTTCCTAAAACTTCTTGAATTTGAGAATAATATCTCAATTCTATATTTTTTTTTGATTCTACTCTGTGTTGCATTGCTTTTGAAGCTCTCATTTGCCCTTTTCTAACAATCATGATTACTTTAGAACATATGTTAGATAAATAAGTAGCTTCTTCAGCTGCCGTGTCACCACCTCCAACTATAGCTACATCTTGACCTTTATAAAAAAATCCATCACAAACAGCACATGCTGACACACCTCCTCCTATTAATCTTTGTTCTGATGGAATTCCTAAGTATTTTGCTGTAGCACCAGTAGAAATAATAATAGTCTCAGCTTCAATTTCTAATACATTATCTACAATAACTTTATGAATTCCTCCTAATTCCTTACTTAAAACTACTTTAGTAACTAAACCTATTCTAACATCTGTTCCAAATCTTTCAGCTTGTTTTTGTAAATCCACCATCATTGAAGGTCCATCTACACCATCTGGATATCCGGGATAATTATCAACTTCTGTTGTAGTTGTTAATTGACCACCTGGTTCCATTCCAGTATATAAAACTGGATTTAAATCTGCTCTAGAAGCATAAATTGCAGCTGAATAACCAGCAGGGCCTGATCCTATAATTAATGTTTTAATCCTTTCTACTGACATACTAATATTTAAAAATATAAATTTAAAATAATTGAGACTTTACTTAGCAAAAAAGTATAAAAAGTTATCATCATAAATTATTATAGTATAATTATCGTGTAATGTTTGATGATTTTTGAAATAATCCTATATTTGCGCCGCTCACTTCGGGGTGTAGCGTAGCCCGGTTATCGCGCCGCGTTTGGGACGCGGAGGTCGCAGGTTCGAATCCTGCCACCCCGA